>WNFO01038251.1_pt1 | contig 10228 bp, 10 predicted proteins | sample 5400251 | NCBI WGS metagenome assembly WNFO01 (sample SAMN13153354, study PRJNA577476) | soil metagenome | isolation source: 100 cm saprolite under Madrone tree | place: USA:California | collected 2016-06-14
TTCTTGGAGGACACATGAGCAACCTCTCACGACGACGCTTCCTTGTGGCTGGCTTGACTGCAAGCTCTGTACTGGCTCTGGGTGCAGGAGCCTATCTGTTCTTCTCGCGTTTATCCACCTCTGCCCGCCCCTTGCCCCCTCTCTCCCTGACACATTTTAGCTAGAGGAAAAAAGAAGAAGCAGACGAGATCGTTACACCCAAGAGACAAGAAATTCTCAGTTTGGAGGGACGATCTCAATGAATGCATCGATCACATTATGGGAGAACTGGCAAGAGCAAGTCAAGGAGATGTTAGCAGGAGTGCATGGACACCAGAAGAAAACCTTGGCGCTGTGTGTGTTGGGCATCATGCTGTCAGGGAGTGCAGTGCTGCAACGAATGGCCGAAGAGATAGGGCTGCGCGGCATCAGCGAAGCGAAGATGGTCAGCATCGAACGACGGTTCGCTCGGTTCATGGCCAACCCGCGAGTGCAGGTGAGCAAGATCTGGAAGCAATTTCTGGGGCAGGTGTTAGCGTATTGGAAAGGAAAATCAGTCCAGTTGGTGTTAGATTGTACGCCGTATGACGACCGAGCGAGCATCGTGTATCTGGGACTGCTGGTGCATTCGCGAGTGCTGCCGGTGGCCTGGCGCATCATGCCAGCGCAAGAGAAATGGGATCAAGGGCAGTGGGAGCTGGTGGGCGAACTGCTGGATGAAGTCAGCCTGCATCTGGAGCCAACCGACTGTACCCTCATCGCGGATCGCGGCTTGGCGGGCTCGCCACTGGTGAAGCTGTGCCGGGATCGGAAGTTCCATTATCTGCTGCGCGTGTGTAAGGAACATACCTGCCGTCGGTGGCTCGGCGGATGCTGGACGCCGTCGTGTGCGTTCCAACACATCATCCGAGGCGAAGGCCAGCAGTGGTTTGGGCGCATCTTGCTCTGGCAAGATGCGCAGATGATTGAGACCTGGGTGAGTGCGGTCTGGGATCCAGGGCACAAGGAAGCTTGGCTCTTGATTTCCGATCAGCCTGCTGGACGTCGGCGCGTGCGCGAGTATGGGTTGCGCATGCGCGTGGAGTCCACATTTCAAGATGACAAGAGCCGCGGCTGGAATCTGGAACACAGCTTAATTGAGGATTTGGAGCGGCTCAATCGGCTCCTGCTGGCGCTCTTTGTGGCCATGTGGTGGGTCACGCATTTGGCGGCAGCCTGTATCCATCATGGCCACCGCGATCGCTTTGATCGGCATGATCGACGTGACAAAGGCATCTTCCGGCTCGGACGCTTGTGGTTGTTGGATATTCTGCGTCGCGCACGCACCGCTGCTGCCCTGGTCCACTGCTTACCGTTCCAGAAGACATCGGCTGGATGGCGCTTCGCTTTACGCTTCTAAAATGTGTCAGGGAGAGAGGGCCCGGCCTGGGGGTCTCGACAACTTTTTTGGCGGATGCCCTGCTGGCACACAGGTCACTCTGGAAACACGCCCCTTACACTATAGTGAACTGACGCTCAAAGGGGTCTTTCACCACACTCCCGCCTATTTTGCCCAGGCATTGGAGCTGATTACGCAGCACCGTATCGATGTTGAGGCGCTGATTAGCGCCTACATGCCTCTTGCATCGGCGCTTACCGCCCTGGAACTCTTATTGCAGAAACAAGGGGTTAAATATGCGCTGGTCCCGCCTGCTTTTCAGCAGTCTCAGGCACGACCAGCAGCCCCCGAGTGATCATTTGCGTATAGATATCAATCACCTGCTGCACGCTGAGTCGCCCATTGGGCCGAAACCATGTAGCGACCTCAGTACACATAGCGATGATAGCGTACGAGGCCACTTTCACATCGTTTTGCCGAAAGACGCCCCGCTCCATGCCATCACGTAGTACTTCGTGCAGTAAGGCTTCATAACGATCACGCAAGGCAATAATAGCAGCGTGGTTCTCTCCCTCCAGCGCACGTATCTCGGTGTCGATGATAAAAAACTCAGCTTTATAGGTAGTGTGAAGCCGGATATGGTTCGCGATGGCTGCACACAAACGCTGTTGTGGATCGCTGTATTCGCGTAAGATGCGCTCCAGGTTCATATTCAGGCGCTGCATATGGGTCTCCATGATTTCGACGAGCAGTGCCTGTTTATTAGGGTAATGGTAGTAAATACTTGCTGCCTGTATGCCTGCGATACGTGCGAGATCACGCAGCGGGGCCGCATGGTAGCCATACTTGGCAAATAATTGTACTGCGGCGGCCAGGATTTTTTCTCGCGCCGAACGATTTTCGGGTTGCATTTCTGCCCCCTTCCTCTTTTTTCCCGCCAGAAGAGGCGCTCATGTCGGCCCGCAAGCGAGCGTCGAAGGCGCGAGGAAAAACAACGAAACGCGCCTTTAAATAGCCCTCAGATAAGAGAGATTTCCTCTTGTTCCTTTGTGTGAAACTGACATCCACTCATAAATCATGCCTAATGGGATCGAAGCCAGTCCAAGAGCACTCTCGGTTCTGACTACCATGTTCTTCCTAACGAGCCAGCAGAGTCAGCTTTCTGATTTATGAGTGGATGTCAGTATACCAACTTGCATAATACCCATGATTTCATGTATAATTAGACATAAGCTGAACTTCGGAGAAGAGAGGTAAAAGTAGTTGAAATCTCCCAAAAAGACCTTCGCATTAGATACTGCCATATGGGCTGCAATTATTGGTGCTGTAGCCGTTGTAATCGCTGCCATTATCAGCGGCGTATTTCTTCTGCATAGTGTTGCACCATCACCTACAACAAATACTCCGACTCCGACGCACAGTCAAGGTCCTACCGCTACATCAACACACACATCAAGCGTTCCATCCCCAACTCCCAGCCCTACATCGACTAATTACACAGCAGCACAACCAGGCCCCAGTTGCGATACCGGCGGAGGCATGTGGGCTGTACAAGGATTGAATCAGATCCAGTGTGGCACAACAATAAGCAGCAATACCGATTCCCGAGGATACTTATACCTCCAGCTTCCAAATAACGCAACATTCTCATCAACCAACAAAATAAACATCATGGGTGGTAACCTGAACTACGTCACTGGCCCTGTGTGCCTCGGCTTGGCTGAACAAGGCACAAACACAGGGGTCTTAGGTGAATATTGCGGCAATGGTGGATGGTTCATTTACTCAATATCAAGTACGGGAGTCATTACTCAAACGCTCAACAAAGGCCTCACATCCGAGAGAGCAAACGAAGAAATCTCATTGAACCTCCAAGGCAATACGGTATTATTCTCAATAGATACTGAAACATACAAAGCTACTATTTCATCGATACAGCCAGTGAAAGTAGCAATAACATGTTACAATGAAACACCCAACAACAATAATACTATTTCAATAACAAACTTCAGTTACATATCACAGGCCAGTTAATTCAGTGATCTAGCATTTTAAACGCCTTTGCTTCTTAGTCCTGAGAGTCAAGAGTTTCTTTTTCTTCTCAGCAATTTTGCTATCTTGCCTCAAATAATGAGAAACTTGACTATTTCAGCCGTATTGTATCTCCCCTAACAAGTTTATCAGAAAAGCTTAGACCGAGGCTTCGCTGTATTAGTCCATCTGTGGTAGGGACAAAACTAACTTTCTATAATTCTATCGGTTGATGAAAATCAAATTTGGCTACCCAATGAGTCAATGAACGTTTTTGCTACGGCAAAATCCATCTTCAGGATAAAACCTAGCATCCACGTCGCACATTGCCAACAGTGTGTTGAATAACTCGAAAGCGAGATGGTGACCTAGCAAGCTATCGATGTTTGAGACACGGCTACAAGGCGCTTCGGTATAAGCAACTCGTTCAATAACATATGCCCAGAACATAGTTGGAGGAGTTTTTCAACAAGCTGTCCTCCTTATACGTACCTAAGCCCAGCGGTACGGTATAATTTGATTGCCGCACGCGATCCGAATGGTGCTCTGCAAGATTTTCGTTGTCATTGGTCGTCTTGAGTAGCGCTTCCATTGCTTAATGTGGTTTTCGGTACTGGATCGGGAGTTGTCGCATCCCCTTGAGACGATGGAGCTTGTGCGTCGTCGCCCTGTGATGATAGAGGAGGTGACACGGGCGACTGGGATGGACTGGTCTTGGTGTCTTCATCAATTCTGGCACCCATTGCTTTGCAGGCTTCTAACTGCTCTCTGGTTAGTCCGGTGGCTCCGCATAAATTGGTACCTTTAAGGGATCGAGCCTCTTCGAGGTTCGTCCCGCTGAGCTTGGCGCCCTTGAGACTAGCCCAGTTAAGATCGGCACGACTGAGGTCAGCCTCGCTGAGGTCAGACTCCCACAGCCAAGCCCCGCTAAGATTAGCTACACTGAGATCGGCATGCCTGAGATCAACATGCCTGAGATCGGCGGTATCGATGAGCTTGGCGGCGTGGAGATAGGCACCGCTGAGATTGATCTGGCAGAGAACGGCATGCCCGAGATCAACATTCTGAAGATTGGCATTTCGCAGGAACGCCTGTGGCATCCACACCCCCCTCAGATCAGCCCCTGCGAGGCGAGCATTGTCTAGCTGGATGCCTGTCGCATCGAGGAGGTTCGGGTCAAAAAGAGGGCCTTCCGCCAAAAATCTCTTCTGTCTTCGGGCACGTGGGAAGGCTTCCTTGAAGACAACAATCAGTGCTTGTCTGAGTGTGGTGAGTGGCAGGGGAGTATCTGAGTCTCCATCTAGTGGGACAGACCCTCTTGGAAGACGCAAATGAGCAACTGCGAGGTCAAAGGCGGTTCCAGTTCAGCAATCAAAGTTGGCTTGAACCAGTCCAACCTGATTGCCATCGTGGCACATGGGAATACGCTTGATCTCTTCGTGAATAAGCAATACATTACGAGTGTGAACGATAGTACACCTAGCGGGGGTGGCATTGGCGTTGTAGCCTTTTGTAACGCTATGAGCAAGCCGACTGAGGTGGAGTTTCGCAACGCGATAGTGTGGATATTGTAACTAAACGAGGCCTGATCATAAATCATCAGGCCGCTTTGAGAAAGGCTTTGAGACTGACACACAGGTCAAGATCATGCTCAAAGCGGCAGAGTAAGGCCAGTTGATAGACAAAGATGGCTCCCAAGGCAATGCATTGAGTAGCGAGCAAGCCTGCGCTATCACCTCCTTTTTCTCATACCATCGTTGAAGCGGTCGCGGTCCTTGCATTGAGCGAATTTGGGGTTTAGAATGTCAAAGACATGGTAGCAAAGCTATAACGCTTGGTGTGAAATAGAAAGGACTTGAAAAGAAAGCTATCCAGCTCGTACAGTTAGCATATTACCTCATTACCAAGAAAAGGAGCTAACTGATGATCGATCTGGATACCTTCTTGACAACACTGTACGTCATGGTCGATGATTTTTGCCAGTCTCAACTGCAAAGCGAGGAACAGGGTCCAGGACGCCCCGCCTCCTTGCAGTGCAGCGAAGTGATTACCCTGGCCCTGTTTGGGCAATGGGTGCAGTTTCCCAGCGAACGCGCCTTTTATCGGTATGCGCAGCATCATCTGCGGGCAGCCTTTCCAGATCTGCCTGATCGCGGACAGCTCAACCAGCTCATGCGTGCGCATCGTGATGCCATCACGGCCTTTGGACTGCACTTGGTGCAGCTCATGCAGGCCCAACGCTGTCCCTATGAGGTGCTCGATAGTACGGCTGCCGTGACGCGTGATGCCAAGCGACGTGGTGTAGGATGGCTTGCGGGTCAAGCCGACATTGGCTGGAGCACTCGCATTGGCTGGTACGAAGGCTTCCATCTGCTGCTGTGTGTGACTCCTCTCGGGGTGATTACCGGCTTTGGCTTCGGAGCCGCCAGTACTCACGATCAGCCGCTGGCCGAAACCTTGTTTGCTGCTCGACAGACCCCATCGCCGCGTCTGCCCAGTGCAGGATTGCCCGCTCAAGGCTCCTATGTGGCTGACAAAGGCTTTGCCGGAGAGCGACCGCGACGACGCTGGCAACAAGAGCATCAGGTGGATCTGGTGACTCCGCCTCATCAAAAAGTCAAACGGATTCGCTGGCCCAAAGCCTTGCGTCGGTGGTTGGCAAGCATTCGACAGATCATCGAAACCGTCAATGACAAGCTCTTGAATACCTTTCGCTTGGCTCGTGAGCGTCCTCACGACCTGACTGGATTTCAAGCTCGTTTGGCAGCCAAAGTCAGTCTGCACAATTTTTGTATCTGGCTCAATCTGCATCTGGGCAGGGCTCCTTTAGCCTTTGCTGACTTGCTTGATTGGTAGGTCTATCATGATAATTCACACCAAACGTTATAGTCCTGTAAATAATGTCAGTCACCGCGTCCCATAGAATGGGACGGGCTTGTGTCTAAGCTCCACCGCAACTCTGCATATCTGGAGAGACGTGCAGCTTTGATTTCAGCGCTTGACACATCAGGGGTCACTGACAAGGACCCCGTGCTTGCCCAGTCTTGCCGAGCAAGCAACGTTCGCATCGTCACATTTCTGGCACCTACCAGATCCGCATGGAGGGTATAATGGCAATTCTGACACACGAAGAGCAAGCCGTTCTTGGGGCGGTTCGCTTTGCTCGTATGCCCACACATCGGGCAGGCTTTGCTCGTAGAGTGGGCATCGACCTTGATCGCCATGCTCTCATGCAAGAGGGCTTTGTAGGCGATCATGCTGTGCAGTTCGGCAAAGGACCACTTGGAATAGGCGGCATTGGCCTTCCTCTGCTTCCTGGAAACGGGTTGGGTCCCCTTCCCGTTCTTCCTTCCCGTTCTTCTTGCGCCGTCTTGTTCGTCTCTTGGTGCGCTCACGAATGTGGGTCAAATCCTCCAGGCCGATGAGGCTGTGGGGGTGCTCGCTGACGATGCGTTTGGAAACGACATGATTAGCATCTTGCTTCAACCGTCTCTCTCGCCCACTGATGACGACGAGTCGTCTGGTGGCGGAGCGAGTGCCTTTCTTTTGCAGACGCTTTCTCAGTCGCGCATAATGGTTGGCTTTCGGGACAATGGCTTTGCCCGAATGGAAAGCTTGCGAGCCAGACGTGGTAGCGGTCACGGCCAGGTAGCGGCAGCCAACATCCACGCCAACGACACGGGTATGGCTCTCTGGCGTGGGGTCGGCTCCCTCCAACTCCAGACTGACGAGCAAGTAGAACTGCTTCTTGGGTTTGTCATACCACAGTTTGGCCGCACCAATCTCTGCTCCATTCTCTATCAGTGCGACATGCTCACAGTACCCCGTATAGGGCACGATCACCCGCCCATCCAGGGTCAGGACACTGAGGTGGTGTTCGTGTTTGAAGCTGTAGTCCTTCTTGTATTGATAGGTCAGTGTCGGGGAGACGTACTTGGGAGCTTTGTCCAGTCCCTTATAGCGTTTCTTGGTATGGCCTGCCTTCCGATGGGCAGCATTCTGCTTGACCTTCGTCCAGAGCGTTTTGTAGGTAGCCCCAACCTGACGGGGGACCGAGCAGGCCATTTGCGAGGGCAGATGAAAACGGGCACGCACAGAATCGTAGGTGCCATCTTGAAGCGCGACGCGATTGCTACTCTTGCCATGCGCGTAAGCATACTGGCTCACATAGTTCAGCGCATCCCGATACGCCAGTTGCGTTGCCCGCAGTGCTTGGAACTGTTGAGGAGTCGTATGCAATGTGAGCTTAGCCGTTATCACCGTTTTCATGCCTCCTATTCTATCAAAGTTTCAGCGGCATGTCAAGATGGGAAAGTAGTTGAATGTTTTCGCTGCACGCGCCTCGGGCAATTCCTCCCGCCTCCGTGGACGGAGGCGGGAGGAATTGCCCGATCTAGGTGAAAGTCTACTGCCGATGAAGTTCAAAGGACCTACTATCTCAATGTCCTGGCTGGTAGCGCCCAATCACTTGCCAACAGCGAGGATCCGCGCTATACTTGGGTCAAGGAGCACTATCGATCACATGATCCACGGGTACCCCTCTATGATGTGACGCACCGTTCACGAACGGAATGAGGAGTCAGGCATGGATACAACCGTCAGGCCATATGATGTGATCACCATGGGGCGATCCTCCATCGACCTCTACTCTAACGGCATTGGTGCTCCATTCGTGGAGATCAGCAGTTTCGCCGCCTACGTCGGTGGCTGCCCAACCAACATCAGTGTCGGCACGCGGCGCCTGGGTCTGCGCCTGGCGCTCCTGACTGCGGTCGGGGATGACCAGGTGGGCAACTTCATCCTGCATTTTCTGCACTATCAGGCCCGCAACGAGCAGGCCATGGTGCATACCGCTGTCGCCTACGCTAAGACGAAGAACCGGCTGCAGACGCTTGCCTGTACATCCTCCATCGGTCCTCCCGGCGCGACCAACATGGTGATCGGCGCTGCCCTCGCCACGATCAACCGCTTGCCCGTACTGCTCCTGCCGGGGGATATTTTCGCCCGTCGCAACGTCGCGCCCGTTTTGCAACAGCTTGAGTCTGAACACACCCAGGATACTTCGGTCAACGAGACTGTTTCAGACCCGTGAGCCGCTACTGGGACCGCATTATGCGCCGCTGACCGCTCTGCTAGCCAACGCGTGCCAGGTTATGAAAGTTGGTGGGATGTGCCGGTTGCCGAAGTAAGTGAGATGCCCCAGGTACAGACCGCTCGTGCTGAGTGGGAAGTGATGCGGGTGAAAGAGCGCTCTTTTCTAGAGCAATAGCATACTCTGTCTGCCGACACCAGGCAATAAATCGAATAGGAACCATGCGTTCCAGGAAAGGAGGAAGCTATCAGATAGCCAGGGCCACACGAATCAACTTGAACGGACTTTTATTTTCAGCAGAAAGAACTGCACCCAAAGGAGGACAAGATGCATAGGCTCTTCAAACTTTTACCGGCAATGATATTGCTTCTCGTTCTTGCTGCCTGTGGAGGAGGAGGGGGACCAACCACCGGTCAACCGGCAGGCGGCAACTCGGCACGTGCAAACCTCAAGTTTTACGTCATCACACACGGCCAGGCTTCGGACCCCTTCTGGTCGGTGGTCAAGAAGGGCGTTGATCAGGCAGCTCACGACATGGGTGTTCAGGCGGTCTATGAAGCGCCACCCACCTTCGATATGGTAGCGATGTCCCATCTCATTGATAGTGCGGTGGCAGCCCACCCAGATGGGCTGGTCGTTTCCATTCCCGATCCTAATGCCCTGGGTCCCTCAATTAAAGCAGCCGTAGCTGCCGGTAGCCCGGTAATCTCGATCAACTCGGGTGCCGATGTCGCTAAGAGCCTGGGAGTACTGGTTCACGTAGGACAGACCGAGTACCAGGCTGGCCTTGGCGGTGGCCAGAAGATGGCTGCTGCCGGTGTCAAACACGCCCTGTGTGTCAACCAGGAAGTCGGTAACGCAGCTCTTGCGCAGCGCTGCGCGGGCTTTACGGCTGCCATGAAGCAGGCAGGCGCCACAGTGAAGGAGATAGGAGTTAACCTGAGCAATCCGACGCAGACCCAGCAGACTATTGAGGCTGCGCTTCAGCATGATCCCACGATTGACGGAATAATGGCGCTTGGTCCCACGGGCGCTAGCCCGGCCTTGAAAGCATTACAGGATCTGAACAAGACCGGGCAGATCAAGCTGGCTACCTTCGATCTGAATTCTGATGTGCTGCAGGCGATTAAGGCTAATCAGATGCTGTTTGCCATTGACCAGCAGCAGTATGAGCAGGGATATCTGCCCATCGTGTTGCTGACACTGTACAAGACGAACCTCAATACTGTCGCAAACGATGTCATCCAGACGGGCCCCGGCTTTGTCACATCGGCTAACGTGAGCCAGGTAATCGCCTTGACGGCGCAGGGGACGCGCTAGCAGCGCCTTGTGTTGGAGTCAACGCGGCATCTATGCCGCGTTGACTCCAGCCTCGGCTAGCATTGGAGGAAAATATGAGTGCAACCAACACCGCCACAAGTGAGCGTATGTTGCGAGTCAACCCGCTCCGCCGGCTTCTGATTCGTCCGGAAACGGGAGCTGTTGCCGGCTCACTTGCTGTGTGGATCTTCTTCGCTATCGTCGCGGGGACTAGTGGTTTTCTTACCCTGAGAGGCACATCGAGCTATCTGAGTGTCGCGGCTGAACTGACTATCCAGGCAGTCCCTGTGGCTCTGCTCATGATTGGCGGGGAATTTGACTTGTCGGTCGGTTCGACAGTGGGTGCCTGTGGCATGCTCCTCGTCCTCTTAAGCACGCAGTATGGTTGGAACATCTGGGCGTCAATTGTCGCGGCCCTGATCTTAGCG
>WNFO01007190.1_pt1 | contig 10227 bp, 9 predicted proteins | sample 5400251 | NCBI WGS metagenome assembly WNFO01 (sample SAMN13153354, study PRJNA577476) | soil metagenome | isolation source: 100 cm saprolite under Madrone tree | place: USA:California | collected 2016-06-14
GGTAAGGCGTCTGCGTGGGCTCATCCACGCCCATGTCGTGAAGGGCAATGATCGCGGGGTGCGAGATTTGCCCGACCACGCGGGCTTCCTGCACGAAACGCTGACGCGCTTCGCCCTGCGCGAGCTCTTTGGGGAACAGCTTAATGGCAACGATACGCGCGATCAGGGGATCAAAAGCGCGCGCGACGCGGCTGTTGGCGCCAACGCCGATAACTTCCAGGATTTCGTACCGGCCGACTTTCAAGGCGGAGAACCCCCTGCATGCCTTCTACTCTGTCACAAAGAATAGACACATGGGCCGGAGGAAGGTATGAAGCAGTCGTTTCGGTAACGCTGTACGGAGGTACCGGTACTCCGCGGGGGTAACTGGGCGGCTAGGGATGCCCAGCCGCGCCGAGGTTTTCCCCTGCGTTTCGCAGCGGAGCGAACGCAGATTCCGACGAGAACCTCGTCGGGAAAGTTCGGACGTAGGACTTCATGGCAGGATACAGGTGGTAGTGAAAGCCGAAGGAATACATCGCAATACGGTAAGCCGCGACCATCACGCCGGTGCGATCTTCTCCATAGTAACAGTGTACGAAAATCTTTTGTTTGGGATCGCCTTGAAAAAGTTTCAGAAATTCCGCGACTTGCGCGTTGCTGGGAGGAGACCAGCCAAGCACCGGAAGGTCGATGAAGCGCATGCCCAGCGATTCCGCTTGCGCGCGTTCCCACGCCACGGGACCGGAATTACCGCGCAGATCAACAATTGTGGTGATTCCTAACTTCTTCAGTTCCGCGAGACCTTGCGCGGAAGGCTGCGCACCGCGGAAAAGCACATCGCTGACTTTTCCGGCGCGTGGGATGCCGGCGAGTTTCAATTTTTCCGCGGGAGCGCCGAAAGAAGCGCGAGCCGTCCCGGGCTGCACAGGAACGGTGGCAGCAATTTGCGCGCGCGAAGGGCAAGCCGCGACAAAGAAGAGCGCGGCAAAAAAAGTTTTGCACAAGGCGGGAAAAAGAGGTCTGTTCACCATTGCTTGGATGCCTTAGTGTACTCCGCGGGATGGATGAAATTGGGTGCGAAGAGGGAAGTGTGGACAGGGAACATAACCGCTACAAATAGACGTGGTACGAAAACGTCAACAACATTTAGCGTTTTTCGCTTGACAGGAATTTGACAGAAGCTGATACTTCGCATCACTGACTTTGGGGGGACGTGGTAGCGCCCGGCCGGTTATTTTGAATTCGGGGGAACTACCGGCTCAGGAGCCACGAGCCACCGAGCACCAAACAATAACAAGGAACGCGACCACTTGCCGCGCACATTGCTGCGCAGCAAGGGTGCCGTGAAGCCCCTGAAAACAGGGGGCCGGGGTCGGGCATTTGCTTTTTGCGGCCGAAAAGTGCGCTTGAAGAAGTTTTGATTCGTAAGGAGGCTGCATTTTATTGAATGCAGCCTCCTTACGGCTCTAGACGGATCAGCGCACAGAGCCGCCGGAACCCAGCAGGAGTAAACTATAGGGGTCGCCTCTGTGTCGAGGGCGCCCGGAGCACGGAGGGACGGATGGCTACGGTGAAGCCCGCACTAAACGGCAAAGCGGTGGAGGCAGGAACGCGCACGGAGCAATCCGGCGTTAAGAAGGGATTGGTGTTCCAGCGCCGCTTCACGGACGGCAAGACCCCCGCGTTCGACAGGGTCGAATGGGAGAAGCGCACCGCGCTGATCGGCAACGAGAAAGGCGTGACCATCTTCCGCCAGGAAGGTGTGGAAGTCCCGAAGAACTGGTCGCAGACGGCGACAAACATTGTCACCAGCAAATATTTTCACGGCAAGCCGGGCAGCAACGAGCGTGAAAATTCCGTGCGGCAGCTCATCAGCCGCGTAGCCAACACCATTGTGCGCTGGGGCGAAGCGGGCGGCTATTTCGCGGACGCGCCATCGCGCGATGCGTTCCAGGACGAACTGACGCATTTGCTGGTCGAACAGAAGATGAGCTTCAATTCGCCGGTATGGTTCAACGTGGGCGTGCAGCCGAAGCCGCAATGCTCGGCGTGCTTCATCAATTCCGTGCAAGACAACATGGAATCGATCATGGGGCTGACGCGCACGGAGGGCATGCTGTTCAAGTGGGGCTCGGGCACGGGGACGAACTTTTCGACCCTTCGCGGAAGCAAAGAAACGCTTTCCGGAGGCGGCATAGCGTCCGGCCCGGTGAGCTTCATGAAGGGCTTCGACGCGTTTGCCGGCGTGATCAAGAGCGGAGGGAAGACGCGGCGCGCAGCGAAGATGGTGATCTTGAATATCGATCACCCGGACATCATGGAATTTATCGAAAGCAAGGTGAAAGAAGAGCGCAAGGCGCACGTGCTGATCGAGCAGGGCTACGATTCCGGGATTGACGGCGACGCCTACAGCTCGATTTTCTTCCAGAACGCCAACCACTCCGTGCGCGTGACCGACGAATTCATGCGCGCGGCGGAGGAAGACCGCGACTGGTGGACGCGCAACGTCACCGATGGGCAGCCCAATGACAAGCTGCGCGCGCGGGATCTGCTCCTGAAGATTGCGGATTCCACCTGGCACTGCGGCGATCCCGGCATGCAGTACGACACCACTGTAAATCGCTGGCACACCTGCAAGAACACCGCGCGCATCAACGCCTCCAATCCCTGCAGCGAGTACATGTTCCTGGATGACACAGCGTGCAACCTGGCTTCGCTGAACTTGATGAAGTACCGCACCTCGAACGGGCAATTTGACGTCGAAGGCTTCCGGCATGCGGTGGACGTGACCATCACCGCGCAGGAAATTCTGGTGGACAACGCCAGCTACCCCACGGACAAGATTGCCAAGAACTCGCATGAGTTTCGCCCGCTGGGGCTGGGATACGCGAATCTTGGCGCGCTGCTGATGTCCATGGCGCTGCCCTACGATTCCGATGAAGGGCGCGACGTGGCCGGCGCCATCACCGCGCTAATGTGCGGCGAAGCGTACGCGCAGTCGTCGCGCATCGCCGAGCGCATGGGACCCTTTTCCGGCTACGACGTGAACCGCGAGCCTATGCTGGACGTCGTCCGCATGCATCGCGAGGCCATGCGCGGAATCCAGCCGGATCATGTGCAGGCGGATTTGTTCATGGCGGCGCAGGAATCCTGGGACACCGCGCTGCAGCACGGCGAAAAATTCGGCTACAAGAATTCGCAGGTGACGGTGCTGGCGCCCACGGGCACCATCGGCTTCATGATGGACTGCGACACCACGGGCATCGAGCCGGACCTGGCGCTGGTGAAGCACAAGAAGCTGGTGGGCGGCGGCTTGATCAAGATTGTGAACAACACCGTGCCGGAAGCGCTGATGAAGCTGGGCTACACGCCGGAACAGAGCAGCGAAATTGTTTCGCACATCGACAAGCAGGGAACCGTCGAAGGCGCTCCGTACCTGAAGCCCGAGCATTTGCCGGTTTTCGATTGCTCGCTGGCGCCGGCGGGCGGCGGGCGTTCCATCAATTGGACCGGGCACGTGAAGATGATGGCCGCGGCGCAGCCGTTCCTTTCCGGGGCGATCTCCAAGACCATCAACATGCCCGAGGAATCGACCATCGAAGATATTTCGCAGGCGTACCTTCTCTCCTGGAAGATGGGGCTGAAGGCCGTGGCCATCTACCGCGACAATTCCAAGCGCTCGCAGCCGCTGTCCGCCGCGGGCAAGAAAGACGACAAGAAGGCGGAAGCTCTGACTATTGCTGAGGTTACGGTGCTGCCAGTCACGACTGAAGCAGAACCGGTCCAGCGTGAACTATTTCCGCGGACGCAGCGCGAGAAAATGCCCGTAGAACGTGATTCGGTGACACACAAGTTCAGCGTAGGCGGGCACGAGGGGTACATCACCGTCGGCAAGTACGATGACGGCCGAGTGGGCGAAGTGTTCATCAAGATGTCCAAGGAAGGCTCGACTCTGTCTGGGATTATGGACGGCTTGGCGCTGACTATGTCACTGGGCTTGCAGTACGGCGTGCCACTCAAGGTCTTCGTCGACAAGCTGCTGAACACGCGCTTTGAGCCTTCCGGCATCACTGCGAACTCCAACATTCGGTTTGTGTCCTCGGTGCTGGACTACATTGCGCGCTGGCTCGGTGGGCGCTTTATTTCTTCGGACTATCTGAAGCTGAACGGCGAAGCTTTGGCATCGCCCATTGCCGCTACCCCGGCCTTGGCGACGCCGGCCATGGCGGAGGCGATGCGCCTGGCGCCGCCGCTCACCAATCCGCAATCCTCTAAACCGCGCGACGCGCATGAAGGCGCGCCCACCTGCTCCGAGTGCGGCATGCTGATGGTGCCGAACGGCGCTTGCTACAAATGCGAAAACTGCGGCAGCACTTCCGGCTGCAGTTAAGACTGGAAGGAGCCTGACAGTGTACACAGCAGTTCAAAACGCATCGATAGAAGTCGTAAACAAGATTCTAAATTTTGTTCAGCAAGCCGGGTCGGACCCTTCGGATTCGTACGCAGGCATTACTGATGACCCGGAAAGAAGGCTCTTTGCTGAGCATCTCGTGCGCAAGGAGGATTCTGGCTCATACATTTATCTACCGGTACCAGATAAAGAGACCGCAGATTTAGTGGAGAGTCATCTCACAGATTCCGTGTTCGGACGAATGGATGGTGGGCCAGGCGGCGACACAAAAGGTTGTTTCGTGTACGCATACCTGAAAAAGCCCCACACCAAACCCCGAGGCGATCCTAGTCGATGAGCACATTCCAGCCCGGTGCGGCGATGGCGGCAAGTGTTGCTCCCATCAAACCAAAGACCAGAGGCTTTCTTCGCATCGTGCGGCACGGCACGGGCCCCGGCGCGATCTACGTGGTTACTTATCATCGGCTGGATCAGGCGGAGGGATCGCGCCCGCGACCCGCGGCGGCCGAAGACGCGCAAGCGCTGATCGAGTTGCTGGAGCGCATCGGCGTGGACTTCCGGCTGGGCGAAGTGCGCGGCGCGATGGAGGATGTCCTAAGGTTCGGCTCCGCCAATATCCCAGACTTGTGGCTCAGTGACGAGGAGATGATCGAGAAGGGGTTGGTGGAGAGCTAGGTATAGTTCGCTTCAATGAGAGCGCCGAAGGTTCGCCTTCGGCGTTTTTGTTTTTTGAGAGCGCTGCGCGGCTGCGAGTTAGCGGGGGCGTGGGCGCAGCGGCGGGCGCGCGGTCAGCGGGCGCGGGCGCATGCGGAAGCGCGGGCCGAGCGGCGGTGGAACGTTGCGCAGGGACTCGCCGCAGCAGGGGCAGCGGCCTTCGTCGCTGAACGCCCGGGTGGCGTCGGCGCGCAGCCAGTGGCCGCGCGCTTCGCATTGCGGGTTGATGCATTGCACGGTGAAGCCGGGCAAAAACTGCATTTTGTTCTCCCTCAGCGGCCGGCGCTTTTGCGGCACCAGGCCATGGCGCAGAGCCGAGTTCCCCTGTGACGGAATGCTGGCGCGGATTCTGGTGCAGGCCGCTCCCGCTGTCAAGGAAAAAGACCACAATATATAGGGGTGGGGTTGCGGCGGGAGTGGTACATTCGATGCCTACAGTCCTGAGAAAAAGAAAGGGCTTGGCGTACGTAGTAGATGATAGAGGCGGTGCGCGCGGTCGGCCGCGAGTAGCGGCAACGGCGGGAAGCTTCCAGGAAGCAAGATGGGGTCCGTCAACGAACGATGAGTTGACATGGGTGAAAGGTCGGAAGAGCACAGGCAGCAGTGCCTGTGCCACAGGAGGCAGTCATGGCGAATGTGACGCGTGGTGGGGGAATAGACTTGGGCGGCTCGATGCCGTCGATGCCGAATTTTCGGCTGGCAGGGTCTCGAATTCTGCGACTCGCGCTTGTAGTGTTGGTCCTGTTGTTGTTGCTGTGGAGCACGACCTCGATTCCGGCGGGTAACGTCGGCGTGCTCACCCTGTTCGGGCGAGTGTTGACCGACGAAACGCTGCCGGAAGGCATCCATCTCATCAACCCGCTGAAGTCGGTGCAGAAACTCTCGGTGCAGACGCAATCGCTGAAGGAAAGCGCGAACGTGCCGTCGAACGAAGGGCTGATCCTGGCGCTGGATACGTCGCTGCTCTTCCGCCTGGATAAGAACATGGCGGCGCACGTGTATCAGACTGTCGGTGACAACTATGCGGAGAAAATCGTGGAGCCGACACTGCGCGCGGCCATTCGCGCGGCGACCTCCGCGCATAGCGCTAACGCCCTCTATACTAACGCCCGCGAGTTGGTGCAAACCCAGATTCAAGAGGAGTTGACCAAGGAACTCGCGCCGCGCGGCGTGATCGTGGAGAACGTGCTGCTGCGCGACGTGCAGTTACCCGCGATGCTCAAGACCTCTATCGAAGCCAAACAGCAGGCCGAGCAGGACGCGCTGCGCATGAGCTTCATCCTGCAAAAAGAAAAGCAGGAAGCGGAGCGCAAGCGCATCGAAGCGCAGGGCATCGCGGACTTCCAGAAGATCGTGGCCCAGGGCATCAGCGCTCAATTGCTGGAGTGGAAAGGCATCGAAGCCACGGAAAAGCTGGCTACGAGCGCAAACTCGAAAGTCGTGATCATCGGCAATCCGAAGAACGGGCTGCCGCTGGTGCTGGAGCCGAGGTAAGTCGGAAGTCTGAGTGGCGGATCGGGATTATTTCTGTGTTTCGAGTACGGCTGTTGCTCGTATTACTCATAGGGGCGTGGCTGGCTGGGGAAGCACTCGGCAAGCAGAAGGAGACGCTTCGTCAAACGCTTGTGGCGCACAAGCTGACGGTGGACGCCAAGATTGTTAAGAACGCGGACCAGCCGATCAGCAGCGGCGCGGTGTTAGATACCCAGAAGGAGTTTGTTATCGCCTATTACGCCGATGACGCCTCCGGCCTTTTGAAGGCGCCCATCCATTTCGCACGCTATGACCGAACCAAGGGTGTTTGGGATTTCGCGGACGTCACCGACGGTTCAGTCGAGGGCCTGCAGGGCGCGTGCTTCGGATCGGTGCTTTCCATAAGGGTCGTTGCGGGATTCTACGTCGTCGATACGCATATCAGCCCGTCGGCGGGTTGCCTGCTGGTTCTCTCAGCGGACATGAAGGTACAGGCCAAGTTTTTTGGATGGTACTTAGGCCACTTAGGGGACCGCATCCTCGTCTATCACCGCAACCAGGTTCACTTCGCGCCGGTGCATCCAGCGGAGATCGCGACGTTTGACCTGCAGAGCAAGAAGGACACGGTTATTTTTCCACCCAAACCTGATCAGCAAGTTCGCCTGGATTTGATTGCCGCACTCGATGCGTTTTATACGAGCCATCCGGATTATTGCCAGCAGAACAATGACCCTTGCGACCCGGAATACTTCGACAGCTCGCTGGAAGGCGAGATCGTCACCGATAATCGCGAGCATGCGGTTGCCTTCGTGATTTCGTACGAGGTGCAGGGCTATGGCCAAAGCAAGGAAAAGCCCTCGGGCCCGCCGAAAGTCGTATATGTCTATCGCCATGTGAACGACGAAGCGAAGCTGGAATACCGAGAGATATTGATCGATGACCTGCAGGCGCGATATGGCGCTGCTTCACTCAAGCGATTGGTCGACCCCGAGATACTGGTCAAGCTGTTCGACAGCGATGCGGCAAAAAAGAGGACTGGACCCGTGCAGTAAATCCCGCCAAGGACGGTCGGCATTCACAAAAACAAGGCTAGTGCTGGGCGGGAGGACTTGAAGGCTTCTCGTTTTGCGGCGGTGCGGTGGTTTGTGCCGGCCCGTGCTTGCGGTGGCTCTTCAGCTCTTCGAGGGCGGCGAGACGCGTCTTGAGCCGCTCGATTTCCTGCTGCTTGTCGCTGATTTGCGCTCTTTCCGCGTCGAGCTTGGCTTTGCCCGCGGTGTTGTTGGCATAATCCGGCTTCGAGTAATACGTGTCTTGATCCAGTGCCAGCCCGCGCTGGAGCAGATCCAAGTCTTTCTCCGCTTGCGCGACCTGTTGTTTGAGGCCGGCGATTTGCGCATCTTGTTCAGCGGCCTCCTTCGCAGCCTCTTGGTCCGCGGACTTGTCAGCGGCTTCGCCCGCGGCGACTGCTCCCGGGCTGGGCGGCTCGGTTTCCAGTTTCGCCGGAGCAGCTACATTGATGCTATCGGGGCCAGGTTGGGAAGGGCGTTTGGGGAGATCGTCGTCGGTGAGGACCTTGGCCGATTTGGCGGCGTTCTTCTTGCGTTCCCGGTTGCGCCGGGCGGCTTCGGCCACGGAGTCGGTTTGCTGTGACTGGGAGTCTTGAGGCCGCGAAAAGGCCGAGCGCTGCGTGCAAAAGCATGCGATTAAGAGCGTGGCAATTAGCTGCAGGCATTTACGCAGGCGCATAGACGCAATCCTCAATCGAAGGGCTGACAAAGTTCAGGATACGCCGGAGCTTTTCCTGGGGCAATCTCTCCGGCAACGCGCGTGCGAATGAGGCAACGGCACGATAGCAACGCGGCGCGCTGCGATTACGTCTTATGCGCCGTGGTTTCCTACGGTCGCGCATTTTGCTTCAGAGCGGTGCGGAGTTGCGGATGCGCAAGAGGAGGCTCATACTCTCCAGCCGTGAGGAGTTGCGATTGCGAGGATTTCATCGGGTCAAGATTTTCGTTTCGCACCGCCGTACTTTATTTCTTCTTGCGGCCATCGCCTCTTGCGGATTTTTGCCGGGCAATGCGGCTGGAGCCTCCAGCGCGCCGCCGGCTGTCGGGTCTAAGCTCGTTTCGCTGCAAACTTCGCCACAGTCTTCCGTGCCGCCGCAAACGCCGATACCTGGATTGCCCAAGTCCGAGCCCGCGGAACAACAGCATGGGAAAACCGAGCAGTACACTTTGTCCGAAGACCGCTACGAAAAAGCCGTGGCGTACTCGCGCGCCGGTTATACGTTGTATTTTGTTTCCTATTTCGTGGGCATTGCGGTGCTTTTTCTGCTGCTGCGGATGGGTGTGGCTGCGAAATTCCGTGACTTTGCAGAGCGCGCGACCGGAAGGCGATGGCTTCAGGGTTTTGTCTTCGTTCCATTGCTATTTTTGACCGCCGACATTTTTGACCTGCCGGTTCGTTTGTACTGGCACTCTCTGTCGCTTCGGTACGAACAGTCCGTGCAGCGCTGGGGTTCCTGGTTTTGGGACTGGACTAAGGAAGAGCTCTTGGGAACGGCAATCGCGCTCCTCCTGGTCTCGATCTTGTTCGCGGTGATGCGGCGCAGCCCGCGCCGCTGGTGGCTGTATTTTTGGTTCGCCTCTTTCCCGATTCTCCTCGGACTCATCTTCATCGGACCGGTGGTCATCGATCCGCTGTTTCACAAATTCGAGCCGCTCGAAAAAGAGCATCCGCAATTGGTGAAGTCCATCCAGAAGCTCACGCAGAATGCCGGCGTGCCCATCCCGCCGGAGCGCATCTTCCTGATGCGCGCCAGCGAAAAGAGCAATGAGATCAACGCCTACGTGACCGGCGTGGGCGTTTCCAAGCGCGTGGTGATTTGGGACACCACGTTGCAGAAAACCAGCAATGCGGAAACGCTCTTCATCGTGGGCCACGAGCTCGGGCACTATGTTCTTGGCCACGTTTGGAAGGGATTTTTGTATGGCGCCGCCGGGCTGCTCGGCGCTTTATACCTGATCTTCCGCGGATTGCATTGGGCGCTCGGCCGCTGGGGCAGGGATTGGAACCTCTACGGCCTTGAGGACTGGGCATCGTTGGCGGCATTTCTGCTGTTGCTGCAAGCGCTCATGTTCTTTGCCGCCCCCGCGGTAAACGGCGTCAGTCGCATGCAGGAGCATGCCGCCGATGTGTACGGCTTGGAAGTAATCCACGGGGTGGTGCCGAATTCCGATGAGGTCGCCGCGCACGCCTTTCAGATTCTTGGCGAAGTGGATCTGTCGGATCCCAATCCGTCGCCGTTCATTACATTTTGGCTGTATTCGCATCCGCCGTTGGGGGACCGGCTGGTCTTTGCGCACAGCTACGATCCGTGGTCCAGAGGCGAATCGCCAAAGTACGTGAAATCCTCGAAGTAAGGGGTCACGATGGGGCGTGGCGGCGCGCGAAGCTCGCCACCTTGTGGCGGTTGCCGCAAATCGCCATGGAGCACCACCGCCGGCGGTGCGTGCGCGAATCATCGCGGAAAAACAAAGCGCAACCTGGATTGGCGCAAATTCGCAAGCGTGCCTGTGTCCCCTCGGTGATAATCTCTGCCGCGGAACGCGCGATGGCCGCCAGGAGCCAGTCGAGTCCGCCTTCGC
>WNFO01060830.1_pt1 | contig 10227 bp, 10 predicted proteins | sample 5400251 | NCBI WGS metagenome assembly WNFO01 (sample SAMN13153354, study PRJNA577476) | soil metagenome | isolation source: 100 cm saprolite under Madrone tree | place: USA:California | collected 2016-06-14
GGAAACGAGCCAAGTGTCTGCCTTGCATCCGAAGTTCACAAATCGAAGGATCTCAAGAGTTAATTTTTGACCTGACAGCCGACATGCCAAAGTTATGGCCGTTGGCTGCCTGGTTCAGAAGTGCTCTGCGGCGCGACAGGTGCAAGCATTGACGGGACCTATTCGCGCTGTCGAATGCCGCCGAGCACTTTTCTTCCCGCACCCCCGCTACTAGGCCGTTGGCGCTCTCCCTGAGCCGAGTTCCCGAAAGGCTGTCGCCATTGGCGGCCCTATACTCTCCATCGGACCGCCTTGCTTTGGTCAAATCGGACTGGAGTGTGGGGACGGGGCAGAGGTCGTCGACCTAGCGTAAATCCGCCGACCACCTTACGCGGGTTACATTGGACTAAGTACGGAGCGCCAATGCATTCCACGCTGAACCCGAAACCAACCGATGATCCGCACGATTTCGTTGTGGTCGCGCCCAATGCCGTTCGGGTCGCGCCCGCGGATGAAGAGCTTTTCAATCTGTTGCAAGAGGCCGCGCGCCGTTCTTCGAATCCGCAGACCCGCACGGGATCCGACTTCCCTGCTGGCGCACCGGTTCCACCGGTCGATACGACGTTTCGCCCTGCTGCCGTCAACGATGTCAAAGTCCCGGGCGAGCGGCGGTCGATTGGCACGTCGGCGGTACGCTCCTTCACTGCGTTGCTGTTGGCAGCGTGCATCGGTGTGGCTGCCATCGCCTGGCAGTCCTCCGGCAATGTGGCCAAACAGATTATCGCGAAGTGGGCGCCGAAGTTCATCCTGACTTCATTGCTGCCGGCGCTGGAAAAACCGGAGCTCCCCGCGCAGCCGAACCCAACTACCGTTCAGGCGGCCGCGGCGAACACAGCGCCTCCACAACCGGCACCTCCGGCTTTGACCGCCCCGGAAGGCGTCGCGCCGACTACTGCCGCCCTGTCTCCCGGAATGCCGCAGCTGCTCCAGTCGATGGCGCGCGATCTCGCAACCGCGGGGCAAGAGATCGAGCAGCTCAAGGCAAGCCAGGAACAAATGTCCCGCGACATTGCCAAGGCGCGCGTGCAGAACCTGCGGCCCAAGATATCAGCGCCTCCGCCGCGGCCGGCCGCAGCGCCGGCGCGCAAGCCGATGCCGCCATTTCCGCCCCCGCAATCCGAAGCAGCTTCCACGTTGCCGCAAGCCGCTGCACCTTCCGTGCCTCAGCAACCTGAACCACAACCGCAAGCCACGGCTCAGCCGCAGGCCGAACCGGTGCCGCGGCCGCCGATGCCCGTGCGCTAGGTCGGGTTTTGGCACAAATGCGAAGTGCCGCGACGTCCGCTGTACTGCCGCTCTCGGGGGAAACGCGGAAGTGACAGGGACATCGTCAAAGTGACGCGAAGGACCCGCACCGGACATTGGGCGTGATTGGACGGTCGGCATCCGCCGGTGCCAATTTTGCCACTCGCTGTACGCAACGCATGATCTCAACGGGTCCCATGCCGCGGCGCGAGTTCCTTACGCTTCTAGGCGGCGCGCCAATCGTTTGGCCGCTCACGGTGCGTGCGCAGCCGGAGGCGATGCCGGTGATCGGGTTCCCGATCGACGGATCGGCGTCGCAGCCATGAAGGAAGCAGGATTACCTATCCGGCGCGGCAACGGCTGGACCATCGCGGCATTCACCGCCATGGCTTCGGCTGCCTGCGCCTTACGTGCGCTCGCGCTCGGCCAGGACACCAATTACGATCAGCAGAACTATCACTTCTACGTTCCCTACGCTCTGTTCAATAATCGTATCCTGTACGACATTTTCCCGGCCTTCTCGGGGCCCACTTTTACCAATCCCATCCCCTATCTGCCGTTCTATTGGCTCGCGTGGAACGCGCCGCCGATGCTCATAGGCGCGCTGCTGGCATCGGGATCGGGCTGCTCGTGGCAGGCGGAATTTGGTTCGCAATCATGTGGGCCAGGACGGGAAACCCTGTCTTTCCATTTCTCAACCAAATCTTCCAATCGCCCTTGGCGATGGCTGAATCCTATCGTGATGATTCCGGAGTACCGGATAGCCTGTGGAAAGCGTTGCTATTTCCATTTTTGGTGGTGAGTGGTCGGGTCATGGCCACCGGGGTGCCGTTCTTCGATCTGCGCGTACCAGCGCTCTACGTGCTCGCCATTATCTCTCTGCCGCTGCTGGCAATCGGGCGCCGGCATTCGCGGCTCAACCCAGCGGCGCGGCTTGTACTCGTGTTCGCCGCTACCGCATATGTACTCTGGCTCGTCCTCTTTTCGATCTGGCGGTATCTGCTGCCCATTGAGATGCTGGCGCCAGTTTTGATCACGGCGCTGGTCGGCGTGATCGTCCCTGCGGCGCGGATGCGGCGCGCGGCCATGCTTGCGAGCGCAGGCCTGCTCGGCCTTATCGCACTCACCACGCGTCCAGCCGATTGGGGCCACCTCTCCTGGGATCGGGAGCTTTATGGGGTGCGCGTGCCGCCTATTCCACGCCCCGATCAGGCGCTGGTCCTGATGGCGGGCACCGCCCCAACTGCATTCTTGATCCCGTTCTTTCCCGCCCGCATCCCCTTCATCCGGCTGGAGGGCTTCAGCGCGGGGATGTGGGATACGAGCAGCGGCTTGTACCGCATCGGCGAGGAGCGCGTGCGTGCGCATCAGAACGACATTTATGTGCTCTATGGGTTCGATCAGGAGGCCAGCGCGCGCACCGTGGCCGGCCATTTCTCGCTCGTGTTCGATCGGGGCGGCTGTCAAACTGTAGAAAACCGGCTGCAGCCCGCCGATGCCCCCGATGGCCCGGTTCTGCTTTGTTTGCTCCGCCGCCCCGAGGGCGCGCCTTGACCAAGGCTTACGCTTAGCACCGCGCTGAGATCGAGCCGAGAAATCATCGCACCGATTCTGTTCCGGCTCGGCGCTTATAGCGAAACAATTGGCCTGCTGCACGAATTGGTTCCTGCCGCCACCACGATCGCTGCACTAGTGAACCAGGACAATCTGAATGCCGGACCTTTAACGAGCGACTGCAGGAGGCGACGTCCGTTTATGGCGTGCGCCGTGACAAGGCGGCGCTTTCCAGTGGGTGCAAGCCCCACCCGGCAACCAGCAGGAAGTGGCCAGGCAGAAGGAGCCGCGAGCTTCGACGACGGATGCCGAGGCACGGGTGATGAAGATGGCCGATAGCGGCTTCCGTCCCGCTTACAACACGCAAATTGTGGCTGAGCCGAAAAGCCAGCTGATTGTAAACGCGTCGAGCACGATGCCTTTTCGATGCGAACAATCCCGGATCGCATTGGCGACCATTGCCACGGGCTTTAGACGAAGCACTTTAGGGAGGCCTGATTGCACGCGGTTGTGGTCGCGCGCTACTGATCTTTTTTTAGCTTCAGACAAACCTAAGCCCCGGCAACGACCGCGGCTTTTTTGTACCGCCATCATCCGGAAGATGAGAGGTGAGGGCGCTCGGGTCGTTCTCTCTTTCCGAATAGTTGGAATTAGTTCGCAGCTCGAAGCTGATCCTGGCTCGGGCGACAAGGTGCGACGCGCGGCGCAAGAACGGGCGGCGCGCGAGCGCGAGGCCCGTATCGCGGCGGCTCAGGAGCGCATGCGGGAACTGGAGACTGAGCGAGCTCGCCGGGAGAAAACGAACAAGCAGGAAGTGGCCAGGCAGAAGGAGCCGCGAGCTTCGACGACGGATGCCGAGGCACGGGTGATGAAGATGGCCGATAGCGGCTTCCGTCCCGCTTACAACACGCAAATTGTGGCTGAGCCGAAAAGCCAGCTGATTGTCGGCTCGGATCGCGGCTTGGCGCGCCCGGCGATCGAGGCCTTGCGCGCCCGCGGCTACAGGCCCTCTGACTATCTGGTCGACGGCCGGGTTCACCAAAAACGACGATATCGAGTTGGCGCATACGGCTGGTACACAATTGTGGTGCCCGCCGGGACAGACCAGGCACGGCACCGATCCGTATGCGCCGAAGCCGGGCGACAGCGTGGCCGTAGCTGATTGGCGCAAGCGGATGGCGAGCGATCGTGGCAAGGACATCTATCGACAGAGAGCCGAGCACGAATGCCTCAATGCCAGAGGGCGCCGCATGGGGCTTCAGCAGCTCACCGTCCGCGGCAAGGAAAAGGCCCGCACGGTCCTGCTTTGGGTTGCCTTGGCCCACAGCTGCGAAGCTTCGCCTTGCAAGCGACCGCGAAGGCCTTGGCATAACCCCAAGAATATCAAGTTGCGATCGAAACCAGCAAGCGTGCTGTGGCGGTCTGTCAATCCTTGACCCGTTCAAGCCCGATCGCTTGCCAAGCGGTTCCTCCGAAACCTTCAGCGATGATGCATTCTCAAGCTCTCAGGATGAGGGAAGGGCTTGCAGCGGCTTAAGTGGCCTTCTTCTTTGCACGGGAACGTCGGTGAGAACGCCCATGACGTCGCTCTCTTTCATCATCAGGAGATCCTCGCCGTCGAGCACGACTTCGGTGCCCGACCACTTGCCGAACAGCACGCGGTCGCCGACCTTGAGGTCGATCGGGATCAGCTTGCCGGATTCGTCACGGCCGCCCGGACCGACGGCGGTGATTTCGCCCTGCGAGGGTTTTTCCTTGGCGCTGTCCAATCTCAAATCCGATATGATGTAGAGGCCGAACTAAACGCCCGGTGTCGAGCGCAAGCGCGACATCAGCTGTACTAAACAAAAACCCCGTATTGCGCGGGCCCTTCTCTTTTTACCTGCGGAGCCCGGACCCGCGGGAGCTAATGTTGATCCGCTTGGCGAACCGTTAGGAGCAAGACTGTTCCCAGAAGCGTTCCCGGCCCTGGGCATAGGGCCTGAGGGGCTTGGGTTGTTAAAACGTGGGGATTTGGTTCGTCGAACCCGCCGACTGACCCACTGACGAACCCACCGACGGTGCGACCGACGATCCGCTCCCAGAAAGTCCGGCTTGCGCCAGCGCGAACGTGCTTGAGAGAGCGAAGCCGCGATGCTTCAGCAATCATCTTCCAGCGCGTGCATTCGCCTTAGAAAGAGCGATCGCGAATTGGCCGATCGCGGGCGAGACACAGAGACCGAAAGCGCGCGGCGGATTCGACACAGAGCTTTAAATTCTCTATTTCCTGATTTAGTGCAGACGGGCGCGGGAGGCGACAACGTCCCTGCATCGTGCCTTAGCATATGGCCAAGCCGAGAATATTACCCGTGGATCGTTCGGGTTAAGCGGGAGCACGACCGGATCGGGCCCCCACGACACGTAAAGCTGGTACAGGTCGGCAGCCGTCATGCTGGGCTGCCACATCGCATTTAGGTCGTCATCAACGATCTTTTTGGAGACCGCAACGGCTTCGTCTGCGTTGGCAAAGACTCCGTAATCGATGCGTTCACTTTCATCTCCGTAATAAGTGTTGTCGTAAATTAGCACTCTGTAACGCGCCATAGTTTTCTCCGTTGGTAACGAGAGGACAATTTCTTCGGGAGGGTTGTGTTTGTTAGCCGCACGCACCGGCCTGAAGTCTGCGTTTTCAAACGGTGCCAGACGCCTGTCTTGCGATTCGGATCTCCTCCTTCGAGGTGGGCGATACGATCTCGTTGTTGAAATTTGGAAGAGCACGCGCACCTAGTGCTGAGGACTTCGGGGGCAGCTATTCGCTTTCAGTTAGCGCTGTGAACGCAGCCGGCGAAGATTGCCGCTGGCCGAAGTGTCCGGTTGATGGCGGGCCTTCGGACGCTTTTCGCTTTCGCAGACGGGCGACCAAAATCCAACCGAGCCTTCTTCAGCCGCAGGAAGCAGCCGAGTCGATTTTACCAGCATCTAAAGGGTTTTTGCGGGGTCGCGCCAAAATCAGTGGCGACCGCATGGGACACAGCAGATATAGGACGCACAACGCACGAGGCAAGCGATGGATTAACCATGAGTGCTCTTATTAGGCGGCGGAAAGGCGCCGCTAAGGGGATGTCCCCCGAGAATTCATTCAGTGGGCCATATCAGCGCGACTATCTGCTTGGTGATTTCGGTAGTGGCCCGCAATCTTCAATTGTGTCGCGGCAGTCCGTGGCGGAACATGCAGATATGCTGGAAGAAGGAGGTGAGCTCGAAGATACTTATCCTTCTTAATAACCTGTGGTCGGGCGGACCACGATTTTCCTTAGCCACTGACCGCGCTGGTAGGCGAGGCCTTGCACAAAGGCATCCACCTGATCGTCATGGCGGCCGCCAGGAAATTCTAAAAGTTCCTTCAGGAAGACATCGCGCCATTCGGCTTTTTCAGGAAGGAACACGGACCCTCCCTCTATCAGATCTGTTTGAGCGATAACGCGCGAGTTTTTATCCTTCTCTGGCTTTATGCTCACAACATTTATGTTTTTGTTTTCAATGGCCTGTATCAATCCAATGCTGATCGGAGAGCTTTCAATGATTAGCGCTCCCCGCGGATAGCGTTGGCGCATGTTAATTATCTTTTCAGTCAAGAGCGGAAACGGAAACCGCCCCCTGACGACCTCAAGAACATAGAATGTCTCTCCGCGGCAAAGCAGAACCACCCCTGCCGAATAATCGTTGTTCTCCATCTCCCGCATGGCAATGTCCCAGCTCAAGACAATCTGGTCTCCTTGCTGAGGGCTAATCTGCGAATGCGAATAGGACTTTAAGTATTTACTCTTGATATACGCAGCGCCGATCGGTACCGGCGCTTGCTGATACTGCGCAGAGAAAGGCATTAGGCCCATGGTTTTTTTCAGTCGAAGAAGAACCTCGGCTGGTTCATGGTCTGGATGAAGAATCTCTCCGAGGTAACGCTGGTGCGTACTGTTCGGTCCAGTCTGAATTTGGACGTTCTCGGGAGCGATTGCTGGTAAATTTAGGATGTCATACTCGTCGTTTTCCTGCAGATATCCGACGAGATCTTCCATATGCACCCGCTGCATGACGACGACAATGCGCGTCGCCTTTTTGTCGTCCCCGCGAGTAACCAGCGCTTCTTTGTACCAGTCGATGCTGCGCTTCCGAACGACCTCGGAAAATGCGTCAGTGAGCTTGATGGGATCGTCGATGATGATGAGATTGCCGCCGAGGCCAGTCAAGGTGCCCTCCAGTGAGGTCGCGTAACGTTTGCCGCGAGCAGTTGTAGTAATCTCACGGTCGGTGTCGCGTTTGACGCGCATGTCGGACGGATTGTGGCCGAGGAACCAGGCGGGCAGCGCCACGGACGCGCAAATTGATTTGAGGTTGCGCGGTGGGACGGTAATGATCAGTCGCTTGATATCGCCGGTTGCAACCTGGGACAGCTTGTAGGCCATCGCATCAATATGCCAGTTCGACTTGAATAGGATGCCGGGCCGCAGCACGCCAAACGAATATTTGATGAATGATAGAAAATCGGTTGCGAGCATCGAGCGCAAAGCGGCTCGCGGCGAAATATCATCCTCCTTCAGTAGCGCTTCAGTGGTGATCATGTGCGTTTGCTCTCCTCGTCGCGCTGTAGTCAGGTCGCAAATTGCTTAGTCGCAATCTCTTATTGGAGCTTCACCCTGTTGACTTTTCTCGTTGTCTTTGTTGGTCTCAGGGAAACAAGACCTTCACGAAGTTCGTTCGGCGCGTTCGCGTCCTCGTCCACTGGGGACCATTCCCTTTGATTAGGGCCACGCAGCTGCCGCGCCACGTAGGCATCCAAGATCGCCTGGTGACTTGGCTGAACCGCTTCCTGAATCTTTCCCTTCTGACCGGCCAGAAAATCGACATCGAGCTTGTCCGCCATTTCGGTCAACATAGACCAAGCGTGACGATCGCCTTTGGCGAATTTATTGAGGACCTGATCGATGCCGAGAGCCATCCTCGTAAGAAAGACGTCCTTGTCGCCCTTTTTTACCTTGTATTTTTTGTTGATGGCCTCCTCAAATATTTTCTTCAGGTCCGATAGCACAGGGTCCTTCGGAGTCCTGCCTTTTGGATGGGGAGAAGGGCATCCCTTCTTCCATCGGTATTCTTTGGGCGGATGACCGGGGCCCACCTTATACTCCGGCTCGGACGAGCTATCGCCATCTACAGTTGGTAAATCGTCGAGCGGTTTCGGATTTTCTTTATCATCGGTCACGGAAGTACCTCTCGAGGCGCAGGATCGAGCGGTGATTTGTCCTTGATCGAAGACGTGCGCTCACTCTCCATATCCTCAAAGGTCTGATTAGTGCGCTCGAAGGTTGCGGCTTTACCGGTATAACTCTGCCAACGGCGGACGATCACGTCGCAATAGCCGGGGTCGTACTCGATTGCACGGCCAAGGCGGCCTGTCTTTTCCGCGGCGACGATGGTGGTTCCGCTGCCGGCAAAAGGATCCAACACGATTTCCCCACGTCGCGAGACGTCTTTGATTGCATCGGCGATCATCGCAACTGGCTTGACAGTCGGATGCATCGCTAGTTCGTTAAGACGTCCGTTTTTGAACGAGTTTACCCCGGCATACTGCCAAATATTCGTTCGATAACGACCATGCTGGCCGAGTTCGAAAGTGTTGGTATGAGATGCCCCTCCGTTTTTGAACACGAAGCAAAGCTCGTGTTGGGATCTGTAGAAGCTCCCCATGCCGGCGTTGTCCTTCGACCACACCACAAGGTTTTTGAGCGTGAGATCGTTATCACTGCTGGCGGTTGTCAGTTCGGTTAGGTGGCGCCAGTCCATAAAGACAAACAGGATGGCACCATCCTTGGAGGAAGCTTTTGCGCAGCTAAGAAAGGACGATAGAAAATCCGTGAATTCGCGTTTAGACATCTCTCCAGAAGCCATCGCAAATTCTCGATGCTTCACTTTTCCCAGCCCGGAAACATGCCCATCAATCTCGACGTTGAACGGCGGATCTGTTACCACCAAGTCGGCCAGTTGTCCGCCGAGCAGTCGCTCATAATCCAGGGTGGCCCGCGCGTCGCCACAGAGGAGGCGATGGTTGCCTAGGACCCAAAGATCGCCGGTTCGGGAGACAATATTTTGAGGAACCCCGGCGGGAACGTCGTCGTCGGGACCGGACTCTTGTGGGCTCTTTTCGGAAGCTTCGTCAAGGATCATGTCAATCTCGCCGAGCGAGAAGCCAGTAACCTCAATGTCATCGAACTGCACGTCCTGAAGAAATTGAAGCTCGATCGCCAGGGTGTCGCGATCCCACCCCGCAAGCTCGGCAAGCTTGTTGTCGGCAATGACGTATGCTCGGCGATCGGCCTCGGTCATGTCAGCCAGGACAACGATAGGCACAGAAGTTAGACCCCGCAATTTGGCTGCCGCTAGCCTGCCGTGTCCTGCAATAACCTCGCGGTCCACCGAAACGATCACCGGATTTGTAAAGCCAAAGCGTTGGATGGAATCCGCAATTTGCCGGATCTGCTTCTTCGAATGCGTACGGGCATTACCGGCGTAAGGACGCAGGTCATCCGGAGAAACATACTTGATCTCAAGCTTGCTCATCTGACCCAGTCCCATTTTGAACGCGAATACCGCGAGGGACTGTCTAAGGTGCAAGTCTTAAGCCGCGGTGCGACCAAGATTCAGGCGCCGGCATTTTGGCCAAATACGTCAAGTTTCAACGAAGTAGAAAATTACCATTTTAGCAACCGATGGTAACCGCGCCGAAATACTTCAAGCTGGCCGAATAGTTGCCGCACTAGTCGACTAATCATAAATACTGGTTGGTCGGCAGCGGCCAGTCAATGCTGATTTAGAGCGCATTACGGACTTAGGTCGGACATCGCGCGACGTCCGCGAAGTGCCATTGAACGAAACCGCTCGCGCGGTAGAGCGGTGCGGCAGGCGGCGCGTTCAACACGTCCTGTCCTGACGATGAGGAGCGGCAATCTCACTCAAGACAGGAGCAACTGCATGACCGACAAGACCAGGAGTCCGGGTGCGTGGGCGCATGATCGAAGACAAGACGATTGGGCAATCACACCGAAGATTCAGCAAGCTACATCCGCACCGCCAAAGATTCGAATGACGAAACCCGTGCGATCCGACAGACGCCGGCCATCTTGACGAGCGGCTCGAAACAGTTTCGGCTGGACAGGGTCGAGGTTCTTTAGGGTCGGCTCGGACTATGCGGCTCAGAGGTCGTTGTGACACGATTCGCGTAGGGGTTGTCGGGTGTGGTCTTTTTGCTACGCCTAACTCTTTGAAATCACATAAGAGGCAAAAGGAGCTTTCCCCACTTGTGCAACACTCGTGCCATAACGCCAAAGTTGTGCATGCCTTCGAGGCCAATACACCCTT
>WNFO01007194.1_pt1 | contig 10226 bp, 6 predicted proteins | sample 5400251 | NCBI WGS metagenome assembly WNFO01 (sample SAMN13153354, study PRJNA577476) | soil metagenome | isolation source: 100 cm saprolite under Madrone tree | place: USA:California | collected 2016-06-14
TGGGTGATCATGTGGGGGATTCGCTTCAGGCGGTGGGGGAGAATCGACGGCGCCTGAAGGCGGCGGCGGGGTTGGCGGCGGAGCCTGCGTGGCTGACGCAGGTGCATGGCACGAATGTGGTCGATCTGGATGCCGCAAGGACGAGACCTGTGGGTCAGGCCGATCACGATGCCGCAGCGGCGGGAACTGTGTTTCCGGCCGAACTCGGCGCCTCGGAGCCCTTGGGCCCGGCGGATGCGGCGTTCACCCGGCGGCGGGGGCGGGTGTGCGCGATCCTGACGGCGGACTGCTTGCCCATTATGTTGGCGGCGGACTCGGGGGACCTGATCGCCGCGGCGCATGCCGGCTGGCGGGGACTAGCCGGCGGGGTGATCGAGGCCACGGTGGAGGCGCTGCAGGTTGCGCCGGAGCGGCTCGTGGCGTGGCTGGGGCCTGCCATTGGACCCGAGCACTTTGAAGTGGGCGCGGAGGTTCGCGAGGCATTGGTGAAAGGCGATCCGGAAGCTCAGGCTGCCTTTGCGCCGAACGCCCGCGGGCGGTTCATGGCGGGTTTGAACGCTCTGGCGCGTCGGCGCCTTGCAGCCCTGGGAGTCAGCCGCATCTATGGCGGCGGCCACTGCACTTATGCCGAACAGGATCGGTACTTCTCGCATCGACGCGACGGGGTGACCGGCCGGCAGGCGACTCTGATTTGGCTGGAGCCCTGAGCACCACAATGTAGACCGGCTCGAGCAATCGCCCGGCGGGGTAGGAAGCCTCAAGGCAACTGCGTCTTTCGTTGCCTTGAGGCTTCCTACCCCGCCGGGCAAGCGTTGGAGATGGTTGAATTGCCTGGTCTTGGCCCCCACGTACTGAGCATTCAGAGCGCTATCTCAAGGATATCCCTATGCGTATGGATAAGCTGACGACCAAATTTCAGGCGGCATTGGCGGATGCCCAATCGCTGGCCGTCGGCCGCGACAATCAATACATCGAGCCGGTGCATCTGATGGCGGCGCTGCTCGACCAACAGGGCGGCACTGCACGGCCGCTGCTCGAGAAGGCGGGCGCTCAGGTGGCCAAGCTGCGTTCGGATCTTGCCGGCGCTCTGGATCGTCTGCCCAAGGTCGAGGGTTCGGGCGGCGAGGTGCTGCTCGGCAACGACCTCAACAAGCTGCTGAACGTCACGGACAAGCTCGCGCAGCAGCGCGGCGACCAGTTCATTTCGAGCGAACTATTCGTGCTCGCGGCCTGCGATGATCGGGGCGAGCTCGGCAGGCTGCTGAAGGCCAACGGCGCCGCGCGCTCAGGCGTAGAGAAGGCCATCGACGAGGTGCGCGGCGGCGCCAAGGTGGAGGATGCGGGCGCCGAGGAGAATCGCAAGGCGCTGGAAAAATACAGCATCGACCTCACCGAGCGCGCGACCCAGGGCAAGCTCGATCCGGTGATCGGCCGCGACGATGAGATCCGCCGCACCATCCAGGTTCTGCAGCGGCGCACGAAGAACAATCCGGTGCTCATCGGCGAGCCTGGCGTGGGCAAGACTGCCATCGTCGAGGGGCTGGCCCAGCGCATCGTGAACGGCGAAGTGCCCGAGGGCCTGCGCAACAAGCGCATTCTCGCGCTGGACATGGGAGCGCTCATCGCGGGCGCGAAATTTCGCGGCGAGTTCGAGGAGCGGTTGAAAGCGGTCTTGAATGATTTGGCCAAGCAGGAAGGCCAGGTGATTCTGTTCATCGATGAATTGCACACCATGGTGGGCGCCGGCAAGGCCGAGGGTGCCATGGATGCGGGCAATATGTTGAAGCCCGCCCTTGCTCGAGGCGAACTGCACTGCGTCGGAGCCACGACCCTCGACGAGTATCGCAAGTACATCGAAAAAGACGCGGCGCTCGAGCGGCGTTTCCAAAAGGTGCTGGTCGATGAGCCGTCGGTCGAAGATACCATTGCGATCTTGCGCGGCCTGAAGGAGCGCTACGAAGTGCACCATGGCGTGGAGATCACGGATCCGGCCATCGTGGCGGCGGCGACGCTGTCGCATCGCTATATTTCGGACCGGCAGTTGCCCGATAAGGCCATCGATCTGATCGACGAGGCGGGTTCGCTGATCCGCATGGAGATCGATTCGAAGCCGGAGGCGCTCGACAAGCTGGATCGGCGCATCATTCAGCTCAAGATCGAGCGGGAGGCGCTCAAGAAGGAGACCGACGAGGCCTCCCGCAAGCGCCTGAGCACCTTGGAAGAGGCGCTGAAGGCGCTGGAAAAGGAATACTCGGATCTCGAGGAAGTGTGGAAGGCGGAGAAGGCCTCGGTGCAGGGCGCCGCGCACATCAAAGAGGAACTGGAGCGGGCGCGGCAGGACCTCGACACGGCGCGCCGCGCGCAGGATTTGGCGCGCATGTCGGAGCTGCAATATGGCCGCATCCCGGCTCTGGAGCAGCGGCTCGCCAAGGCGCTGGAGGCGGAGCAGAAGCCCAATCAGCTGTTGCGCAACTCGGTGACCGAGGTGGAAGTGGCGGAGATCGTCTCGAAGTGGACCGGTATCCCGGTGTCGCGCATGCTCGAGGGTGAGCGCGACAAGCTGCTGCGCATGGAAGAGGTGTTGGGCAAGCGCGTCGTCGGCCAGCAGGAGGCGGTCAAGGCGGTGGCGGACGCGATTCGCCGCTCGCGCGCGGGGCTGTCCGATCCGAACCGGCCGAGCGGCTCGTTCATGTTCTTGGGTCCCACCGGTGTGGGCAAGACCGAGCTCTGCAAGGCGCTGGCCGAATTCATGTTCGACACCGAGGACGCCCTGGTGCGCATCGATATGTCGGAGTTCATGGAGAGGCATTCGGTGGCACGCCTGATCGGCGCGCCTCCGGGTTACGTGGGCTATGAAGAGGGCGGCTACCTGACCGAAGCGGTGCGCCGGCGGCCGTACTGTGTCATCTTGCTGGACGAGATCGAGAAGGCGCACCCGGACGTGTTCAATGTACTGCTCCAGGTCCTGGACGATGGGCGGCTCACCGATGGTCAGGGGCGGACCGTGGATTTTCGCAACAGCGTGGTGATCATGACCTCGAACTTGGGGTCGCAGGTCATTCAGGAGCTGTCGGGCGAGGCGAATTACGCCAAGATGAAGGCGGCGGTGATGCAGGTGGTGAGCCAGCATTTCCGGCCGGAATTCATCAACCGGGTGGATGAGATCGTGGTGTTTCATTCGCTCGGGCGGGAGCAGATCCGGGCCATCGTCGATATCCAGTTGGGACGCTTGCGGCAGAGACTGGCGGAGCGCGACATCACTCTCCGGTTGGACGATGACGCGCGCGACAAGATCGGCGAGGCGGGCTTCGATACGGTGTATGGTGCCCGGCCGTTGAAGCGCGCCATTCAGGCGCAGATCGAGAACCCGCTCGCGCAGATGATTCTGCGCGGGGATTTCGTGGCGGGAGATCGGGTGGTGGCCAAGCTCAAGCGGGACACGCTGGCGTTCGAGAAGGAACGGCTGCACTGATGCGGCGCTCCGGCCGAATGGGCGCCGAAGCTGCGATGCGCGGGCCCCCGTTCGCTATACTTCGGGCGCGTTGGCCCTTGGCCTCGAGCCTCGAGGTAGGTGGGGCGAGAGTGAGTAGGGGTTGAGTGAGTGGGCCTGAGTAGGTGGGTTTGCGTGAATAGAGACCGACAGTAGGAAAGACATGCCGTTTTACGAATACCAGTGCAAGAACTGTGGCCACGACCTCGAGGCCATGCAGAAAGTCAGTGATCCGCCGCTGAAGAAGTGCCCGCATTGCGGGAAGTCGCAGCTGCAGCGCTTGATGTCGGCGCCGGTGTTTCGGCTCAAGGGCGGCGGGTGGTACGAGACCGATTTCAAGGGCGATCAGGACAATAAGCGCAATCTCGCCGATCGCCCCGAGGCGGAAGGCTCCAAAGACGCGGTCGCCGACACGGCCAAAGACGTGGCGAAGGATGCGGTCGCGGCGGGCGGGAACGGCAAGGGCAAGGAGGGCAGCGGCCAGGACGCCAAGGGTGCGAACGGAGCCGGCACCAAAGACACCGCGCCCACGGACAAACCGGCGGAGAAGGCGCCGGCGGAGTCTGCGAAGAAGGCCGCGTCGTCCGGTGCCCGCAAGAGTTCGTCGCGGGGGCGCTCGGCCTCGCGCGGGAAATCATCGCCCGTGAAACGGCCGGTCAAGAGGCCGGCGGCCAAGGTCAAGCGCCGGGTATAAGCCGGCGATTGGGCGTCCCCGTCCCGCGCTTCGTGCGCGCCTTAGGCTCGGTATGGCGCTTGGGCCGAGGCATTGGGCTTGCCCGCGCCGCGGGCAAGCCTTAGCATCGCGCGCTTCAACTTTTAGTTGCTTTCCCCACTTTTAGGTTGTTTTCGGGTATGCGCACTCATTATTGCGGGCAAGTCAACGAGTCACTGACCGGCAAGGCCGTCACCGTGGCGGGCTGGGCTCATCGCCGCCGCGACCATGGCGGCGTCATCTTCGTCGATTTGCGCGATCGCGAGGGGCTGCTGCAGATCGTTTTCGACCCTGACAAGGCCGCGGTGTTCGCCATGGCCGAGCGCGTGCGCAATGAGTTCGTGCTGAAGGTCACCGGATTGGTGCGGGTGCGGCCGCCCGGCACCGCGAATCCTCATTTGAAGTCGGGCCAGGTCGAGCTTCTGTGTCAGGAGCTCGAGATCTTGAATCGCTCCGAGCCGCTGCCTTTTCAACTCGACGAGCATGTGAGCGAAGAGGTGCGGCTGCGCTATCGCTACATCGATCTGCGCCGCGAGGAGATGCGCGAGCGCTTGCTGCTGCGTCACCGGATCACGCGTGCCATGCGCCACTATCTCGATGAGGCGGGCTTCGTCGACATCGAGACGCCCATGCTGTCCAAGGCGACTCCCGAAGGCGCGCGGGATTACCTGGTGCCGAGCCGCACGCATGCCGGCAAGTTCTTCGCGCTGCCGCAGTCGCCGCAGATCTACAAGCAATTGCTGATGATCTCGGGGTTCGACCGCTACTATCAGATCGTGCGCTGTTTCCGCGATGAGGATTTGCGCGCCGATCGTCAGCCGGAGTTCACCCAGCTCGATATCGAGACCTCGTTCCTGGATCAAGCGCAGATCCAGGAACTGATGGAGGGATTGGTACGGCATTTGTTCAAGCAAGTGCTCGGCGTCGAACTGCCGAACCCCATGCCGCGGATGAGCTATACGGAGGCGATGCGCCGCTATGGGTCCGACAAGCCGGACTTGCGCGTACCGCTCGAGTTGGTCGACGTGGCGGATCTCGTGCGGGGCTGCGACTTCAAGGTGTTTGCGGGACCGGCGGCCGACCCGCGCGGGCGTGTAACGGCTTTGCGCGTGCCGCAAGGCGGGAGGCTGTCGCGCAAGGAGATCGACGATTACACGGCGTATGTGGCGCGCTACGGCGCGAAGGGCCTGGCCTACGTCAAGGTCAACGAAGTCGCCAAGGGGCGCGAGGGGCTGCAGTCGCCCATCTTGAAATTCCTGAGCGACGCGGCGGTCAGCGGCATTCTCGAACGCACGGGCGCCGCCGACGGCGACTTGATTTTCTTCGGCGCGGATACCGGCAAGGTGGTGAGCGACGCCCTGGGCGCGCTGCGCCTCAAGGTGGGCCAGGATTTGAAGCTGGTGGCGGCGGGGTGGCGGCCGTTATGGGTGGTGGATTTCCCCATGTTCGAGTGGGACGCGGATGCCAAGCGCTGGCAGGCCATGCATCATCCGTTCACGAGCCCGGCGAACCTGGACTATGCGGCCTTGTCGGCCAGCCCCGGCGAAGCCACTGCCAAGGCCTACGACATGGTGCTGAACGGGTCGGAAATCGGCGGCGGCTCGGTGCGTATTCATTCGCAGGAACTGCAGTCGGTGGTGTTCGATCTGCTGGACATTTCGCCCGAAGAGGCCCGCCTCAAGTTCGGATTCTTGCTGGATGCGCTCAAGTTCGGCGCGCCCCCGCATGGGGGTATCGCGTTCGGGCTGGATCGGCTGGCGATGCTGATGGCCGGTGCGGACAGCATTCGCGACGTCATCGCCTTCCCGAAGACGCAGACGGCGGCGGATCTCTTGATGGATGCGCCGACGGAGGTCAGCGAGGCGCAGCTCCGGGAGCTGCATATTCGCGTGCGGGTCCCGCCGAAGATCGAGTAGGCGTTCAACATCCCCGTGACCGATCAACCCTATCGACGCCCGGAATCGGTCTTGATCGTGATCTACACCGACGGCGGTGAATTTCTGCTGTTGGAGCGCCGGCGTCCGGTCAAGTTCTGGCAGTCGGTGACGGGCAGCCTGGAATGGGGCGAATTCGCCGACAGCGCGGCGCGCCGCGAGGTGGTCGAGGAAACCGGCATCCGGCAGGGGGTCCTCGTCAATCTGCAGTGGACCCAGGTGTACGACATATTGCCGGCGTTCGGCAAAGTGTACGCGCCGGGAATCACGCGCAACCTCGAACACGCGTTTTCCTTGAGGCTGGCCCAGCGCGTGCCGGTGACCTTGAGCGACTCGGAGCATGTGCGCTTCAAATGGGCGTCGGGTGCGGAGGCCGTCGAAACGGTCTCCTCGAGCACCAACCGCGCGGTCATCGAAGCGCTGCGGATCGAGTCCGTGCGGTGAGCACGGTCGTCGTCTATGTGCATGGATTGTGGCAGCGCGGCGCCGAATCCCTCTGGCTGCGCCGGCGGCTGTCGCAGGACGTCAAGGCCGAGGCGCGGGCCTTTTCATATCCCTCGGTCGCAGCCGATGCCACTACCAATGCGCGCGCCCTGGCGAAGTACCTGACCGCCATCCGCGCGGACACGCTGCACTTGGTCGGGCACAGCCTGGGGGGCCTCGTGATCTTGAAGCTGTTCGAGGAGGACGCCGACGCGCGGGCGCGCTTGCCGCCGGGGCGGATCGTGCTCCTGGGCCCGCCGCTTCGCGGCAGCCGCACGGCAGAGAAACTGGCACGGCTGCCTTTCGGCAAGACAATCATGGGGCGCGCCGTCGGTGAGGAATTGCTCGTGCCGCGCGGCGAGCGCCGCCGCTGGAACGGCACGCGTGAATTGGGCGTCATCGCCGGTGATTTAGGGATTGGCTTGGGCTGCCTCGTGGGGCCGCTCGGGGGGCCGAGCGACGGCACCGTCTTGGTCGAGGAGACCGAGCTCGACGGTGCCGCGGCGCGCTTGGTGCTGCGGGTGAGTCACACGGGGATGCTGTTCTCGGCGGCGGTGGCGCATGCGGCGGGCGCCTTTTTGAGCACGGGTCGATTCAGCCGGTAGCGCCGCGGTCCAGCTGCTGCAGGCGGAACAGCAAATCCAAGGCTTCGCGCGGACTCAAGGAATTCGGATCGAGCGCTCGCAAGGCGTCGAGTGCGGCGGATTCCGGCGGCGCGGGTGCCGGCGCAAGGGGGGCGAAGGCCAGCTCGCCTTGCGGCGAGGTGGAGGTGCGCAGAGCGTCGCGCTCGCGCTCCAGCTCGGTCAAGTAACGGCGGGCCTGCGCGGTCACGGACTTCGGGATTCCGGCGAGGGCCGCCACCTGCAATCCATAGCTCTGATTCGCGGGGCCTTCCCGGACGCTGTGCAGGAACACCAGTGTCTCGCCGTGTTCCACTGCTTCGACGTGCACATTGACCACTCCCGGTGCTTCGGTGGCGAGGCTGGTCAGCTCGAAGTAGTGAGTGGCGAACAAGGTGAAGGCGCGGATCTTGTTGGCGATGTAGGCGGCGCACGCCCAGGCGAGAGACAGACCGTCGAAAGTGCTGGTGCCGCGGCCCACCTCGTCCATGAGCACGAGACTCTTGGCCGTGGCGTTGTTGAGAATGTTCGCCGTCTCGGTCATTTCGAGCATGAAGGTCGAGCGTCCGCCCGCCAGATCGTCCGAGGCGCCGATGCGGGTGAAAATGCGATCCATGGGTCCGAGCACCGCGCGGCGGGCCGGCACATAGCAGCCGATATGGGCCAGAATGACGATGAGCGCGGTCTGGCGCATGTAGGTGCTCTTGCCGCCCATATTCGGGCCGGTGATGATCAGCATGCGGCGCGAGTCATCGAGGCGCAGGTCATTGGGTACGAAGGGCTCGCGGCCGGCGCGCTCGACCACCGGATGGCGCCCGCCGTCGATCAGCAACATGGGCTCGTCGACCAATTCCGGCTGAGCACAATCCAGAGTGGCGGCGCGCTCGGCAAAGCAGTTGAGCACATCGATCTGCGCGACGGCGGCCGTGGTCGACTGCAGCGCCGGCAGGCGTGAGGTCAGGTGATCGAGCAATGCCTCGTACAGCTCCTTCTCGCGCGCGAGAGCCCGATCGCGTGCTCCCAGCACCTTGTCCTCGAAGGATTTCAATTCAGGGGTGATGAATCGTTCGGCGGATTTCACGGTTTGGCGGCGCAGGTACTCCGCGGGGACCCGGTCGGCTTGACTGCGGCTCACCTCGATGAAAAAGCCCTGCACCCGATTGAAGCCCAATTTCAGGCTGGACAGGCCGGTGCGCTCGCGCTCCTTGCGTTCGAGGTCGAGCAGAAATTGCTCGGTGTCGCTGCCGAGGAGGCGCAGCTCGTCGAGTTCTGCGTCGTAGCCGGCGGCGATCACGCCGCCGTCGCGCAGGTAGTGCGGGGGCGAGTCGACGATGGCCTTGGTCAACAGGGCGTGGTCGGCTCTGTGATCGTCGTTGTCGCGGCCGAGCTCTGCGATGAGTTGTTGCAGCAAGGGGTCCTGCGTCGTGCCGAGGAGCTGCTGCAGCCGGGGCAGGACGGCGAGTGCCGCGCGCAGCTGCGTGAGGTCCCGTGGCCGCGCCGAGCGCAGGGCAATTCTCGCGACGATTCGCTCCAGGTCGCCGATGGCCTTCAGCGGTTCGGCGAGGGCTGTATGCTGCGCGCCGTCCATCAGCGTGGCGACCGCCTGGTAGCGGGCGCGCAAGATGCCGCGATCGCGCAGCGGCCGGTGCAGCCAACGTCGCAGCATGCGGCCGCCCATGGCGGTTGCCGTGCGATCGAAGACGCCCGCCAGAGTCAGCTCGGGCTTGCCCGCGAGGCTCTCGTCGAGTTCCAGATTGCGGCGGGTTGCGGGGTCCATGATGAGAGCGGCATCGCGCTCTTCGGTGGTGATCGACAACAGGTGCGGCAGGGCCGATTTCTGCGTCTCTCGGACATAGGCGAGCAGCGCGCCGGCCGCGGCAATCGCCAGTGGTTTCTCGGCGCAGCCGAAACCGGCGAGATCGCGGGTGCCGAATTGTTCGGTGAGGGCGCGCGTTGCGGATTCGGTATCGAAGTGCCAGGGCGCCCGCAGCCGCCAGGGCCGGTCGCGGGAAGCTGACGAGGGGGCTAGGGTGGGTTGTGCACCGTCGGGCGCCAACAATTCGGCAGGCCGCAGCCGCTCGATCTCGGCCTCGAGCGCCGCGGCACCGGCAAGCTCCATGACGCTGAAGCGGCCGGCCGACAGATCCAGCCACGCAAGACCGAAGCGGCCGTTGGCCCCGAAGACGCTGGCGAGCAGGTTCTCGCGCCGTTCCTCCAGGAGAGCTTCATCGGTGACGGTACCCGGCGTCACGATGCGCACCACCTCGCGTTCCATCGGACCCTTGGTTTTGCCCGGGATCCCGCGCTGCTCGCAGATCGCGACGGATTCGCCCTTGCGGACCAGTTTCGCCAGGTAGGTATCGAGAGTGACCACCGGCACGCCGGCCATGGGAATCGGCGCTCCGGCGGAGGCGCCGCGCTGGGTGAGCGCAATATCCAGGAGCGCCGCGGCACGGCGGGCATCGTCGTAAAACATTTCGTAGAAATCGCCCATGCGATAGAACAGCAGCACGTCGGGATGCTGCGCCTTGATGCGCAGGTATTGCTGCATCATGGGGGTGTGGTCCTGCCCGGCATTGCCGGGGACCAGCTCTTTTGAGGACGGGTTGGTGGTCACGCGGGCGTATTGTCCATGTCTTGCCTCATGTCTTGCCTGCGAACCGCACGCTCGACGTCGGCATGGGTTGTCGGCCGAGGGATGGCTGTTGGCGATCCGCGACAGATCGAGGTGTGAGTCATGCTGTGCGAGCCTGTTCACCGTAGTCGCCAGTGAGGTTTTGAGCATGGGTGTGAAGGGATGAGCTTAAGGAGACTGCTGGTCCGGAAATCGCTCCCCGTGTGCGGTCTGTTGCTGACGCTGAGCCTATTCGGCTGCGGCGGAGGCGCTGGGGTGAATGTTTCCGGATCCCCCGCGTCGCCCACGCCCCCCACGCCATCGGTGCCCGGAGTGCCGGCCAGCCTCCACGCAACCGCGAGCAGTGCTGAGA
>WNFO01006633.1_pt1 | contig 10225 bp, 10 predicted proteins | sample 5400251 | NCBI WGS metagenome assembly WNFO01 (sample SAMN13153354, study PRJNA577476) | soil metagenome | isolation source: 100 cm saprolite under Madrone tree | place: USA:California | collected 2016-06-14
ACCTTTGGGTCGTGATCAGCCTGATCGTCCTCTTGAACCTGCACCTCAAGCTGCAGGCTCAAATGGAAGTCATCACGGTCCTGGTGCGAGAGCTCGCAATCGCAAACGCCCGTTCCGCGGCGACGTTGAAATGATCCAGGCCGCGCCGGCCGAAAACGGACCGATCAGGATCAGGTTGTAGCGGGAGTAGGGGTTCGCTATAAGAGCGTGCAAACCTAGCATCGCGATTGGGGGCACCGCGTACAGCAGTAACAGCGGCCGCGCCTGCCGGACAGCCCGCACGCACGCCCATCCAAACAGCGGAACCAGAACAAGACTCCACAGCCCCCAGGCCCACATCCCGCACCAGGCGAGGGGAATGCTCACCAGCAGGTGTCGCCACCAGTTCGTGCGCATTTCGTCGAGCACGATGCCGGCAATCAGCGGATCAAGACGGTCATACTGGTTCACCAGCGAGTCGCGACGGTCGCGCCCGACTTGAAAGAAACTGCCGTGCGTGCGGTAGAGGAAACGATGCATCGAATCTTTGCCATCAACCTGATCGAAGGCGATGTCGCCTATTCCGGTCATGCAATAGGGAAAGGCGCGCACGAATTCCCAGGTGGTCATGTCATTGTAGGCGAACCGTTCGATGAGCGTCGCGGAGCCATATTCTTCCGTCAGCCCCCACTCCCCCACTGAAAGATGGTTTCGAGCCATCCACGGTCCTACAACAATAAGGCATGCGGTTGCGAATACCAGGATGTTGCTCCATGCCGACCGCATGGACTTGTTTGCGAGCCACCGGCCGTTCAACAAGACGAGTAAAAACATGATGGGTATCAAGACGATGAAGGAGGCACGGGTCAGGCACAGCAAGCCTAGGAATACACCTGCAAGTGCGAAATACCGTATGCGCGACGATCGCCAGGCTCGCACTGCGAACAGCGCGAAGATCGAATACAACGAGACCGTCATGCTTTCGGTCATAATGTAGGAGAAGAGGTCCGCCTTAGCGGAAAGACCCCCGGTCGCAAGTACGCCGGCAATCCAGAACACGCTGGCGCTGCCGAAGATCAGCTCTCCCGACAGCGCGACGGCAAGCACGCCGAGCGCGAGCAGGAACGCGTGAGTGATGTTAATCGGCGTTGCATAGACTTCGCACTCAGCCACATTTCTTCTGTTGTGATTGGCCTCGACGCTGCACTCCACCGCCTTGGCAAAGCGGGAATCCATCTTCATCGCAGCCACCACGAGCAACGGGTAGCCCGGAACGAAGAACATGCCTGGTGGCGGCGCCTCGCGGGTGCTGTCGGTATTGTCGAACATGCCATTGCTGAAGACGCCGTAGCGATCGATATCGTAGGCGATGGTCAGATAGAACGACTGGTCGAAGTCGCTGAGCCCTTTCGGGGGCTGACTCGTGATCGCAGCCGCGAAGGTCACGAAGGCTGCGGCTGCGAGGACGATCCTGGACGCGACGTGCGGGGCCGGGTGCGGCATAATCAACAGTATCAACAAGCTGAAGCGCTATCGCAACTCGGCTGTTTGCTATTACCCAATGTCGCCATGAAACAGGCGCTGCCGTTGAATGCCTCAGAATGACCGCTCCTGGTCATAAGCTGTCGCGCCAACGAGCCTCGGGCCGCTTGATTGGTGCGCTGCGGCAATCTCGGCCGGGGCGATCAGCCGCGGACGATCGCATCCGCTAACGTCTGCTCACCCTCACTTCAACATGTCCGCCAGCCGCTTCGTCAATTCCGGCGGCGTCCGGTAGAGGTCCGCCACCAGCGCCTGGATGCGTTCGCCCGATACCGGCGTGATCTCCAGCTTCGAGCGCTCCGCATCGGCGAGGAATTCCTTGTTGGCCATCGTCGCCATGAAGGCGCGGCGCAGTGCCGCAACGGTGGCGGGCGGCACGCCGGGCGGCGCCAGATAGGGCCGGCCCATCACCTGGCGGGCGAACACGAACCTTAAGAGCTTGCGCTCGTCCTCGGTCTTGGCGAGGTCGGTCACCAGCGGCACGTCGGCAAGCTCGGGATGCTTGGCGAGCGCGAATTGCACCAGGATCGCGATCTTCTTCTGCGCCAGCCAGTCCGGGTGGGCAGCCTTCACGCTCGAATAGGACCAGCCGCAGCGGCCCTGCAATTCGCCGCGTTCCATCGCCAGCACGGCATCGTTGCCGCCCGGATAGCCGGCGATGATCTTCAACTTGGCGCCGAGCACGCCCGCCAGCACCTTGGGAAACTGGATCGTGTCATCGCCCGGACCGGTGCCGCCGATCAACAGCTCCCGACGCAAGAGATCGTCGAAGGTCGTCATGCCGACGGTGTGCCAAGCCACGCACACGCTCACCTCGTCATTGGCGCTGCCGATCCAGTTGAATTTCGTACCGTCAAACTGGGCGCCCGGCTGTCCCAGCAGAGGATCGATCGCGGTGCCGCGGCCGATGGTGCCGAATGCGGTGCCGTCCTTGGGGGCGACGTTGTAGAGCCAGTTGGCGAAACGGATGCTGGCCGCGCCTTCCATGTTCTTCGGCACCACGGTCGGACTGCCGGGCAGATATTTGCCGATGTGGCGGGCTAAGAGCCGCGTATAGAGGTCGTAGCCGCCTCCGACCGTGTAGCCCGTATAGATGTCGACCGTTTTGTCTTTGAAGATGGCGGCCGTATCCTGGGCCGGCGCCGCAGTGAACCACAGCACCGCAGCCGCGCACAGTGCCGCTCGCGACATCCGCAGCGTGCGGTTCATGATGCCTCCTCCACCCCCACCCTGCCCTCCCCCGCAAACGGCCCCGCACGCGGGGGAGGGTCGAGTGGGGAGCGTCGCAAGAAAAGGAGATGAGATCAATCGCGCGTCCGTAGCCCGATGGAGCAAAGCGTAATCCGGGATCCGCCGCTCAGCAGCCGACGCCGTTCCCGGATTACGCGAGTTTATCATCGGGCCGGCCGAAGGCCGGACCCGTTGGCTCCATCCGGGCTACGAGCCCGCTACGACGAATACCGGCCCAGCGCTCCTGCGTACAAAGTCGACACGTGGAATCAGTCGGGATCGGCGCCGGCGGCCAAACTCCTCAAAATCAGGAATTCGCTGCTCCGGCCGATGAATCCCTGCGCAGGCGGAAAGACTCCCTGCGGCGCCCGAGAAAATTCCCTGCCTCGCAAGGACAGCAAATTCGCTACAAGCCGTTGGAATTACTGCGTCAAGTTAAGCCGGAACGGCGGAATCTGCATGGATTGCGAACAATTTCCCTTGCAAATTCGCTGCTACAGGGAATTCGAGATGGAGATCGGTTCTTTAGCGCTCCACGCACATCGCAATCCCCATGCCGCCGCCGATGCACAGTGTGGCGAGGCCTTTCTTGGCGTTGCGCTTCTCCATTTCATGGAGCAGCGTCACCAGCACGCGGGCGCCGGACGCACCGATCGGATGCCCGAGCGCGATCGCGCCGCCATTGACATTGACCTTGCCGGTGTCCCAGCCGAGGTCCTTGTTGACGGCGCAGGCCTGGGCGGCGAAAGCTTCGTTCGCTTCGATGAGATCGAGGTCGCCGATCGACCAGCCTGCTTTCTTGAGGGCCGCGCGAGACGCCGGGATCGGCCCCGTGCCCATGATGGCGGGATCGACGCCGGCGTGGGCCCAGGACACGATGCGGGCCAGCACCTTGCGGTTCTCGTTGGCGGCCTCGCTCGCCTTCATCAGCACCACCGCGGCGGCGCCGTCGTTGATGCCGGAGGCATTGGCGGCCGTGACGGTGCCGTCCTTGGCAAAGGCGGGGCGCAACTTACTGATGCCGTCGAGCGTGGTGCCATGCTTGGGAAATTCGTCGGCGTCGACGACGATGTCGCCCTTGCGCGCCTTGACGGTGACGGGCGCGATCTCGTCCTTGAACCGCCCGGCCTTCTGGGCCGCTTCGGCCTTGTTCTGCGAGCCCACTGCGAATTCATCCTGCTGCTGACGGGTGATCTGCCACTGCCGGGCGACGTTTTCGGCGGTGTTGCCCATGTGGTAGCCGTTGAAGGCGTCCCACAGACCATCCTTGATCATGGTGTCGACCATTTCGAAATTGCCCATTTTGACGCCGCCACGCAGATAGGCGCAGTGCGGCGCCATGCTCATCGACTCCTGGCCGCCCGCCACCACGATGTCCGAATCCCCGTTGAGGAGGGCCTGGTAGCCGAGGGCGACCGCGCGCAGGCCCGAGCCGCACAGCTGGTTGACGGCCCAGGCCGGGCTCTCGACCGGGATGCCGGCCGCGATCGATGCCTGCCGGGCCGGGTTCTGCCCCTCGCCGGCCGTGAGAATCTGGCCCATGATCACTTCGGATACCCGGGGCGTGTCGATACCGGCACGTTCCAGGGCGGCCTTGATGGCGACCTTGCCGAGCTCATGGGCCGGCAAGTTGGCGAACGCGCCATTGAACGCTCCGACCGCCGTGCGGGCCGCCCCAACGATGACGATGTCATCTTTCATTACAAATCTCCTGTTCGATTGATTTTCCGGCGCTCCTGAGCGGCAGCGGTTGGCTGGCCGATGTGGGTTTTCCGAGCGCAATAGGTGCCTAACCGCCGGGGATCAGAGGTCGATCGGCAGAGTTCGCCATGGTCAATGCCGCCGTCTCCTCGCGCTGTCAATTGGCGGAGCATATCACCTGCCAAGGCCCGCGCTCCGCCATCAGGCGGGAAAGATGGGACATTGCCGTCGGGAGATATGTCGCGGCCGCCCACAAAGTAGTAGCCCATTGTCATGAAACGTCATATTTTCGACGTGGATGCAAAAAACGCTACCGACCCGTCACCGGGATCAAACCCAACGCCATGGACCAACCCGGACAGCCAGCTCTTGTTAAGAGATATGCAGGGCAACGCCTCTATCGTCCTGCGACGAGCACCTATCTGACCCGCGGCGATCTCATAGATGGCGAAAAACGGCGAGAAATTCGTTGTCATCGATGCCCATACCCACGACGACGTCACATCTTGGTATCACCCCATCATCGTAGAGCGTTGAAGGCCATGCCCAAACCCGAAGAGCCGATTGTCATAAGAAAGTACCCCAATCGGCGGCTCTACACGGGGACCAGCACTTATATGACGCCGGAACACCTCGCCGGCATGGTCAGGCAGGGCGAGGATTTCGTCGTCTATGACACCAGGTCGGGCGAGGATATCACGCGTTCCGTCCTTGCGCAGACCGTCCCCACCATCGTTGAGCACTAAAGCCATGGCCAAGCCCGAAGAGCCGATCGTCATTAAGAAGTACGCCAACCGGCGGCTCTACAACACCGGAACCAGCACTTACGTGACGCTGGAGGACCTCGCCGGCATGGTCAAGAACGGTGAGGATTTCGTCGTCTACGACGCCAAATCGAGCGAGGATATTACGCGCTCCGTGCTCACGCTGATCATCGTCGAGCAGGAGAACAAGGCTGGCCAGAACCTTCTGCCGATCACGTTTCTGCGCCAGCTCATTCGTTTCTATGGCGACAGCATGCAGATGCTGGTGCCGCGTTATCTCGAAGTTTCAATTCAATCGCTCGCCCGCGAGCAGGAGAAGTTTCGCCAGCACATGAGCCAGGCCTTCGGCGCTGGTCCGTTCGCTCCGCTGGAGGACCAGGTGCGGCGGAACATGGAAATGTTCGAGCGGGCGTTTACCATGTTTGCGCCGTTCGCGCGACGCGAAGCCCAGGCCGGGAAGGGTGACCAGGCTGCCGAGACTGAAAAGCCGGCGGCTCCGGCCGGCGGCGAGATCGACGATCTCAAGCGCCAGCTCGATGACGTGCAGAAGCGGCTTGACCGCCTGAGCGAGACGAAGGGCTGATCGGGAAGGCGGCTCACCCAGGCGCAGTTTTTCTCGGCCGTCCGCCGAGCCCGCGATTCTCAGGGCTCGCGGTAGATTTAGCAGCAGCGCGGCTGCGGCCTTGCCGTAGCAAGCGAGCGGCCGTCCAGCGCCTAGAGCCAAAGACCCCTTCCAACAGCGCTGGCAGATAGAGGTCTGCATCGACTTTCGGGAAGTGCAATCCGAGACCGGACGGGCTTATTTCAATTGGGTCAAGCTGCGCCGGCTTCGCGGTCTCCAACCCTTGTGTATCGTGCGGCGAGAATCCCACATCGATACCACTGGTCAATCTCACGACAACTCGGCCGCTGCGGCGGTCGTACGTGGCCGAGACCGCTGTTGGGCCGGCATCACGTAAGCGGCCGGCCCTCATATTGGCCCGCTTGGCCTCATCACGGGTCACCATGCAATCGCTCCTATTCTCGGCACATCGCCGCCAGGTCAGCAGCCAGACCTGCCTCAATGCGGTTTAGGTCTCTCAGATTGAAACCATAGTTCTCTCGCAACTCCGCGGCTCCATCGGGACAGTGCAGATTGAACACTGCTTCGCAGCCCTTGCCGATAACATGAACGTGCGCCGGCCGATGATCGTTCGGATAAATCGCGACGCGCAGCCCCGCAAAACGCAACACCGTGGGCATAGGGCACTCTACGATAAATTCTAAAACCTGGCGTATCTAATTCTTAGCGTGTGTGTCAGACGCAGAACCGCGATAGCAACCGTCACGTCTTCAATACCCCGCCGCGCAACCGTCCTTGCGGCCGTCCGACGCACCGATGAGCAGGCCGCGCTGCCAGTCGATGGCGATGGCCTGGGCGCCGCCCCAGGGCCGCTCCCGCACCGCGACCTGATGGCCGCGCTGCCTCAGTCCATCGATCGCCGCCGCTGAAATCCCCCGCTCCACGACGGTGGCGTCGCCCTCATAAAAGACCCGCGGCTGGTCGATCGCGGTCTGCAGATCCATGCGGTAGTCGACGAGATTGGTGATGAGATGGGCGTGGCCCATCGGCTGGAAGTGCGCGCCCATGACGCCGAATGCGAGCCCGCAGCGGCCGTCCCGGACCCCGAGCGCCGGAATGATGGTGTTCATCGGTCGTTTCGACGGGGCGATGGCGTTGGGATGATCGGGATCGACCACGAAGCAGGCGCCGCGATTGTGCAGCATGATGCCGCTTTTTTCGGTTGCGATCCCGGAGCCGAACTCGCTGAACAACGAGTTGATGAAGGACACTGCCATACGGTCGCGGTCGACCACGGTGAGATAGACGGTATCGCTGCCGGGCGTCGGCGCGTCGGTCAGCTTTACCCGCTTGCGAGGGTCGATCTTGCCGGCAAGCTCGCGCGCAAAGCCCTTGTCGAGCAGTGACGATGTGCCAACCCGCATGAACGCCGGATCGGCCACGTGTGTATCGCGCACCGCATAGGCCAGCCGGGCGGCTTCGAGTGCGATATGGAGGCGCTCGGCTCCGTTGGGATCGAGTGAGGCAAGGTCGAAATTCTCGAGGATATTGAGCAGCACGAGGGCGACGAGCCCCTGGCCATTGGGCGGCAGCTCGACGACAGCGAGCCCGCGATAGCCTGAGGTAACCGGGGTCACCTCCTCGCCGCGGTGATTGGCGAAATCATCCCGCGTGAGCCAGGAGCCGCGCGGCGCCAGCGTCGCCACGATCTCGGCGGCCGCTTCCTCATAGAAGGCTTTCGGCCCGCGCGCTGCGATTGCTTTCAACGTGGCGGCGAGGGCCGGGAACCGCATGATGTCGCCCGCGGCCGGCGCTCTCCCGGCGACGAGAAAATGGCGCGATGCGCCCGCATCGGCGCGCAACGCCTGTTCCGAAAAAGACCAGTCATAGGCGACACGCGAAGCTACGGGAAACCCGTATTCGGCATAGCGGATCGCAGGGCCGAGGGCGCGGTCGAGCCCGAAACGGCCATGACTTCGAAGCACGGCCGACCAGGCCTCGACGGCTCCAGGTACAGTGACCCTATGGGGTGAATGAGGATCGATGGCGCGCACGCCCTGGTCCCAAAGGATGTCGGCGCGCGCCGCAGCGGCGGCGCGACCGGAGCCGTTATAACCCCAGATGGGCGTGCCGGGCTTCGCAACGAGGCAGAAACAGTCGCCTCCGATGCCGGTCATGTGGGGCTCGACGACCGCAAGCGTAGCCGCCGCCGCGACCGCGGCATCGGCCGCAGTGCCGCCGGCCTTGAGGATGTCGATCGCCACCTGGCTCGCCAGCGGATGGGAGGTAGCCGCCATTCCGTCGCAGGCAAATACCGCCGAGCGGCCTGGATTATGGAAATCGCGAGGCATTCTACTGTTGACGTTCTGGAATACGCGAATACGCGTTTGGAGTTGCGCCCCCTTCCATACCCTCCCCGTCCGCGGGGAGGGTATGGAAGGGAGAGGCCCCGGCACCGTCAGGCCCCGGCACCGCCACCACCAGCCTCATCGAGGAGGACGTCGCGCCGGGCGACCGCAGCCCGGACGCTAACACCAAAACTGGCGGCGACGTCGACGAAGCTGATGACAAGCAACAGGAAAAAAGTACTCGACACAACAGCCTTGACCGTCATGAACTCAATCAGCATGCCGACGAACAGGACCATCGAGAGCACGTTATCCAGGATGGTGCGCCGGCCCGTGCGGCGGGCCGATTTCAGCATGTCGATCAGGAGAATGAGAACCGAACCCGCAACGATCGCATCGCTTGGCGTGATCCCCCATTCACCTCCCGAAATCATGTAAACATGCCAGATCTCGTTGTTCCACGAGAACCCCGGCATGAGGAACACCACAAGGTTGTAGATCGCGAACGGAAACACCAGCAGCGGTATGCCGATGGGGAACATGGGGGCCGATCTCCGAAGGCAAGCGGTGCGTCGAGCCCCGGCACCGCTCTTTACTGCCCCCGGAAGGTAACCCCGCAAGCCAAAGGCCGTTCACGCCTCGGTTTTCGGCTTGAGGACCTGGCGGCCGCGATACATCCCGGTCTTGAGGTCGAGGTGGTGGGGACGGCGCAATTCGCCCGAATCCTTGTCTTCCACATAGGTCGGTTGCTTCAGGGCGTCGGCGGAGCGACGCATGCCACGTCGCGACGGCGACGTCTTTTTCTTAGGGACAGCCATGGAGGGTCTCCTTGCAGGACTTGGAACCGCGCGGTACGCAGCCGCCCCCACTCTATCCTGGGAGCGCGGGCATCTCGCCCGCATCCGTGGGGAGCGGGCGGGGCGCCCGCGCTCCCAGGATAGAATGGGGCAATGGAAGCCGGGCTTTATAGTGGATGAACCGTCGAGTGGCTAGGGGCAAAGCAAATGGCAAAGCGCAGCAAGGGAACGGTCGGCGTGGTGGGGTTGGGCAACATGGGCGGCGCGTTCGCGCGGCACCTCGCCGCGGCCGGCTGGCGCGTCCTCGGTTTCGACATTGATGCGGCTCGCCGGCGCACCGCCGCGCGCGCCGGCGTCGAAATCGCGCCCGTGGAAACGCTCGCCGCAGTCGCGCCGGTGATCATCCTGAGTCTGCCGAATCCGCAGGCCCTCGATGCCACGGTCGCGGCGATCACCGAGAGCCACCTCCCCGCCAGGATCGTGGTCGAGGCGAGCACGTTCACCCTCGACGACAAGCAGCGTGCCGAAACCCAATTGCGCAAAGCCGGCCACGTGATGCTCGATTGTCCGGTAAGCGGCACCGGTGCCCAGGCCGCCGTCAAGGACATCGTCATCTACGCCAGCGGGGACGCCAAGGCGATCGCCAAAACCGCCCGCATATTTTCCGACTTTTCCCGTGCGACTTTCAATGTGGGCGATTTCGGCAACGGCAGCCGAATGAAATATGTCGCCAACCTGCTCGTCACCATCCACAATGTCGCCTCTGCAGAGGCGATGGTGCTCGGAATCAAGTCAGGGCTCGATCCCCAGATGGTCTACGACCTCATCCGCACCGGCGCCGGCACCTCGCGGGTGTTCGAACTGCGGGGCCCAATGATGGTGCAGGACCGCTATGACGATGCCAGCATGAGCATCAAGCTCTACCACAAGGACATCGCCGTGATCGGAGATCATGCCGCCAAGCTCGGGGTTCCGACCCCGTTGTTTTCCGCCAGCATTCCGTTTTATTCCGCGGCGCTCTCGATGGGATACGGCGAGCAGGATACCGCGTCGGTATGCGGGGTGCTGCAGACCATGGCTGGGGTCAAGCGCGGCAAGCCGGGCCAGCGTTCCAAACGGCGTTAATGTCTCGTTTTCGATACTGGGAATCCGCAGCACGTAGGGTGGTCAAAGCGAAGCGTGCCCACCGCCGCCTTGGGGGGCACGGCGCTGCGCGCCTTTGCCCGCTCTACGCGACCGTGGGGTAGGATTGACACTTTAGAATACTGCTTGGGTTTTCAAGGAGTAACTCATGTCCTTGGG
>WNFO01017684.1_pt1 | contig 10225 bp, 8 predicted proteins | sample 5400251 | NCBI WGS metagenome assembly WNFO01 (sample SAMN13153354, study PRJNA577476) | soil metagenome | isolation source: 100 cm saprolite under Madrone tree | place: USA:California | collected 2016-06-14
TAATCGCGAGGCCTTGCCAGCCTCGAGCCACTCAAAATCGCCGAGATGGAGTGAATTTTCCAAGCCCTTCTCGCCCAAAGCTGCGACCGCATCGAGTGCGACGATCAATTCCGGACGGTCCGGGTCGCCCAAGGCGGCGCTTTGGTGTGGCAGAACGCGAATGAGGGTCAGGTACGTTTGGGAGGTCTCAAATTGGGGTTGCTCCATATGCGTTGCGGTCAGCGGGGGCGCTGGCGCGCTGGGGCAGTTCAGCGGCAAGGCGGCGATCACGGGCGCGCAGAGATTGCGCGCGCCTTGTTGAGGAAGAAGAAGCTCGATGGTGACGTTGCGATACGTGGCGTCGCCATCGATGGAAGTCGAGTGCACGTAGCCGCGGGCCTGAAGCCGCAATTGGCCTTCCCTCAGTTTCTGATGCACGTCCGGTTTGCCGGGAGCGCGCACGGTGACCTCCGAGTCGCTCAGCATGATGCTGATCGCATCGGCATCATGCCGGTGCAAGAGAACGGAATCGTGCGGCGCGACTTCGACCCGATAGACGTTCACGTAGGCGTTGTGAAGCGCAAGATGATGATGAGGCTCGGAGGCCAGCGGAATGATTGCGGGCGCCTGCGCAGAGACACCGAAGGGAAGGCAACAGGTCACCACTAAAAAAGCGCGTTTCGCTTTCACCGAATCTCCTTGGGGCGCCTCTTTTATTACTAGTCCGAGGCGCCGAGCGGAAGGAAGTATTGCGTGCCCTTGACGGGATCTTGCAGCCTGCGGAGCAATTGCTGCAGGTCTTCGCTGCGCTCGACGAAATCAATTTCCGAAGTATTGATGACCAGCAAATCCGACGCAGCGTAGCGGAAAAAGAAATGTTCGTATGCGCGAGCCACTTCCTCGAGGTACTCGAGTGAAATCTGCGTCTCCTCGCGAGAAGCTTTTTTCGCGATGCGCGCGCGCAACACTTCAGGTTTGGCCTGGAGATAGATAACCAGGTCCGGCGGAGGAATATCTGCCGTCATGGCCTCGTAGTAGCGCTCGTAGAGCTTCAGCTCTTCGTCATTGAGATTCAGGTTCGCAAAGATGCGGTCTTTCTCCATCAAAAAGTCGGAGAGCACCGGCCCGGGAGCTTCTACGGCCAGGGCCTCGCGCACGCGCTTCTGGCGCTCCATCAGGAAATACATCTGCGCGCGAAGCGCCGAGCCCGGCTTTTCCTTGTAAAAGTCAGCGAGAAAGGGATTGTCTTCGCAATCGTAAATCCGCCGCGCGTGAAGCCGTTCGGCCAGAATCTTCGCAAGCGTGGTCTTGCCGACGCGCAGCGGCCCTTCGATGACGATGAACCGAGGCGCCTGCGGGCCCCTTTGCGGAATGGGGGCGCGCTTGGCCGAGGACGATTCGTGGGCCATTGTGAATTGTGCCCCGAACTGGTCGAGGCCAACTTGCGGGGATTATACCCTCCGGAACGCCGGGTGGATAGAGCATCCAGTTCGAGCGGGACGAGGACTCCCGCATTCCCACTTGCCTCCAGCATGCGGCAGTATATTGCCAGAGATGTGAAAACTCTTTCACCTACACAGCTTTTGGCAGCTTTACCTTCTACATATTGCAGTATTCCACCGGATTGTGTGGTTGCTCTACGTCCACTAGATTCTGGATGACGAGGGGCCGAGTGGCAGGCGGTCGAACTGATAAACGGAGTTCATTTTGGCTCCTAGTACGACTGTCCCAAAAGGGGCAGACCAACGGTCTAGGGAGGGGTACTAATAAGAATGTGACCAATAGGCCAGTGCCACCTGACCTTTAGAACAGTATATTTTGCCTGGTAGCAAGTGGGGATCGATTTGCAAGGCAAGTGGCGGCGGAGGTGAATTATGTTGCTGGCAGCATTTCTTCTCCTGTGTCCTGTTCCTCAGATGACAGACACACCAAACGCAGTTTCCGACGCACCAGCGGCAGCTATCAGCACCCAGCCAACAGATTCTTCCCTCTCATCGGACGTGCCTTCAGCGCCTGCGCCAAAGATAAGAACGGATGTGGCGGAAGCGTCCAATTCCAATCCCGCCCTGTTGATGAATGCGCCGTCTTCTAGCGCAGGCCTTATCCTGCCTTCCGCCCAGCCGATCCTTCCGCGCTCGGCTGGAGCTCCCGCGCTGCCGGCCAAAGCCCCTTTCTCTCGACCTTACGAAACCCGCCCGCAGAGGAAATTGTGGTACGCGCTGGCATTCACCGGGCACGGCGCAGCGGCCTTCGACGCCTGGTCCACGCGCCGCGCAATCTCGGGCAATTACGGAACGGAATCGAACCCCCTGCTGCGGCCCTTCGCGCATTCAGGCATGCTGTACGCGGCGACGCAGGTTAGCCCTGCGCTCATGGATTATCTCGGCCGGCGCATGATGGTCAGCCAGCATCGCTGGGTTCGAAAGATGTGGTGGCTGCCGCAAACGGCCGGCACGGGAACGTCGCTGGCGGCGGGCGTCCACAACGTCGGCGTCGTGCCCTGAGAACTTCTTAGAGGTGCCAGCACGAAAATCCCGGTGAGCACTCCCTCACCGGGACTTTTACTTTAGAAGCCACTGCCGCGGCTCTCGTGGCTACTTCCCTTTGTGCTGGTCGAACCAACCGGAGATATACAGCATCTTGGCAACATGGTGGCTGGGGCGCCGCGCGACTCCATGCGGCTCTTCGGGGACGCGGACGAGAACGGTTTCCACATTCAGCAGCTTCAGCGCCGTATAAAACTGCTCGGCCTCCGAGATCGGCGTACGATAATCCGCCTCGCCGGTCATCACCAGCGTTGGCGTTTTCACCTTGCCGACCAAATTCGTCAGCGAACGCTGCATGTAATGATCCGTGTGGTCCCAGGGCAGACCCGGAAACCAGTACTTCGTCACGTCCGGGATATCGGCAGTGAGGACCCAGCTATACCAGTTGATGACCGGATAGAGCGAAGCCGCCGCGCGGAATCGCTCGGTGTGCTCGATTGTCCAGCAGGTCAGCACGCCCCCGCCGCTGCCGCCGGTGACGAACAAATTGTTCGTGTCGATATAGCCTTTGGCGACCACCGCGTCCACGCCGCTGTTCAAATCGTCGAAGTCGTCGCCGGGATAAGCGTGGTGAATCAGATTGCCGAATTCCTCGCCGTAGCTGGTGCTGCCGCGCGGATTCGTGTAAATCACGATGTAGCCCATCGCGGCGTACACCTGCATCTCGAAATCGAAACGGTCACCATAATCCGCGAAAGGGCCGCCGTGTATTTGAAGGATGAGCGGATATTTTTTGGTTGGATCAAAATCCGGCGGACGGACGATCCAGCCTTCGATCTTGCGTTTGTCCTTGGAAGACTCGTACCAGATCTCCTCGACGCGGCCGGGCTTCTTCTGCTCCAGCAATTCCTGATTGAGCGACGTAAGCATTTTCAGCGCGCCCCGGTCGTAGATGGCGACGTCGCCGGGATTGTCCGTGCGGCCGGTAGTGAACGCGATCATGCCGTTGCGCGCAATCGAGAAAGTGCCGCTGCCTCCCGCGCCAGTTGTCGAGGCCACGTGCTCCGTAATTTTCTTGAATGTCCCATCTGTCGAATAGAAGCCGATAATGGTGTCTCCCTGGTCGTCATACTGAAAATAGACGCCGCTGTTATCCGCGGCCCACAGCGGATCTCGAACGTCGCGGTCCAATTTATCCGATAGAGAATGCGAAGCGCTGCCATCGCGATTCATCAGGTATAGTTTTTTGATTTGGTATCCCTGATACCGGTCATCGAAGCCGATATAGGCGATCCACTTGTTATTCGGCGATACCGCGGGTGAATTGTCGGGCCCCTTGCGATGGGTCAAAGCGCGCAACGAACCGTCCGCGACGCTGAATTCATAAACCTCATCATCCAAACCATTGGTAATCTGCCGGGGAGCGCCCCCATCTGCGGGGACCACAAATATCTGCTTGTAACCGGGCTTCAAATACCCTGCGCCGTTGAAGCGATAGATCAAACGGTCGTAGGCCATTGGCGGGTCCGCCCATTTGGCTCCCGTCGGCGCTGAAGGCAGGTCGGCGATATGCGGCCCTTTGCCCGGAACGAGAGCGGAAAAAGAAATCATCTTCCCGTCGGGCGACCATGCGATGGCATCGGGAGCTTGTTCGAGATTGGTGATCCGCGCTGTCTGTCCCGTATCTAGCCAGCGCACATAAATTTGTTGTTTTCCGTCGGCATCGGAAAGATACGCGACGCGCGCGCCGTCCGGCGACCACCGCGGCGAAGCATCGCTACGATTCCCCGTTGTGAGCGGCCGGTGCTCTGTCCCGTCCGAGTTGATGATCCAGAGATTCGTGTAGCGCCGGTCCGTCATCGGGTCCGCGAAGCGCCGCACGTAGACAACTCTCTTTCCATCGGGAGAAATCTGAGGGTCCGCGGCGATCTGCAATTGAAACTCATCCATCGCCGTCAGTTTGTGCGCGCTGTCTTGTGCTCGAAGCTCCTGCGGCGCGGCAAAACATAGCGCCGCTGCGATCGCCAGAGCTGCCATTGCGTGCTTCATTCCATACACCTCCTCATTTTCCTTCCGCGCGAGTTAACACTCCCTCTTCGAACCTGTCAAGCCGCTACCCTCCAGTTTGTGTGACAAATCCTTTTTCTCACCCTGACTGCGCGAGTACGCAGTCGCGCTCCGCGTAACCCTGTTATCCTTTGCTTGGAGAAAACCGAAGGGCTCTTCCGGAGGCCAAATGCAAACTGCAACCGTAAAATGGATCGGCGGGCAACAATTCGTTGCCACCGGCCCTTCGGGTCACGCCCTTACAATCGATTCAGACCGGCAATCCAACAAGGCTCCCGGCCCGATGGAGCTGCTTCTCCTGGCGCTGGGCGCTTGCACCGCCACCGACGTGGTCATCATCCTCGAGAAAAAGCGCCAGAAGCTCGAATCGCTCGAAGTCATCTGCTCCGGCGAGCGCGCGCCCGAGCCGCCTTCCGTGTGGACCAAACTGGAAGTCCTCTACCGCCTCAGAGGCCGGCTCGAGGAAGCCGCCGTTAAACGGGCCATCGAGCTCAGCGAAGAAAAATATTGCTCCGTTTCCGCCACCCTCAAGAAATCTGCCACGCTTTCGTGGCGCTACGAGATTCTTCCGCCCCCATCATAAGACCAGCACAACGAGTCCGCGCCAGCGCAGCGCCGCGAATCCTTATTCCTTGTCACTTCACGCCGCCATCGCATAAACTTCCGTGTCTCTTGCGCTGTTCGCCGTTTCACCAGGGAGAGTCATGTCTCATCGCATCGCGGCAAAAATTACAGGTGTCGCCGGCTACGTTCCGCCCAGGGTGATGACCAACGCCGACCTCGAAAAAATGGTCGCGACGAGTGACACCTGGATCCGCGAGCGCACCGGGATTCGCGAGCGCCACGTGGTGGAAAATGGCACGGCGAGCTCGCATCTCGCGACGGAAGCCGCCAGGGCGCTCCTCGCGCAAACAAAAACGGATCCCGCCGAAATCGATCTCATTGTCCTCGCAAGCGTCACGCCGGACATGTTCTTTCCCGCAACCGCCTGCCTGGTGCAAGAGCGCCTCGGAGCAAAGAGCGCTTGGGGCTTTGATCTGTCTGCCGCCTGTTCCGGATTCGCCTACGCTCTGACCGTTGGCGCACAATTCGTCGGAGCAGGGACCCACAAAAAAGTTCTGGTCATCGGCAGCGACACCATGAGCACTATCCTCGACTACAAGGACCGCACCACCTGCATCCTTTTCGGCGATGGAGCCGGCGCTGTCTTGCTTGAACCATCCGCGCCCGCCGAGGGCATAATTGACTTTGCGCACGATATCGACGGCTCCGGCGGGCAATACCTGTACATGCCGGGCGGTGGCTCTCTTCACCCCTCATCGCGCGAAACTCTCGAAAAAAACATGCACGTGGTGCATCAGGAAGGTTCGCAGGTTTTCAAATACGCCGTGCGCCGCATGGCGGAGCTTTCGGCCGGTCTCCTTGAGCGCAACGGTTACACGAGCAAGGATCTTTCTCTCGTCGTGCCGCATCAGGCCAACTTGCGGATCATCCGCGCGATGCAGGAGCGCCTCCGCCTGGACGATTCCAAAGTGCTGGTGAATATCGACAAGTACGGAAACACTACGGCAGGAACGATTCCTCTTGGTTTGCGCGACGCCGTCGAGCAGGGCCGCTTGCGCAAAGGCGACTTAGTACTGCTGGTCGCAGTTGGCGCGGGCTACACGACGGGCAGTGTTCTATTGCGCTGGGCTTATTGAAACGAAGACGGCCACAATCGAAGAAAGGCTTCGGGTGTTAGCAGGAGCGGAGAGAAGCAGCGAGGGCCATGTTGGCTTGCAAGCGGCGGTCGATCTGCACAGCAGCGTAACGCGCGCAAATGGTGCGTTCCTGTTCGATCCATGCCGCGAGAGCTGGAATTCGGCTGGAAGCCAACGAGCTAAATCCACCGATGACGCGATAGTAGAGGCGAACAAGACCCAGCCCGCCACGATCGGGATTCAGATCCGGGGTCAGGCCAAGCAGGCCCACGAGTTTCTCAAAGTCGCGCCCCGTAAGGCTGCTGGTCTCGACGCTCGCGGCCGCCAGCACGCGGCCAGAGACAGGCTGCGCCGCAACCCCTGCCAGCACCGCTCGCCAGTAGTAGAGGGCGAACTGGGTGAGGGCCACGACGGAGATCGCAAGTAGCATGACGGAAAACATCCTTCAGCCTCTAAAGAGATTCTGCCAGGCGAAGAAATAGCTGCCAATAGAGCTGAAGTACCAGTGCGTTGAACCCGGCAGGCGTAACTCTTTGGGGATCTATAACTTTGGCCGCTGACAGGCTGCGATATGCCAACCCTCTTTGCGCGCCTTGCATCGGCGCAATACACCCTCTATCCTCCTTGTTGTCAATAGATTAGAAAGAAGGGAACAATTCCCATGAAGAATCGGCTGCTGGTCTCATTTGCAATGGCGTGTCTCCTAGCAGGCGCTTCAGCCGTTCCTGGCCGATTCGCGCATCAGGCTGACATCAGGCAGAATGCCCGTGCAGCCATCGCCGGCGTCCTTACCGCTCAGCAGGACGCTTGGAATCGCGGGGATGTGGACGCATTTCTTCAGGGGTACTGGCGCTCTGCGGAGCTGACCTTCTCAGGCGCAGGCGGCATCGCGCGGGGGTGGGACAGGGTCCTTGCGCGGTACAAGGAACGCTACCCCGACCGGGCCGCCATGGGTCAACTCGAATTCTCCGCCCTCGAATTTCGACTCTTGGGTTCTGACGCTGCGCTGGTTCTCGGGCATTGGCACCTGAAGAGGCAAAAGGGCGACGTCGGGGGAGTTTTCTCGCTGGTCTTCGAGCGCTTTCCGGAGGGCTGGCGAATTATTCATGACCACACGAGTGAGGTCCCTTCGGACCACACGCCGTGAAACATAAGGGAAGAATTTTTCTATCGGCGCTTGGCGCGGCCAATCCCCTGCGCTACAAGATGTCTAGGATTTCCTCGTAGCGCTTGAAGGGCGGGATGAGATACGCGCCGGCGAGTTCACGGCGCGACCAGGCGAGCATTTGCCGCGCCAGCTCGAAACCATGGTCGCGCGCAGCGGCGCCCGCCGCTTCCAAGGACTTGAGAACAGGCTCGGGAATCACAATTCCTGGAACTTCATTGCTCAACCGCAATGCCTGCTTGTAGCTATTCAGCGGCCAGATTCCGATGAGCACAGGAATCGGAGACTTGCCGCCGAGCTTCTTCAAAAAGGCGTGCCAGTGCTCAGGATCAAAGAGCGGCTGAGTCATCGCGAAATGGGCGCCAGCTTCGATTTTCGCGTGAAAACGCTCGATTTCGTTGTCGAGATCGTCGGCGACGGGATTCACGGCGACGCCGATAGTGAAGTTCGTAGCGCCGCCGAGAGTTTTCCCTGCCCAGTCGGTGCCCTGATTCAGGCGATGGAGAACCTTGACGAGGCCGACGGAATCGACCTCGTAGACGCCGCTGGTTTCCGGGTAATCGCCGACGGAGGGCGGATCGCCCGTGATGGCAAGAACATTGCGGACGCCGCCGATGGTCCACGCGCCGAGAAGCGCGGCTTGAAGGCCGATGATATTTTGATCGCGCGTGGTTAGATGCGGGACAGTCTCGATGCCGCGGGCTTCGAGAGCGCCTGCAGTCATGAGCGCGTCCATGCCGACGCGGGCCATGGTGCCGCTGTTGATATCAATGGCATCGACGCGGCGCGAGGCCATGATTTTGTCGACCTGTTCGAAAATGCGCTCGAGGGAAATGCCTTTTGGCGGATCGATCTCGACGCAGACGGCGAATTCGTTGGCCTGGAGTTTTTTCCAAAAACGGCTTTCCGGCTCGCGGTGCTGGACAGGCGCAGGCCTTGCCGCAAAGGTGTCGACGGAGGAAGTGACGGCGCGCGTCTTTGCTGGCCGGAGCGACTTCACCGCTTCTGCCATGGCGCGGATGTGGGCAGGCGTCGTGCCGCAGCAGCCGCCGAGGATGCGCACACCGAGCGCAGCGGCTTCTCGCGCGAAGAGAGCGAAATATTCCGGCGAGGACTTTGGATAGACGATGCGGTCGCCTTCGCGCCTGGGGAAACCTGCGTTGGGCATGCCACTGACGCGGAGATCATCGACGATAGCGAGCTCCTGAAGAATGGGGAGCAAAGCCTGCGGGCCAAGCGTGCAGTTGGCGCCAATGACTTGAACGTTTTTGTTTTTCAATTGGGCGGCGGCATCAGCGGGGCGAAGGTCGCCGTGCGTGGTGCCTTCTTCGGAGTAAGTGAGTTCCGCGATGATGGGAAGGCCAGAGAAGGAACGGATGGCGTCAACCGCGAGCAAAATCTCCTCGATGTAGGAAAACGTTTCGAGGATAAAGAGATCGACGCCGCGCTCTTCGAGGGCGAGCGCTTGCTCGTGAAAAATATCGAGGATCTCGTCGGGCGAGGGATGGCGGGATTGCACGCCGAGGCCGAGGGGACCGATGGAGCCGGCTATGAGAACTTCGCGTGCGGCCGATTCGCGCGCTTCGCGGGCGATTTTGACGCCGCGGCCGTTGAGGCGCTGGACTTCGTCAGCGAGGCCGAGGGGAGCGAGCTTGAAGCGGTTGGCGCCGAACGTGTTGGTCTCGATGATCTGCGCGCCAGCTTCGATATAGGACTGGTGGACGCGGAAGACGGCTTCGGGCTCGGTGGCGTTGAGCTCGTCGAAACAGCGCTGCGTGCCGACAGTTTCGTGGAGCAGCGAGCCCATCGCACCATCGGCGATGAGGATCGAATCTTTCAAGCGCTCATTGAAATCGAGAATTTTCAAGTTTACCTAATCCTGTCGGGTACGGTCTTCACGAGGAAAAGTCACTCAACGCTTTTGTTCCATGAGGCTGGCGACGGTGCTCATCAAATCGTACTTGGTAAGGATTTCAAAGCGCGCGTCGCCCATCTCAACAAACACAGCCGGATTTTCATGGCTGAGGATGTGCGTGACGCGCTCGACGGGTGACGTCCCGGGAATTCGCGGGAGCGGCTTGCTCATGACTTCGCGGACGACGAGCTTCCGCAGATCCTTGCCCTGCAGCGCGAGGTTGAGGATCTGGTCTTCGTAGACGGTGCCGATGGGAAGATTTTCCTCGAAGACCGGTATCTGCGAAATGTCCTGCTCCTGCATGGTTTTCAACGCGTGAAAAACGGTCTGATAGGGCCGCGCGACAACCAGCTCGCGTACTTTTCCGGCCTGATGCTTGGCGTTGACAACTTCCGCAGCGGTGATGGCCACGGCGGAGTCTACATAGCCGCGCTCGCGCATCCATTCGTCGTTGTAAACCTTGCTGAGGTAACGCATACCGGTGTCGGGGAGAAGCGCAACGACGAAATCGCCGGGACCTAGATCTTTCGCCAGGCGCAACGTTCCGGAGATGCAGCCGCCACCGGAGCCGCCGGTGAACAGGCCCTCCAGCTTCGCGAGGCGGCGCGACACTACGAAGCACTCCTCGTCGTTGACCTGAATGACGTCGTCGACAATCTTCAAGTTCATGGTCGCCGGAAAAAAGTCTTCGCCGATGCCTTCGACGACGTAGGTTTTGGCCTTGATGGTTTCGCCGCGCTTGACAAAATCGTAGTAGAGCGAACCGTAAGGGTCCACGCCGATAATTTTGACGTTGGGATTTTTCTCCTTCAGGTATTTCCCGACGCCGCTGATCGTCCCGCCGGTGCCCATGCCGCACACGAAGTGCGTGATTTTGCCTTCGCTGTCTTCCCAGATTTCCGGGCCGGTGGTG
>WNFO01006635.1_pt1 | contig 10224 bp, 8 predicted proteins | sample 5400251 | NCBI WGS metagenome assembly WNFO01 (sample SAMN13153354, study PRJNA577476) | soil metagenome | isolation source: 100 cm saprolite under Madrone tree | place: USA:California | collected 2016-06-14
CCTACGGCACGGAGGTGACATCAGAGCGTCTTGCACTCGTCGAGCGCGGAGAAGCGGCATTGCGCGCGCTTGGTTTCCGCCAATTCCGCGTGCGCCTCCACGACAAGCTCGCACGCGTGGAAATATCCCCCGAAGAAATGCCTCGCGCACTCGCTCCCGAAATGGCAGCCGCCATGGCGGACCGGCTGAAAGCGGCAGGCTTCACTTATGTTGCCCTGGACCTTGAGGGTTATCGCCAGGGCTCTCTCAACGAGACTCTTTCGCCCGTCGGCCAGCGTTCCGCCAAGGCTGCGCAGGGAACATAATTCTCTGCAAATGCGTAGTTATATGTGGGACAGCTCAGAGCGAGTCTCTGCCCCGTTACGGAGGATGAATGGCGCGCCACCGCAGTCTTTGCTTGCCGCTCGTGCTAATTTCGGCCGTCGTTGTCCTGGCCGGCTGCAACAACGGGCCTTCGGTTAGCGGCGCCTTCGATCGAAAGTATACCGTTAGCGGTCCACTCCGCCTGGAACTGACCAACGCTTCTGGTGACGTGGACATCGCAGGCAGCGCCGACGGCAAAGTGCACGTGCGCGGTGAAGTGCGCGCATCCGGATTCGGCTTTGACAATCCGCAGAAGCGCCTGGACGATACCCTCGCGAATCCTCCCATCGAGCAAAGAGGCGACACCATTCGCATCGGCAAGGAAATGTCTCGCATGCGCAACGTCAGCATCGCTTACACGATCCAGGTGCCGCGGGACACGGAAGTCAGCGCCACCGTCGCGTCCGGCGCGCAGACGATTCGCGGGGTGCGCGGCCCCGTAAAGGTGCAGGCCGCTTCGGGGTCCATCCGTGTGGAAAAAATCGAGCGCGACGTCCAACTCACAACCGCCAGCGGGTCGGTGGCGGCCACCGATATTGGCAATGATGTCCGCGTATCGTCCGCCTCGGGAAGTGTGACGGTCTCGAACACTCGGGGTGATGTGCGTGTGAACGCCCTTTCGGGCGTTATTCGCGTATCCAATCCGGGGGGGCGCGTCGAAGCGGATAACGCCAGCGGCGAAGTCGAGATTCAGGGCGCGGCAAAGGACGTGAAGTCGCATGCCGCCTCGGGACGGGTTTCCGTTCAGGGAAACCCGGGCGCGGACAGCTACTGGGAACTGAAAACGGTATCCGGTGCCGTACAACTCGGCGTTCCGGCTTCTGCCAATCTCCATCTCTCGGCGGAAGCGGTCTCCGGTGAGATTCGCACCGACGTTCCGATCGTCATCGAGGAGCAGGGCAGGCATTCTCTCCGGGCCCACATGGGCAGCGGTGGCGGGCGCGTGGACGTCCATACCGTTTCCGGTGAAATTCGCGTGAGCGGCACGAAATAGCCTCGTACAAATTCAGGTTCTCGTTCTCGAACAAAACATCGAAGAGCTAGCGACAATTCTTTCCGATACCCTTAGAATTCAAATGTATGGCTCCCCAGCTCTTCTCGGCACGCGCGATTTCGATTCTTTTTCTTTGCGCGGCGGCTTCTCCACTGTGCGGTCAGGCCCCTGCGCAAGACGAAAAGAGTCAGAACCCCATGCCACCTTCGTCCAAAGTCGCCGCCTCCAATCCGGCCTCCTACGCCAAGCAGCCGTCGCCCGGAGAGGAATTGCAGCAAGCCATCAGCAAAGCCGGAAACGACCGCGCGGCGCTGGTCCGGAATCTGGAGGCCTTCTTAAAGGAATATCCGGATACGCGGCAGCGTCCTCAGATTTACCGTGCCCTTGTGGAAGCTAGCATGCAATTGCGGGACAACGCGCGCGCCGCCGGTTACGCCGAACGAATCATCGCTCTCAGCCCTGACGACATCTCCATGGCCATCCTGACGATTCAGTTGCTCGAACAGAACGGCGACGAAGCCGCTCTCCGCCGGGCCACAAACTATGTCACCCACGTGTTGGAACTTGTCGAGCGCAGCTCTTCTGCGGAAAAATCGCCAAGAGTTTCCCAAGAAGAGTGGGGCGCGGAGAGGAAACGCGATCGCATGTCCGTGCTGACGTTGCGCGGAAGACTCGAACTGAAATTGAAGGACACGGTAGCGGCTCAAAAGGATTTCATGGCGAGTTACGAGATTCTGCCCAGCGCGGCGGCCGCGGAACAGCTCGGTGAAATCGCCGAAATGAAAAAAGATTTGAATGGCGCGATCCAGCAGTACGCCCGCGCCTTCGCCTGGGCCGACGCAACGAATGAAACCGCGGGCCGTCGCGCGATCCGGCAGAAATTGGGCAATGTCTGGCGGCTCGCCCATGGCTCTGATGATGGTCTGGGCGAGTATTTGCTTCATACTTACGATGAGGTCTCGCAAGCCTCCATCGCATCCAAGCCAAAGAAAAATGCGGACGCCCGCGAACCCGCGGATTTCACACTCAGGAAAGCTCCCGAAGGCACGGCTTTTTCGCTGAGAGACACGAAGGGAAAAGTTCTCGTTGTCAATTTCTGGGCCACCTGGTGCGGCCCTTGCCACGCGCTTGAACCGTTGTTCGCTCGCGTCGCCGCGGACTTCCAGGCGAATCCGGATGTGTATTTTTTGGCCGCTGACTGTGACGAAGATGAATCTCTAGTGGCGCCCTATCTGGAGGCGGACAAGCCTCGCACGCCGGTTGTATTCGCGGATGGCCTCGACCGGTTCTTCACTGTCAACTCCTTCCCGACCGTGATGGTGATCGATCGAGCGGGCAGAATTGCCTTTCGTTCGGAGGGTTTCGATTCCGATGGCTTTGAGCCAAAACTTGCAGCCGCCGTCCGCCGCGCCTTGGCTCCGCCGAGCGCCTCATCGCCTGCCGGAAATCCCGCGCCCTAAGCGCGGGGCGCTAACCACGCATCGCTGAGCTTTGAGGATGTTTCTCCGCCACTTCCTTGGCGGCCAGGATCGTGTTGACGTGGATTCGAACGGTGTCTTCTACCCGTCGCGCGTAGCCGCCGGCGAGTGTCGTCGCCACCGGAATTCTGCGGTGGCGCGCTTCCTCGAAGACCTTGCGGTCGCGTTGCTTCAATCCTTCTTTCGTCAGCGCTAGTCCTCCAAGCTGGTCTTCGCAGTAGGGGTCGGCGCCGCCAACGTAAAAAAGAATATCGGGACGGAATTCGTCGAGCGCCTGCTGCACCGCCGGAATCAGCGCGCCCAAATACTCATCGTCATCAGCGCGGTCGGCCATGTTGAGATCGATGCTCGATGGTGGCTTGTGCGCTGGATAGTTGTTTTCCTGATGAATCGAAATTGTGAAGACCGTGGGATCGTTTCGAAAGATGGCCGCCGTGCCATTTCCGTGATGCACGTCCGTGTCTACGACGATTGCTTTTTTCACCGCGCCATCGCTTTGCAGTTTTCGAATCGCCACCGCCACATCATGAATCGCGCAGAAACCTTCGCCATGCCCCGGATACGCATGGTGAAATCCTCCGCTGAGATTTGAACCGAATCCGTCGCGAAGCGCTGATTGCGCGGCGAGAATCGTTCCGCCGGCAGCAAGCCAGACGGCTTCGACGAGTTCCGGCGAATACGGCACTTCCAGCAGCATCACTTCGCCGGCAGTTAGCGTGCCGGTCTTTAGTTTGCGCACCCAGTCCGCCGTGTGGACGCGCAGAATGTCTTCATCGCTAGCTGGTTCGGGGCGCAGAAAATCCTGCGGCACTGCGATGCTTTCGTGGAGCAGCATTTCATAGATGAGGCGGAACTTCTGCGATGGAAAAACGTGCGAGCCGAGATTCAGGTCGTAACGTTCGTGGTAAACCAGTTTGAGCGGCAGCATGGCGCTTGGCGCGACTAGTTCTCGCGATCGAGAATGAAGTCCGGAAGCGTGGCGAGAGCCCGAGCATACTCGGAATCCGGGCGGCCGTTGAGACACGCCTTGGCGCGCTGGGCGTAGTCTTGCGCCAGATTGCGGGCGCGGTCGAGCGCACCGGATTCGTGAACCAACGAAACGATTGTTTCTGGACGAACGGAATTAAATTCCTTTTCTTCCAGAACACGCGCGACCAGTTCACGCGCGTCGCGGTGCCCATTCTCCATCGCGTAGATCAGCGGCAGCGTGACCTTGCCTTCTTTCAAGTCGCTGAGGACTGGTTTTCCCAGTTGCTCCGCTGAGGCTGTAAAATCCAGCAAATCATCGACAAGCTGAAACGCCAGGCCAGCGTATTTCCCGTAATCAGCGAGCGCCTGCTCTTCTTTACCTTCGAGACCGCCCAGTACTGCGCCGAGCCGCGCGCAGCCGCTGAAAAGGCATGCGGTCTTGTAGGTGGCCAGCCGCAGGGCGTCCTCTTCGGTCACGTCGATGCGGCCGATTTTTGCGAGTTGAATCAGTTCGCCTTCGACCATTTTCCGAGTCAGGTCGATCAGAATGTCCAGAACGTGAAAATTTCGCTCTTCCAGAGCCATCTGAAAAGATTGCATGTACAGCCAGTCGCCGGTGAGCACGCTGCGATGATTTCCCCATTTTGAATTAGCGGACGGGCGGCCGCGGCGTGTATCGGCGCTGTCGATAACGTCGTCGTGGATCAACGTCGCGCTGTGCAAAAGTTCGACGACGGCCGCGAGGCGGATAGCGCTGCGATCCCTGCGGCCCGCGTAGCTTGCGGAAAGAAGCAAGAGCGCGGGACGCATGCGTTTCCCTCCGCCGCCCAGCAAATATGCTGTGATTTCAGAGACGGGCGGAAAGGCGGCATCACTTTGCCGCGCGAGCTCTTCCTCGACCAAAACGAGGTCGTCGCGGACGAGATCAAAAATCTCTTTAGCCGTGAGCAGCGCGATGGCAAATCTCCTGATCTAACCCTTGTCCTTGAGACCTGGGGCCGCGAGAGTTGCCGGCCGAGCAAGACCGAAGAAGCGCCGAAAATTGTCGGATGTGGCGGCGGCAACTTCGTCTGGCGACAAGTTTCTCACACTCGCGAGCGTGCGCGCTACTTCCGCAACGTAGGCGGGCTCGTTGCGCTTGCCGCGCCAGGGCTGCGGCGCGAGGTACGGAGAGTCCGTCTCAATCAAAATCTTCTCGAGGGGCAATTCTTTCGCAACGTCGCGAAGGTTCTGAGTTTTTGGATACGTTGAATTTCCCGCAAAAGAAATCAGAAAACCCATTTCGATTCCGCGCCGTGCATCTTCGAGCGTGCTGGTGAAGCAATGGAGAATCCCACCCAGACCAGTTGGTTGCCAGTGTTCTTCGATCATATTCAGACAATCGGACCAGGCATCGCGGCAATGAATGATGATGGGTAGTTTTGCTTGTTGCGCAAGGGCCATCTGGTCGCGGAAGACGCGGTGCTGCACATCGCGCGGAGAATGATCGTAGTAGTAGTCGAGACCGATCTCGCCCCAGGCGATAACTTTGGGATGTTTAGCCAGCCGAGCCAGCTCATCCAAATGTTGCTGCGTCACTTCTTTTGCTTCGTGAGGATGAATACCGACCGTGGTGTAAATCCAGTCGTGTTGTTCAGCAAAGGGCAACGCAGCATCGAGCTTTTCCGGACCAGGGCCAGTGCCGATGGCGAGCAGCGTCGTCACGCCAGCGGCGCGCGCGCGTTCGAGCATAGCCTCCCGGTCTTCCGCGAATTGCGGGAAATCAATGTGCGCGTGTGAGTCAATGAGTTGCATTGGGTATTTCTCATCGAAACAATCTCGCCAAGAAGCTTGGCTTTTTCGGGCGCGCCGCTAATTCCTTCTGGATTCGATCCCAAACTTCTCTGGCCGCCCGTCAACGTTAAAATTCGGCAATCCCAATTTCTTCGCATGCAAGGCGAATGCATCTCGCAACGGAAATAGCGCTGCACAAGAGGTCGCATCGCCTATTTCCATCGTGAACCTGGTCACTGATGCCGCGATTGAAACGCCGTTCCCGTCCGCATCCCAGAAAACGTACTCACCATTTAAGATATCGACCCCCTCCAACATATCGATGGCGCTGGCGTCTTCTATTTGCAGCATCGATTGGTCGTCCCTTTCAAAAACGAACAGTAGATACTTTACGGCCATTTTTAGTTCTCTCACGGCACGATATATCGTGCCTCTACTTCAAGCGGGCGCCGATTTCGACGTCTTCGTCGGGGAACCCGGCTAGGACGGGGCGGCCTTCGGGGCCGACTGAAGCGGCGACGATCATGCCATTGGACTCGACGCCACGGAGCTTGCGCGGCGCGAGATTGACGACGACGGCGACTTTGCGGCCGATCAATTTGTCCGGCTCGTAAAATTGCGCGATGCCGGCGCAAATCTGGCGAATCTCCGTGCCGATGTCGACAGTAAGCTTCAGCAATTTGTCCGCGCCAATGATGCGTTCGGCAGTTTTGATCTGGCCGACGCGCATTTCGACTTTGGCGAAGTCTTCGATGCCTATTTTTTCAGGAGCAGCCTGCGCCGCGGCTGCCGAAGCGGCGGCGCTCGCTACCAGAGCACTTGCGGGCGCTGGCGTGGTTACCGGCGACGGTGCGTTCTGTGCTTCTTTTTCCATGGCTTCCATCCTTTCGATTGCTTCTGCTTTTTCAATGCGCGGGAACAGAGCTTGCGACTTACCGAGCGCCGTACCGGGAACGAGTTGTCCCCATCGCAAACCATCCAGCGCAACAGAATCGGCTTGTCCGGGCTGGCCGAGCAACGACCACACTTTGGTGGTGCTCTCCGGCAAAACGGGATGCGTTAGCGCAGTCACGATTCGCAGGACTTCCGCTGTGGTCCAAAGAATGGTGGCGCGGCGCTGTTGATCGGCTTCACTGTCCCCAAGCGACCAGGGATGCTCGGTCGTAAGGTATTTGTCGGTCGCGGCGATGAGCGACCAGATCTCTTCCAACGCGAGTGAGAAGCCTAGTTTGTCGTACTGCTCCAGGACTTCCCCGATCGCTTCTTGCGCTTTCGTGGCCAGCGCGGTGTCCTGCGGCTGAAATGTGGCAGGCTTGGGAATTTTGCCGCCGTTGTTTTTCTCGATCATGGCCGCAGTGCGACTGGCGAGATTTCCGAGACCGTTGGCGAGATCGCTGTTGTAACGCTGGACGAGCGCGTCGTAACTGAAATTGCCGTCCTGGCCGAAAACGGTTTCGCGCAGAAGATAGTAGCGAAGAGCGTCCATGCCGAGGACGTGAACGATCGGCCGCGGGCGAACGACGTTGCCGAGCGACTTGCTCATTTTGGCGCTGTCCATCAGCAGCCAGCCGTGGGCCCAGACTTGTTTCGGCAACGGAAGGCCTGCGGCCATCAAGAAGGCGGGCCAGTAGACGGCATGAAAGCGGATGATTTCTTTTCCGACGAGGTGGAGATCGGCGGGAAAGAATCCGGTCTTCTCGTATTGCGGGCCACCGACAGCACTGAGATAGGCGGTGAGCGCATCGAACCAGACGTAAAAAACGTGCGGCTCTTCCCCGGGAACGGGAATGCCCCAGCGAACCGAGGTGCGCGTGATGCTGAGATCGCGGAGGCCGCCTTCGACGAAGCTGAGAACTTCGTTGCGGCGGGCTTCAGGCTGGATGAACTCCGGATGCTTCGCGTACCAATCGAGAAGCGGCTTCTGGAACGCGGAAAGCTTGAAATAGAAATTGGCTTCGGTGACCGTTTCCGTGGGACGGCCGCAATCGGGGCAGTTCTCGCCGGGCTTTACGTCCACGTAAGCGTTGTCGTAGATGCAGTATTGGCCGGTGTAGTGGCCGGGGTAGACGAAACCATTGTCGCGGCACTGTTTGAAAAGCCACTGGACGGTGTGCGCGTGTTTGAGGTCCGTCGTACGGATAAATTCGTCGCCCTGGACGCCGAGTTCGTCCCACAGGGCGCGCCACTCGGCGGCCATTTTCGCGACAAATTCGGATTCCGGAACGCCGGCTTTTTTAGCGGAGCGCTCGACGTTGACGCCGTGTTCATCGGTGCCGGTGGTCATGACCGCGTCGTAGCCGCGCATGCGTTTGTAGCGGCGAAGGGTGTCGCACACGATGGTCGAATAAGTGTGGCCGATGTGCGGCAGGCCGTTCGTGTAGTAGATCGGCGTGGTCAGATAATATTTGGGTTTGTCGGGCATTTTCTAATGTTGTCAGTTTTCAGTTGTCAGTTCCGAGAGAAAAAATCCAATAGGGCACCCGCGGCGGGGGGCCTCCTGCGAAACAATGCACAATCACGAATGGGCCCCGTACGCGCGAAGGGCTTCGCTGATGACGCGCTGCAGAGGCACGTTTTGTTCGACGGCCAGCTTGCGGCAGTCGTCGTATTCGGGTGCGACGTGCAGGATGCGGCCGTTCACGCGGGAAATCTTGATGCGCACCTCGCCGTAATTTGTAGCGACGCTCACAAACTCGCGCGGCAGCGTGCGGCGCTGGGCGCGGTAGGTGCGAGCGCCAAAGGTCGTTGTTTCGGCAAAAATCAGGGACATCAGCGTATTTGTATCTTGCGGCTTGCACAGGACCGTGAGCAGCGTGCCGGGACGATTTTTTTTCATCTGGACCGGCGTGGTGTAAACGTCGAGCGCGCCGGCAGCAAATGCCTTTTCCAGGAAGTAGCCGTAGATTTGCGGGTTCATATCATCGAGGTTTGCTTCAATCACCGCAATTTCTTCGTCGAAGCCGGCGACGGTTTTTTCCGCGGCTTCGCCGATCATGATGCGGACGACGTTGGGCTGGCTTTCGAGATCAGCCGTGCCCGCTCCATAGCCGATGGCGGTGACGCTCATCGGAGGCTGCGGGCCGAAGGAATCGCAAAGCGTCGCAACGATCGCAGCGCCTGTGGGCGTCACCAGTTCCTTTTGCACGCCGTTGGAGTAGGTCGGCTTGCCTTGCAGCAGATTCGCTGTCGCGGGCGCGGGAACGGGCAAAATTCCGTGCGCCATTTTTGCGGTGCCACCTCCGACGTTCAAAGCAGAGCAGGCGAACTTTTCGATGCTCAGTGCGTGAAAGCCGATGCAAGCTCCGACGATGTCCACGATGGCATCAATGGCGCCCACTTCGTGAAAGTGAATTTTCTCGAGCGGCACGTCGTGGACGCGAGCTTCGGCTTCGCCAAGTTTTGTGAAGACCGCGGCGGCGCGTTCGCGCACCTGGGGTGCGAGCTGCGACTTCTGCAAGATTTCGAGAATCGTGCTGACCGAGCGATGCTTTTGCTGGTCTTCGGTGTCGACCTTGACATAGGTGGCGGCCATGCCGTTCTTCCAGACTTTTTCGGCGGTGAGTCCCCAGCCGGGGACTTCCAGGCCGCGAAGTTCGGCGCGGAGGAGTTCCACATCGCAGCCTGCATCAACCAGCGCTCCAAGCGTCATGTCACCGCTAATGCCCGAAAAACAATCAAAATAAGCGAGTTTCATGGGATGCCGCCGTGCGGTTGGGAATGCCGCCTGAAAGGTCTCTCCGCCGGATGCAGATTGATACTATCGGCGGAGGAGGAATGTGTCAAACGAGCGGGGCTAAGAGGAAGTCGAGAACGACGGGCAAGTAGTGGCGGAGAGAACTTGGGGTCATTTTGGGCGAATGCAGCGCTCAAGTAAAGAATTGGTGAATCTAGTTAACAATAACTGCACCCCCTCCCCCTGTTTTTCATAAGTGTTCATTCTAAAGGTAGTTAAAGTGCTTTGTTTTGATACACTTTTGGAAGTGTTGATTCTAAAGATAGTTAGAGGCGCTAATTTTGGCACTTTTTGCAAGTGTTGATTCTATACCGATTCGCCGTCTGAAGAATGTGTAAGTTACAGAAACTAAAGGAGCTAGAAACGCAGGAACCGCTAGAATGGCACGGTTGTATGTCCAAAACTAGGTACAAAAGCCCGGCCAGCAGGACTCCGCCAAGCAGCACGCCGAACCAGAACCAGCCCCACTCAAACTCCGCGCTGCCGCCGCGCAGGAGCGTTGTAGCGTCGATTTGCCGCGCGTTGTACGTGGGCCGCGAGCGCCCGCCGATGCGTTCGGAGATGAAGCCCACACGCGGCGAGAAAGCCTTCAAGAAGGGCAGGCGGATTGAGCCGTAGAGTCGCATCACGTTCCCTGGAACTTTCCGCCATAGCTGATGACGAGGTTTTCAATTCTTTGGTCGTCGAATTCTATCTGCGATTCAGTGCTAGGAACATTGGGCGCTCCATCGATCACACGGTGAAACGCGCCTTTCAAAGAAAAGTGCCTCTCATCAGGGTGAAGTCTCTCCACGAGAACGATTGGAGCCGTGAGCATGTAAGGAAAAGTGTCATGCAGCTTTCCGTCTGCCTGCCAATGCCCCGGCCCTCCCTTTTCCATTTCTTCTTGCGTGTCGTAAACCTCTGTCTTTCGA
>WNFO01006639.1_pt1 | contig 10222 bp, 10 predicted proteins | sample 5400251 | NCBI WGS metagenome assembly WNFO01 (sample SAMN13153354, study PRJNA577476) | soil metagenome | isolation source: 100 cm saprolite under Madrone tree | place: USA:California | collected 2016-06-14
GCATGACGATCTCGCCCGCCATCACCAGAATTTCCTTGCTCGCCACCGCCAGATCCTTTCCCGCTTCAATTGCGGCCAGCGCCGGACGCAATCCGCCCGTTCCAACGATGGCGACCAACACTATGTCCGCATTCGTTAGGCAAGCGATCTCGCGCAATCCTTCTTCGCCCGCGAAAATCTGCGGCCCGTACTCGAGCGCGCCGCGCAAAATGTCGATCTTGCTTTCATCAACCAGGCCAACAGCTTGTGGCCGGACTCTGTTCGCGGCCACGGCGAGCTTTTGGGCATTGCTGTTCGCCGCCAGCCCGACAATTTCCATCCGCTCCGGAATGTCGTGCGCCACTTTCAACGCACTCTCGCCGATCGACCCGGTCGCTCCCAGAACGACCACGCGTTTACGTTTCATAACGGGGAGCGCACGCGCCTCGCGTACTCTTTTCGGCGCCCTCGCCGAAAAGTTCTTCGTTTTGCGCTCGGAATGTCTCCGGCGAGGGCGCCGGAGACTGCACGCGAGGGCGCGTGCGCTCCCCGGAATTTTCCGCTACAACATGCATCTCACGGCACACGGATCACCAGGCGCAGGTAGAAAAACAATAGCGGCGCGGTGAAAAGCAAACTATCCACCAAATCGAGGGCACCGCCGATTCCCGGCAAAAAATTTCCGGAATCCTTCACACCGGTGCTGCGCTTGATGATCGACTCGGCGAGATCGCCAACAACAGCCGCGAATCCGAGCAACAACCCGAGAATCGTTGCGTGGGTCCAATTCAGCACTGACAGGTGTCCGGGCATCAATTTGTAGAGTCCCAGGCTCGCACAAAGCGATAACGCGAGCGCGCCGAAAAATCCCTCCCACGTTTTCTGGGGGCTGATGTGCGGAATCATCTGATGTCGCCCAATCGCGCTCCCCAGAAGATACGCGCCCATGTCACTAAACTTCGTGACCGCGATCAGATACAAAACATAAAATTGACCGGTCACCGCGCCCGCGCTCGATCGCGGCACGACGTAAACGATCTTCGTGATGAAATTATAAAGCCAAAGCACATAAAGCAGCCCGAATAACGTGTAAGCCATGGTTTGCAGCGGCTCGTCCTGGCGCAGGCGCGCGAACATTTGCCGCGCAAAAACTGTCAGCAAAAAAAAGAGCAGCACCGCCACTTCAAAGTCGTAGGAGCGCGCCGGCCCCATTTTTGCGAAGTAGTAAAAACTTCCGCACAGCATGATCGCGCCGCAGATCATGGCCGTGATTTTAAAATTCGGCAGACCGCGATGATCAAGCATGCGGTAAAATTCCCAGAGCGCGATCAAACCAAACACGCTGATCAATCCGTAGAACGCCAGTTCGTAACCCGAGAAGGCGATCACCAGCGCGATCGACCAAAGCGCAATCGTGCTGACGAAACGGAAAATAAAAGTCGATCGCGTGGCTGTCGGTTTCGCTTCGACTTGCTCAAGCGTTGCGGGCATTACCTCCATCATCCCGAACGAAAGTATTGAACGCAAGCGCGGTTGTGGCGGCCGCAAATTGTAGGGCAGGCGCATCGCCTCCGTGTTCCCGAATCGGCAACCGGAGCGGTCGCCCTACAATTTTTTTCCTCCTTTCCTGCTTTCCTGATTCGCCTAATTTCTTCTCGTGCAGAAAACGATGCAGGCCGTCGTGAAAAGCAAAGCCGAGCCGGGTCTTTGGCTGGAAGAAGTTCCCGTTCCCGAAGTTGGCGGAGACGACGTGCTAATCCGCGTCGTGAAAACGTCAATCTGCGGCACCGACGTACATATATACAACTGGGACGCCTGGGCGCAGAAAACGATCCCCGTGCCGATGACCATTGGCCACGAATTTGTCGGGATTGTCGATCTTGTTGGCAATCATGTGAAAGGTTTCGCGCCCGGCAATCTCGTCGTCGGTGAAGGCCACATCACTTGCGGACATTGCCGTAATTGTCTCGCCGGCCGTCGCCATCTTTGTCCGAACACGAAAGGGGTCGGCGTAAATCGTCCCGGCGCGTGGGCCGAGTTTGTCGCAATCCCGCAATCAAATTGCTGGCACGCCGATCCCTCCATCCCCCTCGATGTCCTTTCCTGTTTCGATCCGCTCGGCAACGCCGTCCACACCGCGCTCTCGTTCGATCTCGTCGGCGAAGACGTGCTCATCACCGGCGCCGGCCCGATCGGTTGCATGGCCGTGCCGATTTGCAAACAAGCCGGCGCGCGTTACGTCGTCATTACCGACATCAATCCGTACCGCCTCGATCTCGCACGTAAAATGGGCGTCACACTCGCACTCGACGTGCGCACCGAAAAACTCGCCGACGGGATGGAGAAGCTCGGAATGAAAGAAGGATTCGACGTCGCGCTCGAAATGTCCGGCAGCCCGAAAGCGTTCATCGACATCTTGCCGAACATGTTTCATGGCGGCAAAATCGCGCTGCTCGGCATCATGCCCGGAAGCGCCGCCATCGATTGGAACCTGGTCGTTTTCAATCAGCTCACTATCAAAGGAATTTATGGCCGGGAAATGTACGAAACCTGGTACAAGATGACCGCGCTCATCCAAAGCGGCCTCGACATCACCCCGGTCATCACCCACCGCTTCCCGTTCCGCGAGTTTCGCGAAGGAATCGAGCTCATGAAATCCGGCAACTCCGGCAAAATCGTCCTCGATTGGAGCAAAGGCTAAGTTTTGAACCGCGGATCACGCATATGACGCGGATTTCTTGTTCTCTGTCATTCCGAGCGAAGTCGAGAAATCTCTCAAATCCAATGTTCGACGCGAAGCTAGAGCGTACCGACTCGGCGATTACCGAATTCTCTTTACGATTAATCGTGCGGTGCCTTGTGCGAGTCGGAGCAATCGGACATCGCAAGAATGTCTATCGGTAGCTACTGCATCCCCGCCGCTTCGCGGTCGCGGCCTTCGATCTCCAGCACCATGCGCTTAATGTGGCGGTAATCCTGGTGGGATTGCAGGAATTGCAAACTTTGTTGCGGATCGCCCCACTGCAAGATTTGGATCAGCTCCTGTCGCGCGCCCCATGAATTCATGTCGCGTTGATTCGCCATGTAAAGATCGATCGTGTTGCGACCGGACAAGGCCCAGCCGTAATCATCGACCCGGTACATTTGCCCGGTTGAGAGCAACCGAAATGTCGTGCCCACAGGCCAGCGCGACCAGTCAGCCGCAGCGCTGCCAATCGGCGGTGGCCTCGCAACTGCGATGGCACGCTTGACGCCGCGTGTGGTTTTCGTGATGCGCGTTGTCGTGGTCACACGCGTGGTCTTCCTAGGTCCATCGATCGAGAACGGTTCAAGCGTCGCGCCAGAGTTCGAGACGTGCCGGAGTTCCACCTCTTCTATCGCATCGACTGGAATCGCGCGGACAACGTTCTCCGCTCGATGAATCGGCGGGCCAGCCGCATGCAATTCGCCGCCGAGCGCGTTGTGATTGGTGAATTCGCGATGATCCGATTCGGTGTGCGTGTAAGCCGTTGTGCGCACGGTTTGAAAATCGCTCCTGGCCAGCGGCGGTTCGTATTGCGGCAAGGCATGCTTTGTCGTCCCGCAGGCAGTGAGCAGAACGATTGCGATGAACGCCGCGAGAACGGCGAGGGCAAGGCTGCGAAGCTCGGCGTGGGTCAAGGGGGGATCGCAGGGAAGTTATTAACGGTTATTCACAAGCGGTCAAGAACCTTTTTGACCGTGGATTTCGCCGATTCAACGGATTGAAGAACTTTGTCTATCCGTGTTAAACCGCGTAATGACTCGCGAATCCCCATTCGCTCGCCCTTCGGGCTGCCCGTCCATGTCGCTCGCTTCCCAGCGGCTCCATTCTGCGGCTGTGTGTCCTTTTTCCACTCTGGCGAAATCTGTGTAATCTGTTCGATCTATGCTCGCCGAATTCGAACAACAGGTCTCGGAAACGCTCGATGAAATTAAGTCGCAAGGCCTTTTCAAGACCGAGCGCATCATCACTAGCCCGCAGGACGCGCACATTGAAGTCGCCGGTGGCAAACGCGTGCTTAACATGTGCGCGAACAATTATCTCGGCTTGGCCGATCATCCGGCACTCATCGCTGCCGCTAAGGAAGCGCTCGACACCCACGGCTTCGGCATGGCGAGTGTCCGTTTCATTTGCGGCACGCAGGACATTCATAAAGAACTCGAAGCCGCACTCACGAAATTTCTCGGGACCGAGGACACGATTCTTTATCCGTCATGCTTCGACGCTAATGGCGGTCTCTTCGAAACGTTGCTCACCGACAAAGACGCCGTGATCAGTGACGAGCTCAATCACGCCAGCATCATCGACGGCATCCGTCTCTGTAAAGCGCAACGCTTTCGTTACAAGCACAACGACATGGCCGATCTCGAAGCGCAATTGACCGCCGCGAAGGATGCACGCTTTCGTTTGATCGCGACCGACGGCTGTTTTTCGATGGACGGCACAATCGCGAACTTGAAAGTCATTTGCGAGCTCGCCGAAAAACGCGACGCGCTGACCATGATCGACGATGCGCATGCCACCGGATTTCTTGGGAAAACGGGGCGCGGCACGCACGAGTGTTGCGGCGTGATGGGCAAGATCGATATCCTCACCGGCACCCTCGGCAAAGCCCTCGGCGGCGCGAGTGGCGGGTTCACCAGCGGCCGAAAACAAATTGTCGATCTTTTACGGCAACGCTCGCGTCCGTACTTGTTTTCCAACACAATTGCGCCGCCGGTTGTCGCCGCATCGTTGAAAGCGCTCGAACTACTGAGCGCATCCACCGAGTTGCGCGACAAACTCGAAGAGAACACCAAATATTTCCGCGCCGCGCTGACCGAACGCGGCCTAACGATTAAGCCCGGTACGCATCCGATCGTGCCGATCATGATTGGCGACGCCGCCAAATCGCAAAAGTTCGCCGCGCGCATGCTCGAGAAAGGCGTTTACGTCATTGGCTTCTTCTACCCGGTCGTGCCGCACGGTACCGCGCGCGTTCGTACTCAAGTCTCCGCCGCCCATTCCCGCGAAGATCTGGAGTTCGCTGTCAACGCCTTCGCCGAAACGAACGAAGAATTAAGGTAGCTGTGGCGACAGCCGTGCCGGCTGCAGAATTAAGGATTGCGGGCGACACGCCCGCCACTACAGAAGAAGCCATGCTTTACATGGTGGTCGAGCGATTCAAAGAAGGCGCCGCGCTGGAGATCTACGAACGCTTCCGCGACAAAGGCCGTATGATGCCCGATGGCTTGGAGTACATCTCCAGTTGGATCGATCACGACTTCAAAATTTGTTATCAATTGATGCAAACCGAGAACGTCACTCTTTTCGATCGCTGGATTGAAAACTGGAGTGATTTGATGGAATTCGAGATCGTGCCGGTGCGCACGTCGGCGGAGACGGTGCAAATTGTTAAATCACAATTGTGATCGAAGATGTCGGCATGGGGAGCGCATGCGCCTCGCATGCCCTTTTCGGCGCCCTCGCCGAAAAGAACTTTAGGATGAGGAATCCCCGGCGAGGCGCCGGAGACTACACGCGAGGGCGCGTGGACTCCCCAACATTCATTCGCGAAATCCGCGGATCCGCGGTTAGCCTTCATGCAGCGCGATGCTGGAGCCGACCCACGTCTTATCTTTGTTGAAATCGACACCCATCATTTTGCCCTGGCTCATGCGGACAAGATTATTCACGAGCACTGGCTCACCATCTTCCGGCCAGATAAACATCATTCGGATTTCCGCTTTCGAGTACGGACCGTCAGCTGTTGGAACGAACGCGGCGTAGTCCACTTTCTTCTGCAGAATCCATTCGTGCGGATTTTGGAGCGCCAAAAGTTTTTCACGGCTCGGCTCCATGTCCACGCCCAATCCCGCGAACGAGTAGAGCGGTTTCAAGACGTAATTGTCGATCTTCTCGTCAACCGGGAATTCATCCGCAAAAAATGCCGGGCTAGTGTGCTCCGTTTTCAAAAATGGCAGCGAATGTTTACTGATCCGAAAATACCAATTCGGATGACCGACCCACGTCACGTCGAGATCATCGTGAAAATCGAAACCGATGCCCAACTCCGGTCGCCTCAGCAACTCGTCAAAGATAACGCGATTGTAAATCCGCTCGACCCGCACTTCGCATCCATCGCGCTGATAAAATAATTGCCGGCCGCGTTTCTTGATTTTTGTCAGGCAAACCGGGCGGATGCCGAGTAGTGTTTCGGTGCAGGCGAAATCAATTCGCGTCTTTTGTTTCTCCGGCTCGATCTCGAGCAGAATCACATTTTCCGGATCGGCATCGGCCACGATCGTACGTCGCAACAGCTTGATGTAAGCCTCGTCCTTTATTCCGCCGAAGGACGACGTCCAATTGCTCGGAATCGCCGGATAAGCTTTGCGCATGCAATGCAAAATCAGCAGTTGAAATCCAAACAAGCTCGGGAACGCTTGCAACTCGATCAATCGCGGCAACAATCGATCGCCTTCAGCACAGATCCCAAAATCGACGACGAGAAAATTTGGATGCGCTGATTCATTCGGCACTTCCAACCCTGCCGGAATCCCTGAGGCGGCGTGTTTCGCGAACTCCGCCGTTTGCGTTTGCGCCGCGATTTTGTTCGCGGCGTAGACGGCTTCGTTCGTGAACTCTCGCGTCAGGAAAATTGGCGTCTCGGAAAGGCGGAAATCCGCCGGCCACCGCGTGCTCTCGTTCACGCCGCGCAAGAGCACGGCGTACTTCTCGGGCGTGAAGTCAGCGTTAAAGGCGGAACGCAGTTGTGGATCCATGTCGGGTAGGGACGGATCTCCAAACCGTCCGGCTTATTTGTCGAGCTTTTGCGTGAAATTCACGAGCGAAAACATTCACAAAGCTGGTGGGATCGGCCGCTCCGCGGGCGATGTTAAATTTGGCGCCGACGGCGCACCTACACCAAAAACTTCCCGCGCTTCATCACCTGCTCACCGTCGAACCAGATGTCGAAGTCGCGACCGACGCAGTCGATGTGGGTTTTGGAAAACCAGTTTGCGCCGGTGTGCTCGGCATAAGGATGACCGAAGGCGATGTGGACGCCGGGAATTTTTTCGTCCTGTAAGATGTTGCCGATGATGTGGGTGCAGGCGGTGTTGGTGCCAATGGCGAATTCGCCGACGCGATTGCTGTTTGGGTCCGTGCTGGTGTAGGCGCGAAATTCGTCGAGCAGCTCCTCGTTTTCGCAGCGAAGATCGACAATGCGATTGTTCGCGACCTCGATGGTGAGCGGCGCGTCGTGCAGGTCGCCGTATTTTCGGCACAAGTAATCGCCGACCACGCCATCGACGACGAATGTGCCGTTGGTGTTCGCGGGCGCGGTGAAGATTTCGCCGCCGGGAAGATTGCCCCATTTCTCCGGCATGATGATGCCGCTCGTTTTGAGCCATTTCAGCTTCGGCGAAAATTCCGCTTCGAAATCAGTGCCGTGCGGCGTGCGGCACTTTATGCGCTCGGCATGTCGCGCGCGCTCGATCAGGCGCTGACTAAGCGCGTCAATGGTCCGAAAATCAGCACGCATCCCTTCGAGCATAATCTGACGCGTGATATTGACCATGTGGGCGTGCCGGATGCGGCGCTTGTTTACGACGTCAGTCATTTGCGTGCGCGATGTCAGTTCGCTCGGCTGCGTTTGGGCGCAAAAAATCGAGACCTGCGAGCGCGCCAGATCGTCGAGAATGAGCCCGGGCATGGCGGTCAAGGGTCTCCGCGCATAATTTTCCAACACGAAAACCGCATGCTCTGAACCAACTTCTTCGACTTCCGCTTGTAATGCTGCCGCGATCTCGCGCGTCGCTTGGTCGGTGATGATCGTGACGCGTTCGTCTGGCTGAACTCGAAGGCAAACCTCGATCGCGTTGTGCGCGCCAGGCATAAGGTCAGCGTCGATTTTGTCGATGGTTAAGCGGTCGGGCATGAAGAGAAGTGTCTGAGTTAATGCGAAATGATGCCGCGGGCAAACGATGACTAGGCCGAGCGCGCTTGGGCAAGATCCAACCCTTCGTAGGTTTCATCGATGATTTGATCGACAACCGCTTTCATGTCCTGCGTGTGTTCCCAAGCGACCAGTTGTCGATCCGCGCCGGTGCCTTCGCGCATGATGCGCTCGACGTGCGCCATTTCATTTTTGCTGCCGAGCTCGTTCACCTCGGTTGAAATAAACTCAAGCAGTTCATTTAGCAGACCGCGTGTTTCAACTTCGGTTTCCTTTCCGAAATCGATCAGTTTGCCGTCGAGGCCATAGCGCGAGGCGCGCCAGCGATTTTCATCAATCAGACGGCGTCGATAAATGCGAAAGCTCATGTTTTGCCACTGCAATTTGTGCAGCTTGGCGATCACGGCCTGAATCAGCGCCGCGATCGCGAGCGTGTCATTCACGCGCGATTGCGCATCGCAAACGCGCACCTCCAGCGTGTCGAAAAACGGATGGAGCCGGATGTCCCACCAGATCTTCTTGGCGTTATCGACGCAACCCGTTTTGACCAGGAGCTTGCAGTAATCTTCGTACTCGGAAAGGCTTTCGAATGCGTCCGGAATGCCGGTGCGCGGAAAGCGTTCGAAGACTTTGAGCCGGTAACCTTTCAGGCCGGTGTTTTGTCCGACCCAAAACGGTGAGTTGACCGAGAGCGCGTAGATGTGCGGCAGAAAATAGCGCGCTTGGTTCATCACGTGGATGGCGGTTTCGCGATCGGGAATGCCGACGTGCACGTGCAAACCGAAGATGAGATTCGCGCGCGCGAGCAGTTGCATGTCTTTCACGATTTCCCGGTAGCGGTCGCCTTCGGTGATGAGTTGATCGTGCCAATGCGAAAACGGATGCGTGCCGACTGAGGCGATCTTCAATCCGCTACGGCCCGCCAGTCCCGCGAGCTTGCTGCGCAAATCGATCACGTGGGCGCGGGCATCGCCAATCGACTGGCAGATTTCCGTGCCGAGCTCGACGACCGATTGATGCATCTCCGGCTTGATCTGCTCTTTGAGCATAACTTTTCCGCCTTCGAGAATCTCCTGAATGTGCGAACGCAGCTCGCGCGTCTTTGGATCGACAATCGCAAACTCCTCCTCGATGCCGAGAGTGAAGGTGTGATCTTTGACGCTCATCGTGGGGCCGCAAATGTTCCTCAAAAAACCCAGCCTGTCATCCTGAGCGCGAGCGACGGGAATGACGACGCACGAATGATTAATGACGAGGCTCGAATGACGAAGTGATCAGCCGGGGTGCGTGTTTTGCAATTTCATCATTCCTTCGTCATTTTCACCTTGTCGATTCTACCAGAGTTCGCCTAACGAACACCGCGTCACCGCGAGCTGGACGAGCTTGCCCGAGCTCAAATTGTCGCGGGCCGGGAAAGCGTTCGATTACTTCAAGCCAAATCGCGCTTGTCAACCCGGAGGCGGACGTTAAGCTTGCGCTCCCACGGGGGATTTTGCATGTCGTTGGCCAGCCTACTTTCTGCCGAGCAAATCATCCCCGAGATGAAGGCGACCGAGCGTTGGCTGGCGATTGTGGAGTTGATCGATCTGCTCGTCGGGCTGGGCAAAATCAAGGGCACAGACCGCGACAGCATTCTGGCGTCGCTCAAACAGCGCGAGGAAACGATGAGCACCGGCATTGGCTTCGGCATTGCCATTCCGCATTGTTCGTCGGATCGGCTCGAGGAAGTGGTCGCGGCCTTTGGAAGATCGACCACCGGTATTGAGTTCGACGCGCTCGATAATGCGCCGGTGAAATTTGTCGTCCTTTTTATCGTGCCGAAAAATCAATTTCAGACCCATTTGCGCACGCTAGCTTCAATCGCGAAGTTTTTGAATGATCGCGCCACCCGCGAGAGTCTAGCGGAGGCGAAATCAGGCGAAGAAATCTTGTCGATCTTTCGCGACCGGCCGCAAAAAGCGTAGCGGAACGGGTGGATCGGCCCCCGAACGCTTTCGGGGGCAATGCCAAAATAAATGCGGCTTCGCCGCCCAACTTAACATCGAGCAAGGGACTGCTCGATCCACCGTCGCGTCGCAGAGCAAAACGGCTACAATTCCGTGACGTAACACATGGAAACGTTCCAAACACTTCTCGCGAAAAAGTTAGCTGATGCTCTCACTGCGGCAAAGTTGCCAAACACCGGTGAGCTGACGCCAGCAAGCGATGCCCGTTTCGGCGATTATCAAACCAACGCCGCGCTTCTCCTCGGCAAACAACGCGGGGAAAATCCGAGAAAGATCGCG
>WNFO01006642.1_pt1 | contig 10221 bp, 11 predicted proteins | sample 5400251 | NCBI WGS metagenome assembly WNFO01 (sample SAMN13153354, study PRJNA577476) | soil metagenome | isolation source: 100 cm saprolite under Madrone tree | place: USA:California | collected 2016-06-14
CGACTACCTGATGAAGGACGAAAAGGTGAAGCGCTGGGTGCTGGCCGGCACCGACTACGTTTATCCGCGCACCACCAACAAGATCCTCGAAGCCTACTTGAAGTCGAAAGGCGTCAAGCAGGAAGACATCATGATCAACTACACCCCGTTCGGTCATAGCGACTGGCAGACCATTGTCGCCGACATCAAGAAGTTCGGCTCGGCCGGCAAGAAGACCGCGGTGGTCTCGACCATCAACGGCGACGCCAACGTCCCGTTCTACAAGGAGCTCGGCAACCAGGGCATCAAGGCAACCGATATTCCGGTTGTCGCGTTCTCGGTCGGCGAAGAGGAACTCGCCGGCATCGACACCAAGCCGTTGCTCGGCCATCTCGCCGCCTGGAACTACTTCGAGTCGATCAAGACTCCGGCGAACGAGAAGTTCATCAAGGAATGGCAGGCCTACACCAAGAACCCGAAGCGGACCACCAACGACCCGATGGAAGCGACCTATATCGGCTTCAACATGTGGGTGAAGGCGGTCGAAAAGGCCAAGTCGCTCGATGCTGACAAGGTGATCGACGCGCTTCCGGGCACCAAGACGCCGAATCTGACCGGTGGCGTGTCCGAGTTGCTGCCGAACCACCACATCACCAAGCCGGTGTTCATTGGCGAAATCAAAGGCAATGGCCAGTTCGACGTGGTGTTCAAGACGCCGGGCCTGGTCGCCGGTGACGCGTGGTCGAAGGAGCTGCCGGATTCCAAGGACCTGATCGGCGATTGGGTCGGCAAGAAGTGCGGCAACTACAACACCAAGACCAACAAGTGCGGTGGTCAGGGCTCCTGAGTAACGCGTAAGAGCGTAACGCCTAAGAGCGTTTTCAAGCGAAGTGGCGACCGGTTCGCGTCAAGAAAACGCGTCATCTCGAGAATCTGGAGCCTCGTTTCGATTCTATCGAAACGGAAAAGGCTCTAGAGTTCAACAAACCAGGGAAGGCGGCGATACCCGCCGCCTTCCCTCTGCTGCCGGGGTCGTCCAGTGCTTGCCAGAATAATCAGAAACGTCCGCGCGCTCCCATTCGCAGTATTGCTCATCGTCGCGACCGCCCTGCCGGTCATGGCCGGGCCGTTCGAAGACGCGGTCGGCAAATTCGCCAATGACGAGTTTTCCGATACCGAAGAAGCCGTAGGCGCTGTCGCGACCAGCGGCAATCCGCTGGCCTATCGCATCATCAGCGCGCTGCAGGACGGCCGCTTGATGGCCGATCCCGACACCAAGAAAGTCTATGTCACCGAGCCCGACGGCAAGAGCATCGATGCCGCGACCGGCGCGCCGGTTGACAGTGTTCCCGATAGCGCCGCCGCGGTGCGTCTCAACAACCGTCTGCGCCGCACCGTCGAGGCGGCACTCGGTGGCTTGACGCTGCTGTCGCCGGACCCTGCCAGGCGCGTCCAGGCCGCGCAGTCGGTGTTCAAGACCCACGACGAGACCATGCTGCCGGTGATCGACGGCGCGCTGCAGAAGGAAACCAACAAGGCCGCGAAGCTGGCCTTTACCGAAGCGCGGGCGGCGATCCTGTTGTTCAAGGAAGACGCCACCGACGCCGAAAAGCTGGAAGCCATCGCCACCATCAAGGCGCGTGGCGACCAGGAAGCGCTCGCGTTGCTGACCGGGTTGACCGGTGATCAGCCGCCGGCGATCGCGCGCGCCGCGGCCAATGCGACATCGGCGATCCAGGGCAATCTCGCGCTGTGGTCGATGGTGCAGAATGCCTGGTACGGACTGTCGCTCGGCTCGGTTCTGCTGCTTGCGGCGATTGGTCTGGCCATCACCTTCGGGGTGATGGGCGTCATCAACATGGCCCATGGCGAGATGGTGATGATCGGGGCCTATGTCACCTTCGTGGTGCAGCAGACCATCCGCACCAGTTTTCCCGGGCTGTTCGACTATTCGCTGCTGATGGCCGTGCCATTGGCCTTCATCGTGGCCGGCGCGATCGGGATCCTGATCGAGCGCAGCATCATCCGCTTTCTCTACGGCCGCCCGCTGGAGACCCTGCTGGCGACCTGGGGCCTGTCGCTGGTCCTGCAACAGGCCGTGCGCACCATGTTCGGTCCCACCAACCAGGAGGTCGGCAACCCCTCCTGGATGAGCGGCGCGTTCGAGATCGGCCAGATCACGATCACCTATAACCGGCTGTGGATTCTTTGCTTCACGCTGGCGGTGTTTGTCATCCTGCTGGCGATGCTGCGCTATACCAGCCTCGGACTTGAGATGCGCGCGGTGACGCAAAACCGCAGAATGGCGGCCTCCATGGGCATCGCGACCTCGCGCGTCGACGCGCTGACCTTCGGCCTCGGGTCGGGGATCGCCGGGATCGCCGGCGTGGCGCTGTCGCAGATCGACAATGTCAGTCCCAATCTCGGCCAGAGCTACATCATCGATTCCTTCATGGTGGTGGTGTTCGGCGGCGTTGGCAATCTCTGGGGCACGCTGGTCGGCGCGTTCACGCTCGGCATCGCCAACAAGTTTTTGGAACCGGTCGCGGGCGCCGTGCTCGGCAAGATCGCGATCCTGGTGCTCATCATCCTGTTCATCCAGAAACGTCCGCGTGGCCTGTTCGCGCTCAAGGGGCGGGCGGTGGAAGCATGATGCCGCACGTGCTCATGCGCTCGCTGGACCGCAGCGCGACGGTATTCCTGATCGTGGTGGCGGTCGTGGGCGCGCTGATCCCGCTGTCGAACCTGCTGCTGCCGGAAGGCTCCCTGTTCCAGGTGCCGACCTATCTGATGGCGCTGTTCGGAAAATATGTCTGCTACGCCGTGCTGGCGCTCGCGATCGATCTGATCTGGGGCTATTGCGGCATTCTTTCGCTCGGCCATGGCGCGTTCTTCGCGCTCGGCGGCTATGCGATGGGGATGTATCTGATGCGCCAGATCGGCAGCCGCGGCGTCTATGGCAATCCGGTGTTGCCGGACTTCATGGTGTTCCTGAACTATCCAAAGCTGCCATGGTACTGGAACGGTTTTGATATGTTCTGGTTCGCGGCCCTGATGGTCATTTTGGTTCCGGGGCTGTTGGCGTTCTGCTTCGGCTGGCTGGCGTTTCGCTCGCGGGTCACCGGCGTCTACCTCTCGATCATCACCCAGGCGATGACCTACGCCTTGCTGCTGGCCTTCTTCCGCAACGATTTCGGTTTCGGCGGCAACAACGGCCTCACCGATTTCAAGGATATTCTGGGCTTCAATGTGCAGGCCGAGGGCACCCGCGCCGCGCTGTTCGTGCTGAGCTGCGTGGCGCTGATCGTTGCATTCCTGATCTGCCGCGCGGTGGTGACCTCGAAACTCGGCAAGGTGCTGATCGCGGTGCGTGACGCCGAGTCGCGCACGCGATTTCTCGGCTACCGCGTCGAATCCTACAAGCTGTTCGTCTTCACGCTGTCGGCCTGCATGGCCGGCGTCGCCGGCGCGCTCTATGTGCCGCAGGTCGGCATCATCAATCCCGGGGAATTCGCGCCGGGAAATTCCATCGAAGCGGTGATCTGGGTCGCGGTCGGCGGCCGCGGCACGCTGATCGGCGCGGCGCTGGGCGCCGTCGTCGTCAACTATGCAAAGACCGTGTTCACGTCCGGCCCGCTGGCGCCGTACTGGCTGTTCATGCTGGGCGCGCTGTTCATCCTGGTGACGCTGCTGCTGCCAAGGGGGATCGTCGGCACCTTCAATGCCTGGTGGGAGCCGTGGAAGGCGCAACGCCTGACGGCGGCGGCCGAGAGCGCGGCGCGCGAAGACGGCGTCAGCGAACCGAACCCGGCGGAGTGAGCGCATGAACGTCATGGACACCAGGGCTACCTCGGCGCTGCTCTATCTCGACGGCGTGCACGTCTCGTTCGACGGCTTTCACGCCATAAACAATCTGTCGCTGACGCTCGCGCCCGGCGAGATGCGCGCCGTCATCGGCCCGAACGGCGCCGGCAAGACCACGATGATGGACATCATCACCGGCAAGACCAAGCCGGATGAAGGCGAGGTGCTGTTCGACGGCGTCACCGACCTGACCCGGCTCGACGAAACCAGGATCGCCAAGCTCGGGATCGGCCGGAAATTCCAGAAACCGACGGTATTCGAAAGCCAGACCATCGAAGACAATCTGCTGCTGGCGCTCAACGTCGATCACCGCGTGCGCGGCACGCTGTTCTGGCGGGAAACCAGGGACGAGTCGGAGCGCATCGAGCGCGTGCTGGAAACCATTCGCCTGACCGACGCGCGCGACCGCCTCGCCGGAAGCCTGTCGCACGGCCAGAAGCAGTGGCTCGAGATCGGCATGCTATTGGCGCAGGATCCGAAATTACTATTGGTCGACGAGCCGGTTGCCGGGATGACCGATGTCGAAACCCATCAGACCGCCGAGCTGCTCAAGGAAATCAACAAGGACAAGACGATCATGGTGGTCGAACATGACATGACTTTTGTGCGCGAGCTCGGCGTCAAGGTCACCTGCCTGCACGAAGGCACGGTGCTGGCGGAGGGAACCATCGATCAGGTTTCGTCGAATGAGCGGGTGATCGAAGTGTATCTGGGGCGGTAGGCGAGTAGCGAATAGTGAGTGGCGAATAGCGAATAGAATGAGGGTCTGGGAACGATGGGTGCGACGATTTCAACCACTCGCTATTCGCTATTCGCCATTCGCGCGACCGGAGGTCGCTGATGCTCGACGTCAAGGACATCAACCTGTACTACGGCGCGGCGCAGGCGCTGCGCGGCGTCTCGATCTCGGCTGAGCCGGGCAAGGTGATGTGCGTGTTGGGGCGCAACGGCGTCGGCAAGACCAGCCTGCTGCGCGCCATGGTCGGCCAATACCCGATCGCCTCAGGCTCGATCACCTTCGACGGCGTCGATATCACGGGCTTGAAACCCTATGAGCGGGCGCGGCGCGGCATCGGCTTCGTGCCGCAGGGCCGCGAGATCTTTCCGCTGCTGACGGTGGAGGAAAATCTCAAGACCGGCTTTGGGCCGCTCAAGCGCGACGACCGCAATATTCCCGATGACGTGTTCTCGCTGTTCCCGGTGCTGCAGACGATGCTCGGCCGCCGCGGCGGCGATCTGTCGGGCGGCCAGCAACAGCAGCTCGCGATCGGCCGCGCGCTGGTGATGCGGCCGAAACTGCTGCTGCTCGACGAGCCGACCGAGGGCATTCAGCCGTCGATCATCAAGGACATCGGGCGGGCGATCTCATATTTGCGCAGCCTTGGCAACATCGCGATCGTGCTGGTCGAACAATATCTCGACTTTGCCTGCGAGCTCGGCGACAATTTCGCGGTCATGGACCGGGGCGCCGTGAAATTTGCCTGCGATCGAAGTACGATGGATCCCGGTGAAATCAGCCGCCAGATGGCGCTCTGAGTATGATCCGGAAAAGTGGGAACCGGTTTTCCGAAAAGATCATGCTCAAACAAAAGGATTAGATCATGATCCGATTCGATCCAATCGGATCATGATCTTGCAACGTGTAACGCGACCGGCGGCGGTCGCGCGCCCTTTTGGGGAAGGTTTGGGGGCGGATGCGGAATGATACCACGAGTGCGGCTTCGGCGATTTTCGCGGCCAACCGCGCCCGGGGCTCGGTGACGTTCGACGTGCATCAGGTCGAGGGTGTCACCCGCCGCCGCCAGCTGCATGAATCCGGCTCGTTGCGCGTTCGATTTCCGTCACCGGAGGCGGAAGGTCTCTCGGCGGTTTTCGTCAATACCGCGGGCGGCGTCGCCGGCGGCGACCGCTTCGACATCGACATCGCGACCGGCGAGGGATCGCATCTGGCGGTGACGACGGCGGCGGCGGAAAAAATCTACCGGGCGCAGGGGCCCGCGGCAGAGCTCAACATCGCCCTGAAGCTTGCCGCGGGTTCGCATCTTGCCTGGCTGCCGCAGGAGACCATTCTGTTCGACCGGGCGCGGGTAAAGCGCCGGATCGATATCGACCTGGCGGAGGGCGCCTCGCTGCTGCTCTGCGAGATCGTGGTATTCGGCCGCGCCGCGATGGGGGAACGAATGCGGCAAGGCGAATTCGTCGATCGCTGGCGAATGCGGCGCAGCGGCAAGCTCGCGCTCGCGGAAACCGTCCGGCTCGACGGCGACATCGGCGAGAAGCTTTCCAGGCCTGCGATGGCGAAGGGCGGCGTGGCCATCGGCACCGCGCTGATCGTACCCGGCGATGAGGCGCTGGTGGAGCGGCTTCGCGAACTGTCAAAGTCGTTCGGCGGCGAGGTCGGGATCTCCTGCTGGAATGGGTTTGCAATGGCGCGCTTCTGTGCCCAAGATGCGGCCAGGCTTCGCGCCGACATGATGGCGGTGCTCGGCCGCGCCTCCGGTTTGGCGCTGCCGCGGCTCTGGCTCAATTAGGTGGCTCAATTAGATGTTTCAAAATGATTAGAGTGCTCGCATGAATCTGTCTCCCCGCGAAAAGGACAAGCTTCTGATCTCGATGGCGGCGATGGTGGCGCGACGGCGGCTGGAGCGCGGCGTCAAGCTCAACCATCCGGAAGCTATCGCGATCATTTCCGATTTCATCGTCGAGGGCGCGCGCGACGGCCGCACCGTAGCCGAACTGATGCAGGCCGGCGCAGAGGTCATCACCCGTGCGCAGTGCATGGATGGGATCGCCGAGATGATTCACGACATCCAGGTCGAAGCGACGTTTCCCGACGGCACCAAGCTTGTGACCGTGCATGAGCCGATAAGATGAGATCGTCATTTCGCGGCGGCGGGAAGCCTTCAATTTCATGCCCGGGCATAGCAGTCTGCTTTGCGCAGACTGCGTACACTTGTCTGCGATGCCGGGCATCCACGCCTTTTCTTGAATCAGAAAGTAGGACGTAGATGGCCGGGACAAGCCCGGCCATGACGCAGCAGAATTTTGCGAGGCAGCAATCATGATCCCCGGCGAACTATTCATCCAGGACGGCGAGATCGAACTCAACGCCGGCCGCAAGACGGTGACGCTATCAGTCGCCAACTCCGGCGACCGTCCGATTCAGGTCGGCTCGCATTATCATTTCTTCGAGACCAATCCCGCGCTGAAATTCGACCGCAGACGCGCCCGCGGCATGCGGCTCGATATCGCCGCCGGCACCGCGGTGCGCTTCGAGCCGGGCCAAACCCGCGACGTGCAGCTCGTAGCGCTGGCCGGCAAGCGCGTCGTCTACGGCTTTCGTGGCGACGTGATGGGAAAGCTGTGAAGCCATGCTCGCGGGCTTACGCCTGGTTTCCGAAGCTGCCGATCTCGCGGCGCGCCGTCACAACGGCATGCAGCGGAAGGGGCGCGGCAATGAGCCTTACATCAATCATCTCGCCGAGGTCGCTAACCTGCTTGCAGCCGCGACCGATGGGGCGGACGCCGAACTTGTGGCCGCCGGCTGGCTGCACGACACCATTGAGGACACCGCAACGACGCAAGAGGAACTGGTCGGAATTTTTGGGAAACGCGTCTCAGCGCTCGTTGTCGAAGTGACCGACGATATGACGCTACCGAAGAGCGAGCGCCGCCAAAAACAGATCGTCGATGCGCCGAAGAAATCGGTGAGCGCAAAACTGATCAAGATTGCCGATAAGGTCAGCAATATTCGCGCGCGTATCTTGCCGCAGCCGAACCGGGATGAGCGCGATGATTTGATCGACTACGTCGCTTGGGCCGAGAAGGTCGTTGCGGGATGCTGCGGTGTCAACGCGGTGCTCGACCGCACCTTCGACGAAACCGTGAAGCTGGCAAGGAGCACGCTTTGAGCATGGCGTGTTCACCCCACTTCCTAACCCTCCCCCGCAAGGGGGCAGGGGACACGTCTGCCGATGGAGCCAAGTCATGTCCGTAAAAATAAAACGTTCCGTCTATGCCGACATGTTCGGGCCGACCACCGGCGATCGGGTGCGGCTCGCCGACACCGACCTCATCATCGAGGTCGAAAAGGATTTTACCGTCTACGGCGAGGAAGTGAAATTCGGCGGCGGCAAGGTGATCCGCGACGGCATGGGTCAGTCCCAGGTCACCAACAAGCAGGGTGCGGCCGATACCGTCATCACCAATGCGCTGATCGTCGATCACTGGGGGATCGTGAAGGCCGACGTCGCCATCAAGGAAGGTTTTATCAGCGCCATCGGCAAGGCCGGAAATCCCGACATCCAGCCCGGCGTGACCATCGTCATCGGTCCCGGCACCGACGTGATCGCGGGCGAGGGCAAGATCCTGACCGCGGGCGGGTTCGACAGCCACATCCATTTCATCTGCCCGCAGCAGATCGAACACGCGCTGATGTCCGGCGTCACCTCGATGCTGGGGGGCGGCACCGGGCCGTCGCACGGCACCTTTGCGACGACCTGCACGCCCGGTCCCTGGCATATGGCGCGGATGATCCAGTCGTTCGACGCGTTCCCGGTCAATCTCGGCATTTCCGGCAAGGGTAACGCGTCGCGCCCGGCGGCGCTGGTGGAGATGATCAACGCCGGCGCCTGCGCGCTGAAGTTGCACGAGGACTGGGGCACCACGCCGGCCGCGATCAACAACTGCCTTTCGGTGGCCGACGATCACGACATCCAGGTAATGATCCACTCGGACACGCTGAACGAGTCAGGTTTTGTCGAAGACACGGTAAAAGCCTTCAAGGGCCGCACCATTCACGCCTTCCATACCGAAGGTGCCGGCGGCGGCCACGCGCCTGACATCATCAAGATCGCGGGTTTGAAAAACGTGCTGCCGTCCTCGACCAATCCGACGCGGCCGTTCACCCGCAACACCATCGACGAGCATCTCGACATGCTGATGGTCTGCCACCATCTCGATCCCTCGATCGCCGAGGACCTTGCGTTCGCCGAAAGCCGTATCCGCAAGGAAACCATCGCAGCGGAAGACATCCTGCATGATCTCGGCGCGCTGTCGATGATGTCGTCGGATTCGCAGGCCATGGGCCGGCTCGGCGAAGTCATTATCCGGACCTGGCAGACCGCCGACAAGATGAAGAAGCAGCGCGGCGCGCTGCCGGAAGACAAGGGCAATAACGATAATTTCCGGGTCAAGCGCTATATCGCGAAATACACCATCAACCCCGCGATCGCCCATGGCGTCTCGAAGCTGATCGGCTCGGTGGAAAAGGGCAAGCTCGCCGATCTCGTGCTGTGGTCGCCGGCCTTCTTCGGCGTCAAGCCCGAATGCATCATCAAGGGCGGCTCGATTGTTGCTGCTCCCATGGGCGATCCCAACGCCTCGATTCCGACGCCGCAGCCGGTGCACTACCAGCCGATGTTCGCCGCCTATGGCAAATCTCTCACCGCCTCCTCGGTGGTGTTTTCCTCCAAGGCGGCGGTCGCTTCGGGGCTTGCCAAGAAGCTCGGCATCGACAAGAAACTCTACGCGGTCGAAAATACCCGTGGCGGCATCTCGAAAAAGAGCATGATCCACAACGGCGCCACGCCCAGGATCGAGGTCGATCCCGAGACCTATGAGGTCCGCGCCGACGGCGAATTGCTGACCTGCGCGCCGGCCGAGGTGCTGCCCATGGCGCAGCGCTATTTCATGTTCTAAGCTCACTCCCGGCACGCTCAAGCCAGACCAAAAGACCGGGAGGATTATCGTGATCTACGTCGTTGCTACCCTGACCGTGAAGCCTGAAACCCGCGCCGAGTTCATTGCCGGAGCTGTTGCCTGCATCCATGAAACCCGCAAAGAGCCCGGCAATATCGCCTATGATCTGCATGAGAGCGTCACCGATCCCTCCAAAATGGTATTCGTCGAGCAATGGGAAAACGCCGAGGCGCTGGTGCCGCATCGCGCCGCCGAGCACATGAAGGCGTTTGGCCGTATCGCGGTAAGATGCATGTCGGCACCGCCCCGGATCGAGGTGATTACGCCTGAAAAAGTCGATGTCCGATAAGCAAGAAAAAATCGGGAGACCAAATCCATGATCTACGTCGTCGCCACCTCTCAGGTAAAACCGGACCAGCGGGATGCCTTCATCAAGGGCGCCAGGGAATGCATCGCGGCAACCCGCAAGGAAAAAGGTTGTCTCTCCTATGAGAGTCACACCAGCATCAACGACCCGAATTTGTTCGTGGTGGTCGAGCGCTGGGAAAGCCGCGAGGACCTCAATGCCCATGGCCGGGCGCCGCATATGAAGGTCTGGCGCGAATATTCCGCGCCGCTAAAAGTGTCGCCGACCGTGATCGAGATCATCAGCGACGGCAAGGTCGAGAAGCTGTGAGC
>WNFO01014422.1_pt1 | contig 10220 bp, 13 predicted proteins | sample 5400251 | NCBI WGS metagenome assembly WNFO01 (sample SAMN13153354, study PRJNA577476) | soil metagenome | isolation source: 100 cm saprolite under Madrone tree | place: USA:California | collected 2016-06-14
TATGGTGACGGATCCAGCCTCCGCTATCAAACGTGAAGTTTTTCAATTGGTTGAACAGCAGATCGACACCTTGCGACGAGAAGGATGCCTGACGGCATCTGATCTTGTTGACTACCACACGCGTTCTGAAAAGATCACTGAGCTGTATCATCAAATCGATCGAATTGTAAGAACGCGCATCGATTTGCGATCCGCCAGGGCGTCATAGGTTCGCCCTGGTTCGAGGGGGCCAGGCCGCCGTGCCCGGCGTGAATGCTTCCGCTGGAACGGCGGCCTGCTGTGTTGCATCGGTCCAGTGTTGCTGGCATCACCGTAGCTTCCTTACACGGCGAGCTCTCTCTTCTGGTGACCAGGCTCCGAATGGCACCGATGTCGTTTATTCCACAACGCGTGCGTTCGATCTGTGCATCGCCATGAGACGAATTCTTCTTTCCTGGAGCAGCGGCAAAGATAGTGCGTGGAGTCTGCATGTTCTCCGCCAGCGTCGTGAGTATGAGATTGTCGGACTGCTGACCACGTTCAACGGGGAGGCGAACCGTGTGGCGATGCATGCCGTCCGTCGCGAGTTGGTCGAGCGGCAAGCCTCGGCAGCCGGTTTGCCGCTTTGGAGTGTCCCTTTGCCCTGGCCTTGTTCGAACGAGCAGTACGAGACGCTTATGGATGAGACGTGCGCCAAAGCAGTCGCAGCTGGAATTGAGGGAATCGCATTTGGTGATCTGTTTCTCGAAGAAGTGCGCACGTACCGAGAAATACAAATGAGAGACACTCGCCTGCAGCCCATATTTCCGTTGTGGGGACAGCCCACTCGGGAGCTGGCAAAGTTGATAATCGCCTCTGGCGTGCGGGCGAAGCTGACCTGTGTTGACACGGAGAAACTTGACGCTTCATTTATCGGCCGCGAGTTTGATGAGAACCTGCTGGCTGCTCTGCCCGATCGAGTCGATCCATGCGGTGAGAACGGCGAGTTTCACACATTTGTATATGCAGGTCCAATGCTCACTGTAGATATCCCGGTGTCGGTCGGCGAGAACGTCGTGCGCGATCAATTTGTCTTTGCGGATCTGAGTCCTGCTGCGATGAGTGTTACCCTTTCGTCCCAATAGCTCTCACAAAACTGTATTGCAGGTGCTCTCCAGAGGGTTCTGGCCCGGTGATCGCGGCCGTGGCGAGCTCGGGATATTGGTGGCTGTAGATGGTTTTCACTTCTTCCGGCGTCATCCTCGGGTCCGGGTCCGGAAGTTTGACGCCGTTGTACGTGAAGCTGCGAGACAGTACTTTTGTGTCGATCATGATGTAACTTTTCCCCCTTCTTCTGCGGCCGCTTGCGAAGTTGGTTCGGCGTTTTGCGGCGGAGCGAACAGACTCGGTGTCGTATCGGCTGCGGGCGTTGTCGGCCCTGTTGGTTCGTCCTTCTTCGCGACCGCCGGATCAGTCTTCGAGGCCCGTTGCGTTTCCTTGACCTTCTGGCGTGCCGCCTTGGCAGCCGCGTCCATTTCCGCCTTGGCCTCGGCCAAGGTGCTGCCGAGCGCAAGGTGAGCGTCGACATAGCTGGCTAGATGCCTGCCTAATTCTGCATCCAACTCTTCGGCTGACCCACTAACGCTCAGGGGAGTCGTGAGAGCGTGGTCCTGGCCTTCCTTCACTTTCGCGGGAATCACGTTCACCCTCACTTTTTCGTCAACTCTCGCGACTGTGATCAGCACCGTCCGTTCTTTGAGCAATGGCATGAGTTCGACAAACATGTTTTCTTCCCTCCTTAGTTCTTGTCGATTTGAAACTTTGAAACTGACGATCAAAAGGCGCCGGGACGGGCACCCAACCGCGGGGATGGGGGTGAGTAGGGAGCGGTGTGCGCCCGTCCCTGTCTGTGGCTCTACCAAAATGGAGAGGTTTCCACAGATCTCTTCTGTCTTAGAAGGGAATGTCGTCGGCTATCGCGGGGGTGGGCTGCGGGCCGCATTGTTCGCTGGGAATTTCTCCGCCAGCTTTCTGTCCATTGTCCCGCGAACCGAGCAGGACAATGTCCCGCGCCACAATCTCCGTTCGATATTTCTTTACGCCATTCTGTCGGTCTTCCCAGGTGGATGTTTGCAGCTTGCCTTCAACGTAGAGCTTCGATCCCTTGCGGACGTACTCTCCCACGATCTCCGCCAAACGCTGCCAAGCCACAACGCTGTGCCATTCTGTTTTGTCCTGCCATTGATCGTTCCGGTCTTTGAATCGTTCGTTCGTGGCGAGGCTGATTTTGGCGACAGGAACTCCACTGGCCGTGTACTTGACCTCAGGATCCTGGCCTACATAGCCCACCAAAATTACCTTGTTGACGCTTTTCGCCATGACATGCTCCAGTTGCTCCCTTTACGAGCACCCACTCGTGCTACCACATTCCATGCAGCGATAGCAGGAACCGTTTCTCACCATCAACGAGCCGCAGAACTGGCATGTAGGTGCGTCTCCCAGTGCTACGACCTGCCCAAGTGCCTTCACCACGCTGCCCGCCTCTCGCAATGGTTGGCCTTGACCCTGCAGGTCAAACAGGATTCCTTGTTCACCTTTCAGAAATCGGAGTTCGATCCACCGGAATAAATAGTCCATGAGCGATTTGGCATAGCCAATCTTCGGATTCCCCGACCATCCGCTTGGCTCGAATCGTGTGTGGCTGAACTTGTCGCAGAGGACCTGAAGCGGTACTCCATACTGCAGAGCCAGAGACACGGCGGTGGCGAAGGAATCCATGAGCCCGGAAACCGTCGATCCTTCCTTCGCCATCCTGATGAACATTTCGCCTGGAAGGCCATCTTCGTACAGACCGACAGTGACATAGCCCTCCTGCCCGCCCACCGAGAAGTGATGGGTCAAGCTGTGCCGCTCGTCCGGAAGACGTCGCCTCACTGCGAGTGTCCCGCTCGGCTCCGCCGACCCGTTGCCGACTTTCTTGCTCGGGTTCACGGAACCTTCTTCGCTCTTCTCGATATTCGCAATTTCCTTTGCTTCTGACATGGGAACCTCGTCAATCGGCCATGGGACCTCACCTCGCGTTTTCCGTCCTCTCGAACAGCACGGCAACGTGATCCTCATAAACGGGCTTCCAGTCCCGTCGTTCGCGCATGACGGTTGCTAGCGCGGAATCAGCAGGAAGGAGCGCGGCGTTTACGCGATAGCGCTCAAAGATATTGGACCAGTCCGGGCACGCGTCCCACGCGCGCAATCCTTCTTCTACGAAGGCAGGGCCGTAGAAATCCGTTCGACCGTCATCAAAGACGCTGAACGAGGGCCAAAGACGATAGATTAGGTACCCACCCCACTGCCAGCTTGAGTACAACCTGATTGGCGGCAGCTGAGACTTTTTCTGAGCGAGAAAAGTAGCCGCATCGACTGGGAAACGATTCCGGTCGAATTCAGGATGAAGCGCTTTGACTCGACCGGAACGGGTGAGAAGCAATGCCAGCACCAGCACACCAAAACAGGGCACGAAGTGCCAGTGCCTTTTCCTGTGAATGTTCGCGATGCTTCGCACTCCAGCTTCGATTTCTGCCAGGCTCGCACTGAGCTTACCTGGCCAGTCGAGAGGCCAACGTGAGGCGGTGTACTCCAAGCACTCACGCACCGCCAGGCCGATGCCGGGCGCTGCAACAACCGCGAAGATCGGAATGTTTCGTGCCGAGAACAGTGCCAAGTGTGACCAACTCAGGAGCAGAAGCACCTGAACCGATCGTCCCGCTCCCAAGTGCCAGGCTGCCGCCGCGATGGAGAGCACCAGCAGCGTCTCGAAATACGACGCCGTGAACGAATGAAAGTCGATTGATTGAAATTCACTGATGCGCTGCAAATAGAAAGATGCCCCAAGATATTGGGCAACGTGGACGTGCAAGCGATAGCCATAGGGATTGACGAGGCTTGCAATGGCGCACGCCCCAGCGGTCAACAAATATGTTCGCGCTCGAAGCCATCCATTCCGTCTCGTCCCATGGACCAATTCTCCGGCCGCCGCTCCAATCGCATAGGTAGTCAGCAAGACGATCCCGACGAAAAATCCTCCGTGCAGATTCACCCAGAGTATTGTGAGGAGTGGCAGGGTCCAGAGGAGAGCAGGGATTCGTTTCCTCTCTTTCCGGTTCAAAGCCCAGCAAAACACCGCGGCGAAGAACGGGGTTACAAGATGTGGTCGCGCCAGCCAGTGTATGATGCTCGCCGACATTGCGAGGCCGGTCAGAACAATCGCAATCACTCGATGCCCAGATTCTGCCAGTGTGCTCGTGTAAACACAGACCGACGTAGCCCCCAGGAGCAGCAGGCTCACGAGGACAATTCCCGCGAAGCCGAAATCTCGGTGAATTCCCGCCATCAAAACGTCTGAGAGCCACTCCCAAGCAAACCAGGGCTGGTCAGCCTTGGTGAATGAGAACAGATCTGTCGCGGGGACCCGCCCGGTCTTCAATATCCATTCCCCGGCTCGGATGTGCCATCCAGTGTCGGAATCGGTGAGCAGCCATCCCACACCCGTGGTGCACCAGAACAGCACGAGAATGGGCGTCAGGAAAGCCAGATCGGATAGGGATGGCATCAGAGAGATCCACGCTCCGACTTGCAGTCGGAGCCCCCCGGCCATCTCCGCTCGTTCCCGCCGGACACACATCTGAATGGCTCACTGTCGGACTGCGGTCTCAGTCTCGAAGGCGGCAGGATGGTTGGCATGCGTTTCGGCAACGCGACGCACAGAACCGGGACAACTTGATGAACGGGGCAGATCGTGTTCGACTGTCTTTCCCTCCCACCGTCGATTGAAGACATGGATTACCAACGGCGTGCCTGTCGCCGCCGCGAGAAAGGCACCGCCCGGGTTGAGGTGGAGACTGCCCCCAATCACAACGAAAAGGAAAAGAAACAGGCAAACGACCAACGAGCTTTGTTTGATCTTCATGAGCACGATGACCCTCCAACGCGGGCCGAGACTCGCGATTGCCTCACCCGCTCCTTCCCTTTCTCACTTAGCCAGCTAACGCCTCCGTCGTCTCACCGCAGACAACTGTTTGAAGGGCTGAATCGTTGGCGCTCGGCTGGCGAACGGGACGGGGCTTGCGCAAATAGTGCGCGTGAGTACAGCCAATGCAATTCACACCTTTTGTCGCGGCGCGAACCAGCGGCAGGAACTTCTCAGGAATCGCGATGACCTCGCCGGCCAGAGAATAGAATGTGGGGACTACGTTGCCGGCCTGGGCCTTATCCTTCCCGCTCAGGTCCAGTTCCACACGCCCATGAATGCCACGGAAAAGAATCCCGGTCTCCAGCTGCGGCCTCCGGCCGTCCGTCACCGAACTTAGTGTGTGGCGCGTGATCAGAAGTTCGTACGTTCGTCCCTTCCGAAGCGTGTCGACACGTACGAAGGCAGCAGATATGACGACTGCGTGCAGGCCATTCACTGCGATGGCCTCGACTGGATGCAGATACTCCAGGGGCTGGCCGTCTGCATCCGCGAAGGTCACGTACCGACCTGCATCGCCCGCGCAACCGCCCGACTCCAGGCCACGTATCACATAACGTTGCGCCAACTGCTGGTGTTCAACGCTCACTACAGAGTGAGCATAGATGCCCCGGTCTTTCAGCATCCGGACTGCCCGCCTCGCTAGCGGTAGTCCCGCTGCGCCCGTGAATTTTTGTCTGGCCATGAAGGTCGCCTCCTCCTTTATTTATGCAGTCGTCCGGACAGGGATCGGCTTGCCCACGGCTGCCCGGATCATTTCTTTGGTGCAGCCCGCCCAGCACAGATAGAACCGAGCGTCTGCGACCAGGATGGCCAGGTTGTCACCTCCGCGGTCGCGCCCTGCCTGCGCACACGACGGGCAGCGAGTGACGTGGTTCTTTCCCACGACTTTTGTCCTGCCCACGTGGTCAAGAATGCAAAAGGCCGTCCGCTTTCTTTCGGTTCCCTGCCCTCTCGTTGGTTCAGCTTCGGGTCGGGCCTTGCCAACATTGGGAGGCAGTTCTTTTCCATCAGTAAAACGGTTGAGGTCATCTTCGGTGACCCTGCGGAGCCGCTTGAGGAATTGCATCTGCGCTTCCAGCGTGTAGTCGGCGCCATAGAACCAGAAACGCCGCTTTGCGCCGCGGTGGACTCCCAACGGGCCGCGGAGGGCGTTGCCGAATGCTCCTGCCGCAATCGCATCATGTTTTGGGAAGACCTCGATGCCTTCCGCCAAACCAGACCCCTTCACGGGCACGCCTAACCTGCAGGCCAGGTCGTAGATATAGATCCGGCACTTTCTCGCCAGTAGGGGTGCTGCGAGGAATATCCAAAGGTGACCGCCTCGCTTGCTCATTTCCAAGGCGGAATCCACACGGTCGCCGCCGAGGTGATATTGAAGCTTGATCAGATCTTCCATCGAGTTGGTATAGTCCGCGTCGATCGCGACCCACTTGCAACGCTGGTTGGAGGGGTTGATCGCATAGAGGCCAATCGTGATCTTCCCTTCCAGGTGGTCCGAGATTGTTTTCTCGTTCAACTGGACGGCGCCACCCGAGCCGCGTTCCGTTGGGCGGTAATAATAATGACGGCCACTCTCCGGATGAGGCCGGAAGGACTGGACCGTGTAAGCCCGGCGATTAACGAACAGATTGAGGTACTCTTTCACTAAAGCGGGTGTTGCAACCATTCGTCGCTCCATGGTCCACCTCCTTTCCGGTGTCTGCTGCCCGCGTGCTGTGTGGTAGATAAGACAGGATTGAATTTCTGTCAAACGGCCGCCGCAAGCTTCTCATTTGCGGTGCTGAACAGCCATTTCAGCCGGCTCGCACGGTTCCAATAGCCAGCCTGCGCCGGCCCTCAATAGACCGGGACGTTCTACAAGACTGAGGAAGTCGTACTCGTGCACGAGGATGTCAAAATCACTCACGCAGTACCCGCCGTACTCCTCGTCCTCAAAGTCGACCCAAAACCAAGTGCCGGTCTTCCGATCCAAGACGTAAAACGCGCCGGATTCCAAGTCCCCGGCGATGGTTAAGAACAGCAAAACTGCCGCAGGGAACTCCAGCCATCGAACCGGCTGCGCCCCATCGGTGGCCCCGATGAGAATCCGGATAGCTTCTTCGAGCGAAGAGGCAGGCCTCAAGGTGAGAATTGGTTCTGCTTTCATGTGACCGAACATAGCTTTCCCTTCCTTTCTGGGGACGGTTGATTCCCCGGATAGTTCAAAAAATGGGGGGAGACAGCATCCGCTTTTGCGAGGGGATACTCAACTCTCGCTTTGAGATGGTGTTAGAGGAAATGACAAGACCCCGGAAGTCTCCATGACCAAGAGAGCGGTCTCCCGTGGTGCGGTACACGCTGTACCAGCGGATTTGCGAAAAGTTCTCATCTCTGACCCGGCGGCGCGAGCAAAATGGGAGGATATTACGCCACTCGCGCGCAATGAATGGATCTGCTGGGTCATCTCCGTCAAGAGGCCGGAAACCAGAAGGCAGCACATTGAGCGGGTACGCACAGAACTTAAGGAAGGAATGCGTCGGCCTTGTTGCTGGCCAGGCTGTCCCCACCGCTGAAATGAATTCCTAACTTGTCCGGTTAGCCGACTTCCATGTAAGTCTTGTGTCAAGGAGAAAAAGATTCTCCTGACGCGCGCTACGGAGGAGCGCGCACTATTGAACTCTGGCAGAACCCGCAGCTCGCACGCGTGCCTCTCGGCGGTGGTTCCTGCTTTCGCAGAACCGGACATCCATTCACTGTCTCAGGTCCTTGCGGACCGTCACAGAAGATTGAGTCTGTGTTCTCTGCCAGTCCTGAAACAATTCGAAGAGAGCCTCGGGAGTTTGATCTCCCTCGCTCAGTCGGCAACTGCAGGACCTGGCAGTCTGCGCGCTGTATGATCCTGTCGTTTTTCGCCCGGAGGGCCGCGGTTTCTAAGCCGCTGCGCTCTGGGAATCTGCGAAGGGTATGAAGTCGCGTCGCCCGCGATCTACGGCGAGCAGATACGCCACCATTTTTCGAGCTACGGCTAATGTCGCTCGATTGGCATTCCCCTTCTGTTTTTCTCTTTCATAGACCAAGGCCAGATTATGATCCTGTCTGGGTGCCAGCTTCGCGGCTTCCACCAGCACCCGCTGGATATGTTTGTTGCGCTGTTTGGAAAGCGGGGTGCGCGTCACTTTGTCAGCGGAGCTTTTTTCATCACCGCAGAGCCCGCAGTAACTAATGGCTTGTCGGATCGAGGGGAAACGCGAAACCTCCCCCATTTCCAGTGCCCAGGTCAGCGCCGTGATCGGGCCCACTCCAGGAACGGTCCTGAGCCGTTTGACTCTCTCGGCCAGCAAAGGATCTCGCTGCAGCGAACTGACCAGGGCATATTCCGTTTTCTGCAATCGCACGATGCTGTCTCGGCTCACTCGCAGTAGAGGCCGGATACTTTCATTCACCTCTTCGTTGCTCGCCAGCAACTCACGGAAATAGCCCACTTTGTGCAGCCGTCGCTTGTTATGGCTCACTCCTGTCTCCATCAGCAGACCGGAGATGCGATTCTTCATCTGCACCATCTGGCGCACCAGCAGGTGGCGGTAGCGCAGGGTTCGGCGTCGATCGCGAATCGCGGTGGATGCCATGTGGCACTCCGGCAGGAAGTCACAGCGCAAGCAGTCGGCGATCTTGCCGGCATCGATCCGATCGTTCTTCTTTTTGGCCGCAGCGATGGCGCGCAGCATCAGCGGATGCGCTACCTTCACCTGCTGCGCATGCGGAAGTAGATGATCGTAAATCCAGCCGGTGAAAATCGTGGCTTCCATCGCCACTGTCCAGGGTTGCGGGAGCGTGTTCATCCAGTCGTCCAGTTCCCAGCGCGTTGCCCCAACCTTGCCTTCCTGCTGAACCTGACCGCTCGCATCCTTGACGCAATAGCTGATCGTCTTCTTGTGAACATCTAGCCCGATGTAATACATATGTCCTTGAGGAGCCTCCGTGGTCGTAGTCTGAATCAACGTTCCCGTTGAGTTCAGCCTTTTTTACACCACGCGCTCCTCCTGGACTTAGCATTCAAACAATACGGACAAGTGGGACAGCAACGTCGGCCTTACGCTTTGTCACTTGTGAATCTACTGCTCGACAACTAACGATATGAGGGTAAGCACGTCGAAACAAGCCAGGAGTGACTCCCGATGCAATTGAAAAAGGCGTTCCTGTTTCTCCCGTTATTTGTTTCGCTCGCCTTCGCCCAGTGGCACCCGCAGAAATCGAACACCGACGCTAGCCTGCACGGATTGAGCATCGTCAACGGTAACGTCGTTTGGGTCAGCGGCACGGGCGGGACATTCGTTCGTACCACAGACGGCGGCGAGACGTGGCAGGCCGGGACGGTCGCCGGGGCCGAGAAGCTCGACTTTCGCGACGTGTACGCCATCGACGGCGAGACCGCTTACCTGATGTCGATCGGAAAGGGCAACGAGTCGCGCATCTACAAGACGACGGATGCGGGCAAGAACTGGTTGTTGGAATACGCCGAGCAGAACCCGAAGGCGTTCCTCGATTGCATGGCCTTCTGGGACGCGACGCACGGCATCGTGGTCGGCGACCCATTGGACGGTAAGCCCGAGCTGCTGACAACCTCCGACGGCGGCGCGCACTGGACGCCGCTTCAGTCGAACACGATACCTCCGGCAAAGAACGGTGAAGGCTCGCCGGCCTCTGGAACCTGCATCGCAACGTATGCTGAGGAGAAAGGGAGAAAGGAAAACTGGCGGGCGTGGTTCGTGACCGAAAACGCATCACGCGTCTTCCACACCGCCGATTCCGGCAAGACGTGGACCGCCTCCGAGACGCCGCTCGTCACCGGCCCGAACCAAGGCGTCTTCTCGATCGCCGTCATGGATGCCGACCGGCTGGTGATCGTCGGCGGAGACTATGATCATCCGCAGGTGGTGAAGCCAAATTCCGCCGTCAGTGACGACGGCGGCAAGACTTGGAAAGAGAGCAGCCACCCTCCCGCGGGATACCGCTGGTGTGTCGCGGTTGTGCCGGATACGCCCGGTCCCACTGTGTTCGCGGTTGGACCAACCGGAACCGACTACTCGATTGATCGAGGAAAGAACTGGGAGCAGATGAACGAGGAGGACACCAACACTATCGGCTTCGCCGACGCGCACCGTGGCTGGGTCGTTGGAAAGAAAGGGCTCATCCTGAAGTTCGAAGGAACGGTTCCCGGCGGGGTCGCAAAAAGTCTGAAGAAGTGAAACCCTCCACA
>WNFO01006644.1_pt1 | contig 10219 bp, 10 predicted proteins | sample 5400251 | NCBI WGS metagenome assembly WNFO01 (sample SAMN13153354, study PRJNA577476) | soil metagenome | isolation source: 100 cm saprolite under Madrone tree | place: USA:California | collected 2016-06-14
TCACCGCACCACCGAGATGTTTCTGCAGATCGCGCAACGGTTGACAGGCCGCGGCGAAACCAAAAAGCCACGGGGTTCGCTCCTGTCGCCCCTGATCGCGAAATTGCGGGCAAAATAACCCGTATGGAGTGTCGTCGTGTTTGGGAAGCGTAGCGGAACTGAAAACGATTCGCGGACGATGAAGCCCGCCGCCGGAGTGCCGGAACCAGCTTCCGGTACGGCGCCGGCCGTATCGCGCAACCTGTCTCCCCCCGCCGTTGCATCACCGCCGCTTGCGCCGGCCAGACCGGGGGCGCCCGCGCCGGCCATCGAAGCGCGGCGATCGGACACCTACTATGAGGTCAAGGCGACGATCTTCGGCGCCTTGATCGAAGCGATCGACCTTGCACAACTCGCCAAACTTGACAGCGAGTCAGCGCGCGAGGAGATTCGCGACATCGTCAATGAGATCATCGCGATCAAGAACATCGTGATGTCGATTGCCGAGCAGGAAGAGCTGCTCGACGATATCTGCAACGACGTTCTCGGCTACGGGCCGCTCGAACCGCTTTTGGCCCGCGACGACATTTCCGACATCATGGTCAACGGCGCCGGAACGGTGTTCATCGAGGTCGCCGGCCGCATTCAGCGCACCGGAATCCGGTTCCGCGACAATCAGCAGCTCCTGAACATTTGTCAGCGCATCGTCAGCCAGGTCGGCCGCCGTGTCGACGAATCCTCGCCGATCTGCGACGCGCGCCTGGCCGATGGCTCCCGCGTCAACGCCATCGTTCCGCCTCTGGCACTCGACGGCCCCGCATTGACGATCCGGAAATTCAAAAAAGACAAGCTGACCCTGGATCAGCTGGTCAAATTCGGGGCGATCACGCCGCAAGGCGCGGAGATTCTGCAGATCATAGGGCGCTGCCGCGCCAATGTGCTGATTTCCGGCGGTACCGGGTCGGGAAAAACCACGCTGCTCAACTGTCTCACCCAGTACATCGACAACGACGAGCGCATCATTACCTGCGAAGACGCCGCGGAACTTCAACTGCAGCAGCCGCACGTGGTGCGGCTGGAAACCCGCCCGCCGAACATCGAGGGCGAGGGCCAGATCAGCATGCGCGAACTGGTCCGGAATTGCCTCCGCATGCGCCCTGAACGCATCATCGTCGGCGAAGTCCGCGGACCTGAAGCGTTCGACCTGCTGCAAGCCATGAACACCGGACACGACGGATCGATGGGAACGCTGCACGCCAACAATCCCCGCGAGGCCCTGTCGCGATGCGAATCGATGATCACGATGGGCGGGTTTTCACTGCCGTCGCGGACCATTCGCGAGATGATCTGCGCTTCGATCGACGTTATCATTCAGGCCGCCCGCCTGCGCGACGGCTCCCGGCGCATCACCCACGTCACCGAGGTGATGGGTATGGAAGGCGACACCATCATCACCCAGGACTTGTTCGTTTTCGACCTGATCGGCGAGGACGCCAATGGGCAGATCATCGGCCGGCACCGCTCAACCGGCATCGGACGGCCGCGCTTCTGGGATCGCGCGCGATACTACGGCGAAGAAAAGCGGCTCGCCGCCGCGATCGATGCCTCGGAAGTAGCGGGTGAGGTCCAGAGGGGTGCATCATGAACCTTCAGGCCCTTGCACTTGCCTTTCTCGCAGCTACCGCCATTGGCGGATTGGCATGGGTCTTTATTTATCCTTTGCTGTCGGGGGAGAAGAAAGCCGAGCTTCGCCGCGCCTCGGTCGCGAAGTCCGAACCGGCCGCGCGCCAGGCCGATAAGACCCAGCGCTCACGCCGCGAACAGGTTGAGGGATCGCTAAAGGAGCTCGAGGCGCGCAGCAGGGATGAAAAGAAGGTTCCGCTGAGCAGCCGCCTCATGCAGGCCGGACTCGACTGGTCAACTCGGAAATTCATGATGGTTTCCGCTGTTCTTGCGGCGGCCTGCTTTGCGATAACGATGCTGGCCGGAGGCGGGCTAATTGGAGCCACCCTCCTGGCCTTCGCCGCTGGCTTGGGCCTGCCACGCTGGGGCTTGAACTTCCTCAAGAAACGCCGGGAAAAGAAATTTCTCAGGGCGCTGCCGGACGCCGTCGACGTAATTGTGCGCGGCATCAAGGCGGGCCTGCCGCTGTTTGAATCCATCAAAGTCGTCGCAACCGATGCCCCCGAGCCGCTCAAGGGCGAGTTCCTCGCCATCATCGAAACCCAGGCGATCGGCATGCCGCTTGGCGATGCATGTGCGCGTCTGTTCGAACGGATGCCGGTGCCGGAGGCGAACTTCTTTGGTATCGTCATCTCGATCCAGCAAAAGTCCGGTGGCAACTTGTCCGAGGCTTTGGGCAACTTGTCCAGGGTGCTGCGCGACCGCAAGAAGATGGCCGAGAAGATTCAGGCCATGTCGATGGAAGCCAAGGCGTCCGCAGGCATCATCGGCGCGCTGCCGCCCCTCGTCATGGTGCTCGTCTACCTAACGAGCCCCGACTATATCTCGCTGCTGTGGACTCATCCGATGGGTCAACTGATGCTCGTTGCCTCCGCAGTCTGGATGTCCGCGGGCATCTTCGTGATGAAGAGAATGATCAACTTCGATTTCTGACGGTGCCGCATGATTGATTTTTTGATCGCCAAGCTCCACGACGCGCGCTTCATGACGATGCTGCTCGCCGCCATCGCCGCAAGCGCGACCGCGTACACGCTAATCATGCCGTTGTTGGCAACCGGGGGACTGCAAAAGCGCATGAAGGCGGTTGCGAGCGAACGCGAGCGGATCCGGCAGCGCGAGCGCGAGCGCCTCTCCAGGGCCGAAAAGGTCTCGCTGCGTCAGACACCGAAGCAACTAGTCGCCAGGGTGGTGGAGCACTTCAACCTCGGCAAATGGCTGGCGCAGGAGGCCGCGCTCGAAAAACTCACCATGGCCGGATATCGTGGGCACGCGCCTTACGTGACATTCCTGTTCTTCCGGCTGGTAACGCCGCTTGTGCTTTTCCTGGCGACGGTGCTGTATGTTTTCGTGATCTCGCATATGCAAAAATCGATGCCGATCAAGATCGGCATATGCATCGGCGCCGCCTATCTCGGCTTGCAGGCGCCTATGCTGTTTTTGAAAAACGTAATCTCCAAACGCCAGCTCTCGATCAAGCGCGCCTTTCCCGATGCGCTCGATCTGTTGCTGATCTGCATCGAATCCGGCATGTCGATCGAAACCGCATTCCGCAAGGTCAGCGGCGAAATCGGTACCCAATCGGTCGCGCTGTCGGAGGAATTCATCCTCACGACGGCCGAGCTATCCTATTTGCAGGACCGCAAGGTTGCTTACGAAAATCTGGCGAAGCGCACCGGTCTCGAAGGCGTGAAGTCGGTCTGTCTGGCCTTGCAGCAGTCGGAACGCTACGGAACGCCGCTCGGCCAGAGTCTGCGAGTCATGGCGCAGGAGAACCGCGACATGCGCATGAGCGAGGCTGAGAAGAAGGCGGCGTCGCTGCCGCCGAAGCTGACGGTGCCGATGATTCTGTTCTTCCTGCCGGTGTTGTTCATCGTCATCCTTGGGCCGAGCGGCATCAAGATCGCGGAAACATTCAAATGAGCTTGTTGATGCGCGGACAAGCCACTTCATTTAACAGTGTCTTTAAGACTGTCGCGGCCCGGCTTGACCGGGCGATCCAGTAAACACCGGCGGTTGCTGGATCACCCGCTTTCGCAGGTGATGACGGCTTTGATTTGGTCGCGCCGCTCAGTCCGGACGGTCGAGAGACGCCACCGGCATTGCTCCTGCGCGCCGATTGTCCTTGCGGCTTAGCATCTGCTTCAGATAGGCGACGTTTGAGGCGGCCTCGTCTGGCGGCAGATCAGCTTTCACGATGCTTTCGGCCTCGGCAAAGCGGCCCTGCAGGCCAACCACCAGGCCGAGATTCTGCCGCACCCGTGCGTCCGCCTTGCCGCTGGCGTAAGCCCGTCGCAGGTTTTCTTCCGCCTTCGGCAGATCTTTGGAAAGCACATAGGAAAGGCCAAGATTGGACAATACCGACGGCTCGTCGGGCACGATCTTCAAGGCGCTGGCGTAATAGCGGCGGGCGTCCTCATGCCGACCCAGTTGATCGAGCACGGTCCCCTGCACTGAAAGAATACGCCAATCCGGATTGTCGGGCGAATGCGCGCGCGTGAGAACATCGAACGACTGCTGGAAATTACCGTTATCGGCGAGCGCGCGGCCATAGCCGGCCAGCAGCGCTTTGTTGCCGGGATGGGCGATGGTGGCCTGTTCGAGCACGGCGACCGCCTGGCCGCGCTGCCCGGTGGCGCGGAGCGCCTGGCCATAAGCCAGTGCGACCTCGGGATCCTTGGGATTGGCGCGATAGCGCTCGCCATAAGACTCCGCGGCACGCCGCGGATCGGTATCGGGGCTCGGGCTCGTCTCGCTCTTTGACGTCAACGATCCCGTGATATCGGACATGGTCTGGCAGCCGCCAAGCCCCGCGGCCAACATCGTCGTCACGGCCGCGGACCCAAGAAGCCGGGCAAGACTGGGCAGCTGACGCATGGCACGTTAACTCTTGAGATCAGGCGAATGGATCGAGCCGAATGCGCCAGCAATAGACTGTTAACCCTAACGGCTGGTTAATGCGGCCAAGCGCGCGGAAGCCGGTCGATTTCAACGGAAGCGCGCTGGCGCGCGCCTGTGCGCTAGATCGGAGCCGGCGAACGCGATTGAGGGTCAGCGCAGCCCCTCAATATTCAACGGCGAGACGTTTCCTGATTTCTTCTATTCGCTTGTCGAGCGCATCAAATCTGGCGTGAAGGGCTCTGTCGTGAAGATAAAATATGTACCCGATGACCAGAAATCCGAAAATCCAGTGATGGGTTTCCACGTAGACTAATACCTGTTCGATCCCGTGACCGACGGAAACAAGTATGTCCCACAAAACGTCCATCGCATTCCCCCGCTAGAGAAAATGACCCTCTAATCCTGGAAAGCCGGCTAATCCTGGAAAACTGGCCCCGAACAAACGAGGCTACCATGCTCGCCGGGCGGCGTGTAGTAGTCGGCGGAGTTCCGGTGGCGTTCAACCAATTGCGCACGCGCAAGAAAGACTGCAACGTCTCGGTTGACTTCTAAGCCCGCCCCGCCCCGTTCCAATGAAGACCGAGAGAAGCATGCCTTCAGTGTTCGAGACCGCACCTGCCGCATCAGCCATCCCCATCACATTCGCCACCAAGGCGACATGGAACGCAATTTGCGCTGAGCTACCCACGCAGGCCCGGCAGTTCGCGCTGGCCAATGGCTTTGCCGCCAAGCCGGGAGCGTGCCTCGCCTTGCCCTCCGCGGGCGGGCAAATCGCGCAGGTCGTGTTCGGTCTCGAGGAGAAGGACAGCAAATCACTGGACCAGTTCAGACCCGGTCTTTTGCCCGGCCTGCTGCCGCCGGGGGTCTATCGTTTTGCCAACGCGCCGCATGATACCCGCCTCGCGGTCCTCGCCTTCGCGCTCGGCAGCTATCGCTTCAGCCGCTACCGCAAATCCGAAGCGTCCGACGTCAGGCTGGTGCCGCCCGATGGCATCGACGCGGCCGATGTCACGCGAATGGCAGACGCGGCCGCGCTTGCCCGCGACCTGATCAATACGCCGGCCAACGACATGGGACCGGAGCAACTGGCGCTGGCCGCGCAGCATCTGGCAAATCGCTTCGGCGCCAATTTCAATTGCATCGTCGGCGACGACCTGACGCGGCAGAATTTTCCGCTGATTCATGCGGTGGGGATGGCATCGCCGCGCGCGCCGCGGCTGATCGATTTGACCTGGGGCGATCCCGCCCATCCCAAGGTGACGCTGGTCGGCAAGGGCGTCTGCTTCGATAGCGGCGGGCTCGACCTGAAGCCGTCGAGCGGCATGCTGATCATGAAAAAAGATATGGGCGGCGCCGCCAATGTCCTGGCGCTGGCGCAGATGGTGATGGACGCCAGGCTCAAGCTGCGGTTACGGGTTTTGATCCCTGCGGTCGAGAATGCGGTCGCCGGCAATGCTTTCCGCCCGCTCGATATCTTCACCTCGCGCAAGGGACTTACCGTGGAAATCGGCAACACCGATGCCGAGGGCCGTTTGATACTGGCGGATGCCCTGGCGCTGGCCGATGAGGAAAAGCCCGATCTGCTGGTCGATCTGGGCACCCTGACCGGCGCGGCGCGGGTGGCGCTCGGTCCGGATTTACCGCCGTTTTACACCAACGATGAGACGCTGGCGCTGGAGGTCGCGGCTTGCGCGAGGCAGGAGAACGATCCGTTATGGCGCTTGCCGCTGTGGCCGGCTTACGATGCCTGGCTCGACTCGAAGGTCGCCAGTATCAACAATGCTCCGTCGGGCACTTTTGCCGGCTCCATCACCTGCGCGCTGTTTCTGCAGCGTTTCGTCGAACACGCGAAAAGCTGGCTGCATGTCGACATCTACGGCTGGACGCCGTCTGCAAAACCGGCGCGCCCGGAAGGCGGCGAATGCCAGGCGGCGCGCGCAATCTACAAATTGCTGGGCGAGCGCTATGGATGACCCGCGCCTGACGCCGGCCCGGCCCGACCTCGCCGCGAAATATCTCGAAGGCAGGATCGCGGCGGCGCGCTTTGTCAGCGGCGAGGAATTTGAAGTTGTCGAGGCGGTCGCGGCACTGCGCGAAGCGCCTTCCTCCGATGCCACGCTTTTAACGCAGGCGCTGAAGGGCGAGCGCGTGACCATCTATGACCACAATGGCGAAGGTTTTGCCTGGGGCCAATTGAACAGCGACGGCTATGTCGGCTGGCTGCCGGATCGCGCGCTAGTGAAACCGGCCGCGAGGCCGACGCACAAGATCACGAGCTTGCGCACGTTCGCGTTTCCGGGTGCCTCGATCAAACTGCCGCCGGTCGATACACTGGTCATGGGAGATTTGATAACGGTGATCCGCGAAGACGGCGCTTTCGCCGTGACCCGCGAAGGCTGGTATTTGCCGCGCCAGCATGTCGGCGGCATCGACCGTTACGAGAGCGATTTCGTCGCGGTCGCCGAGCGCTTCATTGGCACGCCCTATCTGTGGGGCGGCAAGAGCAGTTTTGGGATCGATTGTTCCGGCCTGGTCCAGCTATCCTTGAACGCGGCGGGCACCGGCTGCCCGCGCGACAGCGACATGCAGCAGGACGGTCTCGGGAGGGTGTTGACGACCGCGGAATCCAAACATCTACAGCGCGGCGACCTGATCTTCTGGAAAGGCCATGTCGCGATTGCGCGGGATGCCCGCACCATCGTTCACGCCAATGCGCATCACATGGCGACCGTGATCGAAAACACCAGCGAGGCCATCGCGCGCATCAAGGCCGCCGGCAGCGAGATCGCTGCGATCAAGCGGCTGACTTGAGCGCTTGTTCAAGCGGCCGTCGTGCCATCTGGTGCAGTTTCCAGCCGAAACGCGGCGGCGAACAGTGCGCGCGTATAGTCGGTCTTCGGCGACTTGAACAGTTCCGAAGCCGGCCCCTCCTCCACCACCTTGCCCTGCCGCATCACGATCAGGTGGCTTGCCAGCGAAGCGACCACGCGCAGGTCGTGCGAAATGAACATGTAGGTCAGGTCGCGCTTGCGCTGCAATTCGCGCAAGAGATCGACCATCTGCGCCTGGAACAGCATATCGAGCGCACTGGTCGGTTCATCCAGCACGACGAAGTTCGGCTCCAGCACCACCGCGCGGGCAATGCTGATGCGCTGGCGCTGGCCGCCGGAGAATTCATGCGGATAGCGAAAGCGCGTTGCCGGATCCATGCCGACATCCCTGAGCGCCTTGATCACGCGCACCTCGCGCTCTTCGCGCGAAAGCGCACCCTGATGCACGCTGAGGCCTTCGGCGACGATGTCGCCGACCGACATGCGCGGGCTCAGCGCGCCAAACGGATCCTGGAACACGATCTGCATGTCGCGGCGGAACGGCCGCATCGCCTTGAAACGCAGGCCCTGAATATCTCTGCCCAAAAACACAACCGGACCATCGGAGGAAATCAGCCGCAGCAGCGCCAGCCCGAGCGTGGTCTTGCCGGAGCCGGATTCGCCGACGACGCCGAGCGTTTCGCCCTTGCGTACCTTGAGGCTGACGCCGTCGACCGCCTTGATATGTCCGACGGTAGTACGCAGCAGGCCGCGTTTAACCGGAAACCAGACTTTCAGGTCGTCGGCCGATATCACCACCGGAGAAGCGGGCCGGGGCGGCGCCGGGTCGGGCTTCGGCTCCGCCGCCAGCAGCGCACGCGTATACGGATGTTTCGGCGCGGTAAAAACCTGCTCGACCGGTCCCTGCTCGACGATCTTGCCGCCGTTCATGACGCAGACCACGTCCGCGATGCGGCGAACGATGCCGAGATCGTGGGTGATGAACAACATGCTCATGCCGAGCCGCGCGCGGATTTCGGCCAGCAGGGTCAATATCTGCGCCTGCACGGTGACGTCGAGCGCGGTAGTCGGCTCATCCGCGATCAAGAGATCGGGCTCATTGGCCAGCGCCATCGCGATCATGACCCGCTGGCGCTGGCCGCCGGACAGTTGATGCGGATAGCTGGCAAGCCGCGTTTCCGGTTCCGGAATGCCGACTTGCGTCAGCAGCTCGATGGTCCGCGCCCGCGCTCCCTGGCCGCTAATCCCGCTGTGAAGCTGCAGGATCTCGCCGATCTGGGACTCGATGGTATGCAACGGATTGAGCGAGGTCATCGGCTCCTGGAAGATGATCGAAATGTCGTTGCCGCGAATGCCGCGAATCTCGCGCTCCGACAGCTCCAGTAGTTCGCGCCCCTTGAACTGAATGCTGCCCGAGGGATGCGATGCGGTCGGGTATGGCAAAAGCTTCAGGATCGACAGCGCGCTGACGGATTTTCCCGAGCCCGACTCGCCGACCAGCGCCACGCACTCGCCGCGCTTGATCTCGAAGGAGATATGATCGACCGCAACCGAAGCGCCGCTCGGCTGGTGAAACGCCACCGAGAGATCGCGGATGTCGAGCAGCGGCTGGTTGATGGCGTCCATTACGATAGTACTCGGATCAAGCGAGATAGGTTGTCGTGGTCAGGTAAGAGCACGGAATATCCATTGGGCAATCTAAGTCGTGAGTCGGCAGACAGAACTGTTCGGCAGCCAGCGCGGATAGCAGTTACAACATGAATCGCATCCGGAAGCTTGGGCATACCGGCCGTTTCTCGATACTCCGCGGTCTCGATTAAAATGTCTCGACTCACAGGGCGCAAATCAAAGATACGGCTCCAGACAATCAAATTTAGATAATTTCGCCGCCGCACGTCGGGCGCCCTCGGTAACACTTCCGCAAGTGTCAATTCGCTTGTGACAGCCATTCCTGGATTGTGCCGAGACAGATCAAAAAGCTTTCGAAGGGGATCCGCTATATTGGCGTTTCCCTCAATCGCATAGATAAATACATTGGCATCAAGATAGAAGCGGGATATCTCGCCGGGTTCAGTCATCCCACTGATCTCGCTGACGACGTAAATCCGCGTCGATCTCTTCCTTTGTACGGAAGGGCGGCTGACGCAAGGCGAAAATCTCTTCCAAAGTCGCGACCTTCTCCGGCCTCTCCTCCTCTTCGACGATCGTCACCGTAACATTGGCCGTAGGGTCCACGCCTGCTCGTAAATCCTCCGGAAGCCTCGATGCCGGATAATGCTCTTTGACAATCCTGTTCATGGCCCACCTCTGGCTAATCGACCAATTACCACAAATTCACCTAAACGTCTTGCGCGGATCGAACGCGTCGCGCACGGCTTCGCCGATGAAAATCAGCAATGACAGCATGATGGCGACCGCGAAGAAGCCGGTGAAGCCGAGCCACGGCGCCTGGACGTTGGCCTTGCCCTGCGACAGCAATTCGCCGAGCGAGGGCGAGCCCGGCGGCAATCCGAAGCCGAGAAAATCCAGCGCGGTCAGGGTCATGACCGACGACGACACGATGAAGGGCAGGAACGTCATGGTCGCCACCATGGCGTTCGGCAGCAGGTGCCGGAACATGATCACGGCATTCGACACGCCAAGCGCGCGAGCCGCCATGATGTATTCAAAATTGCGTCCGCGCAGGAACTCGGCGCGCACCAGACCGACCAGGGAGACCCACGAGAACAACAGGAGAATGCCGAGCAGGACAAAGAATCCAGGCACCAGCACCGATGACAGGATCAAGAGCAGGTACAGCGAGGGAATCGCCGTCCAGACCTCGATGA
>WNFO01021897.1_pt1 | contig 10216 bp, 8 predicted proteins | sample 5400251 | NCBI WGS metagenome assembly WNFO01 (sample SAMN13153354, study PRJNA577476) | soil metagenome | isolation source: 100 cm saprolite under Madrone tree | place: USA:California | collected 2016-06-14
CCCGTGCTGGGACTCCAGATCAGAGGAATGTTGCCGTTTATCGCGACTGCGGACACCTGGGTCAGCTCGCCGTCGCCATCGAACGTCGTTTTGGCAATGCCATCAACGAGGAGCGGCCCCGTGGGCGTCAAAATTTGGCCGTGAATCGTAAATGCGTAGGTCCCCTTGATGGTCGAATTTGTACACCCGCTGGCGTGGGCGGTTACCGCTGACGACGCAGCCAAAGCCATCACCAGTAGAATAAGAGAGATGCGAAATTTCATGTTGCCTCCAAAGTTTGTGGGGTGACGTTCAGCATCACCCGGATTCGAGCCCGCATGCTGCCACTTGGCCACGCAGCAAACAATGGAGAGCGCCTGTAGATTGTCTGTACGACACGTGACCAAACCGGGCCCGCAAGGTTGTAGAATGACCGTAGCTTGCCTTGGGCGGGGCTTCCATGCCTTCAGAAACAGTCCAACTGGGACAATATGTTTTGGACGTAAGTCGGTACGAACTGACTCGCGGTGGAAAACCGGTGCACATGGAACGCATCCCGATGGACCTGCTGATCCTCCTAGTCCGCGAGGGGGGGAGATTGGTCGGCCGCGAGGAGATCATCGAACGCCTCTGGGGCAAAGACGTTCATTTCGACACCGATAACAGCATCAACACCGCGATCCGAAAGATTCGCCGCGCTCTAGCCGAAGACCCAGAGAAACCACAGTACATCGAGACAGTGCTGGGCAAAGGTTACCGCTTCAAGATACCAATCGAGTGGGCGACTAGCAATAGTGACAAAAGTTCTCCACCAAACGCCGACGTTTCCTCAACTTCAAGCGGAATCGGAGATGCAGCTTCAGCCCGGCCTGTACTCGGCCAGCGGCTGTCCACTAACAGGAAAGTCGTTTTAGTGGGATTAGTCGTGTGCGCTCTTGCGCTGTCTTTTGTGTACTACAGCCATTCGCTCAGATCCAAAGCAGCTCAGCCGGCTGTAACCCCTGCCGTCACCAGTGTTGGCGAAAAATATACACCATCTCTTTCTCCAGATGGCCAGCATTTGGCCTTCGTTTGGAATGGTGGAGCCGGCCCTCACTTCAACTTGTATGTGAAAGTCGTTGGCACTGAGGAATCGCTACGATTGACCAACCAACCGTCGCTCGACTTTAATCCGGTTTGGTCCCCTGATGGCCGTTACATAGCATTCTGTCGCATTTTAAAGGACGCAACAGGCATCTACATCATTCCGGCATTGGGTGGTGCTGAGCGCAGAGTGCGGAACACTCTTTGGGATGATCAAGAGTTCGACGAAGTCTTTCGGTTCGGCCGCCTCTCGTGGTCACCCGATGGGAAATTACTCGCATATTCTGACCGTGCATCCCCTAGCGAAGCTGCTTCTATTTTTCTGCTCTCGCTCGATTCACGGGAAGTTCGCAGACTAACATCCACGCTTCGTTCTAGAGGAGATTTCAGTCCTGAATTCTCCCCAGATAGTCAAACATTGGCCTTCGGCAGAGATTCGCAAGGCGTCCAGTCAATCTACGCGATCCAAGTTTCCGGGGGAGAGGAACAACGTCTTACTTCGGATACCGCACAGAAGTGGGGGCTTGCATGGACTCCTGACGGTCGCGAAATAGTCTTCGCAAATGTTGGTTGGCTTTGGAAGGTATCTCGTCGTGGGGGCCAGCCAGAAAAACTGCAGTTTGGTCAAGATGGATTCCAGCCTTCGATTAGAGGGAATCGATTGGTCTATGTGCATCTCAAGTTCAATAACAACATCTGGAGAAGGGGTCTTAACTCATCGGTTTCGGCCAGCCCTCCCGATAAGTTCATAACTTCCACGAGAATGGAAACTGGTCCTCAGTTCTCGCCAGATGGAAGTAAGATCGCCTTCGAATCTACCCGCACCGGCGCTTATGAAGTCTGGCTGTGCCGGAGCGACGGAAGTAGTCTCATGCAGCTAACCCACTTCAACCCTTCTGTGACTGGAACTCCACGCTGGTCGCCCGACGGCCAGCAGATTGTCTTCGATTCTCGCCCTGCCGGGAATTCAGATATTTTTGTCGTGGACGTTCAGGGCGGCGCGCCTCGTAAGCTTACCAGTGAGCCTTCGAACGAAGGCGTGCCAAGTTGGTCGCGAGACGGCCGTTGGATATATTTCGCATCAGATCGCACCGGTGGTTGGGAAGTATGGAAAATGCCTTCGCCAGGTGGGTCCGCTGTTCAAGTAACACGTCACGGTGGATTTGCAGGATTCGAATCGCCCGACGGAAGATTCTTCTATTATGCCAAAGGTCTGACTATTCCTGGATTATGGCGCATTCCCACCGACGGCGGCGACGAGGTTGAACTCATAAGTTCCTTGGAAGCAGGTTACTGGGGCTATTGGGCAGTGGTCGAAAACGGTGTTTATTACCTCGATACGACTGCGAAACCCGGGATCGCCTTCTTCGACATCACCACCCATCGCATTACTAGACTGTTCGACCTGGAGAACCGTCCGGCCAGGCAAGTGCCGGGATTGGCCGTCTCTCCGGACAAAAGAACAATCCTTTACACACAATGGGATGCCTCTGATAGCGACATTATTCTTGTGGAGAACTTCCGATAAACACTCCTGATAAGTCGTTTATCAGATGGACTCTATTTCTCTTCGTTGACTTGCCGCTTTGCAGCACCCTAAGATGAGCACCCGATGGCGGACTCCTCATCTCTCAGGAGGGCACCATGAATCGAGAACGGGCGCTGAAGATTGTGTTGGTGTTGGTGGGATTGCTCTTTTTGGCTGGCGTCTATCCCGTGACGGATTCCTTATGGCACGCGAATCAGTCGATGTATACCGAGGTTATGATGCTTAGCCTGTATGTCGCGCTCGGCATTTTCCTGCTGATAGCAGTGCGTAACCCTTCGGCAAATCGCAGCCTGATCGCCTTCACAGCATGGTCGAGTTTCGCTCACGCCGCTGTTATGGCGGTGATGGCATTTCAGAAGGCGTACGAACGCCGAGAACTGCTGATCGCAGTGGCTGTGCTTGGTATCATCGGTGTAGCTCTGATCGTGCTGGCTCCGGCAAAACCGTCAGGTGAGCGGGCGTCCGCAGCCGGTGCGTAGGCTCGCACTCTCGGAAACGCCGAGCCCTACAGCAACTCACCTTGAAGTAGTTTCTAAGTCGTCAAATCGGACAACTCTTATGCCGGATCCATATCGACGATTGCGCGTTAATCAGAGTCGAAAATCACTGCGCCTGTGCTTGGCTGGCTTGAGGATTCGGTAATTCCACAGCTGAGCTCGACCGCCGAGTCCAGGTGACTGCGACTAAGTCCTGGGGCCCAACTCCCCTCGAAGAGACGGAGCCGAGGTCGATAATCAGGTAGCAGCACCTACTGAACGAGAACACCCACCTTGCACCGAGCGAATATCGCTCACAAAGAGTGCGAATGGAAGGATGGCAACAGGGGCGGCTTAGCTGAATGGGAACAGACTGAAAGAAAGAAGAAAGAAAAAGTGTGCCTTGACATCAACCGGCCTTCTCATGGAAGGACTTAGGGCGGTTGGCTATGGATGTGTTGCAGAGGTTCTAGTTAGGCAAGATGTAGAGCATACCCCCTGGAATCCTTTGAAACCCGGTCCGCACAGCGCATGTGAGTTCCACCCACAGGTTTTCCATGTATGCTTGGACCGATTTGAAGCTGAGGAGCTTTATGGCGACGGTGAGCCAAACAATTCCGGGCACGGAAGCGACGCCGACCAGACGGGAGGTTGGACCCGAGCAACCTGTGGGACGCAACGTCTCAATTGATGCGTATCGCGGGTTCGTCATGTTGTTGATGATGGCGGAGGTGTTGCAGCTTTCACGTGTGGCTGCGGCGTACCCGACCAGCCTTTTCTGGAAAATCTTGGCCTTCAATCAGACTCATGTGGAGTGGTTCGGCTGCTCTCTGCACGACACGATTCAGCCGGGGTTCTCTTTCCTTGTCGGTGTGGCTCTGCCGTATTCCATTGCCAGGCGCATCGCGAAGGGTGCGCGCTTCAAGGAATTGTTCTGGCACGCGCTGTGGCGTTCACTCGTGTTGGTTGCGTTGGGCGTGTTTCTTCGTTCCATGGACCATTCCATGACCTATTTCACGTTTGAAGATACGCTGTCGCAGATCGGGTTCGGATACCCGTTCTTGTTCCTCCTCGGATTCTATTCATCGGGAGCGGGGCGGACGAAGTGGGCATGGGCTGCACTCTGCTTAGTTCTCGTTGGATATTGGCTGGTGTGGGCCGCGTATCCGGCGGCCCCCGCGAATTTTGAGTGGCAAAGCGTGGGCGTTCCCGCGACGTGGAACGCAGAGCACAACTTTACGGGGTTCGCCGCACACTGGAACAAGAACTACAATTTCGGAAATCGTTTCGACCAGTGGTTCCTGAACCTGTTTCCGCGTGAAAATAGCTTTGAATACAACTCGGGAGGATACCTAACGCTAAGTTGCTGATTGCAGGAGTGTCGGGGATTGCCCTGGGATTGGCGCTGCATTATTCGCACATCTCCCCGATGGTGAAGCGCATCTGGACGCCGTCGTGGACCATCTTCAGTGGAGGCGTCTGCTTCTTGTTCCTGGCCGCGTTCAGTTGGGTGATCGATGTGAAGGGTTTTAAAAGATGGGCGTTCCCGCTTCTGGTCATCGGCGTGAACTCGATCGCTGCGTACTGCATCGCGCACTTCATGGAAGGGTTCCTGGATAGCACGTTGCGAATTCATCTGGGTCCGAATTTCTTCCAGTTGGCCGGCGCGGGGCTGAAACCATTTTTTCAGGGCGCGACGATTCTTCTATGTTATTGGTTAATCTTGTTCTGGATGTATCGGCGCAAACTGTTCCTAAAGATCTAGGGCCTTTCTTGTGGCGGGGGCTGCGCAGCGTCTGCACGTGTCTGGCCCCAGTTTACGGAAGCGACGGGAACTTTATAACCATCAAGACGATTGTCACACATGCGGGACACATATTTCCCCCCTTGCGACTGCCTTACTGGCGCCGCACTAGCGCGAAAGTTGTATCGAAGCGACACCGAGGATGCGCCTGCTCTGGCGCTCCTGAACGAATGCAACCGCGCGTAAATGCTCAACCTTCCATGCTGGTTTTAGTTTCACGCTCGCTTTTGCCGTGAACGGCGAGGCAGACCCTCTCCCGCTCGCGACTCCAATTTTGTGCATCCATCGAACGATCGAAGCATGATGGAGATTCTTCCCCGCATTTTCTCCGCGCTTTACGTCTGAATGCAGTCCTTTTTCCGTGATTGCAAACCATACTTCGCTCGACTCTCCACTCGTGGCCGCAATCAAGTTCGTAACGTTCACGTTGAATTCTCTGGGCCGGTTTCCTGCAGCTGCAATCCCGGTGATCGTCACAGCGGCTTTCTGAATTCGCGAGTTGTTGACAATAGCGGTTGAGACTTCTCCTACGCGACTTCCGATGAACTGTTCGCGACCATCGATGATCATCTGCGGTGTGTACACTCCGTCGAGTTTGAACGCAGCGGCATAGTCCTGCTGTCGCAGCGTCCATTCGGCCGCAGAGAATGGATCGATCCAGCCATCGTGATTCCAATAATCGACGTGCTCCTCAAGCGCGATGACTTCAGCGCCATCAACGAATTGTCGTTCCTCCAGCCTGGCGAGCAACTCATCTGCTGGTGGACATGTCGAACAGCCTTCCGAAGTAAAGAGTTCGACAACCACAGGCGTGCGACCTTGGTTTGGAGCGGGAGACTGCGTGGTAGAGCTGCTCGCCAGCACTGTATTGAAGGCCAGCAGCCAGCAGATGAGCGCGAAGATTTTTGTGCTTTTGTGTTTCATGGCCGCTCGCTTTCGCTCCCAGGCAAATTTGACGCAGCTTGTTTGACAAGGTCGCTAGGGAACCGGAAATCGAAAACTAGCGTCCTTAGCATGCGTGCCGACTTTCCAAAATGTGGATTGTGCTCCCGCACGATTCAGGTTGACAGTAAAAAAGGTCGAAGCAACATTTGTCGGAGTCGGAACGCACACCGAATCACCGGAAATTCTTAGCTGCCGCCGCTGATCGCGGGAACAATGGAAATCTCAGATCCGGAGGAGATCGGGCTCATGAGTCCTCCTGTATAACGAACGTCTTCGTCTCCGATGAAAATATTGACATGCTCCCGAAGTTGTCCTTGCTCTGTCACAATTCGATCCCGAAGGCCCGGATGGAGCAGCCAGAGCGCGGACAATGCGTCCCCCAATGTCGCTGGAGCGTGTTCGATCACCAACTTGTTTTGCCCGTCAGCATATTCGCGTAAGGCACCGGGAATGTGAAAGGTCATCGGCACAATTAACTCTTTCTTTTTCGACGCGACTTGCTCGTTGCGCGGGACCTTGTTTGAGGTAAAGTCCGGGATTGCGGGGACAACGTGGGCTTCAAACCAGAAGCGGCGCCCTCGACGAATGCACTCCGGACACAGACGATTGCCGGCAGCCCTTCGAGGATCGTTTGCCATGTCTTTCCCTCATCGAGCGAGCCAAAGAGCTGTCCACTTCGTGTCCCGAAGTAGATTCCGGCGGAGTCGAATGAATCGGTGGTCATCGCGTCGCGCAAGACAGTTTCGTAGGCTCCCTTTTGTGGCAAGCCGCGCGTGAGAGGTTCCCATGAGGCGCCAGCATTACGCGTTCGATACACTCGCAAACGGCCGTCGCACGCGCAGCGAAACTGGTCGGACTCAACGGGCACGACATAAACGTAATCCGGGTTCCGGGGATGGACAACAATGGGAAAACCAAAGTCTGACGGTACCCCATTGGCGATATCTACCCAGTGATCGGCATGATCGTCGGAGCGATACAAGCCCCAGTGATTTTGCAGGAAGAGCCGTTCGGGACGCGCAGGATGCATCGCGATTTTATGAACACATTGCCCGAACTCAGGATACCGGTTGGGCATGAACTCTGCGCGGATGCCTCGATTCTGCGATGTCCAAGTAGTTCCGCCGTCATCGGTCCGGTAAACGCCGCCGGAGGAGATTGCTACATACATACGCTGTTTGTTGCCGGGATCGAGGACGACAGTGTGCAACGCAAGACCTCCATTGCCAGGCATCCAGCGGGGACGGTGCGGATGATCGAACAGACTACGAATTAACGACCATGTTTCTCCCGCGTCGCGGGTTTCGAAGAGGGCGGCCGGTTCCACGCCGCAATAGAGGACGTTCGGTTCATCCTCCGGACCGAGCGTTATTTGCCAAATGTTCTTCAAAGAAATGCCGGCGTCGGCCGGAAATCGAATCGCCGCCTCTTGCGGATTGGTCCAACTCTTTCCAAAGTCATCGCTCGAACGCAAGAGAGTGCCCCAGATACTCTGCGTCGACGCCCAAATTCGGTGTTGACCTGCGCGACTGTCGTAGGCGATGGCATAGACTGCATGCCCGTGGAAATAAGGACCGCCCACTTCCCAACCGCCGCGCTGAGTGTTGGAACGCAGGATGAATGCTCCCTTGATCGTTCCCACTAACAGAAGAAAGTCTCCCTTCCTGACTTTGGCGTGTCGCAAACCATGTAGGACCGTAGTTCTTGGTCCGCCTCGGTCGGCAGGGAGATCCTTGGAAACGATGAAAGCAGATTGAACCGCCTCTAGGGCTGCCTGGACTTCGCTGGCCCGTTGATACCGCTGCGCTGGATCTTTGGCCAAGCAGCGTTGAATAATCGCCCAGAGGCCGAGGGGAACCGAAGGGCCGAGTGGCTTGACCAGCTCACGCATAATGGCCGAGCTGATCTCAAAGCCGGTGCGGCCTTCGAATGGCAAACGACCAGAAGCGCTTTCATAAAGCACAACTCCAAGGGCCCACAGGTCACTCCGGTAATCGGCCGCTTCGCCACGCAAGATTTCCGGCGCCATATACGGTAAGGTTCCGCTTATCGACGATGTGTCCTGAATCGTTGCAAGAGACTGCGTAGGGCCTTCCAATATTCCGATTCCTACCTGTTTGGCTAAGCCAAAATCAAGAACTTTGACCAACCCGTCAGCGGTAACAACAATATTCGCAGTCTTTAAGTCCCGGTGAACGATACCCCTGTCATGAGCACGGCCAAGTGCGCTTGCTATCTGCACACCGTAGCGTAAGACCGATTCTGGCGGCAGGCTCATGTCCCCGCTAATCGTGCGCAGAGATTTCCCTTCAACCAGTTCCATCACGATGTAGAGTTCACCGTCAGTTTCGCCAACCTCGTGGATGGTGCAGATGTTGGGATGGGCTAGAGACGACGAGGCACGCGCTTCACGGAGCAAGTTCTGGCTTGCGGATGCGTCAAGACGAGCATCTTTTTTAACGACTTTCAGGGCCACGTCCCGATGCAGGACTTCGTCGTAGGCGCGATAGACCACTCCCATCCCGCCTTCGCCAATCTTGGCCGCGACGCGATAGTGACCTAGCAATTGACCGATCACAAAATGCTCCATTCCGCCTGCGATGCTAGGTTATGCGAGAGAAACCGTCAACTGTGGTACGCGGCAATCCGCAGGGCATCCGGAGCGCTCGAATGTGATCAAACCGAAAACGCCGATCCCGGGTCCCCGGCGCTCTGGCGCCATACGCGCGCTTACTTACGGAGCGCTCTCGATGGGTTACGCGCCGTATTCTGGGAAGCCGCGCGAACTCGCTCGTCGGCGAGTATTATGCTGCCCTTCACAAGCCCTTCGCTGTCACTGAACCAGGCAGCTCTTTCGCCAAGGCCTCCGCGACTTGTGCATGAAACCCTCATTCACAGGACGATCGTAAATATTTTTTGTCTTGGATCATAACGAGAGGTGTGGACATACAGGATAACCATTCAAACCACGAGAATCATGCTGAAAGAATAGGCCGACGGTCGAATTCATTCTGGAGGAAATCCATCCATGCCGATCCAGAAGCGCGCCAAGGATTTTATGTTTTTCTTGTAGCTAGGCGTTGCTGTGTATTCCTTGCTTCCACGGATTCTCAAAAGGTATCCCCCCGTGCTCCAGGGCTGGATTTCTTCCGCAAACGCCGGTTTACGAGGGTCGACCGGTGAATTCGCACGAAGCCATAAGGCGCCAGTTTTTCAGAAACCACCAAATGGATTCACGGGGCAAGTAGGATCCCGATCGTTGCTGCAGTAGCACGTAATTGCCCTTGGCCTCAACCGTCGATACCTCCGCAGGATCAATAAACACAATTCTTGCCTTGGACTTGATGGCTACTTTGGCTAGCCGGCTCGTGATTGACGACCAGCACATGCAGCATTCGTCTCGCCGATTTGGATCTCGCCAACAGCGAAATCAGCAAAACTCAAGATTCCTGGTCGTCCTTAAGTGCTAGCGTTCTTGCAGCTTCGACGACACGTTGAGTGTACCGTCCACCACTTCTACAAAGTTCCTTTCTTCGCGAAGAATGAATCGCCCTGTTACGGCCATGCCCAGGTTTTGCTGGGCTTCTGGATCCGCCTTTAAGCGCGCTCGGTAACGGTCATACGAGGCGAGACTATCGAATGCAATCAATGCCCACCCGATGTCGTTGGTTCCTTCGTAGGGAAGGAAGTAGCAAACCAGATATCCGCCGCATCGTGGAATAATGCGACCCCAGTTCTCGGCATACTTTCTGAATGCATCTCGCTGGAAAGGATCGATTTGGTAGCGAATGACGCAGACAATCATTGATGTTCTCCCGTTGCGCCATTCACCGGAATCAATTCCGGTGGGAATGAAGCAGGAGGCAGCCGCCATTGCCTTCACAAAGTTACGGCGATCGATCAATACCCCTGCAAGTTTTTTTAAGCGCATTCTGGGACTGTAAGCCTTGTCGCTCAACCACACTTCGTTTGCGATCACAATATGGATGTCGAAGGGCAAGCAGACAATGGGGCGGCGGGCATCGCAACCGCCATCGGCGAACCTGCGCGCGCGAGAATGCTCTATTGCCTCCTGGACAATCACGCGCGAACGAGCACCGAGCTTGCCGTTGTCGCGGACGTGAGTCCATCGACAGCGAGCGCGCACTTGAACCGCCTGAGATTGGACCGCTTGGTTAAGGTTATGCGGCAGGGAAAGCACCGGTATTACAGTCTGAGCGGACCCGATGTTGCGCGTGTCTTGGAAGGACTCATCGTCTTGGCGGGTGCTCACGAGAGGTTTGTACCGACGACGCCCAATCGCTTGCGTGCCGCCAGAACCTGTTACGATCACATCACCGGGAGTATTGGCGTATCGCTTCATGACCGCTTCATGGCACT
>WNFO01007976.1_pt1 | contig 10214 bp, 8 predicted proteins | sample 5400251 | NCBI WGS metagenome assembly WNFO01 (sample SAMN13153354, study PRJNA577476) | soil metagenome | isolation source: 100 cm saprolite under Madrone tree | place: USA:California | collected 2016-06-14
GCTGGGTTGAGAGGATTCGAACTCGCAAATGTCGTACCCAAAGCGGGCCTTTGAAGTGTCGGAGGAATTTGGCCCGGTGTTCGGAACACATGGTGACCAGAGACTTTTCCCGCGAAAGCTGTCAGCCTTTGACTCGCCATGCGAGCTGCGGTGCGTGCCCGGTACATAGGATTCGAACCCTTCTCAGCCGTGGGTATTTTGGACACCCGCTTGAGAAAAGCGCCCTTTCAAAGGTCTGGTCTTCGAGAATAAACAGTGGCCATGAGCCGCGCATTTCACTGGGACGATGCACAGTTTTTGTCATTCTTAGACGGGAAGCGTTGCGTGTTGCGGTTCGTGATCGCGCTCGTGATCGGGTTGGTCGCCAGTCTGAACAGCGTGACTGTGGCTTCTGCTCAGACCTATCCGCAACGCGCGGTCAAGTTCATCCTGCCGTTTGGTCCCGCCGCCGGGGTCGACATCACCGCCCGGCTGCTCGGAGAAAAGCTCGCAGCGCGCTGGGGCAAGCCGGTGGTGATCGAGAACCGGCCGGGCGGCGATGGCCTCGTCGCCATCAACGCATTTACCAGTGCGAACGACGAGCACACGCTCTTGCTCGTTCCGGCTTCGACCTTCACGGCACACCCATATGCGCACGAAAAACTACCTTACGATGCGGAGCGCGACCTGCTTCCGATCACGAACGTCACGACCATTGTGATTGCGCTTTCGGCACCGGCATCTCTGAACGTGAAGACGCTCGGCGAATTCATTGCGCTGGCCCGGGCAAAGCCCGATACGCTCAACGTGGCGGCTGCCGCCGGCAATTCCGACCTGATCTTGTCGGCTTTCATCAAGACCCAGGGCTTACCGGTGGCCCGGGTGCCGTACCGCGACATCCAGCAAGCACCGAGCGACCTGGCCGAAGCACGCATCCACCTTCTAATGTCATCCTACGCGACCATGCTTCCGCTAGTTCAGGCCGGAACGCTTAGGGTCCTGGCGGTGACCAGCCGCAAGCGCGTCGGAATCACTGCCGACATTCCAACCGTCGCCGAAGCAGGCTACCCGTATCTCGGACTAGCGCCGGCATTAAGGAGATCCGCGACCAGCTCGCCGCGATCGCGCAAACTCTCGGGATAAAGGCCGCACAGTGACCCGCGACCTTGCTCTCCCGAGACACAGTTGTTGCACGGCATACCCCTAATTCGGGCGGATTTGCCCGTTCAAAGGTTAGTCTTCGATAATAAGCAAACTAACGCTACCTCAGCTGCACAATCGGACCGTGGCATGCGCGACCGCTTTGGCGGCGGTGACGAGGTCAGTGAGGCGCACCCGCTCGTCGGGTGTTGGCCATTCCTTGTAGACGCGGATGTCGCCCGGACCGTATTGCACGGTCGGGATACCGAGCACTTCCTGGATGATGTTGCCGTCACCCACGTTGCCCAGGCGCCCATGCGCGCCAACCACAGCCGGTCGCCCCGAGGCCAAAGCCTGACCCTCTGCCAGCACGGCGACGAGAGGATGATCCGAAGGGCAGACCATCGCCAGTTGGTTCCAGGTTTGCTCGGTGCCCCGTGCGGGGACTTCGAGCACGCAATTGAACGCCGGATGATCCTTCTTGATACGCGCGAGGAGTCGCTTGAGGTCGCTCTCGATCGTGGCGACCGTCTGGCCGGGAACGGTGCGGAACTGCAAGGTGAGCTCGCATTCTCGCGTCGAGCGCCCGGTTGCGCTTTCGAAATAGTAATGCTCCTTGTGCATCACGTCGAACGTGTGGGTCGGAAACCCGGGAAGCTCCGGATGCGGCGTAAAGGTCATCCAACTATCGGAAGCGATCGGCGTCAGGCTCGGACCGATCCACTGCACGATTTCCATCTGCTGCTCAATGGGATTGATATAAGCGGCGCGCGCTTCCGGGCTGTAACGGAAAAACAGCTCAGGGGCGGAGCAAATAAAGCGCACCATCACGACACCAACACAAATATTGGCAATCGTGTTGTTCGAGTGCTCCATGTTGATGCATAGGTCGGCCTTGACGCCATGCCGCAGGAGCGCGCGAGTACCGGCCCCGCCAAGCTTGTGAGCAACGACAGGTGTCATCAAAACGTCGCCCTTGAGCCGAATGCCTGACCGGACGACGGCCTCCAGCGCGCAAATTGCGGCCACGCAGCCGCCCTTATCGTCGTGCGCGCCCATTCCCCATATCCAACCGTCCTCGAATTTCGCGGCGTAGGGATCGACGGTCCACCCGCTCATCTCGACACCGGGGTCCATATGACCGTTGATGAGAAGTGTCGGTCCGCCGCCAGTACCTCTGAGCCGGCCGATCGGTTGGCGGCCCTTACGCTTCGGATCGAATGGATGGGTTACCTGCTGCATCTCGACCTCCAGGCCTACGTCGGACATGTAGTCGGCATAGAGGTCTGCGATGTTACCTTCCTCGAAGGTCGAGCTCGGGATTCGGATCGACCGCTGCTCAAGATCGAGGATGCGCTTGGTATCGATCGCGGCGAGCGCCGGCCGCGTGTCGATTGTCGACAGCACTGCTCGTTCTGCGCCGCTTACATCTTCGCTTTTTCGGCCCAGGTCGGGGTTGGATAAAGCACCTGACAAGACGCGAGCTCGAAGGGGTAGATGGTGCAGTACTTGCCCTTCTGCACCTGCATCAAGATCGCCCGCACCAGCTCGTTCTGGCCTGTCGCGTCGAACTTGACCCCGCGGTAAGGCACGATCAGTTGGTCGGCCGGGATATTGGTCGCCGCAAGGGCGGCGCGAATCTTCTCGGGCTCCGTCGAGCCGGCCCGGTTTATCGCATCGAGCAAGGTCATGATGCCCGTGAAGTTGCGAGCTGGAACGTCCGAAAGATCGCGTCCATTCGAATGCCTTCTGAAGATGGCATTGATCTTGGGAAGAAGCGGAATGTGGCTTTCGAGGTCGGCGTTGTACGGAGACCGGGTGATCGCGCCGTCCGCATCCCTGCCCATCGTGCTGATGAACGTTGGGTCGGTAAACCCGGCGTTCTGGGCCACGATAAGCTTTGGATTGTAATCCAGATCTTTGGCAGTACGGAGCAGCAGGAAGGTATCAGATGTATAGGACGACGGCAGCAGAACGTCCGCGTTGGCGGCCTTGAGCCGCTGCACCTCCGCGGTCAGTGACGTCGTCTGGGCCTTGTAGGCAATTTTTTCAAGGACACGAAAACCGCGCTCCCTGGCAAGCCGCTCCTGGACTTTTGCGCTGTCGGTGCCGTAGGCGGTATCCTCATGGAAGAGAGACACGGATTGGAATTTCTGCCCGGACTTGGCTGCGAAATCCTTCAGGAAGTCGAACATCAGCTCGCTGAAGTTCTCGTCCGTCGGGGTGGTCCGGAAAAAATACTTAAGCCCGCGCTGCGTGAGCGCTGGCTGGGTGGAATCTGCGTTGACGAAGGGAATTCCTGCGCGCTCAGCAGCCTGGCTTGCCGCGGCGGTGACCGAGGAGAAGTAGGCCCCAATGAGGGCGTGGACCTTCTCCTGCGTAATGAGACGCTCGGTTTCGCTTTGACCTACTTCCGGCTTGCCCTGATGGTCAACGATGATAGGGGTGACCCTGGCTCCGCCCAGGCCCGGCAAGCCCTTGTTCTTGGCGAGAGCCAGCGGCAGATCAGCGCCCTGGTTGACGATCTCTACGGCGGTCCTGATCGCGGCTACGGCGTCGATCCCGATCTGCGCGGTCGGGCCCGAGAGCGGATAGAGCACGCCAATCTTGACCTCTTGCTGCGCCTTCGCTGATGTTGCGCTAGCCAACATCGCGACGCACGCGAGAACAACGATTCTGACTTTCATAGCGGTGCTCCGTTCGAGCTCGTACCAGTACGGCTAACTTGAAGCGTGTAGGGACTTCAAATGCAAAACCCCACTAGGACCATAAGTTGCTAGTGTGCATTTGATTCAAAGCTCGGCATCAGAGGTGCGACAAACGCTCGCGAATTCCGGGCTCTGGACACCGGTGCTCAATTGGACCGTGTTTTGCACGTGCTCGTCAATCAAATTTAGTTGCTTGGAGGTGCGCGCGCGCTGATGTCCAGAGAGCTCATCCTACAGGCCGTCATCAGTGGCCTTCTGATGGGATTGATCTATGCGCTGGTGGCGGTCGGCCTGACCCTAATTTTCGGGCTGATGGAAATTGTCAACTTCGCGCATGGTGAGTTTCTCATGCTCGCCATGTTCACGGCGTTCTGGTTCTGGGCTCTTGGCGGCCTCGATCCAATGCTGTCGCTGCCTTTCGTGGCGATTCTCCTCGCACTTGCCGGCATATTGGCGCACTTCGGCATCATCCGGCGGCTGTTGAAGGCTCCCATGCTCGCCCAGGTCTGCGGCACGTTCGGCCTCGGTGTCGCATTGCGTGCCGGCGCCCAATTCCTCTGGACGCCTGACTTTCGCACCATCGCCAATCCGCTCATTGCGGGCCGCGTGCAAATCGGCCCGATCTTCATCGGCCAACCGCAGTTGATCACTGGCGGCATCTGCCTATTGTCTTTCGCCGCGCTCTGGTGGTTCGTCACGCGTACCGAAACGGGTCTGGGCCTCCAGGCAACTGCGCAGGATCGCCAGGCGGCAGCGGTGATGGGGATTCCGACCGAGCGCATGTTCGCGTTGGGTTGGGCGATCGGACTTGGCTGCGTCGGGATCGCCGGCACCATGCTCTCGACCTTCTATTACATTTTCCCCGACGTGGGCACGAATTTTGCTCTGCTGGCATTCGTTGCCGTGGCGCTGGGCGGATTCGGCAGCATTCTCGGCAGCCTTCTCGCTGGCGTATCGATCGGAGTTGTCGAGTCGCTCGGTGGGCTCTTAGTCGACCCGTCCTACAAGACCCTGATCGTGTTCGGACTCTACCTTGCGGTCGTCATTTTCAGGCCACAGGGCCTGTTCGGCCGGTTCTAGCAATGTCGAGCACTCGGATGGATATGCTGGAAAAGGCGCGGGCCGAACGGCTTTGGCCACGGCCACCGCTGTGGGTATCGGCGCTCGGCGCGGCGGCACTCGCGTTGTTGATCGGCTATCCTTTTATCTTCACGACATCGTTTTCGCATCACTTGATGATTCTGATTTTGTTGTATGCCCTCATGGCACAGTCGTGGAACGTGGTCGCGGGACTGTCCGGCCAGATCAGCCTCGGACAGGCAATTTTTTTCGGCATCGGCGCGTATTCCTCGACCGTTCTCTTCGCGAAATACGGCATTACGCCCTGGGCGGGATTGATGGTCGGCATGCTGCTGTCGGCGCTCGCCGCAGTTGCCATCGGCGTGCCGACGTTGCGCCTGCGCGGGCACTATTTCGCAATCGCAACGTTGCTCATCGGCTCCAGCGTCCAGATCGTCTTCCAGCGATGGGACTGGGTGGGCGCAGCGTCCGGGCTTTACGTGCCGATCGAGCGCACCTCGCCCTTGTTTTATCTGCAATTCCACACGAGCAAGGTGCCGTACTACTACCTCGCGCTCGGCGCGGCGGCGGCCGGCTATTTAGTGGTGTGGAAGCTACGTCGCAGTCGGCTCGGCTTCCGCCTGCAGGCACTGCGGGATGAGCCGGATGCAGCTGCGAGCCTCGGCATCGCGATCGCACGTCACAAGGTGCTGGCGTTCATGATTTCCGCCGCGATGATGTCGGTCGCGGGCACATTTTACGCGCAATACGTGCTGGTCCTGGACCCGGAACGACTGTTCTCGACGGAGATTTCGATCATTGTCCTCCTCATGACGGTAGTTGGCGGGAGCGGCACGTTATGGGGTCCAGCGCTGGGAGCAGCGATTCTGGTGCCCTTATCGGAATACAGTCGGATCTGGTTCGGCGGCACCGGTCGCACAATCGATCTCATCCTCTACGGAATCTTGATCCTGTTTGTGTGCATGTGGCGCCCGAGCGGTATTCTCAGCCTGCTGGCAGAGCGCATTCGTCGCCGCACGGGGATCCCATGAGGCCGCTGCTCGAGGTTAGGGATCTGACGAAGCGCTACGGCGGGCTAACCGCCAACGCTAATGTTGTCTTCGATGTGAACGAGGGTGAGATCGTTGGCATCATTGGTCCGAACGGCGCCGGCAAATCGACGCTGTTCGATCTGATCACCGGCTTCCAGCCATCCGACGCCGGGCGCGTCCTCCTGGACGGGCACGACATCACCGGCCTGCGGCCCGATCGCATCAGCCACCTGGGTGTCGCCCGCACCTTTCAAAAGCTGAAACCCTTCCTCGACCTGACGGTCACGGAAAACGTCATCATCGGGGCGCTCGCCCGCACGTCGGATCTGAAAACCGCACGCGACCGGGCGCTGGAGTCGCTTGCCTTCGTGAACCTGCTGGAGAAGCGCAATGCCTTCGCGCGCGAACTCTCCACCGGACAACGCAAGCGGCTTGAACTCGCGCGCGGGCTTGCGACGAGCCCGCGGCTTATCCTCATGGACGAAGTGACCGGCGGCGTCGACCAACGCTCCATCGCCGGACTGATCGCACTCGTGCTCGAGCTCAAGCAGCGAGGGCTCACCATCGTGATGATCGAGCACAACATGCAGGTGATCATGCGCTTGGCCGATCGCATCCTGGCGCTGCACGCGGGGCGACCCATCGCCTTCGGCGTGCCGGAGCAGGTCCGCAACGAGCCCGCTGTCGTCGACGCTTACCTCGGGACGATCGACGATGCTGCTTGAGGTCCGAGATCTCGAAGTCGCCTACGGCGACTACCAGGTGGTCTGGGGCGTGTCGCTCGCGGTTGCCGCCGGCGAAAGCGTCGCGCTGCTCGGCCCCAACGGTTCGGGCAAGAGCACCGTCGTCAACACTATCAGCGGTCTGCTCGCGGCCAAGGCAGGCGAAATTCGCTTCGACGGGGCGTGTCTCAAGTCCCGGCCGACGCACGTGCGGGCAAGTCTCGGCATTGCTCACGTACTTGAACGCCGGCGCGTTTTCCCGCACCTGACCGTGCTGCAGAATTTGACGTTGGGGGCGTGGCATTCGGCAGCGAAGGCAGCGCGCGCGAGAACCTTGGAAAGAGTATTCACGCTGTTTCCACGTCTGTCGGAGTGCAAGAGCCAGCTCGCACGTACCCTTTCAGGCGGCGAGCAGCAGATGCTCGCTCTTGGCCGCGGTCTCATGGCGCTTCCACGGCTGCTCATGGTCGACGAGCCGTTCCTCGGGCTCGCGCCGCGCGTCGTGGAGCAGATGAAGTCGGTGTTCCAGGCACTTCAGGCGGAAGGAATCGCAATCTTGTTCATCGAACAAAACGTCCGACTCGCGCTTTCCATGGCGGGCCGCGGTTATATCCTGGAAAGCGGACGCCTCGCGATCGAGGGCGACGCACCCACCCTAATCAATAGCCCGGAGGTACGACGGATTTTTCTGGGTGGATAAGGGACCAGTTCGAACCATGCGCACGCAGGCTGTTTGTTGGGTGAAGCAGACCTTAAGCCATCTACCGACCGCACATCGAACCGGTCTCATGGCTGTCTCCTTGCGTGCGGGGGCCGACGGGGCCGGACGCGCTACACCCCGCCCCGGGTGGATCGCGGGGCGAGGTGGCGAGACTGCGCTCAGCGGACGTGTTCGGGGCGCGCCTTAGCCCTGCCGGTGATGCTCCACCATGTGCCGACGCGCGGCGAAGCGCATGGCGATGGCGAAACGGCGCTTCTGCGCCTCGTCGAGGCTCTGGTACAGCGGCTTCTCGGAGTCGGCCAAACGCCGTAGCGCGGCAGCGCGCGCGGCCAACGCGTCCGCGCGCTCGCGGAGCCGCTCGGTTGCATCGACAGGCTGTCCGGCAGTGCCGCGCGCCGCGCGTCGCGCAGCGCGCTCCTTGCTGATGTCACGCAGCGCCTGCTCGACCGCAGGCCAGTTCTTCTCCTGCTCGGGCGTCAGCCTCAGCGCGGTCTTGAGTGCCGCGATGCGCGCATCGGTAAACGCCGCGACGTCATCGGCCGTCAGCTGCGAATGGTGCGGCCGCTCGGCCGGAGCCGGTTGCTGGGCGAAGGCGAGTGTCGAGCCGGCGATCGTCAGTACGGTCGTGCCGGCAATAAGTGCTTTCCACATGGAACTCTCCACAAATTTCGTCGCCCCGTGCAATCAAAGGCGAGCGGGATCACGGCCACAAGTTAAGCTTTGGTCATCCAGTCATTCAGGAGCAATCACGCGCAAGTCGGAGCAACATTGCAGAAACACCGGTACACGCGCGCTGGTGGGCAATTCACTTTGCCGCGATTACGCGCAGGGTTCCGTACTGCGATCCGGTGCTGCTCGCCTGAAGGGGTTGAGCGCTTGGGCACGCGGCGGCTTCGTAGCATGGCAACCCATCGTCCGGCTGGGGCGCAGAGATCTTGTCTGGACTAACGTCACAAGCCATCCGACCGCGGACTGGATCGCACGTCAGATCACGGAGGCCTCGCCAAGTACTGCTCATCCCTCGATCCGCACTCCATTGCTCATCCAATAGACGAACCCGCGACCTCAGGGTCTATGAAGTGATGTAGACCCTGCGTAGGGCCCCTAGTGTATTCCGTTGAGCATTTCCCATACGCGGCGCGGCGTCGCTGGCATATCGATGTGGCGCAATTCAACACGACGGTGGAGAGCGTCGACGATAGCGTTGATGACCGCTGGCGGCGCGCCGACGGCGCCGGCCTCACCCGCGCCCTTGACGCCTAGTGGGTTGGCCGTCGAAGGCACGTTATGGGTTGAGAAAGCGAAGGGCGGAACATCGCCGGCGCGCGGCATGGCGTAGTCCATGAACGAGCCTGTAAGGAGTTGCCCGCTGTCTGGATCATAGACCGCATGCTCAAGGAGAGCCTGGCCAATGCCCTGTACGATCCCGCCATGGACCTGGCCCTCGAGGAGGAGCGGGTTGATGGTGCGGCCGAAATCGTCGACGACGGTGTAGCGCTCGATTGTAACGACGCCGGTATTGGGATCGATCTCGACCTCGACGATGTGACACCCGTTGGGGAAGGTCTGCGCTGGCGGTACGCGGTGGTGCTTGGTATCGAGCCCCGGCTCCATGCCCGCCGGTAGTTTCCCGGAATCGCGCGCCGCCTTCGCCACCGCGAAAACATCGAGGCGGAGATCGGTGCCCGGCACGCTGAATACCCCATCGGAAAAACGCACGTCCTGCGCCGAGACTTCCAGAAGGTGCGCAGCGAGCTGGGTGCCTTTGGCGATGATGGAGCGTCCCGCCTCGTAGAGCGCCACACCCGCCACGGCAAGCGCCCGCGAACCGCCGGTAAGCCCTGATGGTGTACGGTCAGTGTCGCCCATTATCACGTCGACGCGGTCTGGATCGACGCCTAGCTGGTCTGAGACAAGCTGTTTGTATGAGGTGACGAGGCCAGTGCCATATTCCTGGTTGCCCATGACAAGTTCGATGCGCTCGTCCTTGAATTCAATCGAAGCGGTTTCTGGAAAACCGCCACCGCAGCGCTCGGTATATGTTGCCATACCGATACCGCGCAGCTTCTCATTCCGCTCGCTGCGAGCGCGCCGCTCTGGAAAAGACGACCATTCCGCCGCTGCCATGCAGCGGTCCATCACCTCCTCGAACTCGCCAGAATCGAGAAGCAGCTTGGTGGCCGATGTATAGGGCATCGCCGACGGCGGCACGAAATTGATGCGGCGGATTGCGTCGGGGCTCATGCCGAGTTCACGTGCCGCGGCATCGACGAGGCGTTCGAGCAGATATGCGGCCTCGGGCCGCCCAGCGCCGCGATAGGCGCAGACCGCCGTCGTGTTTGTGCACACGCCCTTGACGTTAACGTGGATCGCCTCGATCGAATAGAGACCAGAAACGAGATCTGTCGAGCGTGTCGGAACGAAGCAGCCAAACGGCGATAGATAGGCTCCAAGATTGGCGAGGATGAACACACGCAAGCCGAGGAAGCGGCCGTTCTCATCGAGCGCGAGCTCGGCGCGCGTGCTGTGGTCGCGGCCCTGATTGTCAGAGACGAATCCCTCTGAGCGGTCTTCCTGCCACTTCACCGCCCGCACAAGCTTGCGGCTTGCCCAGACCACCAGTGCCTGTTCGGGATAGACGAAGGCCTTCATGCCGAATGCACCGCCGACGTTGGGCGTGATCAGGCGGAGCATGTCCTTCGGGATCTTGAGCACTGTCTCGGCGAGCGGATCGCGCACGAAATGCGGACCTTGCGTCGCCGTGTAGAGAGTCGAGCGGCCGCCCGCCGGGTCGAAATCGGCAATGGCATTACGCGGCTCCATCGAGTTGACA
>WNFO01006655.1_pt1 | contig 10212 bp, 8 predicted proteins | sample 5400251 | NCBI WGS metagenome assembly WNFO01 (sample SAMN13153354, study PRJNA577476) | soil metagenome | isolation source: 100 cm saprolite under Madrone tree | place: USA:California | collected 2016-06-14
TCGCGCCAGTGCCGCCGCGGCTGAAGCCCCAGGAGCGAAACGCGCCGTCGATTTCGCCCATGTAGTGGTGAAGGAGAACGTAAGCGGTGCCGGGCGAACGAATGCCGAGGAACGTGCCGATAATGCCGGAAGCGGACATGGTGGCTTTGAGGATATCGGTTTCAAACCACTGGTCGAGGAAATCAGCGGAGCTCATGGTCATGAGCTGGACGAGGGTGTAGCGCTCGTCCGAAGAAAGTTCGCGGAAGCGCTGCAGCAGGAAGTGGAGTTGCTTGAGGTCTTTTGGATTGAGCGTGGTGGGATCGGGAGGCACCATGGAGAGCATGGGCTTCACGAAACGGCACATGGGCGTCATCATCTTCGAGAATTCGTCGTAGGCTTCGGCGTCGAGGCGGGAGTGGCGGCGGATGTCGCGGATGGATTTGGCGTGATCGTTCATGCGCCAGAGGTAGTCGCCGCTGGGCATAGGGGAAAAGGTGCCGTCAAGCGGAAGAATCTCAAGGCCGTGGCGAGGAAGATCGAGTTCGCGGATGATTTCGGGGCGAAGGAGCGAGACGACGTAAGAACATTCGGAGAAAAGAAAGCCGGGGATGATTTCTTCGGTGACGGCGGCACCGCCGAGCACGTGGCGGCGTTCGAGGACGACGACCTTCTTCCCTGCTTTGGCGAGGTAGGCGGCGTTGACCAGGCCGTTGTGGCCGCCGCCGATGACAATGACGTCGTAGTGCTGACCCATTCAGTATGACTCCGGTGTATCTCCGTCGAGAGCGACCGCGAAACAACCATGGCCAACTGCGACCGCAAAGCGGCCAACAAAAAATGAAAAGCTGTGGGAGACGAAGAGTGAACATTCTACTGAGAGCAGACTTTGGGCACAAGTCACGGAGCTAGTGCCTTCATCGTCCAGGCCACACTAGGCTTTGCTCGAAGCTGCCGCGTCTCTCCTAAGCCCATTAGTTGGCACTCTGGCCGCTCTCTTGTGACCCCAAACTCCCGAATTACTCCCCGCTGAAAAAGCAACTGTGTCCAATATTGCGCAGTATTACTGGCTTCTAATCTGCCATCCTTACTATTTGAGAGGTGTAGCCTGCGATGAGGAAACATAGAATTCTGCTAGCGGACGACACCGACGACATCCGCGCCGTGTTCCAGGAAGGCTTGGAAAGCCGCGGGTTTGAAGTGGTACCCGCCGCCACGGTAACCGAAGCGCTGAGACTTATTTCTACGGAAAGCTTCGACGTGCTGCTCTCCGACTTGCACATGCCGGATGCTTGTGATGGATTTACCGTCGTCAGTGCCATGCGCCATACACAGCCCAACGCTGTAACGCTAGTGCTCAGCAGCTACCCCGTGCTTCAAGCGGCCATGACGGCCCTCCTCCTGCAGGCCGATCAAGTGCTTGTGAAACCCATTGGCTTTGCCGAGATTGCCAATATCATCAAAAAGAAGCTCGCGGATCCTTCGGCCCATACGGCGTTGAACAAAGAACGGGTGGCCGCAATTCTGGAGCGTGATCTCGATCCAACAATCAAGAGTTGGATGGCCCGAGTGGAGCACACCGAAGAACTGACAGCCATCCCGCTGACCTACCAAGAGCGTACTAGCCATCTCCCGCTGCTCCTGAACGACCTCGTACGCCGTCTGCGTCTCGGTATCGCTCCCCCTGCCAAATCTCCTATTTCCCGTGCGGCACGCGAGCATGGGATTCTGCGACGCAAGCAAGGCTACACTGTCCCCATGGTGGTGGAAGAGTCGCGAATCTTGCAGGTCTGCATCTTCAATACTCTGCAGAACAATCTAGGAAGCGTGGATTTCAGCACCGTGCTGCTCGACGTGATGACCATCGCAGACGAAGTGGATTCGCAGTTGAAGCAGGCGATGCTCGGTTTCATGGAAGCCTTAGCTGCGAAGGCATCGAATTAGCCCGCCAAAGCTTTTGGTGCGAGTCCGGAAGATTGCCGGGATCAGAGTTTCCTACCAACCGATAAATTCCAATAACTGATAAACGCGCTAACCCATGCGCTGCGCGAATGCGCGCCGGTCGTTCCATCCTGACAAACCGGAAATTAAACCAGTACCGTCTCTTGTGCCGTGCGGATTCGACGCGCTCGCGTGCGGGTGTCTTGCAATGGGCTGCGGGATTGGGGCAAGCTAACCGGGCTGCGGGGGTGATGGATGAGGAAGCGAATTCTGTGCGCGGTTGCCATGCTGGCGATGAGCGGGAGTGTTTCGCTGGGGCAGAGCGGGGTGCAAGGCGCGCCGCCGTTGACAGTGATTCGCGCGGGCACGCTGATCGACGGGGTGAGCGAAGCGCCGCGGAAAAATCAGCTCATCTTCGTGCACGGAGAGCGTATTGAAAAAGTTGCGGACGCTTCGGCGGCGATCCCGGCAGAGGCGAAGGTGATCGATCTTTCGAACGCCACGGTTTTGCCGGGGTTGATCGATGCGCACACGCATATTTTCCTGTGGGGCGAGGACCCGGCGAAGGGCGGCTACGACGTAAACATTCTGAAGGCAGGAATCGCGCTGCGAGCGGCGCGGGCCACCTATGCGGCGCGGCGCGCGCTGGAGCAGGGTTTTACTACGCTTCGGGATGTGGAGACGGAAGGCGCGGGATACGGCGACATCGAAATCAAGCAGGCGATCGAAGAGGGAACGATTCCCGGGCCGAGAATTTTCGGAGCCACCCGGGCGATATCGAGTACGGGCGGATACAATCTGGAAGGGTATGCGCCGGAACTGGAAATGCCCAAGGGCGCGCAGCTTGTGGATGGGCCGGTAGAAGCGAGGAAGGCGGCGCGGCAACAACTGGAGCATGGCGCGGACTGGATCAAGGTGTACATGACGCACCGGTCGTGGGTGGACAAGCAAGGAAACCTGGTTTCGCAGCCGACACTGACCGTGGAAGAGTTGAAGGCGATCGTAGACGAGACGCATGGATGGCAGAAGAAAGTGGCGTGTCACGCGTACAACGGAATCGGACTGCAGCGGGCCTTGGATGGCGGATGCGACTCGATCGAGCACGGACTGGAGATTACGGACGGGCAGATCGCACAGATGCAGCGGCAAGGGACGTGGTATTGCGCGACACTTTCGCCATACTACGACGATTGGGCGCCGGCGGACACTCTGGAGGGAAAGCGCGACCGCGCGCGGGCAGCAGTGCACGAGACGTCGTTTCGAAAGGCGCTAAAGGCGCACCTGAAAATTGTTTATGGAACGGACATGGGCGGGATTCCTTGGACGGAACCGATGGCGCAAGAGTTTAGGAGAATGGTCTCTTTGGGAATGGCGCCGATGGACGCGATTCAGTCGGCGACATCGCGAGCAGCAGAGATGCTGGACATGAAGGGAGAGATCGGGGTGATCGCTCCCGGCGCGTACGCGGAAGTGGTCGCGGTGTCTGGAGATCCGCTGAAGGACGCCGGAGAACTGGAGCACGTGCGGTTTGTGATGCACGATGGAGCGGTGTTCAAGAATGAGATCGCGAAGTAGAAAGCTGCCGGCACGCGCAGGGGGTCAGCGCTTGACGCGGACGCCGTTCCAAAATGCGATGCGGTCCTTGATTTCCGCGGCTGCGGGCTTCGGCTGAGGGTAGTACCAAGCAGCGTTATCGTTCTGCATGCCGTCGACTGCGACATGGAAATAGTGGGCAGTGCCCTTCCACGGACAGACCGTGGTGTGATTGCTGGGCTTGAGGAATTCCTTATTGACACTTTCGGGCGGGAAATACGGGTGGCCCTCTACAACCACGGTGGCGCTGCTTTCCGCGATGACTTTTCCGCCCCAGGATGCTTTGGCCATTTTGTGCGCCTCCGGCCCGGAAGGATTGCCCTGCATCAGAATATCGCCGGACAGATGAACCTGCCCTTCTTTTGGTTAGATGCACCTGCAGCAGATTTGGCTCAGAAATTCGTCCGCAACGGAAAAAGATTGGCGCATCAAAAGAGAGGATTCAGAGCCAAAGTGAGACTTGGGGGAAGGGCGACCGGGGTATGCTGCAGTCAGCCGCCAGAACGGAGGAAGAGCAATGAGCGAGCAGAATTTTCAAAATCACGGAAAGTTTGTATCTTCGTATCATTTTTTTGCCGTGCCAGTTTTTCTAATCAATTTTCTATGGTCACTGTACCGGCTGTGGAAGCTGTGGATTTCCTTCGAGGGAGTCTTTGGAGTGATTTTGGCCGCGGCTCTCGTAGTCCTGGCCTTCCGAACGCGAGTATTTGCGCTGGCGGTTCAAGACCGCGTCATCCGGCTCGAGGAGCAGCTGCGGTACGCACGGGTACTGCCCGCGGATCTTCAAGCAAGATCCGGCGAGCTTGCCATCGGGCAAATCGTTTCGCTGAGGTTTGCGAGCGACGCGGAGTTACCGGCGCTGACGCGAAAAGTGCTGGATGAAAAAGTGACCGAGCGCAAAGCGATCAAGCAACTGATTAAGCAGTGGAGGCCAGACTACCTGAGAGCATAGGCTAAGGGATTCTTAGAAGATGCTGCGAATCACGCCTCCTTCAGCGCGGACAGGGGAACCGTTGATGGCCGTGGCTTGAGTGCTGGCGATAAACGCGACCACGGCGGCGACTTCTTCAGGCGTTTCGAAACGCTTCAAGAGAGAAGTAGGGCGAACGCTGGCGAAGAACTGTTTTTCGACTTCCGCCTTTGTGATGCCCTGCCGTCTGGCCATATTATCCACGAATTCGCTCGCGCCCTCGGATGCGGTCGGACCAGCAAGAATGGAATTCACGGTGACACCAGTGCCAGCAACGGATTCCGCCAATCCCCGAGCGATAGCCACTTGGGCGGTCTTGGTCATCCCGTAGTGAATCATTTCGGCAGGAATATGCTGCGCAGATTCGCTGGAGATGAAGATCACGCGGCCCCAGTTTTTCTTTAGCATCCCAGGTAAATAGTGGCGCGATAGGCGAACACCGCTCAGGACGTTCACTTCGAAAAAGCGGAGCCAGCCGGAATCGGGGATCTCCAGGAAGGGTTTGGGCTCAAAGATTCCGAGGTTGTTCACCAGAATGTCCGCCTCTGGCGCTTGCTGCAGGAATGCCGCAACACCCGAGGCCGCGCCGAGGTCAGCGGCAATCCCGCGGACATCGGCATTCTTGATACGCTGCCGGATGCTGTTGAGGGCAGCCGTCACTCTTGCGTCTGTGCGGCCATTGACAATGACCTGCGCGCCTTCGGCGGCGAGTGCGGCAGCAATGGCGAAGCCAATGCCCGCGGTCGAGCCGGAGACGACAACTTTTTTTCCTTTGAGTCCAAGGTCCATTCTTGGCTCCACTTTGACTATTGAGAACTATTATCGGGCGGTGGCTGCAGCGGCTGCGCCTTCTATTTCCGCGATCTCTTCGGCAGTGAGCTTCAGTTCGCCAGCGCGCATGACCCCCTCAGATTGTTTGGCATTGCGCGCGCCCACGATCGCGCCGGTCACTGCGGGATGACGCAAGGCCCAGGCGATGGCCACTTCACCTGGCGTGCGGCCGTGGCGGGCACCGACCTGGCGAAGGCGCTCGACGAGCTCCAGATTCTTCGAAAGTTGCGGCTCGCGAAATTCCGGATTGCGGGTGCGAAAGTCATCGGGCGGCAAGGCGGCGGCTCGTTCGCGAGTCATAGCGCCGGTGAGCAGACCGGAAGCCATGGGCGCGTAAGAGATCACCCCGATTCCCTGCTTCTGGCAATAGGGGAGAGTCTCGGCTTCAATTTTGCGGCGGATGATGGAGTAGGGCGGCTGCAAAGAAGTGACCGGAGTAATTTTCTCGGCGCGCTTGATTTGGGCCGCGCTGAAGTTGGACACGCCGATCCAGCCGACTTTGCCTTCGGCTTTCAGCGCGGCGAGAGTCTGCCACGATTCCTCGATGCCCGGTTTGCCTTCGTCCGGGGGCCAGTGCATTTGATAGAGATCGATGGTTTCGACCTGCAGGCGGCGGAGACTGTCTTCGCATTCGCGGCGAATGGACTTGGGGCTGAACTCCTTCCAGATTTTCGCTTTTTCGTTCCAGACCATCACACACTTGGTAAATACGTAGGGGCGCGGGCCGCGCCATTCCTTGAGAGCGCGCGCGACGATCTCTTCCGAGTGACCCAGGCCGTAGACGGCGGCGGTGTCGATCCAGTTGACGCCCAATTCCAGCGCGCGATGAATCGCGGCGATGGAATCCGCATCATCCTGCGGGCCCCAGGCGAATTCCCAGCCTGACCCCCCGATGGCCCAGGCTCCGTAGCCGACACGAGTAATTTTGATATCCGAGTTTCCCAATTTTCGCGTTTCCATGGCCGCTCTTCCCGAGACGCGCGCTGGGTGAACTTGCCGCGCAGCGAATCTCTTTATTCATCCTCTCCAGGTTGGATGAACATACCGCAAAAAAAGTTAGAAGGCATCCGGAGAAAAGAAAAAGACGAGAACTCGCTTAGTTGGCGATGAAGGCGGCATCCAGCGAAACGGTCTCGCCGTCAGGATTGGTGATGGCGATCTGCTGAGAACCGGGGGCGAGGCTGGGTGTCACGACGAGCAGAGTGTTGACGTCCTTGAAGGTGACGCTGGCGGCTTTTCCGTTGATAGTGACGGTGGAGGCGCTCTGAAAGCCGCTGCCGCGAATGGTGAGGGCAGCGCCAACGGTGACGGCAACAGCGGCCGGTGTAATGGCGCCGATTCCCAATGGAACGGCGGCGAGTTGAACCACGGTTAAAGCGGCGTTTTGGGGTGTGCCATCCGAGGAAGTGATGGAGAAGAGCCGCTGGCCATTTTCGTCCGTGGTCAGAAAGCTGCCATGAAGGCCATCGACGTCGGTCATGAACTGCTGAGGGAGAAAAATTCGTAGCCGAAGCGAGCCCGAATGGGCGTCGAAGATGTCGATGCCGCCCTTCACTCCCGCGCTACCAGGCGCTCCCGTGAGGAAAGGTTGATAGATCAAGGCGCCTGAAGGATCCAGAGCAATACCGGGCACGAGGGTGCGCCCTGGAATTTGCTGGAGTTCAGCCGAAGTAGGAACGGAAGTGAGGCTAAGATCGGCGGCGCGTATCTCGGTTGTGCCTTTTGACTGAAAGGCAAACATGCTGCCGTCGGAGGAAGCTCCGAGATCGGTTGTGAAAGCATTGGCAACGGAAGTGATGAACTGATTCGGTGTACTCGCGCTCCAGACAGCGACGGGGCCACCGGGAGCGGTGCCGAAGGCAACAAAAACGCGATCGCCCGAGGCAGTGCCCTGAACAAGCGGCGCACCAGTCAGACCGGTGACCTCCGGCTGCGGAGCCGGCTGAATGGTTGGCGGGCTCACCGTCAGGTTCATCTGAGCGAGGCATGTGGAACAAGCGCCAGAAGAACCGCCTTCGCCGCTGAGACCGACGAAGACTGTTTGCATGCTTGTGGCGGCGACCCGCGCGGGACCAGAGTTGGTGAAGCCGGGAACTCCGCCGACGGGCACGGTTGAGCCAGTTCCCTTTTCGGGAGCGAGGAGATAAACACTTTGAGCGCCGAAATCGGCGACGATGAGCTGAGAACCATCGGGAGTCAGCGCCAGCCCGCGCAATCCGGTATTCGGGGGAGGGCCGCCGGGAGGCTGGAGCGGCGAGAAATGTATTCTGTTGAAGATCGAAAACATCGATGTGATCGATGTTCGTTAAATAGATGCGCTGCCGATTCTGATCGTAGAGCAGGAACTTGAAGAAACCAGGTTTCGCATACGATTGGACGCTCTGCAGGAACTGGAATGACCTTGACGACATTGTAGAACCAGAGGGGGTTGAAACGAAAACGTCGGCTTTTCCCGAAGAACCTGGGGGCGTCCGCAAGGTGATGCGCTCGAGAGGAAAAGGATAGCTGGCATCGAGGCCGAGCGAAGCAGTGATATCCGTTACATCCTCCACTTTTTGGACGGCCGCATTTTCGCCGCGGATTTTTACGGTGATCTTTGTTGGATCGCTGCCGAAGCCGTACCCGTAGATTTGCACCAAGTCGCCGCCCGCATTCGTGCCGGCGTTTGGGAGGAGCTGCAGAATTTGCGGACCGTAGCTGAAGGCGTCCCGGGCGATGGCAAGCCAGCCGTTCTGGAAATAAGAGCTCAAATTGACGGCGCCGTTCGTGACGCTTGGCGGAGAGTTCGCCTGGATTTGGGCGGGTCCAGAAACGGTGACGTTCTGCGCTGATTGAGCACCGAATTTCAATTGAGCGGGGGAAATGAAGTTCTGGCCGGAGAGGACGACAGAAGTTCCGCCAGCGAGCGGGCCCTCCGAAGGCTGCAGACTCGGCGCGGCGGCGATGGCCGGAGCCGTCGAAGGTAAACTTGCCGGCGCGGCAGCATCGACAAAGCTGACGCCACGATTCGAAAGTCCGAACAGGAGTTGCGTTTCGTCCGCGTCCTCGATTTCCGAGGAGACGCCCTGAATCGCGGCATCCGGGACCCGGCCGATTAGTTGCGCGGTATTGCCGTCGAGAACAGAGACGAAAAACGCTCCGGAAGATGACTCGCTGAGATACAGGTACTTTCCGTCGCGAGAGAACGTGACGCCGCGCACGATTGCCGGGGCATAGGCGCCAACCTGTCTGAGGGAAGCATCCAGCAGCAGAAGTTGCGTGTTCTCGCTGGAGGCGAAGATCGCGGCGAGGCGGCTACCGTCGGAATTGGCGGCGATCCTGGTGACTAATCCAGTGCCAAGTGTGCGCGGGCCTGCGAGGATGTTGCTTTCCGAATCGAAGAGAGCTAATTCTCCGCTGGAATCGTTGGCGGCGGCGAGAACTTTCGAATGATCGCCGGAGCGGGCAAGGACGCCCAGACCTTGCTGGAAAAGCGCAGGAGCAGCAGAAGTTAAGTCGGTCAGCGAATTCGACGCGGGGTCCCAGAGAGCCAGCAGGGCTTTCGGGGAAACGGACTGTCGCAGCCGCAACATGGACTTGCTGTTCGAAAGAGGAAGAACCTCAACGGGGCGGCTGAAGATCATGCCCGGCAAAGGAGTGAGTCCCGCCAGCAAGTAGCGATTCCTGATTCGCAAGGAGGACGTGTCGACCGCGACAATCTGCTCGAGTGCGGTCCCAATCCAGACAGTTGTGCCGTCCGCGGACAGATCGGCGCTGGTGGGGCCGGGAATGGAAATTTGCGCGTTGGGAGACTGGCTGGTGGTTGAAAAAACATCCACGCGATTCAATGAGCGATTGGCGATGAAGACGCGCTTGTTCGCGGGATCGTAAGCGATGTGGCGATGATGCGGTTCACCAAGAGGATCGTCTGCCGCCGAAGCCGAATCCGTCCTCGCATAAGCTGTGCGCGGCAGCGCCGGATTCACGGCGCTTTGAATCGCGACGGACAGACTGGCTGAATGAGACAGAGTGCCGCTCGTGCCCTGCACGGAGGCCATGAAATTCCCGGTAGCTGCGTTTGTGGAAGCGCCAAAGACGACGGAGGTGCTCGCACCCGCGGCGACACTGAAGGGACTCGCGGGATTCGATGTGACTCCGGCGGGAAGCGCATTGAGCGCTACCTGAACGGCGCCGCTGAAGCCGTTGACGGGGTTCACGGAGACAGTGACGGCAGGACTCGCCGCACCCTGGGTGATGGAGATCGAGTTCGATGACAGGCTCAGAGAGAAATCAGCAACAGGCGGAGGAGGCGGAGTGCTTGAAGATGAGCCACCGCAACTCGCACACACTGACGCGAGTGAGAGGAGAACTGCTGCCGGGACCCCGTGACGTAACCGTCCCATGAGTTGACACCGTGAACTTTCCGCGCGAACGACTGGTGCTCCAAGACGAATGAGGGCCGGAGCTGGCCGGCGCGCTACCTCGAGAGGTTGCCCGACGCAACGATATTCCCGCCATGCTGTGTCAAGTTAAGAATTAATGGATAAGAGAATCAAACAGGTGGCTAACAAACGAGCGGCGCCCCGATTAGGCCGGAGCGCCGCTGTCAAGAATAAAGATGAAAATGGACGAAAGTTAGATGGTCTTGGTTGCCGCCGCGCCCGCTTGTGCCGAGGAGGTCCGGGCAAATGCATTCCCGCCAGATTCCTTTTCTGGACTCTTGTCGATTTCGATGGAGCCTTTGAAGTAGGCGCCGTCCTCAATCATGATGCGCGAAGTGGTCAGGTCACCGTTGACCGAACCATCCTTCTTGATTTCAATTCTATCCTTCGCGCGAAGGTTTCCCTTCACGTTGCCGTACACCACCACCTCGCGGGCAATGATGTCGGCGGTCACTTTCGCCGTGGGCCCGACAGTCA
>WNFO01006656.1_pt1 | contig 10210 bp, 10 predicted proteins | sample 5400251 | NCBI WGS metagenome assembly WNFO01 (sample SAMN13153354, study PRJNA577476) | soil metagenome | isolation source: 100 cm saprolite under Madrone tree | place: USA:California | collected 2016-06-14
TCTCGTGGAGATTGTCGGCATAGCCCTTCAGCACTCCGCGGATATCGGCGGAGTACGGCGAACCGTCCTTGTCAATCACATGCCCGAAAATCAGCACTTTGCCTGATCCAAACACATCCGCGGGCGCCCAGTAGAACGCGCCCCAATCCATCGCCAGCCGCAAATCGCTTTCCCGCTGCGCCGTGAACCCGCGAATCGAGGATCCGTCGAACGTTAAGTTGTCCCAGCTCTTGATCAGAAACTTTTTGTCATAATCAAGCATGTGCAGGCGGCCTTCCAGGTCGCTGAACAGCACGGTCACGGCCTTGATGCGCTTTTCGTCCGTCAAATACTTGATGCGTTCTTCCTGAATTTTGTGCGCGTCAACTCGTTTCTGACGTTGTTCCTTGGCCTTCAGATTCAACTGCTCCAGCTCGTCATAGGAAAGGGCGAGAAAATTACGCAGTTCGTTCGACATGAATCTCCTCAAGTTGGGATAAGACTCAAGTTCAGGGGCAAACTCGGCTGGCAAGGGACCGCCAGCCCGGCATTAGGGTATCGCGCGGCTCTTCCATCGGTCAATCAAAAGACCTGATACATTGAATCGAAGAAGTTGCAGTGATGCCATCCGGATTACGCATCACTGTGGCGACCCGCTTTGCGCGAACTGGCCATTTATTTCAGTGAGATTGCCGAAGGGCGTTAAAGCACGATAGAATGTCCTCTGTGGCCCGGTAGTGTAATCGGTTTAACACGCCGCCCTCTCAAGGCGGAGACTACGGGTTCGATTCCCGTCCGGGCTACCAAAATCATCAGAAATCATCAGATCGCGCTATTCGTTTTGCGCCGACGCTACTGAATGCTCTTCGCGGTGCAGGGGGCGCACAGAAAAAAATTTGTGACGGCAGGGTGCGCAGCGCAACGCCTGGAATCCCAGAAAGCGTCCGGCGAAGGAAGTCACTCCGGTGATGCGCTCCGCGGAGATGCGTTGCAATTCCAAATTGCCGCAGATTCTACAATGCGCGTACATGAGCGTGCGAAACGGCAGCAAACGCGAATAAAATCGCGCCGCGCAAGCTTCGCAGCGCCAGGGAAGGATTCCCGCGAAAGCAAAGAGATAGTCCGGCACCGAGCGGCGTTTGGAGCGCCGGGTATTCGCGCTGTGACAAACCGGACAGCTTGCCAGGCTGATTCCGATCTCTTCTCTCCCGGCAGAGCATAGGCGAAGTGCGCGGCCAGCAGCAAGAGGTTTTAGTTCATTTGATAATGCCAGGGGAAATTCCCCCATTTTGTTCCAAACGAAAAATCGCGGGTCTAAAGACCCGCCACTACAAGTTCGGTTCACGCGTTCAACAACGAGTCTCGTCGTCCCCGGCTAGCTCTCGCGATACAATAAGCGCGAGGAGCACTCATGCCCGACTACACCGAAGAACACGCTCGCGCCGGCATTAACGCACAATTGCCCGCGCTCGAAACCTGGCCGAATCAATTTCCCGGCTACGTTATTACCACGCGCTTTCCTGAGTACTCCTCCGTCTGCCCCAAGACCGGCCTGCCCGACTTCGGCACCATCACCATCCAATACATGCCCAAGAAAGATTGTATCGAGCTGAAAGCCCTGAAAATGTATCTGCTCGCCTACCGCAGCTTGGGCATCTTCTATGAAAACGCCGTCAACAAAATCCTGCGCGACATCGTCGCGGCCGTGAAACCCGAATGGTGCGTGGTGCGCGGCGAATTCACTCCCCGCGGCGGCCTCACCACGTCCGTCTTCACCCGCTGGCCGGAAATCAACATGAAGTCCAAGCGCGGCGGAAGAAGCCTAAAGCGCAGGTAAGGTTGCTGCACCACGGTCTCCTGTTGCTTCCGTACGAATGAGTCGTCCACGCGGCCAGATTCATTCCCCACGCAGATCCCCGGCTCCCTGCATGACGCCGGCAACGGCAATCGCGGACGATGCGATGGCGCCGTATCCCGTCGCCGGGTTCGGTGCAACAATCGTTCCGAAGAGGAGCAACACGTTCCCGGCCCCGGCGATCGCTCCTCCGAGGATCTTGCCGATTCCGTTTAATATTTTGCGTTTCTTGGGCTGTGCTTCCCGATCTTTGGCCGAATCGCTCATCGCCTTCTCCAAGCGACCCACCATTTCAGGCTTGATGTCTCTGATATCTCGCAGATTTCGTGCAAGGACCTCATGCACGGAGCCGATCTTTCTTTTTGCTTATTCGATCGTAATGGTGATTTCCAACTCCGGATCGGCGATACCTGCGCGATACAGAAATTGCACATCCTCATCGGGTATCGCCGACCGCCGGAGGTTCCAAAAGACGGCGTCCGTCGCATCGTCGAGTGCCTCGAGGATGCCAATACGGTCCATAGCGTAAAAACCATCGGTAACCGAAGCCTGCCGCAGTTCCCGCAGGAGTTCCTTCAGCGGACCCTCGCCGTCACCAGGCCTCCTGCCAATGTGCTCGTCTCGCAGGTGTTGCACCTGCCTTGATAGTTGCGTCAAGTTGTACATGTTGTTGTGCAGTCTATCTACGTCTTCACCGCTTCCAATGGCACCTTTCCGGATATGTTTGGCGGCCAACGCGATTAAGAGCTTCTTGGATTCTTCATCGGTCGTGGTTGGGTTACTCCTTCAAGTGTGTCTGTGCTTGGGAGCGATCTTGCTCGCTTCCTGCGACTGGAGGTTGAGAAGACGGGGTTCTCCTGGCGTTGCACGGTGGACAGACGGGCGAAGGCAGGCGATAATTTCAAGTCAACAACATTGGCAGGGATGGCAGCTATTTTAGAGGAGGAAGTAAATGAGCATTTCTCCAAACATACCGACGCCGCAGGAATCGTATGGCTACGAGTCCACAGGGACGCCGCGGTGGATCTCCGTGCTGTTCGGCGTGGTGATTGCCGCGCTGGCGGTGCTGGGCTTCGTGGGGTATTCGACGGAGTCGCGCATGAGCGCGGACCTGGCGAAGCAGCAGGATCAGAACAAGATCCTGACCGCGCAACTGGACCAGGCAAATTCGCGTATCGCGGATTTGAAAGGCCAAATGGAAGTGACCACGCAGCGAATGGGCTTGACGCAGTCTGAGCTGGCGAAAGCCAAGAGCCGCGCGGAAGCGATCCGCCAGGAGCAGCAAACCTCCGACCAGAAGTTGACGGCGCAGCTCGGGCAAGTGCAGAAAGAAAGCGAAGAGAAAATCGGGGCGGTGGCCTCGGAAGTGGGCGGCGCGAAGAAAGACATCGAAGCGACGAAGACGGACCTGGAAGCGACGAAAGGCAAGCTGGAGCGCAGCTTGGGCGACATGAACGTGATGAGCGGGCTGATCGCCCGGAACAAGGACGACTTGGAAGACTTGAGGCGGCGCGGCGACCGCAACTACTACGAGTTCACCTTGCAAAAATCGAAGAACGCGCAGCGCGTCGGGCCGGTGCAGATGTCGCTGAACAGAACGGATCCGAAGAAAGCGAAGTACACCGTCACAGTGATAGCCGATGACAAGACGATCGAGAAGAGAGACAAAACTTCCGGCGAGCCGGTGCAGTTCTATGTGAAGGGCAGCGCGCGGATGGCGCCGTACGAAATCGTGGTTTTCGACGTGGGCAAGAGCCAGATTACCGGGTATCTGGCGACGCCGAAAGAGGGCGGCGCGGCCGCTCCTCCGGCGGCTGCAGCGGCGCCGGCAGCGACTCCGACAAAACCGTAGTTCAATCGCAAATTTAGTTTTACTTAGAAAGGCCCTGTTCCGTGTTCTGGAAACTCAGTACGGGACAGGGCTTTTGTGCGTCTGGCGGGCGCGTTAGCATTAAAAGATTAGCCGTTTCCTCTGACTGATTGTACGGAGCCCTCCGATGAAAACCCTGAACGTTCGAACTCTATTGCCGATTGTGGCGCTGCTCTACCTGGCCGCGGCGAACCCGGCGCGCGCGCAAGCTCCGCTGGAGCCCGCGCAAATGTCGCCGCGCACGCTGTTCTACTTGATTTGGCACGGTGTGCCGGGCGCGGAAACGAGAAAGGCCAACTCGCTGCTGGCGCTGTGGGACGATGCGGATTTTGCGCCGGTGCGTTCGGCGCTGGCGGCGGGGATGCTGAATTCCTCGGCGGACAAACCGGCGCAGGCAAAGCTCACGCCGGAGCAGGTGCAGGAATTCGCCGGGCTGCTGGAAAATTCTTTCACGCTTGGGTATGTGAGCGAGCCGGTAAGACGAAAACTCTCGAATGGGACCGTTTCGGAAGAGCCAAGAACTCCGGCGTGGAACGGAATGTTTTTTGTGTATGACCGCACTGGCAAGGAGATGGTGCTGACGAAAGCGATTCTGCTTTTGCGGATGCAGGAAAAAGAGGCGCCACAGCTTTCGCAAGTGAACATCGGAGGAGTGCAGGTACTTAAGTCTGAAAGCAAGACCGGAGCGACTTTTTGGGCCGAGCATGGCAAGTACGCGGTGGGGGCGGGCGAGCGATCGGTGGTGGAAGAGATTTTAGGGCGACTCGATGGCAAGGTTTCCGGGGCAGCCTCGCTGGCGCAATCCGCGGCGTATCAAGAAGCGAAGGGGAACCTGGGGAGCGGCCTGCTGGAATTTTTTCTGCGCGTTCCGGACCTGAAGAATCTGGCGGCTGACTCGAAAACCGGAGCCATGCAGGTCGGCCCGCTGCTGGAAGCCGCGAAGGTCGACGCGGTGCACTCTGTGAGCGGCCACATCACATTTGAAGGGGCAAAAACACACGTGCAAGGAGCGATTCTGGGCAATGCAGTTCCCGGAACGCCGTTTGACATCTGGTCGGCAGGGCAGGCTTCGCCGGCTTCACTCACATTTGTGCCGGCGGATGCGATCTCCTACAACTCGATGCAAGTGAATTTTCAGGGAATCTACGATACGGTGAAGCGCGTGGCGCGTGCCGCATTTCCCCAGGGCCAGCAAGGCGATGCGGACTTGCTTGACACGATCGCGCAGCAAAAACTGGGAATGCCTGTGCCGGATGCGATTGGATTGCTGAGCGGAGAATTTGCTTCCATGCAGATTAGCCCGTCGATGGACTTCACGAAACAAGTTTATTTTTTCGGCATCCGAAAGAAGCCGGAGACGTTGAAGCTGCTGCGGACGGTGTTCAGCGATCAGATCACTTCGGAGCGCAATGAAGGAGACGTTACTTTCGTGAAGATTTCCCTCGGGGGAAAACAAGGGACCGCCGGCGTCGCGCAATGGAATTTCTTCAATCTCGCAGTCACGCCGGACATGATTCTCGGTTCGAGCCGCGTTGAAACGCTTCGCGAAGTGCTTGCGAACCGCGCGCATGCTTCCACGACCGCCGGCCTTGCAAGCGTGCCGCAGTTTCAAGCCAGACGCGGGCAATTCCCGGAAAACCTGAGTGGACTTAGCTATTTCGACTTTCAAAAAGTCGATTGGCAAGGAGTGAAGGATCGCTGGGTCGCAGAGGCGAAGAAAAGCTCGGTGGCAAGAACTGTGAGCCCATCGAAAGATGGCGTGCCGTCCACTGTTCCCGATTGGCTCGAGCGAATGAATTTGCAAGTTGTAGCGCGGCATCTCCATTACTCTTCGAGTGTTTCGTGGAAGGATTCAAAGGGCATCCATTGGGATCAGTGGGTTGAATAGCGTGCGATGAACTTTTTTCGGCTTCTGACAACGGCGCTGCTATGCGCTGCCGTACTCTGCGTACGTTCTTTCGCGGAAGCTCAGGAAAATCAGCAACAACCGAATCAAACAATTCGAGTGAAAGTTGACCGCGTCAATGTTGGAGTGATTGTCACCGATCACCGCGGCCACTTCGTGGAAGGGCTGCGCCGTGAAGACTTCCATTTATACGACAATGGGATGGAGCAGCCACTCACTGGTTTTGCGGCTATTGAGGAACCGGCGCAGGTGTTGCTTCTCATTGAGGCTGGCCCCGCGGTCCATTTGCTGGGGAAGAATCACGTGCGTGCTTCGGACGCGCTGTTGAACAACCTTTCTCCTTACGACAGGGTTGCGATTGCCAGCTATTCGAAAGACCCGGAACTGCTACTGGACTTCACGCCCGATAAACCCACGGCAGAGTTCGCGCTGCATAATCTAAATTTCACACTTGGCTTTGCAGAGCTGAACTTGTCTTCCAGTCTCGCGTCGGCGATCGACTGGCTCGCGTCGTTTCCCGGCAAGAAAACGATTGTTGTTCTCTCGACCGGCGTCGATACTTCGCCGGCGGAAAAGCTGCAAGAGATTGAGCAAAAACTCAAGACTTCCGAGGTGCGCGTCCTGGCAGTGTCACTCGCCGGCGACTTCCGAAAGTTTCCCAAATGGAGGAAACTCTCGCCTAAGGAGCGCGAAGATCGCGCGTTCGTCAAGCAAGGTTTTGCGCAGGCCGATCAAACGCTGTAGGAACTCGCGATGGCAACTGGCGGGCGCGTATATCTCCCGAAGAATGAGAAGGAATTCGATCGCGCGTATTCCGAGATCGCGCAACTGGTCCGCCACGAATACAGCATGGCGTTCAGCCCGCCCGCCAAAGACGGCCAAGTGCACACCATTCAAGTGAAGGTAAAGCGCCTGGAATGCCGCGTGGATCATCGCCAGGCGTATCTCGCGCCGCCTTCCTAAAATCAGATCATTCTGATTGATCGATAAATAGATTCTTCTTAATGATGGGCCTGGGAGAGTTTCCCCCGGTTTTGTATTGTTAATCCAAAATCGAGCACGTAGGATAGCGGCGTTCACCGGGAAGCGCCAACTTGGAAAACTACACGCTGGGACCGCCGCTGAGAAGCTATGGGCCGAATATCAAGGTGACGGTCATTCTTGTCGTTGTGGGGCTTCTTCTGTGCCTGCTGGTATTTGCCGTGGCGATTGAGATAAAGGATGCAACTGCCTGGACGATTTTCTACGTCCTAGCAGCGTTGTATGGGGGAACGGTCTTGCGACAGCTGAGTTCCCGTGTGTGGCTGCACGAAACGGGGGTTTCCTGGCGCGGAATCCTGGGACAAGGAGAGATGCGATGGCTGGACTTTGACCGCATGTATTTCGGTTCCTATGAGATTCATGCGCACTACGTCCCGCTAGGAACGTTTTACCGTTTAAAGCTGGTGAGCACGCAAGGGCAGAAAGTTTCACTCGGGGAGCGCATTGGGGGCGGGGACGACCTGGCGAGGGAAATCGCGAAATTTACATTGAAACCGCTGCTGCAGAAGGCGATGCAGGAATTCGAGAATGGTCAAGAGTTCGGCTTTGGCGCGATAAGCGTTAGCAAAAGCGAAGGCGTGACGGTCAGTAAATGGTATTCCGACAAGAAAATTCCCTGGCAAGAAATTGAAGGATACGAGAGTAGTGATGCCTACTTCAAGATTCGCCGATATAAGAAACACTTTACGGTGAACGTTGCGTCCGAAAAGGTTGCCAACAAGCATGTTCTTCGCGCGGTCCTCGATAGCGTGATGCATAAGGTGTGGCAACGAGGACCATCGCCAGCGGAGGGGCGCCCAGCCACATAAGATCAAGAAATGTGGGAGACCAGGCTACTCAAATTCCTTCATTGTCTTTGCCATAGCGTGGAGGCGCTGGTCCATCATGGCGAAGACGGTTCCTTCATCAAATTTGCCGTCGCCGTTTCTCTTCCCGGCCGTCGTACCGGTAAGTATCTCGATGCCTTGTTCGACTTTGGCAATGGGCCAGATGTGAAATTTTCCGGCGGCCACGGCTTCGAGGATGTCTTCGCGCAGCATCAGGTCCTCGACGTTGGCATCGGGCATCATCACACCTTGCGTGCCGGTGAGTCCTTTGATGCGGCAGACGTCAAAGAACCCCTCGATTTTTTCGTTTACTCCGCCAATGGCCTGAATAGCGCCCTGCTGGTTGATCGAGCCGGTGACGGCGATGTCCTGGCGAAGCGGCAATCCGGAAAGCGCCGACGCGAGCGCGTAGATTTCCGTTGAGCTGGCACTATCGCCATCGACACCCGAGTAGGATTGCTCGAAGCAGATGCTGGCAGCGAGCGAAAGCGGTTTGTCCTGCGCGAACTGGCTGCGCAAGTAACCGGCGATGATGTGTATGCCTTTGTCGTGGAAGCGCCCGCTGAGATTGGCTTCACGCTCGATATTGATCAGTCCCGCTTTGCCGAGAGCCGCGGTCGCAGTGATCCGCACGGGCTTACCAAAGGAATAGCCACCGATTTCCAGGACACTCAGCCCGTTGACCTGGCCTACGCTTGTGCCCTCCACATCCACGAGCAGGGTTCCTTCCTGAATCATTTCGCGGATGCGCGTCTCGATCAGGTTGTGGCGCTCCATTTTCGAGGACAAGGCACCGCGCACATGCGCCGCGCGGACCACGGATTCCCCGGCAGCTGCGGTGTTGTAATGCGCTTCGCGGGCCAAGTCGGCAATATCAATGAAGCGCGCGGTGACCTTGTTTCTTCGACCAGCTTGGCGCACGCCATATTCGAGCATGGCGGCAAATGCGCCACGGTCGAACGGATATAAATTTTCTTTTTCGGACAAGGCGCGCAGCCGCCCGGCATATTCCGCGATGACGCCGTCGCTCATGGCCATTTCCTCGTCAAATTCGACGCGCACCTTGAAAATTTTGCGGAAATCTTCCTCATACTCATAAAGCAATTCGTACAAGGAGCGATCGCCGATGAGGATCACTTTTACATTGATGTCGATGGGCTCCGGCTTCTGGGCGCTGCCGCCAAAGGGATAAAACATTTCGAGCGGCTGAATTTCCAGGCGGTTATGGTTCAGCGTGCGCTTGAGCGCGCGCCACACGCCAACTTCCGACAATGCTTCCAGCGAATACATGATCAGGAAACCGCCATCGGCGCGGAGGAGCGAACCGGCGCGCAGGTCCATGAAGTCGCTGGTCCAGCCGCCTCGCGCGTCATAGGCGCGCTGGATGGTGCCAAAGAGATTGGCGTAGGTGGGCGTGGTTTCGAAAATGACCGGAGACTTGTCGTCGTTGTCGTGCGCGAGAATGACGTTCACGCCATACACGCGGAAAGGATCGCGTTCCGGACCGGCTTGCGGTTTGGGCAAACCGTCCGGCGTTTCCTCGTCGTGTTCGCCTTCACCCTCGCGCTCCTTGAAAGGGTCGAGATTGTCGAGCAGGTGGTGGCGCACTTCCTCAAGGTATTCGGCGACGCTGCTACCGGGATACTTTTCCTTGAGTTCCTCGATGACGCCATCGACCAGCACGGAGGCCGCTTCCTGCTCCAGGTAGCTCAACTCGCTGGCCAGTTCGCGCGAAAGCGTGAGGGTCTTCCGGTATACGACCGTAAATTCCTGGCGAAATTGCTCGTACTTCCGCTCAATATCCTCGGCCACAGGGCTTTCGAGTTTGCCTTCGTGGACCATCTTGGAGATGTCCTCGATGGGCACCATTTGGCCTTCGAGCACGGGAAAAATCTCCGGCAGCGCCACAGCACCCACCTGCATGTGGCCTAGCGCGAATTGTTCGCGCGCGATGCGGCGCGTGAAATCGTCCATCAATTCTTTTTCGCGCACGGTGAAGCGCTCAACGATGCGCCCTTTTTGGCGCTGGAACGGTTCTCCTTCAAACACTTGGGGGATCCGCCGCCGCAGAAAATCGATGCCCGCCTGCATGTCTTTCTTGAATCCGTTCGCATGCCCGCGCGGCAACGTAATCAGTCGCGGACGGTCGGTGATCTTGAAATTGTTTACGTAGCAGCGGTCCTGCGATTCCTTCACGCCCGGCTTCAACTCCTCAATCATTCGTGCGATCGTTCCGCCGCGGCTCGTCCCCGCCAATCCGCAAACGAAAACGTTGTAGCCCGGCGCGCCCAGTTCCACGCCCATTTTCAGCGCGCGCAACGCGCGCTCTTGTCCGACAAATCCTTCGCGCAAATCCGCTTGCGCCGTTGTTTCGAATGGCAGCCGTGCCGGCTCGCACCGCCACCGAAGTTTTTCCGGCTCCAGCGCAACAGGCTTTCCAATTTTTTTCTTCGGTTCGTTCATACGGGCTCGTTCTTCTTTGGGCGGGTACTCTAGCACAGCCTGGATTTTCGTTCTGTAATTCCGCTCCCTGTATTCTTGCAGAGCCTTACGCTTGCGCTTCCTCCAATTCGTCGCGATGTTCCATATATACACGGAACACGCCCATCGCTGCCGCCATGATCGTCGGCCCCGCCACAATTCCCAGCAACCCAAAAACTTCGATTCCGCCCAACACGCTGACAAAGAGCAGCAATTCATTCAGCCGCGTGCGATTCCGCAGCAGCACCGGT
>WNFO01010192.1_pt1 | contig 10206 bp, 10 predicted proteins | sample 5400251 | NCBI WGS metagenome assembly WNFO01 (sample SAMN13153354, study PRJNA577476) | soil metagenome | isolation source: 100 cm saprolite under Madrone tree | place: USA:California | collected 2016-06-14
TCACCCCCATGGCGGCGAAATTGGCGGCCTGCTGGCCGGAGCCGCACATGCGGTCCAGGGTAGTCCCGCAGACATCGAGCGGAAGCCCGGCGATGAGGGCGGCGTTCCGCGCGATGTTGAGCCCCTGCTCGCCCAACTGGTCGACGCAGCCGATCACCACGTCCTCGACCTCGGCGGGGTCGATCTTGGTCCGCTCGACGAGCGCCTTCAGCGTATCGGCGAGGAGGTCATCCGGCCGGACGGTGGAGAGCTTGCCGTTTCGCTTGCCCACGGCGGTGCGCGCCGCCCCGACGATCACTGCATTGTTCATGGCTGTCTCCCTGTGGAAGTGTTCCGCTTGATCAGGCGCGACGGCGCTTGACCTGGTCGCCGAGCTTACAGAAGGCGCAGATCTCTCCGGTGGTGACCTGCCCACACACCGCGCATTCGTTGAGCACGGTGGGCTCGGCGTGCTCGAAGACACCGCGGGCCTTCTCGAGAAAGCCGAAGAGGAAGTTGTGCTTGGCTCCGGGCGAGGCCTCCTCGAGCCGGTCGAGGATCTGTTTGTGGGTGATGGACGTGGCGCCCTTGGCGAAGGGGCACTCCTCTACGATGTAGTCGATGCCGCGCAGGAAAGCGTAGGCCGCCGTCTCCCGCTCGGAGAGGCGATAGAGCGGCTTGACCCGGCGGGCGAGCTTGGGATGCGTCGAGGCGAGGGCGGGCGACTGGCGCGAGAGCGGATCCATCTGCCAGTGGAGCACATTGCCGAACAGCACCGCCGCCTCGTCGTCCAGGTTGTGCCCGGTGGCGATGACCGGGTAGCCGTGGTCCACCGCCGCCCGGTTCATCAAATAGCGCTTGCTCAGTCCGCAGGCCGAGCAGGTAGGACGCCGCGTCGCCTTCTGGACCTCGGGGATACCCGCGCCCACGCGCTCCAGTACCGACTCGACAATGAGCTTCTGCCCGCGCGAGGCGGCAAAGGCCTCGCACTTGGCCTTCGACTCGACGGAATAGTCGAAGATGCCGAGGTCGAGATAGAGCCCCGCCGTCTGGTAGCCCGTCTCGATCAGAACGTCCCACAGGGCAAGTGAGTCCTTGCCTCCGGAGACCGCCACGAGCACGGACTCCTCGGGCGTGAACATCTTGTGCTTGCGGATGGCCTCCGCGACCTGCTTGCGGAAGAACTCCTGGAAATCGGGCGAGCAGAAGGCGGCGTTGTGGCGGGGCAGCTCGATGACCGCGCCGGCTCCGCACTTGCGGCACTTCATTGCCGGTCGCTCCCCCCCGACATCACCGGCCGAACCTCCAGCTCGTCGCCCTCGCCCACCACCTCGTCGGCGGTGAGGAGATCGCTGCCGCGGATCACGAGCACGGTGCCGGGCAGGATGTCGAGCTCCTTGAGGACCTCCTTCACACGCTTGCGACCGGGCAGCTCGACCTCCCGGCTGGGATTGCGGAGCTTGATCTTCACGTTCTGGGAAATCCCGGCGCGGCCTTGACGCCACGCAGCTGCTCGAGGTGAACGCCGTCGTGCCAGGCCTGGAGCGTCCACCACTGGGCGAGATCGAGCGCGCCAAGCCGCGGGTGCGGGAAGGTCAACGGACGGGGGTCCACGCCGCCCAGTCGCTCGATGCTTTGCCGGCTACGCTCCCGGGACGCCTTCATCTCCGCGACCAGCTCAGCAAAAGGCTTGCCGCGCTCCGGCCACACGGCCTGGGGGCTTCCGCTCGACCGCCCGCAGGGGTGGCGAGCGGCGCGAAGGCCTTGAGATCGGCGGGAATTTCCCCCACGGACCAGTCCTGGTCGCTCGTGCGCCAATCGGCTTGCGCCTGACTCAACCCCTCGACCTCTTCGAGCAGGCGGGTGCGCACCGACTGGAGATCGTTCCAGAGCGCTTCGACGGGAGCGGGCAACGGCATCGGTGCGTTCCTCCGTGCGGGGTGCGTGACGGCTTCGATTATAGCCCACCGAGTGAGGACATGATACAAGGTGAGGTGTCCATGGCCGACTCCGAACACCCGCATCCGCTCTCCCGCGAGCCGTGGCGGACGCGCTCGACCCGCCCTGTTTACGACAATCGGTGGATCCGCGTGCGCGAGGACGTGGCCCTCATGCCCGACGGCCGCTCCACCATCTACGGCGTCGTGGAGTGCTCGGAGTGCGTCGGCATCCTGCCCTTCGTGGATGCGGACACCGTGCTTCTCGTCGGCCAGTACCGCTACGTCGCCCAGGGCTTTTACTGGGAAATGCCCACGGGCGGCATGCATCCCGGCGAGCGTCCCGAGGAGGCCGCCCAGCGCGAGCTCGCCGAGGAGGCGGGACGCGAGGCGGGTTCGCTCGTCAAGATCTGCGATTTCCACACGTCCAAGAGCATTTTGCGCGAGACCGCCCACCTCTACCTGGCCCATGACCTGCGACCGGGCTCGCGCCCGCCCGACCCCACCGAGTTCATCGAGCGACGCGAGTTCCCGTTCGCGGAAGTCCTCCGCATGGTGGTGAGCGGCGAGATCAAGGACGGGATGACCGTGATCGCCGTGCTCCACGCCGCGCGTCTTCGCGCGACCTGAGCCTGCCCGGCCTCCCCTCGCCTGCCTCAACCCTTGACGGCGCCCGCGGTGAGGCCGCGGACGATGTGCTTCTGCACGAAGAGGGCGAGCAGGAGCACGGGAAGCGTGATGACGGTGGCCGCCGCGGTGAGCCCACCCCAGTTGATCTCCTCGTAGGAGAGAAAGCTGTAGACGGCGATGGGCAGGGTCCGCGTCTTGAAGCCGGCAATGATGAGAGAAAACAGGAAATTGTTCCAGGAAAAGATGAAGGCGAGAATGCCCGTGGCCACGATGCCCGGCTTGGCGAGGGGGATGGCGATACGCAAGAAGGCCGCCCCGTGCGTGCATCCGTCGATGCGGGCCGCCTCGATGAGATCGCCGGGCACGTCCTCGAAGAAACCGATCATCACCCACAGTACGAGGGGCAGGGCCACGATCAGGTGAGTGAGGATCAACGCCGTATAGGTGTCGATCATCTTCGCCTTGGTGAACAGGATGAACCACGGAATCAGATAGCCGATGCCGGGCGCCATTCGCGCGGTGAGGATGCCGAGGGCGATGCCCGTCCGCTTGAACCTCGCGATGGCATAGGCGCCCGGCAGCCCGAAGAGAAGGGCGAGCCCCGTCGAGCCCAGAGCGACCACCAGGCTGTTCACAGTGAATGTGAAGAACGGGTTCTTCTGGAACACCTCACGGTAGTTCGCCAGGGTGGGCGTGAAGAGCCACACGGGCGGATAGGCAGTGTTCTGCACCTGCGTCTTGAGCGAGGAGAGGAGCATCCACCCGAGGGGAAAGAGGAAGGGGACGAGCAGCGCGACGAGAAACACATAGGTCCAGGGGTTGACCCGGTCGCGCCGGCCCTTCGACACGCTGATCACGTCACCACGCTCCCCGTCTCACCTTGATGAGGAGCAGGCTGACCCCGAGGACGAGGGCGAAGAGGATGACGAGGAGCGAGCTCGCGTACCCGATGTGGAAGTAGAAGAGGCCGACCTGGAAGGTGTAGACGTTGAGCGTCTCCGAGGCGAAGCCGGGCCCTCCCTGCGTCATCACGTAGATGATGTCGAAGGTCTTGAGGCAATCGATGGCCCGGAAGAGGAGAGCCACGATGATGGTGGGGCGGAGAAGCGGCAGGGTGATCCGCCAGAACATCTGGGTCGAGGAGGCGCCGTCGATGAGCGCGGACTCGTAAGGCTCGATGGGGAGGGTGGCGAGGCCGGCCAGGGTGATGAGGGTGATGAGCGGCGTCCACTCCCACGTGTCCACCACGGCGAGCGCGGGCACCACGATGGCCGCATTGCTGACCCACTTGTAGGGCCCGAGCCCGACCAGCCCGACGAGGTAGTTCATGACGCCAAGGGTCGGGTTGTACATCATCATCCACACCAGCGCGATGGCCACCGGCGTCGCCACCATGGGCAGGAGAAAGATCGATCGCACGAAACCCTTACCCCGGAAGGGTCGGTTCAGCACGAGGGCCAGGGAGACGCCGAGGAGAAGCTGGAGCGCGGTGGCGAGGCCGGTGAAGTACACGGTCAGCCACAGGGCGTTCCGGAAGCGGTCGTCTTCGACGAAGGCTCGGCGGAAGTTCCCGAGGCCGACGAACTCCGGGCTGGTGAGGCTCGAGGCATACCACGAGTGCACGCTCATGTAGAGCGTGTAGGCGACGGGGAACGCCATGAGGAGGGCAACGGCTACGACCGAGGGAAGGGTAAAGACCAGCACCGGGTGGCGCTCGACGAATCGCGACCACCCGGTGCCGACGTGAGGCAACGGGCTCTACTTTTTCTCCGTCTCGGCCATGATGCGCTTGACGTCCGCGGCCGCCTTGTTGTCCGCCGCCCTGACGTCTCCGCCCTGGATCGACACCACGATGGCTGCGCCGATGGCGTCACGACACTCGGCGACCGCGATCACCGGCGGATTCCACAGCGGCGTTCCGACCTTGGAGCCCAAGGTGAGCGACTCGCGCAGGTCAGCCGGGACCTTGACTTGCCCCTTCGGGTCCTTCCAGACGGATTCACGCGCGCCCAGCACGCCCTTCTCGCTCTGCACCGCGAGCACCTGCTCTTTGGCGGTGGCCCACTGCATGAAGAGCCAGGCCGCTTTCTGATTCTGGCTGGTCTTGGGCATGGCCAGGCCCCAGACGGCAACGGTCGAGCCGTATTGGCCCTTGGGACCGCGTGGAAAGAGCGCATAGCCGACCTTACCCACCACCTTCGACTTCTGCGCGTCCTCGATGACGGGGAAGAGCGAGTTCGCATCCGTGTACATGGCGGCTTTGCCCTGCGAGAAGATGGACGAGGCCTCGTACCAGTGGTTGTTCTCGGAACCCGGAGGGCCGTAAAGACGGAGCAGGCGGCCATAGAGCTCGAGCGCCTTCAGGCCGTCCTCGTTGTTGAACATCGGCTCGCGGTTGGGGGCGAGCCAGGTGCTGCCCATCGCGTGTAGGTAGGCCGCGAACGTGGACGTGGCGGCCGCCCGCTTGCCGCGGGCCACGATGCCATAGCCGGGCTGGCCGTCGTCGGTCATGGCCTTGCCGTTGAGGGCCTTGGCCGCCGCCTCGAGCTCGTCGAGGGTGGTCGGCACCTTGACGTTGTACTTCTGGAAGACGTCCTTGCGGTACATGAGAGAGCCGTTCTCGACCTGGATGGGGAGCCCCACGGTCTTGCCCTCGATGATCATGGCCTCGCGTGACTTCTCGAGAAAGTCGCTCCAGTTGTACTCCGGAGCGGTCATCGCGGGATTCTTCAGGAACTCGTCGACGGGCTGGAGCCAGCCCGCCCGCATGTACTTGAGACCTTCCTGGGCCGGCATGCTCATGAATACGTCGATGGAGCTGGCGGCGGAGGCCAGCTCGACGAGCACCTTGGCGCGAAACTGGTCCTCGGGATACACCTCGGCCACGAGCTTGACGCCCGTGAGCGCCTCGAACTCCTTGAGATGGGGCTCGATCGCACCCTGCCACGGATGCTTGTTGAGAAGGACCCGCAGCTGGGTCCCCTTCGCCTGCTGCCAGTTGAATTGCTGCTGGGCGAGCGCCGGTGATGCCAGGGCCAGGCACAGCGCCATCGCGAGCACCCATATCCTTCGTGTCACACCCATGAGCTGTCCCCTTTTCTCTTTTTTCTTCTCCCGGCAACGCCGCCGGAGCCGACCGCAGGTGGAAGTACGCACTACCGCCCTCACGTTCTTACTCTCGCCCCCCGTGGATGTCAATTCGCGAGGGCAGGAAGCCGCGCGCCCGTCGTGTCGTCAGCCCTCGAGCTCCGAGATCATCGCGTTGGCCCGACGGATGCGTCGGCTCAGCTCGCGCCCCAGATTGGTGAGGAGCCGGATGGCGATGGCGGGGTGCTCTGTGCCCAGCAGGTGGAACGCGTCTGCGGAGAGCACGTAGCACACCACCTCTTCGTCGGCGGTGACGGTGGCCGAGCGCGGTTGCTGGTCGAGGAGAGCGAGCTCGCCGAACACGGTGCCCGCGGAGAAGGAGGCGAGCCGGCGCTGCCGCCCCTGCCCGGGCACTTCCACCCTCACACTGGCCGTCCCCTGCGATATCAGGAAAAGGTCGCGGTCGTGGCTGCCTTCCTTGATCACGACCTCGCCTGCGCGAAAGGTGCGGCGCACGAGGAGCGCGCGCACCGCCGCACACTCGGCGTCGCTCAACCCCTCGAGGACGCTCAACCGGTCCACTTCCACCTCGCCGCCGAGCGCCTCCCCTCCTCCGCCCGCGAGAAGCACCCGATCCTCGGCCGATTCGAGCGCGGAGTCCGTGTCGGAGAACAGGCCGTGGTCGCCCAGCGCGCCCGCCACGCCCAGGTCGCGAAGGATGCGCGAGACGAGGTAGTTGTCGTGCGGGTGACTGATGAGAAGGTGGCCGCCCTGTCCCTTGAGGCGGTCGTTGATCTGAAGGAGGATGCGCGCGCCCGTGCTGTCGAGCTCGTTGACCCGCTTGAGATCGAGAATCACGTGATGGGCCCCCGCCTGTGTGGCGGCCTCCACGCGCCCGGCGAGGCCGTCGGCCGTGCCGAAGAAGATCGGCCCTTCGAGCTCGAAGACGACGATGCGTCGTCCATGCTCGGCCAATCGCTCCATCAGCTCGGGATCCCGGGCGCGCCGCGATCGCACCGTGTCGCCATGGTACGCCCGGCGCACCACCGACTTGCTCATCCGGACGAGGAAGAACAGGACGGCGAGGGCCACGCCCATGCCCACGCCGACCACCGGGTCGAAGATAAGAATGCTCGCGGCCACCAGCAAGACCACGAGGAGATCCACCCCCATCACGCGCCAGTGGGCGCGCTCGCCGCCCAGCATCCGCGCCAGATGCTGAAGGCTCCAGGGATCGAAGAGCTGGATGCCGACGACCACGAGCATGCCGGCGATCACCGCGCGGGGCAGCAAGGCAATGGCGGGGCCGAGAAGCATCACGGCGAGCAGCACCACCGAAGCGGCGACGACGATGGCCAAGCGCGTCCGCCCGCCCGCGCGGCGATTGGTCACGCTCGCCCCGAGATTCACCCCGCTGGGAATCCCACCAAAGCACGCGGCGATCGTATTGCCGAGGCCGAGGCGGGTCAGTTCCCGGCTGCCGCTCGAGCGCTCGCCGATCACGCCATCCATTACCCTCACGCAGAGCAGCACGTCGAGAGAAGAGACGATGGCCAGTCCGAACGCACCGATAGCGAGAGTGAGGAGCGCCGGCCACATCTCCCGATCCGCCACGAGCATCCCGAAGCTCGCCACGTACCTCGGCCAGGGCCACGTTTCCGGCAGAGGCCCCACCACCGGCCCGAGCAGAGCCTGGGCGCCCAGGGCCCGGAGCGTGTAGTAGGCGGCGCTCCCCGCGAGCATCCCCTGGATCACCGGCGGCACCCGCCTGGTCAGCCGCGGGCCAGACCACATGACGAGCGCGGTGAAGAGGCCGACCGCGAGCGTGAGCGGCTGTACGGAGGCCAGGTTGGAAGCGAGGTCGCGCATCGGCACATGCCGGCGAAACCCTAGCAGGGCATCGACCTGGGCCAGAATGATGAGGATCGCGCCGGCATTCTGGAACCCGCCCATGACCGGAGATGGAATATAGCGGATGAGATATCCCAATTGCAGTACGCCGATCAGCGCCTGGAAGAGTCCCGCGGCGAGGACAACGAAGAACACGAGGCCGAGCGTTCGCTGGAAATCTCCGCGTGCGGCGGCGGCGGACGGACCTCGGGCCACGCCCTCGAAGATGACGGCCGCCATAACCAGCGTCACCACGCTCCGCGGCGTGTACATGAGGCTGGGAGAGCCTCGGAGGAGAGCGCCGGAGAAGAGCACAACCACGGCGCTCAAGAGACCGGCGAGGATACCGTAGGGAACATAGTCATTGCCGAGGGACTGGAGGGCGAAAAGCCCATAGCCCATGCTGAGAGGGATGATCAGGATTCCCGCGCTGACGCCCCCCGCTATGTCGCCTCGCAAGCCGGATCCCACGACGATGCTTTGCCCTCTCTCTCCGGGGGGATTCCGGCACTGCAGGATGGTCCGGCCGCCCGCCGGGTGATACTAACTCAAAGTCAGGACGGGCGGGAGCGTTGGGCGGGGGGCGAGAGTCAGAGCTTGCCGACGAGATACATGCTGCCGGTGGGCGCGGCGACGCCGCCCGCTGGCTCGAGGGTCACCGCGAAGGTGTCGGGCGGCCCGCCGGATTTAAGTGGCGCCACGCGGAGACTACCCACACCCTTGGCGTCCACGGTGAAGACGCCGGCCGGCATGGGCGCGCCCGTACCGGCAATCGCCCAGAGCTCATAGGCCTTGCCCGCGGGCGCTGGCGGCAGTCCCTGAGCGACAAGCAGGCCACCCGCCGTCGCGTGCCAAAGTACGCGAGCCTTGGCCTCGGGCGCGGGCGCGAGACCTGAGAGCGCGACGATCTGGGTCGCCGGATCCCGGAGTATGGTCACGAGTGATTCCTGGCGCGCCAGCTCCCGCTTGAGCTCGGTCTGTTCCTGGGCGAGCTGGCCGATCCGCCGGTCGTAGACGGTCGAGACGGCGAAACCGACCGCGATGGCCGCCACGCCCGCGGCCATGGCACCCACCGCGACCACCGTCCACAGCGATCGGTGCGGCGGCGCGGAGCGCGGCATGGACAGCACCCGCGTCACATTCCCTCGGGAGCGCTCCTCGGCGTCGATGCGCGCCATGAGCGCAGACTTGACGACGGGCGGCGGCGTTTCGGCCGTCTCCTCCGCGAGCGTCGCCACCGTCAACTCGAAGTCACGCAAGGCCGCCCGAGCGTCCACATCGCCCGCCGCGAGGAGCGCCTCGAACCGCGCGCGTTCCCCGACGTCGAGCGCTCCCAGAGCGTAGCCCGCGGCCAGCTCGACGACCTCATCGTGATTCATGCCAGCGTATGCCCCTCTCGCTTCATCAGGCTCCTCAGTCGCTCGAGCCCCAGCCGTGCCCGTGTCTTCACCGTCCCTAACGGTTCGCCGAGACGATGGGCGATCTCCGACTGCGTCAAGCCCTCGAAGAAAGCCAGCTCGACCACGCGCCGCTGCGGCTCGGGCAGGCCCTCGAGCGCTGACCGGACACGTCCTCGCCGCTCCGCCGCCACGCCGGGATTCTCCGCGGGCGCGTCGGAAGCGCTCGCGGCTATCGCATCGTCCACGGGCGCCACGAACGTCCTCTCTCTTCTACGTATGGCACGCAGCCTGTCGATTGCCCGCGTCTTCGCGCGCATGACCACCCACGCCTCGGGGCTGCCGCGACGGGGGTCGTAGCGGGCCGCCTCCTGCCATATCTGCCAGAACACCTCCTGCAGCACTTCCTCGCATGCCGCGGGGTCGCGGAGCACACGCCGTATGAGCCCGAGAGCGAGGCCCGCAAAGGCGTCGTAGAAGTGGCTGAAGGCTTCCCGGTCCCCTTGGGCAATCTTCGCGAGGAGGCCGGCGGACGCATCCGACGGCGGGAGGCCGACACTTTGCATATCGACGTAATCACTAGCAGCCCCCACATCGCGAGTCAATACATCCAGACGCACGTTCCCGTTCGTAGTCGAGGAGAGAGGTATGCCCGCTCGAGCCAGCGCTAGAATCCGAGCCGTAGACCCGTACTCCGCTGCAGGCGGGTCCGAGTTATAGACGACGGAAACGTCAACCCGAAGGGCGCCGGGCGGGTCATCCGCGTCGAGGAAGCTGTGTCAACCGGCCGTGCTCGTGGCGCGATCACCGATGCCGATCGTTTCATGGCCGCGAGTGACTGCGATAGGGGCCTATGTACGAGGATGGATACGCCAAAAGTCGGAGTCTCGCACCTTTCAGCTTGACAGCCTCCGGAGCCTGACTCGGTTATTCGGTAGCAACCCTCGGCAAGTGCGGGCCCAGCGGCACGCACGGGTCCACGAGTGCGTGATCGGATAAGGCCCGATCGAAAATCATTTCGCGGCCCGCGATCGCCCTTCTTGAACGCTCTCCATACGTCCGAAAACCGAGGTGTAGAGTCGCGTCACGAGAAGGAGGGCTCGCCATGCAGATCCATTCGCTCGCTGCTCATCACGCCTCGGAGCTGGACCGGCTCGGCGACGAGATCGCCGAGCTGTCTGCGCACCTCGACGCCGCCACCGCGCGCCTCTTAACCTTGATCCGCGAGTTCGACGCACGCGGGGGATGGAACACAGGCTTCCGCTCCTGCGCCGCCTGGCTGAGTT
>WNFO01006663.1_pt1 | contig 10205 bp, 10 predicted proteins | sample 5400251 | NCBI WGS metagenome assembly WNFO01 (sample SAMN13153354, study PRJNA577476) | soil metagenome | isolation source: 100 cm saprolite under Madrone tree | place: USA:California | collected 2016-06-14
AGCGTAAGAGCAGCCGCGGTTCGCAGTTAAAGGAAGTAAAGTTTCGGCCTGCCACCGCGGAACACGACTATCAGGTTCGCAAGAACCAGATTCTCCGGTTCCTCGGCGAAGGCCACAAAGTGCGCGCCATGATTTTTCATCGCGGGCGTGAAATGGCTCACCAGGAAGTCGGCCGCGCCAAGATGAACCGTTTGCTCATGGAGATTGGCGACCAGGGCCAGATCGAGACCATGCCGCGCATGGAAGGGAACGTTTTGGTGGCATTGCTCGCCCCGAAAAAAGGCGTAAGCGTCGCCAAGCCCGCTGGACAGACATCGTCCAGCGCCCAGCAGTCGCCGTAATTAGCGCAAACGAAAGCATCAGCAAGATTGTGTAGGGATGATTCAGAAATTGTGTAGGGGCGGACTTTAGTCCGCCATCTTCGGTGCCACAACCGAATCTCCAAACGAGGGAATTAGGCAATGCCAAGAAACGCATCGAAACCGAAATTGAAATTGAAAACGCATCGCGGCGCAAGGAAGCGCTTCAAGTTCACTGCCAACGGCAAGATCAAGCGCGGCCACTCCGGCAAGCGCCACTTGATGGGTACCAAGGCGCCCGGACGCATGCGCAAGCTCAAGAAGCTGACCCTGGTCAACAAAGCAGACATCGCCAGCGTCAAGCAGATGCTTCCGTATGGCTAGATTTTTTTCGAAACGTTAGGACGTTCCAACGTTTAGACAACACTTTCGTGCCAGGCAGCGCTTCACGGGTGCCTGCCGGCCGATTCGCCCCGGACTTTTCGAGGCACTTGTAGCGGCTGGGCTTTAGCCCGGCATCGTCCGCGTCTCGCGGACGACCTCTTCGGCTTATTTGCGCGAAGATCGCTGCATTCAGAAACCACCGGAAACAAACCCGTTGCCGTACGCGTGTTTTTCGCGTTCACGCAACCTGTCTTGTTTCCCATAAAAAAAGGAGAAACCCATGGCACGCGTAAAACGCGGCACCAAGCGCCGGGCTCGGCGCAAGAAGTATCTTAAGAGGACAAAAGGCTTTTTCCTCACCAAGAGCAAGCTCTACCAATCCGCACAGGAAGCCGCCAATCGCGCCGATCGCTACGCCAAGCGCGACCGCCGCGTCAAAAAGCGCGAATATCGCAAGCTCTGGATCCAGCGCGTAGGCGCCGCCGCACGCAACAACGGCCTTACCTACGGCCAGCTGATTCACGGCCTCAAGGTTGCCGGCGTGGCGCTCGACCGCAAAGTGTTGGCGGACATCGCCGTAAAGGACGCGGCAACATTCACGTCGCTAGTCGCGACGGCAAAGGCCGCCGCTCCGCCGCCAGCCAAGGCGAAAAGGGCCTAGCTTCCTTTGGCGGCACCCAACCTTTACACTGTCATTCCCAGCGGAGCGGCCGGTTTTTTCTTGCATTCGCGCAGTGAATGCGGCCGCGCAGTCGAGGAATCTCTGTTCGCTTTTGGCGCGGCGTCCGCTTTCTGAAGGCAGCGCTGTTTCTCCCGAAGGGGCACGATATATCGTGCCCTTCGGTGTAATCTACTTCGCGATCATGCCAACTTCTGATCTCGGTCTTGACAAGACTCTGGCGGCCCTCGGGGTCACGCAGCCCGACCAGGTTACGCTGTGCTTCGCAAAGATTCGACTACATTTCCAGGCTCATTTCCAAACTGTTCATGACGAATCGGACTGGAAAATCTTCCGCGACGTCTGGCTAGGGCGCAAATCTGGCGTGCTCACGTTAATCACCGACAACTGGCTCAAACCAGCAATGCCAGAATTGAAGCGCGCCGTCGGTGCCGGACTAAACGACTTGCGTGCGCACGTCGAATCGCAAATCGAAGCGCGTCGCGCCGTCATCGAGTCTGGCGCCGAGGAATCCTCACTTGCGCGTGACCGCGTTGATCTCTCCCTCCCCGGCGTCCACCGCCCCGTCGGCTCCCATCACCTGATCCGCCAGGTCTTCCAGGAAATCGAAGACATCTTCGTCTCCATCGGCTTCTCTGTCGTCGAAGGCCCCGAAATCGAAACGCCTTACTACAATTTCGAAGCGCTGAATATTCCCGAATTCCATCCTGTCCGCGATGACATGGACACCTTCTATCTGGAATTGCCCCCCTCATCCGATAAAAATAGCGCGAAGACGCCACTCCTTCTCCGCACGCACACTTCGCCCATGCAAATTCGCACCATGGAAAAGCAGAAACCGCCCGTGCGCGTCATCGTTCCCGGCAAGGTCTATCGCCGCGACAATCCCGACGCCACGCACTCGTTTATGTTCCATCAAGTCGAAGGGCTCGCCGTCGACACGGACATCACCTTCTGCGATTTCACCGGCACCATCGAATATTTCGTCAAACAATTCTTCGGCCCCAGCGTGAAAACCCGCTTCCGCCCCAGCTATTTCCCGTTCACTGAGCCGAGCGTCGAGTTCGACGTTTCCTGTCCCTTCTGCGGCGGCACCGGCGCAGCGGCAAGCGGCGGAACCTGCTCGAAATGTAAAGGCGCTGCTTGGATCGAACTCTTCGGCGCAGGCATGGTCGACCCGGCCGTTTATGGCTTCGTGAATTATGACGCCAAAAAAGTCAGCGGCTTCGCCTTCGGCATCGGGATCGACCGCATGGCCATGCTCAAGTATGGCATCGACGATATCCAGGTCTTTTTCCAGAACGATGTGCGCTTCTTACAGCAGTTCCCATGACGCGCCACGGAGGTACTTAGAATGACACGAGCCAAGGAATTCCTTCGGGACCTACAGAAGCGACTCACTGAAACGTCAGCGAAGGATCATTACGAGTGGACTCTGGAATGGAAGCCCGAAAGAGGTGAGCGGCAAAGCGTCGACCTTGTTGGAAGACGTAAGGTAAATGGGCCTCTCCTACTGATTGAAGTAGAGCTGAGGCGGGGAGACCCTTCCTCCAATGTGCTCAAGATTTGGCTCTGGAAGAGTCAGAGAAAGTTGAAACGCTTCATCCTCTTCCAAGCGTTTTCGCGGTATTACAACAAAACAAATCGGACGCTCATAAAAAGGGCTAAGTTTCTTGGCGAGAGGATGGAGAAAGACCTAGAGGGAACCAAAGCGGGATACATTCCGATCGAGTTCAATTACCGTCCTGGAAAGAGCTCAAAAGCAGGGGGTGGAGCTCGTCGTCATCGCGCGCGGTATCTTGCTGGAAGAATCCTCCGCGAGATGAGACATCTCAGGCTAGCGTAGTCGCTTCGGTTGCGTCCGACTAATTCATATTAGGAATGCTATGACTTTTACTGACGCCAAACAACGCTTCTCCAACCGCGTGGCGGACTACGTTCGCTATCGCCCAGGCTATCCCGCGGCCGTGCTCGATCTCTTGCGCGCGAAATGCGGCTTGCGTCCCGGCCACGTCATCGCCGACGTTGGCTCAGGCACCGGCTTCTTGAGTGAACTCTTCCTGAAAAACGGCAATCGCGTTTACGGCATCGAACCCAACACGGAAATGCGCCAGGCCGGAGAAGAATATCTCGCCTCCTACGACGGCTTCTCGAGCATCGAAGGCTCAGCCGAATCCACCACGCTCGGCGATTCCAGCATCGACTTTGTCACCGCCGGCCAAGCCTTTCACTGGTTCGAGAAGGAAAAAACGCGGACGGAGTTTCGACGGATTCTACGGGGGAAAGGCTGGGTCGTCGCGGTATGGAACTTTCGCAATAAGGAGACCCCATTCGGCAGAGCCTACGAGGACATTCTCGTGAAATACGGTACGGATTATATGCGAGTGCGCGAGTCCTATCCCGACGGTCACGACATGAAAGCCTTTTTTCTCGGCGGCGAGTTTTTCGAGCGCCCGCTGCCGAACGATCGGCCGTTGAACTGGGACGGGCTCGCCGGGCTCCTGCGCAGCGCCTCGTACATGCCGCAGGAGACGCATGCGAACTTCTCCGCGATGATGAACGCACTGCGCGAACTCTTTCTCGGGCATCAAGAGAATGGCAGCGTGTCCATGAAGTACACGACGCAGATGTATTTCGGACAATTGCAACCGGGCGGGAACTGACGCATGAAAGTTGTTTATAACTGGCTGAAAGATTTCGTCGACGTTGCCGCGACGCCGCAGGAACTCGCCTCGCGCCTCACTCTCTCCGGTACCAACATCGCTGGCGTGGAAAATGGCCCGCATGGTGCCGTGATTGACGCGGAAGTCAGTTCCAATCGCCCCGATTGCCTCGGCCATTACGGAATCGCACGCGAAGTCGGCGCCATCTACAAGCTGCCGCTCAAACACGTTTCGCCTAAGCCTGCGGAAAGTGCGGCGAAAGCCAGCGACGCCGTAAAAGTAGAAATTCAATCTCCGGAGCTCTGCGGCCGGTTCACTGCCCGCGTCATTCGCAACGTTAAAATCCAGCCTTCTCCGAAATGGCTGAAAGACCGCCTCGAAGCCTCCGGTGTCGCCAGCATCAGCAATGTCGTCGACATTTCCAATTACGTGATGCTCGAGCTTGGCCATCCGCTGCACACTTTCGACTACGACAAGGTTCGCGACCACAAAATTGTCGTCCGTCGCGCAAAGCCTGGCGACGCCGCCGGTAATGCGGCTCCGGAAAAGATGCGCACGCTCGACGGCGTCGAGCGCCAGTTCGATTCCAACATCTGCATGATCAGCGACGGCGACGGCTCGCGCCCGATCGGCATCGGCGGAATCATGGGCGGCGCGGAGACGGAAATCTCCTTTTCCACAAAGAACGTGTTGATCGAATGCGCCTGGTTTGAACCGGTGGCCATTCGCCGCGCTGCCCGCTTTCTGAAATTGCACACCGAAGCCTCCACCCGTTTTGGCCGTGGCGCCGACCCTGAAATGGCCGAGCTGGCCTCGCGGCGTGCCGCCGAATTGATTCTGCAGCTCGCCGGCGGCGAATTGCTAGCCGGTGTCGTCGACGCTTATCCTCGCAAACGCGTGCCGAAGAAAATCAGCGTGACGCGCGCCGAAATTCTTCGCGTGATGGGCGCGGATGTTCCTGACAAGCAGGTCGAAGCCAGTCTCAGCGCGCTCGGTTTCGCGCCTGTGCGAAGCGATCAAAACCGCGGCGCGGAAGGTTCGCTTCTCGCTGTGTGGGAATGCACGCAGCCTTCCTGGCGCGCAGAAGTCGAGCGTGAAATCGATTTGATCGAAGAGATTGCGCGTATTTACGGCCTCGATAAATTTCCCGCACGTTTGCCCGCGGCGCGGCAAGGCGCGGCGCGCCTCCCGCATTACGAAGCGGAAACGCGTTTGCGCGAGCGGCTCATCGGTCTTGGCTATCGCGAGATTCTGACGATTCCTCACGTTGCCGAAGAGCGCGACGCGTTGTTCCGTCCCAGCGACGTTTCGCCCGCGCGGCTTTCCAATCCACTCTCGGAGGAAGCGAACGTGCTACGTTCGACCGGCATCGTGACCATGGCAGGCGCGATCGAATGGAATCTCAATCACGGCCAGCGCAACGCACGCCTGTTCGAAATTGGCCGCCATTATCGCTTGGATGACCTCGCCGGAAAGGCGAGCGAGAACATTGAGTCGGTCGAGACGCGTGTGCTCACGATTGGCGCGACCGGCGAAGCGCGCGAAAAGGGTCTCTACGATGCGGCCCGCGATTTTTCTTTTGCGGACCTCAAGGGCGACCTCGATTCCGTCGGCGAACTCTGCGGCGCTTTCCATTGGGAAGATGGTGGCGCGGAATGGCTGCACGCGGCGCGCCGCGCCGAAGTTTCGCTTGATGTCGCTCCGACCGGAATGAGGAATTCACTATTCGATGCCCAAGTGGGCGCAGCCTTCCTTGGGAATGCCGGCCAGCTCGCGCGGCGAGTCGCGGAAAAACTAAAATTGCGGCAAGAAGTTTTCCTCGCAGAGTTGGAACTCGATCCGGTTTATGCTGCGATGCATGCGGCGAAAGAAGCGCGGCGGTATGAGCCGCTGCCGAGATTCCCGAGCGTCGAGCGCGATTTTTCGTTACTGCTCGCCGATGGTACTCATTTCTCCGATGTTGTTGACGCCATTCGCTCGCTCGGCATCCGCGAGATCAGCAGCATCGAAGCCACGGATCTTTTCCACGGTAAGAATGTTCCCGCCGGAAAATATTCTTTGCTCGTCCGCGTGACGTTCCAGGGCCGCGAAGCAACGTTGACGGAAGCGCAAATCAGCGGATACAGCGGGAAAATTGTTGCCGCGCTCGAGAAAACTCTTGGCGCGCAACTCCGCGCTAGTTAAATTTTCCTTTCGCTCATTCATCGACATTAACTTTCAAAACGAAAGGGCACGATATATCGTGCCCCTACACGTACAAGTAATGCGCGACATACCAGGCGCGCAAATTTTATGTTATCTTCACGCATAGAAAAACCATGAGCGCGCCGGTGAAAGTGCAGATTTTCGGGCAGACGTACTCCATCCAGGGAGAACTGGATGGGAAGTACGTCCAGAGGCTCGCGAAGTTCGTGGACGACAAGATGCATGATATCGCCGATGTGACCAAGACGGTGGACACGCAGAAAGTCGCGGTGCTGGCGGCGCTGGCGATTGCCGACGAACTCCACAGCTTGCAGCGCGACCGCGGCGACCGTGAACAGTTGATGCGCGAGCAAGCGGAGCGCTGCCTGACGCTCGTCGAGCGCGCGTTGAAACAAACCGCGTAATTGTTTTCCTTTCAAACATTAAAAGTTTCATTGGCTCCAACTGGTGGGGTTGCGGTCCCAGCGGTGAGTGCGGAGCTGTTTGTGGAGGGGGGAGGGGAGGGGGCCCTGGGTGCTGGCGACGATGTTGGCTTCGACGTTGCGGCGCTTGCGCATGCCGGGAATGATGGTGCTGACGTCGGGATTGTTGAGGATGAAGCGCAGCGCCATTTGCGCCATGGAATCGCCGGCGGGAACGAGCGGGCGAAGCGCTTCGGCGCGGGCAACACTGTTCTTCAGATTTTCCGGAACGAAATACGTGTTGCGCCAGTCGCCTTGGGGCCAAGTGCTGTCAACGGTCAGCGTGCCGGTGAGGGTGCCTTCATCGAACGGAACGCGAGCGATCACGGCGACGTTTTTCATGCGGCAGATAGGGAAAAGCGCGTCTTCGGGATTCTGGTCGAAAATGTTGTAGATGACCTGGACAGCGTCGGCGACGCCTTCGAGTACCGCACGAATGCCGTTGTACGGCTCCCAGCGATTGACGCTGACGCCGACGGCTTCGGCTTTGCCGCTGGTGCGCAACTTTTCCACCGCGCGCGGAAGGCGTTCGTCAGTAAGCCAACGGTCTTCCCAAGTGTGAAACTGGATGAGGTCGAGTTTTTCGACGCCAAGATTGGAGAGGCTTTTGTTGACGTACTCTTCGATGTAGTCGGAGGGAAAGCAATCGTCGAGAGTGAAATCGCGGCGGCTGGGCCATTGGCGATTTTTTGGCGGAATTTTTGTGGCGACGTAAAGTTTCTTGTCCGGCCCACCGACGGCAGAATTATTTTTGTTGGCGCGCAGAACTTTTCCGAGGATCTGTTCGCTGCGGCCGTCACCGTAAGCCCACGCGGTGTCAAAGAAATTGCAGCCGAGATCGACGGCGCGCTGCAGGGCGTCGAGCGATTCGGCATCGTCGGAGCCGGTCCAGCCGGCGAGTCCCCACATGCCGTAACCAATTTCACTGACATTCCATCCGGTGCGGCCAAACTTGCGATAGCGCATGATGTGCTCTCCTGAAGTGGAGGGCACATTATACGGGGAAAGGAAAGTGGATGGTGGTGAGTGAGTAGTGGGTAGACGAAGATATCCCTTAGCTCCTGCGATGCGGAGGATTCGGGACAGCAACGCTTTCCGACAGGGTCGGAATCTTCGATCTGGCGTTTCTGGTTAACAATAACTGGCCACCCCTCCCCCTTTTTTCATAAGTGTTCATTCTAAAGATAGTTAAAGCCCTTTGTTTTGATACACTTTTGGAAGTGTTCATTCTAAAGGGACTTAGGCGGCACAAGAATCGCGCAAAATGGGTGCTGATTCTAAATAGCTTAGCGGCGAGGATTTTGCGGGAAACTTGGCGTTCACGGCCAATATTTGGAGAGAAAAAGCGGTAAGAATATGACGCAGAGACGCCCCGACCGGGTCGGGGCAGGCGCCGTCCGCAGAGGCATCGCAGAGAGGCGAGGGGTGAAGCGAATCGGGCGAGTTGGCGACTGACTATCAAAGACTAGGGTAGCATAGACATAATGTAGCCGTCAAGTACGTATTGGATTAGCATTCGAATGAACTGTGGAAAACTCGCTGGATCACTTCACTGTATGCGGTACTTGAGGAGACTTGCGGGAATTTCGTGTAGATTTTTCAGGTCTTAGACGTGGTGGCGTGGTCTGAGTCTCAGCAGGAGGGCACATGAAAAACGACAGCGGGAGCGTTATCAAGAATCACGCGGTGGTATCGCACGAGAAGTGGCTTGCGGCGCGGACGGCGTTTCTGGCGAAGGAGAAGGAATTCACGCGGCTGCAAGACCAGCTTGACCAGGAGCGGCGGGAGCTGCCGTGGGAGGCGGTGCGGAAAGAATACGTTTTTGAAGGACCCGACGGGAGGCAAACGCTGCCGGAGCTTTTTGACGGAAGGAGCCAGTTGATTGTCTATCACTTCATGTTTGAACCGGGCGCGAAAGCGGGATGCCCGCACTGCTCGCTGCGAGCCGACGGATTCAACGGCATCGGCGTGCACCTGAAGCAACGCGACGTGACGATCAACGCGGTGTCCCGCGCTCCGTACAGCAAACTGGCGGCATACCAGAAGCGGATGGGCTGGAATTTCAAGTGGGTTTCCTCGAGCGATACGGATTTCAATTTCGACTATCACGTCTCGTTCACTCCGGAAGAGTTCACAAAGAAGAAGGCTTTCTACAACTTCAAGATACAGGACCCGCAAGCTCCGGAGCGCGAAGGGCACAGCGTGTTCTACAAGGATGAGAGCGGGGCGGTGTTTCACTGCTACTCGTGTTACGACCGGGGAAACGACAAGCTGAACATCCACTATCATTTTCTGGATTTGGCGCCCAAGGGCCGGGATGAAGGCGGGCGCGGACCCTTCTGGGTGCGCCGGCATGATGAATACGGGCGGTAGCTGAGAGCGTAAGGATTGGGCCAGCCAAGTCACGGGACAGCGAGAGAAGAGAGATTTCTCTCTGCGCAGGGCGACCCTCCGCAAGAGCGGCGGGGAAGAAAAAATCGCCCTGCTCCGCTCGAAATGACAGTACGGCAGTGTGCCGCGCGGGCCGACGGAATTGTCGGGAATGCTAACGTCGCAATTTGCGGGGAGTCCTATTGGTTTGTTGGGAGAAGGAGCCATTGCTGCGATGATAAAGAAAAAACTACTGCTGGTGGGTATGGCGTGCGCGGTGGCGGCGGTGTTTGCGGCGCAGGTGCGGGGGGATGCGGGGGAGGAGGTTGGGCGGCTGGCGGAGTTGATGGGGTGGAAGGCGGGGACGGTGGTGGCGGATATTGGGGCGGGAGATGGGAAGTATGCGTTTGCGGCGGTGGAACGGGTGGGGGCAGCGGGGCGCGTGTATGCGACGGAGATTGATGCGAAGAAGCTGGCGGAGCTGCGGAGTGAGGTGGCGAAACGCAAGCTGGGGAACGTGATGGTGGTGGAGAGCAAGGAGGCGGATACGAATCTGCCGATGGGATGCTGCGACGCGATTTATTTGCGGCGCGTGTACCATCACCTGACGAAGCCGGCGGAGTTTGATGCCGGGCTGGTGCGGTCGCTGAAAAGCGGAGGGCGGCTGGCGATTATTGATTTTCCGGCGCGGGCGGGGCTGGATCCGGTGGAAGGAGTTCCGAGCAACCGGGGCGGGCACGGGATTCCACAGAAGATTGCGATCGAGGAGTTGACGGCCGCGGGGTTGAAAGTCGATAAGATTGCCGGTGATTGGCCGGAGAATGATTATTGCGTGGTGTTTGTGAAGAGGTGAGGGGGGCGGGGCGAAAAGAAAGAGGAAGAGAGATTCCTCACATCCGCAGGCCGACGCTTTCGCAGGAGCGAAAGCGAAGGAAAAAGCCGGCCTGCTCCGTTTGATTTCATAACGAGGTCGGCTCCTTGGACCCGGGTAGACTTGGCGTGATGAGCGACCAAGGCTCGGGAGGAAGGAGCCGAACGATGAAGATTATAGGCTGTGATTTTCATCCGAGCTATCAGCAGATTGTCATGTGGGACAAGGCGACGGGAGAGATGCTGGAGAGGGCGCTGAGTCACGAGAGAAAGG
>WNFO01015942.1_pt1 | contig 10205 bp, 6 predicted proteins | sample 5400251 | NCBI WGS metagenome assembly WNFO01 (sample SAMN13153354, study PRJNA577476) | soil metagenome | isolation source: 100 cm saprolite under Madrone tree | place: USA:California | collected 2016-06-14
TACCGTCGGGCGACCACGCAGGGTAGGCATCCACTGCAGGGTCATCCGTCAGCCGTGTGAGGCCGGTGCCGTCGACGTTCTTCACGTAGATCTCGCTGTTGCCGTCGCGGTTGCTCACGAACGCGACACGGCCGGAGCCGCTCGGGGGCGGTGGCGGTGGCGCTGGGGCTAGCGCGGCTGGCCCGACCGGCGGCTGGACGCGCTCACAGGCAGCGAGCAGCAGCAAACCGAGCAGGATCGTCGGAAGAAGAAGCGGCAGCCGTGAGCGCATGCCATCCTCCAGGCAATGGTGGGTCCCAGAGGATCAGGACAGCGGCAATGTCCGTGCCTTCAGATGCGTGGGGGTGGCGAGATTGGGGCGCGAGCCCGCCGTGGCGGTGTCGCCACGTTGACCGCGGCAGCACTATGGCGCGGGACCTGCATCGGCGGAACCTACGTCAACGATGGGCGAAGCGAACGCGCATCAGCGCGCACGGAGGAGGGGGGATTCGAACCCCCGATAGGGTTTTAAAGCCCTATAACGGTTTAGCAAACCGCCGCCTTCAGCCACTCGGCCACCCCTCCAACTTCTGCAGCGCCTGAACTTAGCGGCTTGGCTGTTGCTTTGGTACCCATGATGTTTTCTTGACTGGACCAGTTCCGTTGATCACAATGGGCCGCTATGCAAGACCAACTCGACGCCCCCTCCCCTCGGCCTGAGGTTCCGTGGGCCCTCGTCCTGCTGATCGTCTGGTCTGCGGTCGAGGCGACGATCTTCACCGTTACGCTGCGCCCCACGATGAGCGAGCTGCTGGCGGACCTCACCGGCTTCGAAGTCAACCCGATCGCGCTCATTGTAGTGCTGTGGTTTTTCCTGACGGTCATCATCGCCGGCAGCTACGCCTGCATTCAAGTGCTGAAGGAAGCGATCGCGGCGCAACAAATCGGCAACATCGCGCAGATGATCGTGGTGCAAATCGTGGTCGCGATGTTCCAGGTGTTCTTCCTGTACCGCGAATTGGTCGACGAATTCACGCCGTGGCTGGCGGAGCAAGGAGTTACACTCGGCCTCGTTGGTACGCTCGGCCTCTCGTTCTGTGCATGGCTCGGCGTGCGGGGCATGACGTGGTACTTGTTCGGCCGCTCTGGCGCGCCCGCGTTGATCGCGGCGCTCAACCGCCCGGCCGGCCGCTCAGCCAACCCGATCTGACCCGGAGCTGCTCCGGCGTCGCGTCAGGCATCGCCACGATGCTCCAGCGGGCGCTGTCTGAGCGCACGAGCTTCAATCCCGCCCAGCCGAGCGCCTCGTCGTAGTCCATATCCTCGGTACCGCCGACGTGCCGTTCGAACCAGTCGTGCATGTCCACGCCCGCCGCCGCACTCGCCGCGCGCTCGACGTCGTCCTCCGTGTACCCGCGACCCTGGAGGTAGTACGACGCCTTGGGGGCGCTCCACGACCGCTGCTTGAGGTCGTTGAACACGTCGTCGAGCGACCTGGCGTTGCCGCTGCGATTGCGAACGAAGAGATCTAGGTAGAGCGCGATCCCCGCACCCTTCGTGTAGTAGTCGAAGAAGGTGTTCTGAAAGTTCGTCGGCTGCGCCTGCGGCGCACCGTCCCAGAAGGGCGCGCTGAACGACGACATGCGTGCCGAGACCACGGTGCGGCCCGGCGCCGTCAGGTTGTCGCGGATCAGGTTGGCCATGTCCTGATAAAAGGCGGCGGTGTCTTCGACCCCTGAGCGAAACAGCGCTACCTCGCCGTAGTACTGCGTCCACCCCTCGGCGACCCAGAGCGACGGCTGGTACTGCTCGCGCGTGTAATCGAACGGCCCCAGCGCCGCCGGCCGCACGCGCTTCACGTTCCACACGTGGAAGTACTCGTGCGACGCCGAGCGGATGCCGGGTAGAAACGTGGCGGTATCGGTCCAGGGGCGGCGATTCTGGATCTGCGTGGAGTACAGGTGCTCCATCCCGTCGCCACCGGGAAATCCAATGTTGAACAGAAACGTGTACTCCTCGAGCGGCGGCGCGCCAAAGACGGAATTCTCGTAGCGCACGATCTTCTCGACGTCGCCGACGAAGCGCGCGCGCGTCGCCGGAGACACCGGCCCGTTATGGTGCACCATCACCCGATAGGTGCGGGTGTCCACGGCGAACGAGTCCAGCATCAGCGAGCCCGCCGGTGCGACCTCGGTGGGCGTGTCGATCAACAGGTCGTAGTTGGGAAACTCGAAGTGCCGTTGTCCCGCACTCTTCACGGCCCCGTTCATGATCGTCCACCCCTCGGGCGGCGTGACGTCGAGCGAGACCGGATCCGGCTTGTGACCCGCGACGTACATGAACAGCGACGCGCCGTTCCAGTTGGCGTGCGCGCTGTCCAGCACCGAAAACGTGCCCGACATCGGCGAGTTGGCGAACACCTGATAGCCGACGCGCAGGCTGCGGCTCCCGCCGGGGAAGACGCGCCACAGCGATCCGTCAATCCTGGTCCAGCGGAGCGGCTTGCCGTCGCTCCCGCTCACCGAGAACTCCTGCACGTTCTTGGCGAAGTCCATGCGCCCGTACCGCCCGGGCGACCACACGGGCATCTGCAGGTCCACCGCGGCGCCCGTCAACGCGCCGGCGGTGAGCGTGATGGTGTAGAGATGTGATGCCACATCCGGCATCGCGATCGTGTACTGGATGGTGTACGGCCGGGCGACCGGCCGAGCCTGCAGCAGGCTCAGGACGAGCAGTGCTTTCGCAAACACGCGGGATCTCCTCGAGGGAACCGTTGCAGAAAACTAATTCAGCGCGTGATCACCTCGATCACCCCGCCCTCGTGTCCCACCCCGTAACGCGCGTGCGCCTGCGCGGCAGGCAGGAACCGCAGCTCCTTGACGTCGCTCACGCGCATCTCGCGCAACTGGCTCACGTCTCCAGCCGAGACGCCGTTCAAGTAGACGCGCAGCTGGCCGGCACTTTGGTCACGGATGCTGGTCACACCGCGCGAGTGCAACCAGGTGGGCCGGAATTCCTGCACCAACGCCATCAAATCGATCGCGGTCGATCCCTCGAACTCCTCCGCCTTGAGCACGTTGGAATTGCCGGCTCGCGACCGACGCGTCTCGCGGGCGTGCGTCGAGTCGAACGGGGCGGGAGTGGGAGGCGGCTCCGGCCCCGCCGCCCGGGGGGGCGGGGGGGGCGATGGCTCGGCGGCGATCGGTCCTGTCGGGGCGACGGCGTCCGTGGACACCTCGATCACGCCGCCCGCGTGGCCCGTCCCAAACCGCTGCTGCGCCTCGGCCGCGCCGTAGTAGCGAATCTGACGGACTTCGCTGAGCTGAATCTCGCGCAGCCGCTCGGCACCGCCGTACTGCATGCCGTTGAGGTATACCTGCACGATGCCGGCACTCGGGTCGCGGATGCTGACGATCCCGCGGCTGTGGAACCAGATGGGCCGGGCTTCCTGCACCAGCGCGTACGCATCGAGTGCTGTGGACGCTTCGATCTCGGGCCGCTCGATCAGATTCTGATTGCGGCGCGCCCGACTGGGAAGTTGTGTTGGAGCGGGGGTGGGGGCCGTCGCCTCCGAACCCGGCACCGCCGCCGGAGGCGCGGGCGCCAACACGGGGACGGGCGCGGCACCGGGCGCAGCCGTGGGGCTGAGAGGCTGCCCGCCGGTCGGCGCAGCCGCCAGGAGTGCAGCGGCCGAGTCGGAGCGATAAACGATGGTGCCGTTGCGCGTCTTGATCTCGAGCGCGCTGCCGCCGGCTTCCTTGAATCCAACGACTTCCGCTTGCGTCCCCATCGCCATCGCCCGCTGCTTCATGACGGCCTGGGGCATCCGGATCACCCAATCGCGCACGATCCACGCGCCCGACGGCACGCGCAGGAACTCGATGCGCCCCCCCGCGCGCGGCGCGACCAAGTCCTCCGGCAGGCGTGTGTAGCTGAAGTCGAGATGATGCAGCAGCGCGCTTTGCCGGTCGATCCACAGCGTGCCCGTAATGTCCGGTAGGGTGCGACCGCGGGCCGGCGTGAATGCGAGCCCGATCAGACCTTCCGTGTCACCGCGACCGGACTTTGTCTCGAAACAATGCGTGCGCAGGAACTCGGCACTGATCAGCTCGTCCGCGTCGGGCCCGTGATACGTCCAGCCTTCGGTGTCTACGACCACGAAGCCTTGCCGCTCCAGTTGCTCGGGCGGCACACTCTTGATCGGCACGCGGCGGTAGCCGTCATCGCGCCACGTGGAGTCGGGACTGCGCGTCCGTCCTTGCGGTGTCGTTTCGCGCTCGAAGCGCATGATGGCGTACCAGTAGCCGGGGTCCTTCGACGTCCACGACACCGCCGCGAGTGCTTCATGGACTTCCTCCCACACCGCGGCGACCGACGCGCCCGCTTCGACGTCGCATTGCCGGTCGCCCTGGACGACCACCTGCGATAACGCGACAGGAATCGGATCGACGACGGCATTGTAGGAGCTCGAGCTGCCGGCCGTCAGCGTGAGCGGGGACGAGACGTACGGACGAAACCCGATCCGCTTGGAGCGAAGGCGATAGACACCCGGGGCAGGGGCGGTCAGCAGAAATTCCCCGGAGCCGTTGGTGATCGTGCGCGCCTTCTCGACGCCCTTTTCATCGACCAGCGTGAGGAAGGCACCGGGCAGTGGTGCGCGACTGACGCTGTCGGTCAATTGTCCGCGGACGGTCTGTGCCGCGAGAATGCTTGGGACAGCCAATGCCGCAACAAGGAGGATCACCGGGAGACGCATAGTTACGGCCTCTCTTCCCACCACCTGAATCGTTGGGGCTCGAGTCTTGCGAGCCGGTACAGATTCCGCGCAAATCGCCCGACGAACAGCACCACCATGCCGGTCAGCAGGATCGCCAGCGTCCAGTTGGCCACGACACGGATCGCCATGGGGCCCTTGATGTGCAACAGCGCCGCGACGGCCAGCATCGTGTTCAGCATCACGAGCAGCAACCGGACCTCCGTCGGCCCGATGCGCCCATAGGAGATCTTGAACACGCCGAAGACACTCGACTCGAGATACACGTTGATCGACAGCGCGAGATAGACGACGACGAGTCCCAGCGCCAACCCGAGGTTCACGTACGGCGACAGCCCGATCCCCAGGCCGATGACCGCTGTCGAAAACGCATCCACGACGTGATCGAGGTAATAGCCGTATTTGGGACGCTGGGTGCCGCGCACGCGGGCGAGTGTGCCGTCCAGGCTGTCGCCGAGCCAGTTCACGCCGAGCATCAGGCTGGCGACCCACAGCCACGCCGGATCGTACGTCGTGAGCGCATACGCGGTCCCTGCGCCCACGGCGCCGAGCGTGCCGAGCACCGTGAGATGATTCGAGCGGAGCGTGCGCGGCACCAGCACCGCCAGGCGCTGCAGCACCCGCCGTTCGACGCCGGCGAGCAGGAACGTCATTTCGCGCCTGGCGTCGGCCACGGTCACCAGCCCTCGGTTTTCACGACCGCGAGTACGGATTCGAAGGGACTGAGCTCCATCGACTTCGCCTCGGCCGGGAGCGTGATCGTCTGCTCGGTCAGCGGCCCTTTGACCAGCACGCGGATCAGCGCCTCGCCCTGCTCGAACTTGATGCGCAGCGGGACGTACATGGCGAAGCTGGCGGGCACGTCGGTCTGTTTGATCCGGAGGTGCGCCGCGAACTTCCCGCCATCGGCGGGCTCGACATTCCATGCGAACGTGTAGGTCGGCACGCTCGTGCCGTAGACCCATTCATCGAAGAACCAGTCCATCGGCCGTCCGACGTGCTTCTCCACGATGCGTTGGAAGTCGAGCGTCGTCGCGCGCTTGCCGCGATAGGTCTCGTAAAAGTTGCGCATCATCAGCTTGAAGCGGTCCTCGCTCATGGTGCGGGGATCGATCATCATGTTGCGCAGCATGTGGAGCACCCAGGCGCCCTTCTGATAGGTGACGAGCGAGTAGTTGCCGCGCCAGTTCTCGAGGGCGCGGTACCACAAGCCGATCGGGACCGCCTTGTCCCGCGTCCGGCGGATCTCGTCGCGCGATTCACGGAGCATTTTGAAGTACTTGTCGTTGTCGCGCAGGATCGTCTGCATGTACCACATCCCCGCGAACTCGGCGAAGCCCTCCGACAGCCATGCATCGCGATAGCTCGCCGGCTCGACGCCGATGCCCCACCACTGGTGGGCCATCTCGTGCGCGCGGAAGCTTTCATCATGGCCGGCGTCCTGGAGGCCCAGAAAAGTCACGAACGACAGGTGAATCATTCCCGGGAAGGCTTGTCCGTGCCAATACGGAATCTCGGTCGCGTAGTAGTGGTGGAACAGCGGGGGCCCGAAGGCGCTGGTGAAGAAGGACAGACTGTTCGCGACGTCCGCGCCCACGTCGTCGGGTGCGCCGCGCGAGGTCGGAATGAAGCGCCGGATCAAGCCGTGGGCTTCGGTATTGAGCTGGATGGTCACCGCCGGGATGCGCTGATCGGTGATCTGGACCTCATCGAAGCTGCCGATGTTGAACGACACCTGATTGGTTGGCAGCTCGCTCACCCACTTCGTGACGACGGTGTTGCTCTGCGTATCCGTCTGCACGAGGCGCCCGATCGTCGAGAAACGCAGACTCTTGGGCGTGTGAAACGTGAGGGTCACGTCGAAGACTTCATCGCCGCGGTAGCGGGGATACCACGTCTCCGTGTCCTTGATGAACGCCCAGGCGTCGAGCACGGTCCGGTAGTCACCGCGCGAGTCGTCCCACATCTCGGGCAGAGCGGATCCGAAGCCGATCAGGTTGCCGTGATAGACGACCCGGATCGTCTGGGTCTTCCCCGTGGCGAGTGGTTCGGCCAGGCGAATCCAGAGCCCGCCGAAGTGGTCTTTGCGAAAAAACGTGAGCGGCCTGCCGGCATCCGTGACGACGGAATCGATGTTGAGCTCGTTGAACAGGTAGAACGGCACCCACTGCTGCGGCTGCTCCGAACGGCCCGCGAGCTTGAGCGCTGTCCCACCATTTTCCCGCGGCGGTAGAGGATGACCTCTTCGGCCTCCATGGGATCGACCTGAATCATCACGCTCTCGCCGCGCTTGCGCTCGATGTACGCGGCGAAGAATCCCGTCGTCGTGTGATTGAGCAGGGCGGTGACCAGGCTTCCGTCGGCACTGCGGCTGCGGCCGTCCACGATGTAATCGAGCGCGGCCCCGATGGCGCCCGAGGGGTCCGCCGCGCCCTGCGGCGCCGGGCCGAATTTCAGCGACCGTCCGAGCTCGGCCTCCGTCGAATCCGCGAAGAAGAGCACGACCGAGCTGATCGCCCCGTTGATCGTCGAGTCACCGAGGACGCGCTTGAGGTTGAACTGCTCGACCTGGAGCGGGGGAACGAAGGAGATCGATCCCGAGCCAACCCACGCGATGGCGGTCGTGCGACCGGCGACGGGTGTCAGTTGATACGCGACGCCGTCATCGAGCTTCAGCTCCATCACGTCGCGACGGAGCACTACTCCGTGCACTGGGGCGGCGGCGTTCGGGAGTGGCGCAAGGTTTTTGATCTGGTCGAAGACGGTATCGTAAGGCGTTTGGACGGAAGCACTGCAGGCCAGCACGAACGCGACGACGGCATGCATACGACCTCCCCGGGGTGAGTCGACGGAGGGCACAGGATTCGAACCTGTAAGGGCTTGCGCCCGCCGGTTTTCAAGACCGGTGCCTTAGCCATTCAGCCAGCCCTCCCGACCGTTTCTAACCTACCGCGACAGCCGCGCGTACCAAAGTGAGCATATGACGTTTAGGGCGGCCCTTGCGGGCCTTTCGAACTTCGGCATATGTTCGGGTCTCCAGTTCGAACAAAAACGGGACCGGTCAATGTCGATTTTCCGGGTTCTCTTTCGACGTACTAGCAGGAGAAACTTGGAACTCGCGTCTGGCAGGTCCCGTTACGTTCAGGACTGTCCGGCCCGCTCACTTTCCTAGGATAATTGTCGCCTATGAAACTCTCCGAAACCGCCATACGACGCCCGGTTCTCGCCAGCATGTTGTCCGCTGCGCTGGTGCTCTTCGGGTTCATCGGGTACACCCGGCTCTCCGTGCGCGAGCTGCCCGACATCGATCCTCCGGTCATTTCGGTGCAGACGACACTGCCCGGCGCGAATGCACAGGTGGTCGAGACCGCAGTCACCGACGTGCTCGAAGAGGAGCTCTCCACGATCCAGGGCATCCGCACGCTGAGCAGCTCGTCGGCGGAGCAGACCAGCAACATCACGCTCGAGTTCACCCTCGACCGGCCGGTGGACGTCGCGGCGCAGGACGTGCGCGACAAGGTCTCGCGCGTGCGCGGGCGGCTGCCACAGGACGTGCTCGAGCCGGTGATCGCGAAGCAGTCGGCCGATGCGCAGCCGTTCTTCTGGCTGGCGCTCTCGAGCGACAACTACGACCTGATGCAGCTGTCCGACGTGGCCGACCGGCTGGTGAAGGCGCGGCTTCAGAGTCTGCCGGGCGTCGGGAGCGCCCAGATCTTCGGTGAGCGGCGTTACGCGATGCGCGTGTGGGTGGAGCCGCAGGCGTTGTCGGCGCGCGGGCTGACCGTGCAGGACGTCGAAAACGCCATCGTCTCGCGCAACGTCGAGATCCCGGCGGGCCGGATCGAATCGACCCGGCGCGAGTTCTCGGTGCGCTCCCTCGGCGAGCTGAAAACGCCGCAAGAGTTCGGGGAAATGGTGGTCGCGAGCCAGGGGACGCAGCTGGTCAAGCTGAAGGACGTCGCGCGTGTCGAGCTGGGCCCGGAAGACGATCGCTCGATCTTCCGTTGGAAAGGGACGCCTTCGGTCGCGATCGGCGTGGTGCGGCAGTCGAAAGCCAATCTCCTCGATGTGGCGAAACGCATTCGCGCCGAGCTCCCCGCCATCCAGCAGACGCTGCCGCTCGGCGTGAAGCTCGAGAGCGCGTTCGACGGCTCGGTCTTCGTCACGCACTCGATCGACGACGCGCGGCTCACGCTGGTCATCGCCGCGATCCTCGTCGTGCTGATCATCTTCGTGTTCCTGCGCAACGTCCGCGCGACGATCATTCCGGGACTCGCGATCCCGGCGTCGATCATCGCGACGTTCGCGATCATGTACTTCCTCGGTTTTTCGATCAACAACTTTACCCTGCTCGCGCTGACCATCGCGATCGGCATCGTGGTGGACGACGCGATCATCGTGCTCGAGAACGCCTTCCGGCATCAGGAGGAGCTGCACGAACAGCCGGAGGAAGCGGCGGTGCGCGGGACGAACGAAATCGGGTTCGCCGTCATCGCGACCACGATCGCGCTGGTGGCGGTGTTTTCGCCGCTCGCGTTTCTGACGGGCACCGCGGGCCGGTTGCTCAGCGAGTTCGGCATCGCGGTGGCGGGCGCCGTCGTGATCTCGGGCTTCGTCGCGCTGACGCTTACGCCGATGCTGTGCGCCAAAATACTCCGGATGCAGCACCAGCATGGGAAGGTCTTCCAGGTGTTCGAAAGCGGCTTCAACGCGCTGTCAGAGCGGTATGCGCAGCTGCTGCGTCGCGCCGTCGATCACCGCGCGGCCGTCCTGCTCGGCACGTTGGCGATCGTCGTGGTTTCCGTCCTCGCCTTTCTCGTCTACCCACGGACGCGGCTGCAGAAGGAGCTGATTCCGAGCGACGACCGCGGCTTCTTCCTCGTGTCCGTGCAGGGCCCTGAAGGTGCGTCGCTGCCGTACACCGACGGCTACGTGCGCCAGGTCGAGCAAATCATTGGCCGGAACCCGGACGTCAATGGGTATTTCACGATCATCGGAGGGTTCGCCGGCGGCGTGAACAGCGCGTTCATCGGCGTGATCATGAAGGACTGGAGCGAGCGGCACGCGTCGGTGGAGCAGACAATCGGAGGCATGTTCCCTCAGCTGATGGGCCTCTCGGGGGTGCTGGCATACCCCTTTGCCCCCACCGCGGTTGGCTTTAACCCACCGATCCAATACGTCGTGCAGAATCAGGATTTTGCGAAGCTCGTGGCCGTGATGGGTCCCTTTGTGGGTCGCGTGTCCCAGATCAAGGGCCTGGTGGGCGCGCGGACCGACCTCTTTGTGAACAAGCCCGAGCTGCGGGTGACGTTCGACCGGGACCGGGCCGAGGATTTGGGAGTTCCCGTGCGGGACGTGGCGGGCGCCTTGCAGACGTTCCTCGGTGGCCGGCGGGTCAGCACCTTCACGCGCAACGACAAGCTCTATTACGTGATGGTGCAGCTCGATCCCA
>WNFO01012668.1_pt1 | contig 10203 bp, 5 predicted proteins | sample 5400251 | NCBI WGS metagenome assembly WNFO01 (sample SAMN13153354, study PRJNA577476) | soil metagenome | isolation source: 100 cm saprolite under Madrone tree | place: USA:California | collected 2016-06-14
AGAGGTTTCCGGCATTCGGCCCCTGCGGGATGATGTACATGGGAGCATTGATCGGAGGTCCGCCGGGAACGAAATTGGCCTGATTGGCGTGGTGCTCGTAAACGAGGCCAAAAAAGTCATACCGGACGCCCAAGTTCACAGTGAGCTTGCGAGTAAGTTTCAGGTCATCGTTGAGGTAACCGCCGTAATAATTCTTTCCGTTGTCGGTCAACGAAATATTGGAAATGTATATTTGTGTAGACCCGCCCACGAAATTGGGGCAACCGGCGCCGCACGCGATGGTGTTGGTCCTTGGAAGCAGCAAGAACTGCGCACGGCCAGTGCTGGAGTCTGCGTTGCTGGGAATAGAGGTGTAGTCGCCGTTGTAGTCAAATTCTCCGCGGGACCAGGGTGGCTGGAGGGTTGAGAACTTGACGTGCTGCCACTCAAAACCCAATTTAAAGGTGTGCCGTAAATCTTGGTAAGGTCGTCAGTAACCTGCAATGTGGAACTGACCTCATCCGAGGGAAGAAAGGCGTTACTCCCCAGGGTTTGCAGCCCGTTGATTCCGAAGGCAGGAAGGCCGCCATTTTCGCTTAGCTGCGGAATCCCTTTAATCCCAAACTGGCTGGGAATGTCGGTCAGATTGTTGGCCGAGGGCGAGACTCGCGTGGTGTGAAGGTAATTCAAGCCGCCACGAAGGACGTTGACTAAGGTCGGTGAGAACGTGTGCGTGTAGCCAAGCGCACTCTGCTCAGCAATAGCAGTCTGGGTACCCTGCTGGAAGCCTCCACCGTCCGCTACACCACCAAAAATGCCGGGAATAAATTGCGGATCATCCACCAAGCTGAACCTGTAGAACAGCTGGTTCTTTTCATTAAGGTTGAAGTCCATTCGGGCGTCAAACGAGTTGCGATGTTCAAACAGTTTCGGTGAATTACTGAAATTCTGAGAGATCCGCATCTAATCGTCCAGCAGCCGCGGCTGCGGTCAGATTGTTTAGGCCGCAAGCGCCTAGTGTAAATGTCGGTGTGCTGGCCGCACAGGTACCGAAGGGGTCGCGGACAAAGCCGGTTTTCGATGCCGCAATTCCAGATGTTGGATCAACGACCCCAGCCGTAACGGCTCGCGTAGTTGCAGGATCGAGAATGGTGCCTACGGGTATAGACCGTCCGAGATTATCCTTTTTGGGAGCGCTACCCGATTGAGCCGTGATCAGGTCTGAGAAATCTGTGTAGTTGCTGTTTCTCTCAAGGACGGTGGGTACCGCGCCACTTAGAATTGTTCCCTGAACCCTCCGAAGCCCTTCGTAGTCCGCAAAGAAAAATAACTTATCTCGACCGTTAAATACTTTCGGGATGACGACGGGTCCACCAGCGGTAAACCCGAACTGATTTTGGCGCAAGGCGCCCTTCGGCCTACCACCAGCGTTTTCAAAGAAGTCCGCGGCGTCGAGTTTGTCGTTACGGAAGAACTCCCACGCGGCGCCATGGAATTCATTGGTGCCTGACTTGATCGTGGCGTTAAGAACGGCGGCGCCGGAGCGACCGAATTCGGCGCTGAAGTCCGAGGTTTGCACTTTGAATTCTTCCACCGCGTCAACGGGGGGCAGCACGACGAAGTTCGTGCCGTTGAGGAAGTCCACGGTGTCGGAGTTGTTGTCGATGCCGTCGAGCAAATAGTTGTTCTGCGCCGGACGAAGGCCATTGGCAGCGAAAGCGCCGCTGGCGGCGTTGCCGCGCGTATCCGCCTGCGGAGTGTTTACGCCGGCCGCGAGTTGGGCGAGGAAGGTGAAATTGCGCCCGTTCAACGGCAGATTATCCACGCTGCGAGAGTCGACGACTTGGCCGACGGAGGCATCTTGCGTTTCAAGCACGGGAACCGTCGATGCTACCTCAACGGTTTCGCTCACGGAACCGGGCTTAAGCGAAAAATCCACAACCACGTCCGCACCGACGTTGACGACGACGTTCTTCTGGGTGACGGTCTGAAACCCTTGGAGGGTGGCGGTGAGCTTGTAGCTGCCGATCCTGACGGGCGTGAACTTGTAACCCCCGTCCGAGCCTGTCGTGGTCGAAAGGCTGGCGTTCGTGCCCTCGTTGGTGAGGGTCACGGTGGCGCCATGAACCGACGCGCCCGATGTATCCGAGACGGTGCCCAGGATACTGCCGGTGTCCACCTGCGCGCGAAGTACAGAGCAATACGACAACAAGACTTGCCAGCGTGAGTAACGGCACCCGACCGAACAATGCAGAAAGAGCTCTTCCGTTCATCGCCTTTCCTCCCGGCCCTTGCGGGCCCCAGTCCTGACGAACCCCGGAATCCAGCGGCGAAGGCGGCAAAAGCCGCCTTAAACGCTCCTCGACGTATTTAAATTTTGCGGACAGGGGCCCGACCGAAACGCGCGGCAGATGCGCCCCACGACATGAGCGTTTTGAGAATCTGGCACCCCAAGCCCGACAATTGTAAACCCTGGCTAGTCCGGATTTACGCACCCAAACAACTTAACCGCTTAACCTAGTGGGAGTGTCTATCTCACAGGTCTTTCGATGTTGTCAAGCATTTTTTTTCATCTATACTGCAAGCCGCTTGCTGCCCAGTCGGGGATTTTCATCGAACAGCCGCTTGCTGCCCAGTCGGGGATTTTCATCGAACTTAAATTCTGGGACCTGAGACTTTCGGCTTATGGGCCTAACCATTCGCGATGTTGCCAAGGCCGCGGGGGTATCCACCGCCACGGTCTCCAACGTATTGAACAAAACCGGCAAAGTAGGCCGCCGCACGCACCACCTGGTGCTTTCTGCGGTCAAGCGCCTCGGATACTTTCCCGACGTGCACGCGCGCCACCTGGCCTCGCGGGAGAGCCGCACGATGGGCATCATCGTTTCCGACATCGAGAATCCGTTTTTCCCCGAAGTGATCAAGAGCTTCGAGACGCGCGCGCGCGCGCTTGGCTACGACGCAATTCTGAGCGACACCAACTACGATCCGCGCAGAACGCGAGAAGCCGCGGAGCGTATGATGGAGCACAAAGTGCGCGGCGTGGCGGTGATGACCTCGGAGATCAGCTTGCGCGTAATCCATGAAATGGCGCGACGCAGAATTGCCGTGACGTTTCTAGATCTTGGTCCGGTGCGCAAATATGTCAGCAATCTGCGCATCGACTATCATTCCGGAATACAGCAGATTGTGGAGTACCTCTATAAACATGGGCACCGGCACATCGCCTTTGTGGCTGGAAGGCCGCGACTGAAGTCCAACGTCGTACGTCTGCAGTCCTACGAAAAATGTATGAGGGATTTAGGGCTGGAGCCTGGGCCTGTGCTGCCCGGTGATTTGCGCTTCGAAGGCGGGTTGCGCGCGGGCCTGGCGATCGCGCAGCTCAATCCCCGGCCTACGGCGGTGATGGCGGTGAACGATCTCACCGCGGTCGGTGTTATCAAGGGCCTGTTAAATACCGGTTGCCGCGTGCCCCAGGACATTTCGGTGACCGGCTTCGACAAGACCCGCCTCGCGGAATACAGCAACCCTTCGATCACCACGGTGGACATTCATAGAGACGTGCTCGGCCAAATGGCCGCCGACGCACTGCATGAACTTTCGCGCTCTGCGAATCCGCAGGGCCGCGAATATCAGATTACCGCCGAGTTGGTTCCCGGTGATTCCTCCGGGCCAGCTCCCGTCCCTAGCGTTTGGCCTTAGCGTTTTGTTCCGGCTCTGTCCGGGTGCTAGCATGCCAATGCGGGCGGTCGCACGTGGGCACTTCGGATGGCGCGTCGCAAGGACGAAAAGCACATTTCGCGTCGGACCTTCCTTCGGGGAATGCGCTGTGTTCCAGTCCTCTTCGTCCCCGCTCCGCTCCGCTCCCTGCCCTTCGGCGCGAAGCTCGCTGCTCCTCCGCGCGCCATCCCTTTTTTCCCTTTCGCTGACTTTCGATTGAGCCCGCACTACCCGGTGAAATCTCCACTGGACGACGTGCTTCGCCTTGTTGCTCCAGGGGCCGACGAGTTCGTCACCGAAAAATACGCGTCTGAAATCGCGCGGCTGCTGAACAGCTGGGGCCAAGCGCTCAAGACGGCTCCGCCCGCGCTCAGCGCACTCGCGAATTTTCTTGACCCTTCGCTCGAAGGGACTCCGCTCGCGTCAAGTCAAGAGAGTATCGTGCGCTCCGGCGGCGGTATCGAGGTAACGCGGCGGCGCTTCGCCGCGAATACCACGAAGAACCGAGAGCGATTCTTAGACGAAATGAAGAAGTACCTCGCGCCTTTCGTGCACATGCAGACCGCGGAGTTTGAGATCACGGGCGTCAAAGAAATCACCGACTCGCCGCTCACCGTGCAAACCGAGATTCGCTTCGACCTCGCCGGCAGCCGCGCCGATGGCGCCCGCGAGGAGCGCGTCGGAAATTGGTCCACCCGCTGGACTCGCGCCGATTCCGACGCGTGGCACGCAGCGCGCTGGGAGGCGAGCGCAGAAACCGTGAGCCGCCCACACGGGCCGATTTTCATGGACGTCACAGCGCAAGCTCTGGGCCAAACGGAATCGTACAGAAGTCAGATGCTGCGCGGGGTCGACCACTGGCGTACGGTGCTCGACGGCGCCTGCGGCATCGACGTGTACGGCAACAATGGCCTCGCCGCGGGCGACATCGACAACGACGGTTTCGACGATCTCTACATTTGCCAGCCCGCGGGCCTCCCCAATCGCCTCTATCGCAATCGCGGCGACGGGATATTCGAGGACGTCACTGAAAAAGCCGGCGTCGCAGTGCTTGACGCCACCGCGTGCGCGCTATTCGCCGATTTCGAAAACAAAGGCGTGCAGGATCTGCTCGTCGTTTGCGGCAGCGGTCCCCTTCTCTTTCTTAATGACGGAGCCGGAAAATTTTCCCTCAAGCGCGATGCCTTCCAATTCGCGCGCCCTCCGCAAGGCACTTTCACGCACGCAGCCATCGCCGACTACAACCAGGACGGCCGGCTCGATATCTATTTCTGTCTCTATAGCTACTATCTCGGCTTGGACCAATATCACTACCCCGCTCCCTACTTTGACGCGCGCAATGGCCCTCCGAATTTTCTGCTGCACAATGAAGGCAATGCCACATTTCACGATCGCACCGAAGCCGCGGGGCTTAACGTCGACAACGATCGATACAGCTTCGCGTGCGCCTGGGGCGACTTCAATGCTGACGGCCACCCGGATCTGTACGTCGCCAATGATTTCGGCCGCAGCAATCTTTATCGCAACAACGGCGACGGCACTTTTGCATCAGTCTCGGCCGAAGCTAGCGTGGAGGATCCCGGCGCGGGCATGAGCGCGAGTTGGTTCGATTACGACGACGATGGCAACCAGGATATGTATGTCTCCAACATGTGGTCAGCTGCCGGCATTCGCGTTTCCGAGCAGGAACGGTTTCATCAGGGCGAATCCGAAAACATCCGCGCGCTCTATCGACGGCACGCGCGCGGAAATTCGCTCTATCGCAATCTGGGTAACGGAAAATTCCAAAACGTCAGCGAGAAGGCCGGCGTCGAAATGGGCCGCTGGGCATGGTCTTCCGACACCTGGGATTTCGACCACGACGGCTATCCAGACCTGTACATCGCCAACGGCTACATTTCCGGGCCAGAAGCTGCGCCGGGCTCCAATGGCGATATTTCCAGCTTCTTCTGGCGCCAGGTCGTGGACAAATCGCCGCAGAATTCCCTTCCCTCGGCAAAATACGAGCAAGGATGGAACGCCATCAACGAGCTGATTCGCTCGGACGCGACGTGGAACGGTTACGAGCGAAACGTTTTCTACGCCAATAATCGCGACGGCACGTTTTCGGAAGTTTCCGGCGTAACAGGATTGGATTTTCCCGACGACAGCCGCGCTTTCGCGCTCGCCGATCTGGACCATGACGGACGGCTCGAAATCGTTCTCAAAAACCGCAACGCGCCGCAAGTTCGCGTGCTGCGCAACGTAATGAAAGAGCTAGGCAACGCGGTGACTTTTCGTCTGCGCGGAACGAAGAGCAACCGCGACGCAATCGGCACCTCCGTCACCGTGGAAATCGGAGCGCACCGGCAAATGAAATTCGTGCAGGCTGGCTCGGGATTTTTGTCGCAGCATACGAAAGAGCTTTTTTTTGGCGTCGGCGGCGCCGAGGGAACCGTCCGCGCGACCGTCCGCTGGCCCAGCGGCCTCACCCAAACCTTCGCGGCCGTGCCGGTGAATCGCCGCATCGAGATTCGGGAGGGCTCGCAGGATTTGGCGGCAACACCGTTCGCGGCTTCTTCCACCGCTTACGCGCAAGCGAGCCAAGCCATCAAGCTCGCGCCGTTGCCGCCGTCGTCGGACACGTGGCTCATCGAACCTCTGCACTCACCAGATTTCTCTCTCCCGGATTTGAAGGGCCAAAGTGTAAACCTCGCGGCGTTTCGGGGCCGTCCGCTGCTGCTGCATTTTTGGGCGGTAGCAGCACCAGGTTGCGACGACCAGTTGCGGGTGTTTCAACGCGATCATGAAATGCTCGCGTCGCTTGGGCTTCGCATCGTGGGAATTAACGTGGACGAGGCGAGCGATGCGGCGGCGGCGCGCTCCTTGGCCGCTAAAGAGAACTTTTCCTTCCCTACCCTGTTGGCCACGCCAGAAATCGCGGGCATCTACAATATTCTTTATCGCTACCTGTTCGATCGCCGCCGGGATCTCGCTCTGCCAACGTCCTTCCTCGTGGATCGCGATGGAATGATCGTCAAAATCTACCAGGGTAGCGTGACACTTGAGCAAGCGCTGGCCGATGTCAAATCCCTGCCGCAGACTCAGGACGAACGCACGCGCAAAGCGCTGCCCTTCGCGGGCACGCTCTACGAAAAAGACGGCTTCCAGCGCAACGACTTCACTTATGGCGTCGCGCTGTTTCAGCGCGGCTATCTCGAACAAGCCGCCACCTCCTTCCAGCAGGTCATCGCCGCGAAACCGAATGAGCCCGAGGCTTACTACAACCTGGGCACGCTGTACCTTCGCAAAAACGCTTTAGCGGAGGCACGCCAAAATCTCGAGCAAACGGTCAAGCTGCGCCCTAATTATCCGGAAGCGTGGAACAATCTGGGGATGATTGCCGCGCAGCAGGGGCAGACCGACGATGCCCTCCGCGATTTCAAGCAGTCCCTGCTTCTGCGCCCAGACTACGCGATCGCGCTGCTGAATCTTGGAAACGTCTACCGCCGGCTGGGAAATTTCGCCGAAGCGGAAGAGTTACTGAAGCGCGCGCTTGGACTTGAACCGGAAAATCCGGAGGTCAACTACAACCTTGGCATGCTCTACGCGCGCCAAGAGCAACTGCCGCTCGCGTCGCAATTTCTGGAACGCGCCGTGAGTCTGCGGCCGGATTATCCTGACGCGCTGAACAATCTCGGCGTCTTCCTCGTACGCGAGGAACGCTACCTCGAGGCCGAGGAAAAGTTCAAAGCGTGCATCCGCGTCGCGCCGACTTTCGATCAGGGCTACCTCAATCTAGCGCGCCTTTACGTGATCCTGAAGGAAAAAGGCAAAGCGCGTGAAGTGCTGCAAACCCTGCTCCGGCAGCAGCCACAACACAAGGTGGCTCAACAGGCGCTGGAGATGCTAAATTAAGTTTTCACCGATAATTAGCGCGCAAATGGAGGAGTTGCCATTAATGGCTTTTGATCCCGCATTGCAAAGGAAACGCGCGAGCGCCGCGATACACGGAATTCTTGCGTTATCAGCGATTTTCTTTTGCGCGGCGGCGCACGCCGCGCAGCAACCCGCCGCGAAACGCAGCACACCTAAGCAAGCCGCAAAGGCGGTATCGCCCGCCATTACCGAGGCGCAAGCGCTGTTCAGCGAAGGCCACGTCGCCGATGCCAAAAGCAAAATCCAGGAAGAGTTGCAACAGAATCCCGCGAACGCCGAGGCCTACGATCTGCTTGGAGTTATATGCGTTAGCGAGAAAGATTACGCTGGAGCGTTGGACGCTTTTCAGCATGCGCTCAAGCTCGAACCGAACTCCGCTCGGACGCGCAACAATATCGGCAATGTTTACGTCGCTCAGGGAAAAATCGATCTTGCCGAGCAGGAGTTCCGAACCGCCCTCCGCATGGCGCCCGCGAACCGCGACGCGAACTATAACCTCGGTCTGGTTCTCCTGGCCCAGGGCGCGCCTGCCAAGGCCGTTCTTCATTTTCAGCGCGTCCAACCCGCGAATCTGGAAACTAAGTTCAACCTGACGCGCGCGTACCTCCAGGCCGGCAAGACTGCGGAGGGCTTGAAGTCAGCGACCGAACTCTCCAACGAAAACAAGGACAACGTGCAGCTCCATTTCACGCTGGGCGTCCTGCTCGCTTCCGAAAAGCAGTACCGCGCCGCGCAGCTCGAACTCGAAAAAGCCAACGCGCTGCAGCCAGAAACGTTCGAGATTCTCTACAACCTCGGCCAGGCTTACCTTCGCGCGGGCGAATATCCCAAAGCGGAATTGGCGTTGAACCGCGCGCTGAAGCTGAAGCCCGATTCCCCGGAAGCGCTTTACCTACTCGCACAGGTCGATTCCGACCAGAAAAAATCTGTCGACGCTCTGGATCTCTTGGTGCGCGCGCACAAACTCGCTCCGCAGAATGCCGACATCATTTTCCTCTTGGCGCGTGTCAGCATGAGCCAGAATTATTTCGAAGACGCTATTCCACTGCTCGAATCAGGCCTGCAAATCGCTCCGAAACGCGCTGACCTTCGCGCCGCGCTCGGCGAAAGCTATTTCATGTCCGGCAAGACGGAAAGAGCCATTGAGGAATTCAAGGCGCTGATCGCGGTCGAGCCTTCCGCGGGCTCCTATGCCTTCATGGGCCTTTCATACCGCCATCTCGGTCGCTTCGATGAAGCCAAAAAATATTTTCAAGAAGGATTGAAGCTGGACCGCCACAACGCTTCCTGTCTTTTCAACATGGGTTACATCGAAGAGCGGCAAGGCAATCACGCCGCCGCGGAAACGTTCTTTCAGGAAGCGCTGAAGTCCAACCCTGACTTTTCCGAAGCGCTGCTGGAACTCGCGAACCTGCGCATCGCCAACAAGAGATTCGAAGAGGCCGCGGACCTCCTGCGCCGCTGTGTAAAGGTAAGCCGCGATCCCGCCTCGGGGTATTACAAGCTAGCGATGGTCGAGCGCAGCCTGCACCAAACCGAAGCGGCGCAGCGCGATTTGAACGTCTTTCAAACCTTGTCAAAGAATTCCTCCACCGGTCCCTATCCTTATCAGCACCTTTTCGATTATCTCGACAACCGGGCAACTCTCACCGGCCGCGAGCGCACGCAACTGGATTTGACGCAACTCACCGAGCAGATTCAGAAGCATCCCGACCAGCCGCAAGATCTCTATTTGCTCGCCGAAATTTACTTGAAACTTGGCAAAGTGGAAGACGCACGCAAAGCCATCGCGCAGCTCGATCAACTTAGCGCCGACGATTACCGCACCCAGACTGGCGTCGGCGTTCTGTTCGCACGCTATCGCTTGTACGATGAAGCAATCCAGCATTTTCAGTCCGCGTTGCGCGCCAATCCCGATTCGGACGATGTGAAGTTTGACTTGGCCGATGCCTATTTCCGCAAAGGCCTCTACTCGCAAGCGCTCGAGGCCGCCGCGCAAGTCTCGGTCACCGGTCAACAAGATGACGCGTACCTCGCCTTGCTCGGGGACATTCAAGCGCATCTCGGTGACACTGCGCGCGCCACAGAAATTTTCCGCGACGCTATTCGTCGCAATCCCGATAACGATCAATATTACCTGTCGCTGACTTTAGTGCAGTTGCGCAGCAACGATGTGCGCGGCGCAACTCAAACCTTGCAGCAAGGCTTGGCGCGCATCCCCGGCTCCGGAAAAATTCTGTGGGGCCTGGGCCTTATCTCGGTACTTGAAGGCAACACGCCGCAAGCCGCCGAGCGTCTTGAGCGCGCCGTCGAGCTTCTGCCCGAATGGGCGGGGAGCTATTCTACTCTCGGCGTTTTCTATTACGAGACTGGCCAAATCGAAAAAGCCCGCGAAGTCCTCAACCGCTTCAAAGGCAGCAACGCCGCCGGCGGCCTCGACGTCAACCGCATCGAGGAGGCGCTTTCGCGCGCCCCCGCGCAACCTCTCTCCGCCCGCGAACCCATGCCGATGGTCGCGCGCCAGCAATTACTGCAACTTGCTTTGTCTCTTGCGGAGCGTACCCTGTGACGGAACAGACGTTGGAG
>WNFO01006670.1_pt1 | contig 10200 bp, 8 predicted proteins | sample 5400251 | NCBI WGS metagenome assembly WNFO01 (sample SAMN13153354, study PRJNA577476) | soil metagenome | isolation source: 100 cm saprolite under Madrone tree | place: USA:California | collected 2016-06-14
GCCATGATCCTTCGGCGCTGTATCGCATCCATGCATTTCTCGTGATGCCGTGGAGGCTCAGGATGCGCATCCTTTCGGCGTATTCTGGATTCTCCGTGGTCGCCATTCCGCCTTCACCCGTGGTTAAGGTCTTGGTCGCATAGAATGAAAAGCAAGTGATGTCTCCGAGCGTGCCCACAGTTCTGCCTTTGTAGCGCGACGGCAGTGCGTGTGCGGCGTCCTCAATCACCTTCAGGTCATATTTCCGCGCGATATCAAGAATGGGGTCCATGTCGCAGGGATAGCCAGAGTAGTGCACGGGAAGGATCGCGCGCGTGCGGCTGGAGATGGAGCGCTCGATCTGTTCGGGGCCGACATGATACGACCCCTCTTCGCAATCCACCAGGACAGGCCGAGCCTTGAAGTAGAGCACCACTTCGCCCGAGGCCGCGAAAGTCATTGTCGGGACAATCACTTCGTCGCCCTCGGAAATTCTAATTGCAGCTAACGCAAGATGAAGAGCCGCTGTACATGAATTTACAGCGAGTGAGTGACTGGCGCCAATGTAGCGGCCAAACTTCTCTTCGAATTCCCTCACGCGCGGACCCGTCGTGAGCCAGCCGCTCTGAAGTACCTCAACCACCGCGCTAATCTCGTCTTCTCCAATGGAAGCGCAGTGGAATGGCAGGAAAGATGTTGCAGCAACTGACATGACGGATTTCGAGCGAGACGAGGCTAAGTGTTCAATCGACTTTTGTCGCTTGCGCGGCGGATTGATCTGGTCTTTGCAGGTTGGACAGATTGAACAGTCATTTGCTTATCAGTTTCGACCATTTAAAATTTGGTTCGACGAACTTCCGGCCATTTCTCCCAGCTCGTAAATGAACTGAGGATTCTCCAGCCCTGCCACTCAAATTTCAGTGCGCGCGCCCTCAAACCAAGCTGGCCGGGCCCGGAGCACGCTGGGTCACGTATTCCACTTCCACTGCAGTCAAGTCAGGACAGGAAAGCGGCAGGTTCATTCGGTATTGGTCCTTTGTAGAACGTGGGTGTGCTGGTCTTCTTTTCTGATCGAGTGGAATGCAGACTATGGTCGACGGCGAACTCTGGAAAAAGCTTGTGGCACCGGACAAGCAGTCCTTCGTAGTCCCCGCGGTCAAGTAACCGTTCGAATTCATCTACCTGTTCCAGAATTCCGGCGGCAACCCTGCCAGTTTCGGAAAGCGTGAATATGCGGTCGTGCACGGTCGGTTTAAGGGTCTCCCATGACTCCCACAGTTCTTCCGTAATCTTCTCGCCCTCTTTCAAGCCGATAAATTCGAAGAGCAAGTCCTTCCCTGGCGTAAGCCCAGAAAAAAGGCTGAAGGCGCGCGCGATTTCATAAATATTCAGAGGCTTGCCCATATCGAAGACAAATGTCTCTCCGCCCTGACCTTGAGCCGCTGCATGCAAGATCAGACACACGGCCTCCGCAATGGTCATGAAGTACCGCGTCGCTCGCGGATCAGTGATTCGAATCGGACCGCCCTTCTGAATCTGATCGCGGAAAAGGCGGAGCACGCTACCCGTACTTCCAGCCACGTTCCCGAAGCGCACGCTCATGAATCGCGTCTGACTGGATTGGGCAAGCTCTCGGACTAATAGCTCCGTAATTTTTTTGGACAGGCCCATGTAATTGCGAGGCTTGACCGCCTTATCTGTAGAAATGTTGACAAATCGGCTTGCACCGAAATCCCGAGCCGCCAGCGCCGTATTGCGGGTCCCTAACACGTTATTGCGAACCGCTTCATAAGGGTGAAGTTCCATGAGGTGTACATGCTTGTGCGCCGCCGCGTGGAAAATGATTTCGGGCCGTTCGCTCTCGAATATCGCTCGGACTCGGTCGCGGCAGGTCACGTCAACAAGCCGAGGTTCTATACAAAGGGTAGGGAAGCGGTCCTGAAGTTCTAGATTGATGTAGAACAGGCTGTTCTCCGACCTTTCCAGCAGAATAAGTTTGCGGGGGCTTCCGGAAGCGATCTGCCGGCATAATTCGGATCCGATCGACCCGCCCGCTCCGGTCACGAGAACGACTCGATCTCCTATTACCTCTCGAACGAACGCAGGATCGGCCTTCACTTCTTCTCGCTGCAGCAGATCTTCAATGCGGACGGAGCGCAAGTCTCGCAGACCCACTCTCCCGTCAACCAGTTCTGCAAGAGATGGCAGAGTGCGAACTGGAATTCCGCACTCTCGGCACCCCTCGAGAATGAATTTCATCAGTGAGCGTGCTGCGCTCGGGATGCAGATGAATACTTCTTCAGCTTGCTGCTCCCGCACGAGGCTCGCGAGATCCGACAGGCCGCCGAGCACGGGGACGCCACAGATCGTCGTTCCCCTCTTTTGGGGATCATCGTCGATGACGCCAACCGGAAGAATGGCAGACCCGGAATCCAAAACAAGTTCCTTGAGTACCTTTGTGCCCGCATCTCCGGCTCCAATAATCAGGGCGCGCTTGCCTCCGCTTCGCCCAATTGCGCGCTGCGCGCTGTACAACCGGATGCCAAAGTGAAGCCCCACGAGCAAAAAGATCGACACCGTCCACTCAAGTATGAAAAGCGCTGCAGGAAGACGCACATCCCGCTCTGCCAGTCTGCTGATTGCATAGAACGCTAGGCTGCTGGTCGAAACTGCCTTGCTTATGCAGATAAACTCCGGGATGCTCGCAACGCGCAGGGAAAGCTTACACGTGCCGAAGAATAGAAAGCTGAGAAGCCGCAGACCAACTAGCCACGGCAGGGTGTGCGGCAGAATCTGCCAGGCCCAGCTCGGCCCGTATGCGTCCGAGAGAAGAGAAGCAGAGAAGGCATATCCGAAGCTTGTGAGCGTTCCTTCCAAACACAAAACTACAGCGCGATATCGGAATTGCCAAGCACGCGTCAGCAAAGAGACCCATTTCATTCGCAGCCGCTGAGGGATGTTGGGTGTTCGCTCCGGTAAGACACGGCTCAACGCCTGGATACCGCTGCCGCTGGACGCGACGGTACCTGGGAACGATGTCTTACAAGCGCTCATTAGTCTCTCCGTTCGCATGACCGATTGTGAAAACTTTAAATGGGTTGTGTATTGAAAATTCGCGCCAGGATCCGAGGCTACTTAAGTTCTTTAGGTGTTCTTGAGAATGCTTACGTCATTCGGGCTCGTGATGTCTGAGGGAAGGGATTACCGTTCGTGATAGGGCTAAAGACGGACGCGGGAATGCCAAGTGTGGCTAAACACTGGGCTGCTGCAAAAGAGGCTGAGGGCTCGCAGGCCTAGACGCTGTCTGATTTGCAGTCGGTCTCACAGGGTATGCTGCACCGATCCAGCTACGATCAATTTCGACAGCAACCGAGCGCTGCAACAAACTAACGGATAGCACGAGCTTCAATCCCGACTTGATTTTGATTACGATTCCGGTCATACCCCGCAGAGGCCCATCCTCGATCCGGGCGACATGGCCGACTTCCAGGTACGGCCAAGGCATTGTCGAAAGACCGTTCTTTCCCACGCGCTGGATGGCAGCGATCTCTTCTTCCCCGACAGGAATCGGTGTTTTGCCGACTCCCACGATTTGTATGACCCCCGGTGTCATCAGCACCGGCAAGCGATTGTGCGGGTTCATCCGGCAGAAGAGATATCCAGGGAACAACGGCATTTCGACTTCCTTCATCCGATCGGACCAGCGTCGCATGTATTTGCTGATGGGCAAAAAGCACTCGTAACCTGCATTTTCCAGCAGCAAGTTCGCTGTCTTCTCTCTGCTTGTTCTGACCAGGATCGCGAACCACGGCCACTGTTGATTGTGATTCCCCATAGTGACTCCCCTAGAGAAGCTACCGCCGTTGGAGTCCCAGAATTCTAAGGACCCGGAATCGGCGAAGACCAGGTCCCCTCGACCGTATCTGCCAGCTCAAGCCTGCTTCGCTGACGAGGGAAAAACTTGGCCCGCGACGAACCGTAACCGATGCCGAACCCCTTCACAATCCGGTCTAAACCTTAAATATCGCAGCGGATAATTCCCGAGAGCGCGGAAGGAATCGTAATACACAGTATTTCTGAGGAGTTGCACAATCACAATTCGTCATCGACGTCCTGTTCGTTCTAAAATTCAGGTATTCTCCTGACTCCAAATCCTTGATTCACCTGATTGTTCCCACACAAGTGTCTGAATATCCTAAATGCGCATCAGGCTCGCTACAGAAAATGCGGGAGCACGAATCTGACTTGACGCCATGCTTCTTAACTCCCTTGCTCATTTCCTCTCCTGATATCTGTCGTGCTGTTGTACTGGCGTCTCAGTCGCCGTCCCCAAAATGTTTTCCTCCTCCTGGCCAGCTACTTTTTCTATGGATGGTGGGATTGGCGATTCCTCGCTCTCATGATCGGCAGCACCACGGTGGATTTCCTAATCGCTCAGAAGATCGCGCCCGGCCGCTCGCACCCCAACCGGAGGAAGTGGTTTATCGTCTCGCTCATCTTGAATTTCATGATTCTGGGGGTCTTCAAATACTTTGACTTCTTCGCCGGCTCTTTCTTAGGCGCCCTCGAGAAACTTGGTATTCACAATATTCCGCTACCCTTGATTCGCATCATCCTTCCGCCGGGTATTTCGTTTTACACCTTTCAGGAAGTCGGTTATATCGTGGACGTATATAAGGGCAGAATTGAGGCTTCCAGGTCTTTCTTCGATTACGGTCTCTTCATCAGTCTGTTCCCTCACTTGATTGCCGGTCCGATACAAAGGCCAGGGCATCTGCTTCCGCAGGTCCAGAAGGAGCGCACTTTAGATGCGGACCGTTTTTTCGATGGCATGATGCTTATTTTTTTCGGCCTCATCCGGAAATGCGTGGTCGCGGATAATTGTGCGGTTCTCGCAAACGCAGTCTTTGGCGGTCAATTCGGTCCTTCCAACTTCTGGCTTGTGTTGCTCGGAACTTATGCATTTACGTGGCAAGTATACGGAGACTTCATCGGTTACAGCGATATTGCGCGCGGCAGTGCTCAATTGCTGGGTTTCCATTTTATGGTCAATTTCCTCCAGCCCTTCCTCGCCAATCGTCTTCAGGATTTCTGGCGCCGCTGGCACATCAGCTTGAGCACCTGGCTTCGCGATTACTTGTACATTCCTTTGGGCGGAAGCGCGCATGGCCAATGGAAAACTTCCCGAAATCTCTTCATTACGATGGTTCTTGCCGGTCTTTGGCATGGCGCAAATTGGACGTTTGTGATCTTCGGCGCCATCCACGGTGTCGTGCTGGCTTTCGAGCGTTACTTCTTCCCAGCCAAAGCGATGTCGCAGGATGTAACTCCCTCTGGCCACTCCACGGGTTTCCTCTCCCTATGGGCACAGAGAATTCTTACTTTCAACATCCTTTACTTGAGCCTTGCATTCTTGAGGGCGACCTCACTCCATTCGGCCGTGCAGCTCCTGGCAGGACTCTCCAATTTCGTTTGGCGTAGTGAGTACGCCTCAGCGTTCTTTATGCTAGGCCTTTTCTCCATAGCTTTGTTCGTTGCAGATCTGCTGCTGGAAGGCAGCAATCAGGAATATCCGTTCGCAACAGCGCCTTATGCGGTTCGGGCAGGGCTTGCGGCCGCCGCATTTGTCGTGCTAGCCCTCTTCTCAGGGAGCAATCTCAATGCGTTCGTCTAGCCAACCTGTCGCCAGTAAAATGCGTTGTTCCTAGGTTCCAAGTGCGGACAACCCGCTTGGCCCGCCCGTTGGAGCTTCTGGCAGGAACCCTTAAGGGAGCCCGCATTCTCAGCAGTCATATTTTTTTGACTGTTTCTTTGCCCTTGTCCGGCAGGCGTGGAAAATGCTTGAAGCAGGCTGGACAGAATATCAAAGATTTTGCCTGTCCCGAGACCGTTGATACGTTGGGGGTACCAACGGAAATCCAATCGAATTTAGGCATTGTTGTCGTTGGGATTGGTACCATCCAGGCTAGCGACCCAGAGGGTGGCGTAGTTGCCGTCGATGGCGTTCGTCGCAGGGTATCCAGGCGCTCTGGAGCTGGCGATGAAAGTCGCTCCGAGGATGTTCGAAGGGGGACGCTCGAAACGTCACGTACCATCCGCCCAGAACTCAAAAAAGCTCAGAGACCATCCGGTCCCATCGCCGACCTTGCTAGTGACCGCCCGTCGTCAATGGCAACGAGCCGCTCAGTGCGCAGGCAAGATTCGTACGCATGCCCACATATCTTCAATGATTTCCACGCTCCTTCTGGAAAAATGTACTAGTACCAAGATTTTTTCTCCTTTTTTCCCTTCTGGATGTTCCTTAATTAAGTATGGGGCTGTGATCGGAGTTTCTCTGCCGGCCTGGGACTTTTCCGGGGGATTAAGATTTTTTCTTACTTTTTCCCTTCTCGATGTTCCTTAAATAAGTAGGGAGTGTAGCCGGGATTTCTCTGGCAACCCGGGACCCCTCCGAGGCATTAAAGTTTTTTCTTACTTTTTTCCGACTGGATGTTCCCTAGTAAGTAGAGGGCCCGGTGAACTTTTTACGATGAAGCGGCTCGCTACGGTTTCTTGTAGGGTAGGCGGCTAACATTGTTATTGCGCTTTTTCATTTTCGAGGCCTCTTACTGGTGTGGGACATGACTATTTCAAAGAGCATCGATCGCTATTTGGAACGCGGGAAGGTGACTGGTGCATGAAACACACACATCACCATATGCGTCACCCTCGCGGTCACCTTGGCGATCGAGCAAGTGCCCAAGGGACAAGAGGTTGCTCATGGCGCGACGATCAATTTGGACGCGGGCAAAACACCGTGTTGGGCTGGAGCGACCCCACTTTTGCACACGGTTCCGTGCCCAAAGTGAGTCGTGGGTCGCTCCAGTCCACAAAGAGATTCGTTCCGGTGTTTTGCCCGGGTACGTCGCCGGATTCTGGAGAAACCAGGCGAAGGAAGAAGGTGAACCAGGTGAAGACGGTAGGAATTACCGTCTGCACTCTCAGAACTGCCACTTCTTCACCCGACGCTCTGCAAACGCAATTTATTCTCAGGCGTTTGCAACGACCTCTTCTGCGAAAGTCCCCGCGCAAAAAAGGTCATGTCGGGCGGGAGCGACCCCACTTTTTTTGCAGACGATCCGCCCAAAAGTTGTCTGGGGGTCGTTCCCGCCCTCGGGGGCACTTCGCGTTGACGTATTGCGTGATCGCACGGGGCGGGCCTGAGAATTTGTCAGACAGAATGTCTGACATCTTATATGAACACGAAAGGAGAAGCCCATTGTCGATTCTGAAATCACCATCAAAACAACCAAAGGCCGTCACCGTCCAAGCCCGGGTCGAGGAATCAGTAAAGACTCAGCTAGAACTCTATGCCGAGTTTATTGATGCTTCGACGTCTTACGTCATCACCGAAGCGCTGAAGCTGCTGTTTCGCAAAGACGAAGAGTTCAAGCGCTGGTCGAGCAATCACGCCAACAATCACAACCATGAAAAAGCCAAAGGGGACGCTCTTACAAAGACTGCGTAGCAAAGATGAAGTCCCGTCCAACCAAATTCGGTGTGCGCGAGAATACAGCGTCATCACGACAGCATGACCCGCGCCTTGCAGTGGATACTGATTCGAATGCAGTCTGCGTCGAGGAGGAGCTGCCAGACATACCAAGATCCTCGCCTCTGAATAACCCTCCAACGGCAGCATTCGAGAAATCTTTGGATGCCGTGTCGCACCGTCCGGCCACAGGGGATGGGGAAAGAAATACTGGAGAAGCTTCGGCTGTTCCGCTACCACGCACACCTTCACAAAAGTTGAAGCACTCTTTCGAACCTTTGATGGGTAGTCCCGAGGCTGCCAAACTTCTCGGCAATATTCACGTCAAGACTCTCCAGCGCTACGCACGACGGGGAAGTCTTCCGGGATATCAAATTGGCGGCCACTGGTATTTTCGTGCTTCAGAGCTGGACGTTTGGCTGCAATCTCGGATAAATTCTAATCGCCAACCCGCTGACCGCGTGGATTTCACATAGGAGAAGAAAAAGTGAGATTCACACGTCAACGGTATCAATCAGGAAGTTTGACCAAAGAGAAGCGGAAGGCTAGCCCGGCAGTCTGGATTTTCAGATGGCGAGAGAACACTCCAGATGGCAGGGTCAACCGAAAGGTGGTCGTGGGCACCGTGGAACAGTTCCCAACCAAAACGGCAGCACGCAAAGCCGCTGAGCCGCTTCGCGCCAACGCCATCGCGGATAACCCCGCAGTGCCTTTGACCGTCACACAGTTGGTCAAGCACTACGCAGACAACGAATTGCCCAGCAAAGCTCACTCCACGCAGCGAACTGTGGAGACATCTCTGAATGTCTGGATCACTCCCAAATGGGGCGAACACCGACTCTCAGATGTCCGAACGGTTGAAGTTGAAAGCTGGCTGCATGCACTTTCGCTGGCGAATGCAACAAAAGCTAAGGTCAGAAATGTCATGCATGTCATCTTTGCCCATGCTTGCCGTCACGAATTACTGCAAAAGAATCCCATCAGCCTGGTGCGGCAGAGTGCGAAGCGGAAGAGGACGCCTGACGTTTTGGATGCTGGAGAACTGAAGAAGCTTCTGGCTGCGCTTCAGAATCCTGCCCGCGTACTGGTCTTCCTGACAGCCGCCACCGGCTTAAGGGTATCTGAGGCTCTTGGCCTGAAGTGGTCTGATGTTGACTTCGGTACTGGAGTCATCAACTTGAGCCGTGCGGTCGTTCATCAGCACGTTGGCGAAATGAAAACAGAAGCATCTCAGAAACCAGTCCCGATGGATGGCGCGTTGGCTACTGCGCTCCGCGATTGGAGTACGCAGGCAGCATATCGTCAGCTAGGAGACTGGGTGTTCGCCAGCCCGAAGATGAATGGCAAGCAGCCCTACTGGCCAGAAACACCACTGAAGTGCTTTGTGCAGCCAGCTGCGAAGCGGCTAGGCATCGCGAAGCAAATAGGCTGGCATTCTTTCCGTAGAACGTTTGCAACGTTGCTGAAGGGCAGCGGTGAGGACGTTAAGACCACTCAGGAACTGAGGCGTCACGCGAACAGCAGATTGACGCTAGACGTGTACGCACAGGCGCTAACGCCTGCGAAGCGTGCAGCGCACCTGAAGGTGGTTGAGATGATTCGGCCGGCGGCGGGAACAAGTTCTGTTCCTTTGTGTTCCCACGCTGAGGAAGCAGAGACTGTAAGTGCTTGATTTAATGGAGCGGCCTATCGGAATCGAACCGACACCTGAACCTTGGCAAGGTTCCGTACTACCACTATACTAAGGCCGCTCAACGACCTTCTTTTTATAGCATGACCGCCCCGCAGCGACAAGCCTTCCCCGCCCGTGCCGGCCCAAAGCAAAACACTCAACAACCAAGCATGGATCAGGAGACTTGCGTAATCCGCGCGGACTTCACTACCGGAGAGCGACGCTGGCGCTCCGCGAAGCGCGTGGCCTTATCTTTGTCCGTGTACACGCGCCCGAACTTTTCCCCGTCGGCATAGTAAACACTGACGAGGAAATGGTGATGTTTGCGGCGGCGATCCTTGCCAAAAGAAGTCTTGCCTCTAGTCGAACTTTTTTTCGTCTCACCTTTTGTCACGTTGACCACCTTATCTGAAGAGGATACGACTGCACTATCTCAGGGAAGCGCGCGCCGCACAAGTACCAGAGAAGATAGTAACACGCGCTTCATTACAGCAGTAAAGTGCGTAAACGGAAAGCGGGAACTTCCAAGAGAGACAGCAAGAACTAGGCGGGCGGCAACTTTCATCGTACTTAGCTTAATGAGTAAAGCGCAGGCAGAAGGCACGTTCCCCGATGAGGGGGGACTCGTTCCCGGTTCCCGGTTTCACGGCATATTCTTGTAACTGCCTTGTTAACAGGGTGTTTCCAGCCACAGAAACGATGGAACCAGCAGGCGAATTTGTCTAAGAAATTCTTGCGAGCCGTGAAACATTTTTCGATTTTCCACGTCTTTACTAGTGGGGAGAAGATAAGCTGAATGTGGCGGAGAAACATAATGATGATACCCGTTCCAAAAAAACCGCCCATCGTGGAAGATCTGCGAAACCATTCGCAGGAACAGATCGCTGAATTGCATCAGCTTCTCGCTGTGGGTGCGCCTTCGCGGCCAGATCCGCGCCGGCCCGGCTTTTATGAAGTGGAAGGCCTTTCGAGCACGTACTACGTGTTTAAGTATCCGACAGGCACCAAAGTGCTGCTGCTC
>WNFO01006672.1_pt1 | contig 10200 bp, 9 predicted proteins | sample 5400251 | NCBI WGS metagenome assembly WNFO01 (sample SAMN13153354, study PRJNA577476) | soil metagenome | isolation source: 100 cm saprolite under Madrone tree | place: USA:California | collected 2016-06-14
CAGGCAGGCTGTAATCACCTTGCTTCAGAAATACGTTGCCAATCGGTCGGGAACATACTTCACTGCTCTCTGCGATTCGTCTGTAGCGGACGGCGATAGAGTCCGATCGCAGGCAAAACAGTAAACGCTAAGTTTGCGTGCCGCACTCTATGTCAAGTGAGCCCTCAAGGCAACACGTTTTCAGCAAAGTTTTTAGCAAAGAAACATTTCAAGAAAAGATCAAATAGCGTGGCTCGGGATAGAGTGCTAGTCCGCCGGCAGGACCATTACCTCAACGCCTTATCGAAGAATTCGATCACCGGACGGTCGTAAGTCTCTTCCTGTTCTCCGGTTGAAGTGGGAAGGCTGAAGCCGGTCAGGTTCAAATCTCTTTTCAGTTCGACGGGGCCATTAAGGCATTTGCTCAATTGTAGCGTGGAGGATTGCCACGCGTCTCCGACTTCACCCATTAACAACAGAGTCTGAACGTCTCTTAGGGAACGGGCGAGTTGGCATGATGGGGTGGTTTGATACTTGCCAAGTGAGTAGAGGCGGATACCCCAATTGGCCAATCTCTGAAGCACGGCATTATTCATTCCGGCATGTCCGCTGGTTGCTGCGCGTATTAGATCGTCGGGCGAGGCCGGCACGGAGTCCAAAGCCAGCGCGCGAATTTCAGGATAGCGCTTCGCCGCGTCCAACGCTGCGTATGCGCCCAACTCGATCCCGTAGACCCCGATTCGACCCGATATTTGTGGCTTGTTCGCAGTAGTCTTCAGAGTATGCAGATAATCAATCGCCGCCGTCACGTCGTCCCCTTCGACGGCGCCAAACAGACTCCAGCTTACCAGCGGGTTTTCTCCGTGTCCGCGCAAATCGGGCCAGAGCACCGTGAGGTTTGTGCTCTCGTTTAATTTTACGGCGAGATTCAAGAGCCACGAACGATCCGCGCCGTAATGATGCAAGAGAATTACCGCGGGCGCTCCTTCAGCGCCGGTAATTAACCAGCCGCGCGCGTTTGTGCCGTCGTGATTACGCCAGGTTGCGTCCGTCGCCTTCAGAATCGGACCGGTGACTTGCGAAAAAGTTTGGGGCGTAACCAGATAGGCGGCCCGCGGGGGCCGGGTGATCCCGTGAACTATCCAAACCGTTACCGCTGCGAATGCGGCCAGCACCACGAGAAGAATTGGCAGAAAAGCCCTGATTAATCCTCGCGCAGCTCTTTGTCGGGCGGACATATTGATGCGGATTATAAACAGTCAGGAGCTTGAGCGGTAGCGACGAGATCATTTTCCATTTTCATTTGACAACCGATATTTGCCATTTTAGTTCCTTCTCCCATTGGAGCAGGGTTTGGATGAGAGCTTAGCGAGAACAAGACCATCTGCTTTTTCCCCTTTCTTTTTCTATGTTTTGCGCCCCCTCGCCTAACCCTCATCCCTCCGTGTGAGGGGAATTAAAGGCGAATGAAAAATGGAAAATGATCCGGTCGCTACTGCTCTCGGTTCTGTAACGCCAGAATTTGGATCGCGCGTTCATAATCGGCAGGCGTGTTGACGTTGAGAAAGAAGTGTTCAGCGTTCGGCAGATCGGCAAGTTCTGAATATTCGACCCAACGCGTTGGGACGCTAGCCAACAACACACGCGGTGTGTGCTCATCAGAAGCGATTAGCCGGTCGGTTGCAGCTAGACACCTTTCGCGCCGATAAAATGCGCAGAGAGGTTGTGGTCGCCCGTCGGGCTGAAGCGGAACGACGGCGTCAAATGGTTCCTTCGCGAATTGCCACAATCGCGCAAACAGCTCGTCCGTTACGAGCGGAAGATCGCAAGCGACGATCGCCGCCCAAGCTGACTGACAAGCGTAGAGCGCGGCCTGAATTCCACCGAGCGCCCCCCAGCGCTCGTGCAAGTCCGGTACGTTTTGAAGTTGAGAAAGGGAAGCCTCTTCGCGCGAGCCGACTAAGCGCACGGCGACCACATTGGGCCGTAAAGCGGCAGCGATGAGTTCGACTCCGGTTTGTCCGTGAAATTTGAGTTGCGCCTTGTCCGAGCCCATGCGGCTCGAAGCCCCGCCAACCAGAATGAATCCCTGGACATCAAACATGCGCTGTTCGGGTATCCTATTACTTTCTTCAGAGTTGAGCTATAGTGAGTTATAGTCCCGGCGGCTTGATATCGTTGCATCGCCGTAAGAAGAAGAATATGAAATCACTGAAGCACCTTACTACATTTTCTGTAGTCATCTTTGCGTTATTCGTTGGACCGATTATTACGCTCGGCCAGGCTCGTGCCGGGAACCCATCCGCTAGCGCCGGCGGCACCGACAAAGTTGCGTCCGGCCAGAAGATGGCGGTCAAGGCGGCGAAAACCATTCCCGCCAGCACAGCGCTTTTTTCTTTGGAAGAAGTAAAACCGGGTTTGAAGGGCGTTGCTCGCACCGTCTTTGCCGGCAGCGAGCCCCAGGAATTCACGCTGGAGATTCTGGGCGTTCTGCCGGGATTTACCGGGCCGCGGCAATCAACCATCCTTGCGAAACTAAGCGGGCCGGGTGTTGACCGGACAGGCGTATTCGCGGGCATGTCGGGCTCGCCGGTGTTCATCGATGATCGATTAGTGGGCGCCATCGCCTACAGCTTTCCGTTTTCAAAGGAACCTATCTGCGGTATCACGCCAATCAAGCAGATGATCGAGATCTTCGAGCAGGGAAACGACAAGCCGAAAGGGGCCACCGAACCGCGCGCGGTCTCTTTTTCTCAACTCGCGAGTGCTGAATGGAAACCAATCCTGCCAAGACAATCATTTCAGTCGTCGCCATTGATTGCTTCGGTGGCGTCGGGGTCGCCACTCGCGCCGCTGATGGGCCAACAGATTCAAGAGATTGCTACTCCCGTGGTTTTCAGCGGCATCAGTCAGGAGAGCCTTTCGTTATTCTCGAGTGAATTATCAAAGAGTGGCTTGCTGCCGGTTTCCGGCGTGGGCGCGTCGTCGCCAATGACGCCGCTCGAATCGTTTGACGAAAAGACTTTGACGCCGGGCGCTTCAGTTAGCGTGCAACTAGTGCGCGGCGATTATTCAGTCGCTGCTTCAGGCACTGTGACCTTTCGCGATGGCGAGCATATTTACGCCTTTGGCCATCCGTTTCTGAGCCTCGGGAATGCGGACATGCCAATGACCGAGAGTTCGGTCGTGACCGTGATCCCAAACGCGTTTAATTCGTTCAAGCTGGCGGTTCCCGGCCGCATGGTCGGATCGATCTCGCAGGATCGCGCCACGGGTATCTTTGGCCAATTGGGCCATGCGCCGCGGATGATTCCGGTGAAGCTCAATCTGCATACCAGCCGCGATCGCGTCGAGCAATTCTCTTATGAAGTAATTAGCGATGAATTCCTGACTCCCTTGCTGCTTAACCTGACAGTATTCAACAGCATTGCGGCGCGCGAGCGGTCCGTGGGAGAAGCGACGGTGACGATCGACGGGTCGATTACCATGGAAGGCCAGGACTCGATCAAGTTGCAGCGGCGTTTTTCGGCGGCCAATGCTGCGGTGATGGCGGCGGGCGCGATCGCCGCTCCCGTCGGGGTTTTAATGAGCAGCGGCTTTGACAACGTAAATATCCGCGGGATCGTACTGGACATTACTTCAAGCGAAGACAAGCGCTCCGCCACCTTGGAGCGCATCTCGTTGGATGCAACGGATGTTGTTCGCGGGGAGAAGGTCGAAGTCCAGGCCTACGTGCGCACGGATTCAGGGAAACAGTTCGTCGAGCGTATCCCGGTGCAGATACCCACCGACGCACCTGCGGGCCAATTGATGATTATGGTTGGCGACGGCGCGACCTTGCAGGAGTCTTCGTCGTCTCGGGTCTTTGTGCCCAGAGACCTGGGCCAACTGGTGGGCGCCATAAATAAGATCAAGAAGAATGACAGGTTGTATGTGAGGCTGCTGCGGCCGGCGCCCGGCGTCGTCATCGGGACCAGCGAGCTTCCGAATTTGCCACCCTCTGTAGTCGCGACTCTGAACAGCGAGCGCACCTCCGGTGGTTATACGCAAATGGCGCTCTCGCAACTCTACGAAAGAGAACTATCGCCGGCCGATTTTGTGATCACTGGCCAGCAAGCGATCTCCGTGAATGTTAAGTAACTTGAGAGTGTGAAGACTTCCGTCGTTGCCGTAACTTAGCCGCCACACCTGCCAGACCAAGTCCCAGTAAACTGAGAGTCGCCGGCTCCGGCGTCGCGGTCGGCTCCGTCTCCGTTCTGATGACAAACTGGGCCTTTAGAAAATCGGAGAATTCGCCCGGACCAATTCCCTCGATGCTGGTGGGCAAGACGTTTACGTCTACCGAGAAAGTGCCAAAGTTGAATGTCAATGGATCAGACGAAAGAATGTGAACTGTATCGACGAACGTCCCAATATCTATTGTGCCCGCGATGTTCAGAGTTTGCGTCACTCCATCTATCGTCACGTCCTGCGCGAAGTTAAAGTTGTATGTTCCTTCGGAACCATGCCCGGTGAAGGCAGTGGTAAAGGTCAAGGGATTCAACAGCGCCACGAAGCTGCCGGAGCCATTTATCGTCTGACCGGCAGAAGCTGCTGTTCCCAACAGCGAATCCATTCCCGGGACGCCGCCTCCATTGTTGCCCAAATCGCTGAGTGAAAATCCGCCGGAACTGATCGTAATCGAATCGGCCTTCGTCGCCGGCGCAATCGTTATCGAGATTAATAGAGCGGCCAGCCCTAAGGTCACCTTAGTCAGAAATCGCATTTACATCCCCCTCGTTTTCTTCGGAAACTTGAAATGGCGTCGAAATGCGCGAGCGCCCCACAATCGTGAGACGTCAGCGTCCGCCGCGTACTCTAAGAAGAAAAACTGCGAGGAAAAGAAACCGATAATCGAATTGTGGTTCCAAAAAAGACATTTCTCTAGCCCAGGCGTTCACGCCTGGGGAATGAAGTGGCGTGAATTCTTGAGCCCCATTTATGGGGCTTTCGCTAAGACTGGCTAAAGCAGTTATGCCAAAGCCTCCTGAAGGAGTCTGTCGGAAAATCCCGTACGGATGCGATGTTTATAGAAGGACCTAGGCTCCACGCGAGGAGCCCATTTATGGGCGAGAGGTATTCGGTTTCGCTCCTAAAGGAGCTTCCAGATCTCAATTCGGTCTGGTGTTCTATAAACATTTCGCCGCTACGCGGTTTCTACGCCAGACTCCTGAGGGAAGGAGGCTCGTGAATTAGTCGCCTTCAGTCCCCAGGCGTGAACGCCTGGGCTAGAGAAATGACGACCTCCTAGAGCGGCTGGGCTTGGCGATGATTAGGAATCGCCGCGCCGACTTGGGGATTTGATCGACCTTAGTCACGCCGAGCAGAGCTTCGAGTTGTCTTCGGACCGCGGTGCCGGCAAAAATTAGGAGGGTGGAATTAACCGGCGCCCAATCGATTAACTTGGGAAGCATGGCCGGAAAGCGATCCAGGGCGCGGCACGTGATGAAATCCGCTTCCGGAGCAGGAATATTCTCAAATCGTGCTCCGATCAAACGGCCAGGCGTCGCGCTGTTCGCGTGGCGGAGAGCTTCGCGAAGAAAGGTGAGCTTTTTTTGCGATGACTCTATTAAGGTGCCGCGGAGATCGTGTCGGACAAGTAGACATGGGATGAGCGGGAGGCCTGCCCCCGAACCAATATCCGCGACCCGGGCGTTCGATGGCAGATGCTGAATCAGCACCAACGACTCGAGAATGTGACGCGTGGCAAACTCTTCCGGTGTGCACGGCGCAACCAGATGCAGCCGGGGATTCCACTTCAGCAGGAGCGCGTAGTAGTCGCTCAATTGTTCGATGTCACTATCTATGAGTTGGACGCCGAAGTCTGTGCAATCGTGGTGCAGTGCTTCGCGGAACCTTTCAATCGATGTTGGCATTTGGCGGCTTCTTCTGATTGAATTGAGCGTTACAGAATGGCGAGCGGCAGCGACGCGATCGACTGTAACATGATCCGGTTGCTACCGCTCGCAGTTCTGTAACGAATAGATGACCAGCGAATCATTAAGAGAGCAGCACGAATCGTTAGGCCGCGTCGTAACGAAACTCATCAGCGAACAGGCCGCCAAACTTGATTCGACGCCGGTGACCTCGCCCGCCACGCCGGCCCAATTGCGAACGCTATTCGATGAGCCTTTGCCGATTAACGGAATGGCCGCGGAAGATATTCTGGCCCGGTTTGCTCGCGACGTGGCGCCGCACGCGATGCAGATTCCCAGCCCCCGTTATTTCGGTCAGTTTAATCCAACGCCACTTGCGATTGGAGTCTGGGCCGACGCCTTATGTTCGGCCCTCAATCAAAACGCCGGGGCTTGGAGAAACGGGCCAACCCCGGCGCTTATCGAGGACCGCGCAATCCGTTGGTTATGCGAGCTGCTTGGTTATGGGCCGGGCGCTTTTGGCGTCCTGGCAAGCGGCGGTTCGGAAGCGAACCTGATTGCTTTGAAGTGCGCGCGCGATTCCGTCGCGGACAATATCACCGGACTCGGAATGCGCGCCGCGGGTGAGTTGTTGGTCTACGCTTCGGAACAATGCCATTTCTCTGTGGAAAAAAGCGTTGACATTCTCGGTCTGGGGCGAAAGAGCTTACGGAAAATCGATACGGACGCACGCTTTCATATTCGGCTCGATCTGCTTCGGGAAGCAATCAAAAAAGATCGAAGTGAAGGGCGCCTTCCCTGCTGTATCGTGGGAATGGCCGGCGCTACTTCGACCGGCGTAATCGATTCATTGCCCGAACTCGCGTCCATTGCTCGCGAGAACAACTGCTGGTTTCACGTCGATGCAGCCTATGGCGGAGGGCTGGGTTTTTCAGACCAGCACCGACCCAAACTGCGAGGAATCGAACTCGCAAATTCGATCACCTTCGATCCGCACAAATGGATGTTCGTACCATTCGCCTGCGGCGCGACGCTGGTACGGGATGGCGGGAACGTGTTGCGCGATTCCTTTGATATATCTCCGGAATATCTCAGCGAGGATCGCGGGGGCGTCGACGTCGAATACGATTTCTTTCGCTACGGCCAGATGGGCACGCGGCGCTTCAACGCGCTGAAACTTTGGATGGCTTTCAAGTTTATGGGGAAGCGTGGCTATGCTGAAACGGTCGAGCGTCATATTGAACTAACGGAGTACTTTGCCGGCCGGCTCGACGAACTCCCGGACTTTGAACGCGTCGGCGAGATTGAAACGGCGGTGTGCTGCTTTCGATATTTACCGGTCTGGGTAGGTGCTCTGCCCCCAACAGATCAGGATCGGGTCCAACAGGCTTTGCAACAACGAATCGAAAAGAGCGGCAAAGCTTTCTTTCCCTCGACGATTTTACACGGGCGGCGGGCTTTGCGAGTCAACATAAATAGTTACTTGACTGAAGCCCGGCATATTGATGATCTGGTAGAATTGCTCGTCATCGAAAGCGAACAGATTCAGAAAGGAGAATTCTAGTGAACATCGAGAATGAACTTGGTCAATACGTTCATGCCTTGCTCGATAGCCAGGGAAAGTTCGTGGAGGGCGCGGAGAGGATTATCGATTCAATGGTGTCACTAACCGATCGTTTGGAGCGTTGGATTCACGTCGCCGAGTCAGTGACTGACCAAATGGAGCGATATGCGGACTTGTGCAAAGAACTGGTGGAGACTAATCGGCTGATGCTGAAAGCACTTGGCGAGACGCAAGTGGCCATAAACGAAAACACGAATCGGCTCGACAGTTTTATCGGCAAGCTTGAGAGTTATTTTGGCAGCGGGGCGGGCCTCGAATACGAGAATTGATACTCGCGCGCGGTATTGAGGCAAGGCGATGCTAAGCAGCTCTTCTAAGCCGAACAGAAGGACGAAAAGGTGTATCGCTGGGTGGGCGATCGCGCTGATGCTGTGCACATGGATCAGCTCGCAAAGGCTCGAGGGACTATCCGCGGTCGCGCGGCAGTTGGAAAAACCCGCACCGGGATCGCCACGTTCACTTCCCGCCGTCCATTCACGCGCTGAATTCGATTCGCTCGCGGTCGTCTACGATCCGAATACGCCGTACGCGTTGCCGCACGCGCTGTTCGTCATTGACCGTCAGAGCGGCAATCGCATCCATTACGTCAACACGAAGCGATACCCCTTTCACAAAGATTTCGTTAACGGCACGTATCTCTCGCTGGAACGTGGCCAGGTGTTTTTTGAGAATAACTATCTGAAGGCGAATCGTCGTTTCATTATGGGTACGATCGCTTATCAGACTCCGGTGCACCGCTGGACGTTCGAATTCTGGGAAGGCGATCTGATTCCGGCAGATCAAATTAAACTGGCATCGGATATTATCAACAAGTCTTTCTTTGTTCCGGTTGTTTTCAAGCCAAACTCTCTGCGGCAAGAGCAAGTTTCAGCAAGCATTCCGGGCTTGCAACGCGTGCTTCAGACTGACATTTCAAAAGAGCAGGACTATCAGGCATTAAACGTGGCCAAAGGGTTGGGCCGTATTCACGTCATTCCCAGACTCGACGAGCACGTCGAGATCGGTTTCAACGAAATTCTGGTGCTCGATGAAGTGCCCGTGCAACTTCCGCCGGTCGCGGGAATCATCACGACCAAGCCTTCGACACCGCTGTCGCACATCAATTTGTTGGCGAAAGGCTGGGGAATTCCGAACGTTTACATCAAGAACGCGCAGGAGTTGTTCAAGCAATATAACGGTTGGTGGGTTGAGTTCGACGCGCGCCGCGATACTTATTCAATCAAGCGTGCTGACCTGAAAGCTCTTGATGAATACCAGAAGAGATTGAAGGAGCGGCTGGATGTGATGAAGCCGCGTTCCGATCTTTCTGTAACTCGTCTGGCGGCTTTGAGTGAGCAACGCGCTTCCTCAGTCGTGGCTTACGGAGCAAAATCCGCGAACTTGGGTGAGATTATTCACGCGCATCTGCCAGGGTTCGCAGTGCCGCCCGGCTTCACGATTCCATTCTTTTACTACGATCAATTTCTAAGAGAGAACAAACTGGACGATGCAATTTATCAGATGCTGAACGATCAGAAGTTCGTCCACGATCCCGCGTATCGTCGCGCTTATCTCACGAGAATGCGTGAGCAGATCCAGCGCGGAACCATGAACCCACAACTGCGAGTCGAGGTTCTCCGACGCTTGCAGGCCGAGTTCGGAACCAAGGGAGTCTTCGCGCGCAGCTCGACCAACAGTGAAGACTTGCCGAACTTCAACGGCGCCGGATTGTATTCCACGCAGCCAAACGTCCGCGGTGACGAACAACTGATCGAAGCGATCAAGTTTGTGTGGGCCTCGGTGTGGAACTTTGAAGCATACGAAGCGCGCGAGCGTGCCGGCATCGATCATATGAAAATCTTTATGGCGGTGCTGATTCAGGAAGGGATCAACTCAGAAAGCTCGGGCGTGATGATCACCGCCGATCCATTCAATCGCGAAGATAAGGACCCGGCCGTCTACATCAGCGCCAAACGTGGTCTGGGAATGAAAGTCGTCGAAGGACAGCGGATCGCCGAGCAGGTCGTCTATCGGCCGCAAGCGAACGCCGTGCAGGTGTTGACGCGATCAGAGGAGGACAGTCTGCTTACCTTTGACGAGGGTGGCGGGATCAAGGAAATTCCGATCAGCGGCGAGCGGCTCGTGTTGAGTGACGATGTTGTTCGTCGTCTGGCCACGGCCGCGGCGAATATCAAGCGGGTCTTTGGCGGAAAGGATCAGGATATCGAATGGGCTTTTATGAAAGGCCAGATTTATATAGTCCAATCGCGGCCGTTTATTCCGGGCGGCTGATCTTATCTGCCGACACTAGAAGCCTCGATTATGCTGAAGTAAAAGGGAGTTGCTATGGAAAAAGTGATGACGAACGCTGAGATTGAATCTGAGTTTGACTCAGAGTGGGTTTAGTTGTGGAACCCGAAACTAACGAACAGCTCGAGGTTGTGAAGGGAAAAGTCGTTCATCACAGCAAAGACAGAGACGAGGTATATCGTAAAGCGATAGCCGTTCGTCCCAAACGATTCGCGATTCTCTATACAGGTGAAATACCAGAAGGCTCAGAGGTTGTAGTGTGAGTTATTCATTCAATGCGCGGCATGGGCTGATCCTTGTCCGGGCGGAAGTCTTTGGACCGCATGGACTGGCACCCTGACGCTTGCGCTTGATACAGGTGCGACCACGACGACGATCAATACTGGCTTACTT
>WNFO01020364.1_pt1 | contig 10198 bp, 6 predicted proteins | sample 5400251 | NCBI WGS metagenome assembly WNFO01 (sample SAMN13153354, study PRJNA577476) | soil metagenome | isolation source: 100 cm saprolite under Madrone tree | place: USA:California | collected 2016-06-14
CAGGGCGCGAACACCGGCATCACCTCGCTGCAGTCGCTGGTCGACACCGCGAAGTCGCTCGCCAACCAGGCGCTGCAGACCACGGTCGGCTATTCCACCAAGTCGAACGTCTCCACCACGATCGCCGGCGCGACCTCAAGCGACCTGCGCGGCACCACGACTTTCAACAGCGCGTCGGCGATCAGCAACGTCGTCGCCAACGGCACCGCGGGTGGCGCTTCCCCGATCACGTCAGCGAAAACGCTTGGCGGCATTGCCGGATCCCTGGTTGGTACTGCGGGCGTCGACGGCGCCGGCACTGCGACCAAGCTGGCTTCTGCCCTCACCCTGCTCGGTGCTTCGAGCGCCACCACCATCGCGGCCAATGCGGCACCGTCAGACGGTGACGTCCTGATCGTCAATGGCAAGACCATCACCTTCCACGCTGGCTCTGCTCCGGCCGCGGCCGGAGTTCCCACCGGCTCCGGCGTCAGCGGCAATATCGTCACCGACGGCAGTGGCAACTCCAGCATTTACCTCGGCACCACGGCTTCGCCCTTGGCAACCGTCGGTGACGTGCTGACGGCTATCGATCTCGCCAGCGGTGTTGCCAAGACCGTGAACACGGCGGGCGTCGCGGCGATCACCGGCTCGACCGCCGCGATCTCCGGCGGTGGCGTGCTCACCCTGGCTACCACGACGGGCGCCGACCTCAGCATCACCGGCAAGGCCGATCTGCTAAAGGGCCTTGCTCTGACCACGTCGATCGGTTCCGGCAACGTGACCGTAGGCGCAGCGCGTACCACCGCTGCGACCACCACCGCCAACCTGATCCAGGACGGATCGACCTTGAACGTGGATGGCCACACCATCACCTTCTCCAACGCGCACGTGCCGGCGGCGGCGCAGGTTCCGACTGGTTCGGGCATCCTCGGCGCCGTCCAGACCGACGGCAGCGGCAACTCGATCGTCTATCTGCAGACCGCTACCGTCGCCGACACGCTGAACGCGATCGATCTCGCATCCGGCGTGCAGACCGCATCGAACTCGGCCGGCGTCGCGACACTCTCCACTGCGACGGGCGTTACCCCGTCGTCAGTGAACGCGAACGGCACGCTGAAGCTCAGCACCGGTACGGTGACTGATCTCAGCATTAGCGGTGGCACCGGCAACGCGCTGGCCGTCCTCGGTCTCAACGGTCCCACCGGCAACAGCGGCAGCTTCAACGCTGCCCGTGCCGCGGGAGTCGGCGGCATCAACGGCAAGACCTTGACCTTCAGCTCCTTCAATAGCGGCACGGCGGTCAATGTCACCTTCGGCGACGGCACCGGCGGTACGGTCAAGACGCTGGATCAGTTGAACACCGCGCTTCAGGCCAACAACCTGACCGCGACGCTCGACTCGACCGGCAACCTGAAGATCTCCGCCAACAACGACTTCGCCTCCTCGACCCTCGGGTCGGTGGCGGCGGGTGGCGCACTCGGCGGCACCGTCACCAGCGCGTTGACCTGGTCGACCGCCTCGGCGCCGGTCGCCGATGCTTCGGCTCAGGCCGTACGCAGCAACCTGGTCACGCAGTACAATAACATCCTGGCCCAGATCACCACCACGGCGCAGGATGCTTCGTTCAACGGCGTCAACCTGCTCGCGGGCGACACGCTGAAGCTGACCTTCAACGAAACCGGCAAGTCGACCCTGGGCATCACCGGCGTCAACTTCAATGCGGCCGGTCTCGGCCTCGCCAACCTCACCAGCGGCGTCGACTTCATCGACAACGCTGCCACCAACAAGGTCGTCGCGAGCTTGTCCGCCGCCAGCACTTCGCTGCGGTCGGAAGCTTCGGCTCTTGGTTCGAACCTGTCGATCGTGCAGATCCGCCAGGACTTCTCGAAGAACCTGATCAACGTGCTGCAGACCGGCTCGTCCAACCTGACGCTGGCCGACACCAACGCGGAAGCCGCTAACAGCCAGGCGCTGTCGACCCGCCAGTCGATCGCGGTTTCGGACTAAGCGTTCCCCGGATTTTATGGCGCCTCGCTTGCTGCGTATTCCGGCAAGTGATGCTCCGAAAAGGTCGAGGGTGTCGTGCCCGCGTACCCTAGAAAAGGAAGACGACGATGCCGCTGCGAGTCGAGCTGAAGCCGTTTGAGCGGATCGTCATCGGCGAAACCGTCATCATCAATTCCGGCACCCGCACCTCGTTCCTGATCGACGGCGAGGCGCCTATCCTTCGCGAGAAGGATACCGTGACCGCGGAGACCGCCAACACCCCGGTCAAGCGGCTCTATTTCTGCGTTCAGATGATGTATCTGAAAAACGATATTCCGAGGTACCGCAATGCGTATCTCGGCTTCATCGACGACCTGCGGCAAGCCATTCCGGGCTCCCGCGACGCGATCGATGCCGCCAACAATCATGTTTCGGCCGGCGCGCTCTACAAGGCTCTCAAGGAAATCAGGAAACTGATGAAGGTCGAAGAAGGGCTCTTGATGAGCGCCTGACGACGACCCTCGGCAGTTGAGCTGCGAAGAGCGTCCGAGGGCGGCAGCGCAGCATCAATCGGTTCAATCTAGAAAGGTATCCACCAGCGTACAACCCAACCCAACCTGAAAAGTATTGCGTACAAACGGTTCACTCCAGAAAGGTACCCGAATGTCCGGCATTGTTCTCTCAGCATCGGTTCGTCAGAACCTGCTCTCGCTCCAGTCGACCGCCGATCTGCTCGCCACCACGCAGAATCGCCTTTCGACCGGCAAGAAAGTAAATACCGCTCTCGACAATCCCACCAACTTTTTCACGGCGCAGGGTCTCGACAACCGCGCCAGCGACATCAGCAACCTCTTGGACGGTATCGGCAACGGCGTGCAGGTTCTGCAGGCTGCCAACACTGGCATCACCTCACTGCAGAAGCTGGTCGACACCGCGAAGTCGCTCGCCAACCAGGCGCTGCAGACCACGGTCGGCTATTCCACCAAGTCGAACGTCTCGGCAACTATCCCCGGCGCTACTCCAACCGATCTGCGCGGCACCACGACCTACACAAGCGCGTCGGCGCTGAGTAACGTCCTCGCCAACGGCACCGCCGGTGGCGCTTCCCCGATCACGGGTGCGACCTTGCTCGGCGGCGTTGCCGCTTCGCTGGTCGGCACCGCCTCACTGGCGGGCGACGGAGCGGCCAAACTTGCGAGCACGCTGACCCTGCTCGACACGACGGGTACCGCCGCCACCGCTCTTCTGGGCAATGCCCAGCCCACGGACGGTGACGTCCTGGTCGTCAACGGCAAGACCATCACCTTCAAGGCAGGCTCGGCTCCGGCCGCGGCCTCCGTTGTCAGCGGGTCCGGTGTCTCCGGCAATATCGTCACCGACGGATCTGGAAATTCCCAGGTCTACCTGGGCACGAAAGCTGCCCCGTTGGCGACCTTGGCCGATGTGCTCAAGGCGGTCGATCTCGCCAGCGGCGTTGCCAAGTCCGTGAACACCGCGGGCGCCGCGGTGATCACCGGCTCGACCAGCGCCATCAACGCCGGCACCGGCGTTCTGACGCTCAACTCGTCGACCGGCGCCGATCTCAGCATCATCGGCAAGGCCGATTTGCTGAACGAACTGGGCCTGACCACGTCGAGCGGTCCCGGTAACGTCACGGTCGGCAAGGCGCGTACCACCGCTGCGACAACAACCGCCAACCTGATCCAGGACGGATCGACCCTGAACGTGAATGGCCACACCATCACCTTCTCCAACGCGCACGTGCCGTTGCCGGCGCAGGTCCCAACCGGTTCGGGCATCCTCGGCGCCGTCCAGACCGACGGCAGCGGCAACTCGATCGTCTATCTGCAGACCGATACCGTCACCGACACGCTGAACGCGATCGATCTCGCATCCGGCGTGCAGACCGCAACGAACGCGGCCGGCGTCGCGACATTCTCCACTGCGACGGGCGTTACCCCGTCGTCAGTGAACGCGAACGGCACGCTGAAGCTCAGCACCGGTACGGCGGCTGATCTCAGCATCAGCGGTGGCACCGGCAACGCGCTGGCCGTCCTCGGTCTCAACGGTCCCACCGGCAACAGCGGCAGCTTCAACGCTGCCCGTACGGCGGGAGTCGGCGGCATCAACGGCAAGACCTTGACCTTCGGCTCCTTCAATGGCGGCACGGCGGTCAACGTCACCTTCGGCGACGGCACCGGCGGTACGGTCAAGACGCTGGATCAGTTGAACGCCGCGTTGCAGGCCAACAACCTGCAGGCGACAGTCGATGCGACTGGCAAGCTGCTGATCACGGTGAACAACGATTTCGCTTCCTCGACCCTCGGCTCGGTGGCGGCGGGTGGCGCGCTCGGCGGCACCATCACCGGTGCGTTGGCGTGGTCGACCCCCTCGACGCCGGTCCAGGATGTTTCGGCTCAGGCCGTCCGTTCCAATTTGTTGTCTCAGTACAACAACATCCTGGCCCAGATCACCACCACGGCGCAGGATGCTTCGTTCAACGGTGTCAACCTGTTGGGCGGCGACACGCTGAAGCTGACCTTCAACGAAACCGGCAAGTCGACCCTGAGCATCACCGGCGTCAACTTCAATGCGCCGGGTCTCGGCCTCGCCAACCTCACCAGCGGCGTCGACTTCATCGACAACGCCGCCACCAACAAGACCATTGCGAATCTCACCGCCGCCGACACCTCGCTGCGGTCGGAAGCCTCAGGCCTCGGTTCGAACCTGTCGATCGTGCAGATCCGCCAGGACTTCTCGAAGAACCTGATCAACGTGCTGCAGACCGGCTCGTCCAACTTGACGCTGGCCGACACCAACGAGGAAGCGGCTAACAGCCAGGCGCTGTCGACCCGCCAGTCGATCGCGGTCTCCGCGCTGTCGCTGGCCAACCAGTCGCAGCAGAGCGTGCTTCAGCTTCTCCGCTGAGCTCGGCTGCGAGACCAACGATCAAGGCGGCGGGGGAAACCCCGCCGCTTCCTGCGATCTAACCATTCGTGGAATTGGTTAGCGGCCGAAGCGGACGCTCGGGATGCGGCCCGATCGATCTGCCGCAAACGAAATTCACTGATCGACATCCGTTGCATCCTTCGCCAGCCTCCATCCGGCCCGCGTCAGCCGCGCTCGCATCATCATCCGTATTTGCACGGACACCAAAATTAACGCCGTTGTGAAACCGCTAGGGTTACTAATCGCAAAGACGCATGCCCGTTGAATCTCAAGAACGCTTGACGGTCGACCGCAACACTCATGTCTGGAAGGCTTATTCTGATGGATGATCTTTTGCGGGAGTTCCTGACGGAGACCAACGAGAGCCTGGATACGGTCGATAATCAGCTGGTGCGGTTCGAGCAGGATCCGAACAACGCCAAGATTCTCGATAACATTTTTCGCCTGGTCCACACCATCAAGGGGACCTGCGGCTTTCTCGGGCTGCCGCGCCTGGAAGCGCTGGCCCATGCCGGCGAGACCCTGATGGGCAAATTCCGTGACGGGATGCCGGTCACCGCCGAGGCGGTCACCCTCATCCTGGGCAGCATCGACCGCATCAAGGAAATTCTCGCAACATTAGAGGCCACCGAGGCGGAGCCGGACGGCACCGATCAGGACCTGATCGATCCATTGGTCGAAATGAGCATGCAATCTTTTGGGACAGCGCCCGCGACGGTCGCCGTCAAGGAGGAGGTGGTGTCCTTGCCGCAGATACTGGAGCGTGAATTGCGTCCGGGCGAAGTGTCGCTGGATGAGCTGGAGCGGGCGTTCCGCGAGACCGAGACCGAGACCGAGGTCGAGATCGAGACCGCGCTGGCACCCCAGCCCGCGTCCGCGCCTGCGCCCAAGCAGGACGCCGCGCCTGTCGTCGCGGCTTCCAAGAAACCTGCGACAGGCAAATCGGTCGTTGAGCTCGAAGTGCCGGAAGCCGATAAAATCGCCAACCAGTCGATCCGCGTCAATGTGGATACGCTGGAACATCTGATGACGATGGTGTCGGAACTGGTTCTGACCCGCAATCAGCTCTTGGAGATCTCGCGGCGCAACGAGGATACCGAATTCAAGGTGCCGCTGCAGCGGCTGTCGAACGTCACCGCCGAGCTGCAGGAAGGCGTCATGAAGACGCGGATGCAGCCGATCGGCAATGCCTGGCAGAAGCTGCCGCGAATCGTGCGCGATCTCGCCGGCGAACTGCACAAGCAGATCGAACTGGAGATGCACGGCGCCGACACCGAGCTCGACCGCCAGGTGCTCGACCTGATCAAGGATCCCCTGACCCATATGGTGCGCAACTCGGCCGATCACGGCCTGGAGACGCCGGCCGAGCGCGCTGCCGCCGGCAAGCCCGAGCAGGGCACCATTAGGCTGTCGGCCTATCATGAAGGCGGCCACATCATCATCTGCATCGCCGACAATGGCCGCGGGCTCAACACCGAGCGGATCAAGGCCAAGGCGGTGTCGAACGGTCTGGTCAGCGAGGCCGACCTCGAGAAGATGACCGAAGCGCAGATCCACAAGTTCATCTTCGCGCCGGGCTTCTCCACCGCCGCCGCCGTCACCAGCGTGTCCGGCCGCGGCGTCGGCATGGACGTGGTGCGCACCAATATCGATCAGATCGGCGGCACCATCGACGTCAAGTCGGTGGCCGGCGAGGGCTCCAGCGTCACCATCAAGATCCCGCTGACGCTCGCCATCGTCTCGGCGCTGATCGTGGAAGCCGCCGGCGACCGCTTTGCGATCCCGCAATTGGCGGTCGTCGAACTGGTGCGGGCCCGCGCCAATTCCGAGCACCGCATCGAACGGATCAAGGACACCGCGGTATTGCGGTTGCGCAACAAGCTATTACCGCTGATGCACCTGAAGAAACTGCTCAAGATCGACGACGGCTCCTCCTCCGATCCGGAAAACGGCTTCATCGTCGTCACCCAGGTCGGCAACCAGACCTTCGGCATCGTGGTCGACGGCGTGTTCCACACCGAGGAAATCGTGGTCAAGCCGATGTCGACCAAGCTGCGGCACATCGACATGTTCTCCGGCAATACCATCCTGGGCGATGGCGCGGTGATCATGATCATCGATCCCAACGGCATTGCCAAGGCGCTCGGCGCCTCCGGTGCCGCCTCCCACGAAATCGCCGACGAGAACGCCGCTCAACGCGCCAGCGCCGCCGAGCAGTTGACCTCGCTCTTGGTGTTCCGCGCCGGCTCGAGCCAGCCCAAGGCGGTGCCGCTGGGTCTGGTGACCCGGCTGGAAGAAATCGCCGCCGACAAGATCGAACTCTCCAACGGCCGCTATATGGTGCAGTACCGCGATCAGCTGATGCCGCTGGTGCAGATGGGCGGCGTCAGCGTCCAGACCTCGGGCTCCCAGCCGATCCTGGTGTTCGCCGATGACGGCCGCTCGATGGGTCTGGTGGTCGATGAGATCATCGACATCGTCGAGGAACGGCTCCACATCGAGGTCGCCGGCTCCCAGGAAGGCATTCTCGGCTCCGCCGTGATCAAGGGCCAGGCCACCGAGGTGATCGACGTCGGCCACTTCCTGCCGATGGCGTTCGCCGACTGGTTCAGCCGCAAGGAGATGCGGCCTTCGGCCGGCGCGCAATCGGTGCTGCTGGTCGACGACAGTGCGTTCTTCCGCAACATGCTGGCGCCGGTGCTCAAGGCCGCGGGCTACCGGGTGCGGGTTGCGCCCAACGCGCAGGAGGGCCTGACCGCGCTGCGCTCGGGTCAGGTGTTCGACGTGGTGCTGACCGACATCGAGATGCCCGACATGAACGGGTTCGAGTTTGCCGAGACGATCCGGGCCGACCAGCATCTGAGCACCATGCCGATCATCGCGCTGTCCTCGATGGTGTCGCCGGCGGCGATCGAGCGCGGCCGGCTTGCCGGCTTCCACGACTACGTCGCCAAGTTCGACCGTCCCGGCCTGATCGCGGCACTGAAGGAACAGACCGCCGAGACCAAGCGACTGAAGGAACAGACCGCCGAGACCAAGCGAGCGGCATAAACAAGTTTGGCCGCTGAGAGGTAATTCAAATATGACCAGCAAGACTGAAACCACCGATGGCGCCGTTTCCGAGTTCGTCACCGCCGTGATCGGCGGCCAACTGTTCGGACTGCCGATCTCGCGGGTGCAGGACGTGTTCATGCCGGAGCGGCTGACCCGGGTGCCGCTGTCGTCCGGCGAGATCGCCGGCGTGCTCAATCTGCGCGGCCGCATCGTCACGGTGGTGGACATGCGCGCCCGTCTCGGCCTGCCGAAGAACGACGACGGCAAGCCGCCGATGGCGGTGGGCGTCGATCTGCGCGGCGAATCCTATGGCCTGTTGATCGATCAGATCGGCGAGGTGCTCAAGCTCGCCGATGACGGCCGCGAGGAAAACCCCGTCAACCTCGATCCCCGCATGACCAAGCTCGCCGGCGGCGTGCATCGCCTCGACGGCCAGCTGATGGTCGTCCTCGATGTCGATCGCGTCCTCGAAATCGTGCCCGATATGCTGGCGGCATGAGATCAGTAACAGGCACAGCGTAAGCTGCAATGGAAACGTCCCTTTCGGGATCTGAGAGAAGCAGAGGCTAAAATGAGAACATGTCTGGTGGTCGATGACTCAAGCGTCATTCGAAAGGTCGCAAGGCGCATCCTGGAAGGCCTGGATTTCCAGATCATCGAGGCCGAGGACGGCGAGAAGGCGCTTGAGATCTGCAAGCGCGGATTGCCCGAGGCGATCCTGCTCGACTGGAACATGCCGGTGATGGACGGCTATGAATTCCTTGGCAATCTGCGCCGCCTGCCCGGCGGTGACCAGCCCAAGGTGGTGTTCTGCACCACCGAAAACGACGTCGCGCACATCGCGCGCGCGCTTCACGCTGGTGCCAACGAATACATCATGAAGCCGTTCGACAAGGACATTGTCACGGCGAAATTCCAGGAAGTCGGTTTGCTCTGATGCTTTCGATCCGGCGGCCGAACGGCCATCGGCGTTATCGTTCCAGTAGTGCCGCTTTCAGCCGTATCGGGTGAACAATGACTGTTGCGTTGACAATTGCCCCACCCCCGAATTCGACACGGCAAGAGCCGTTGCGGGTGATGGTCGTCGACGACTCCGCGGTCATCAGAGGGTTGATCTCCCGCTGGGTCTCATCCGAGCCGGACATGGTCGTCGCGGCGTCGCTGCGCACAGGTCTTGACGCGGTCAATCAGATCGAGCGGGTCAATCCCGATGTTGCCTTGCTCGATATCGAAATGCCGGAGCTCGACGGCATTTCGGCGCTGCCCTTGCTGCTGGCGAAGAAACGCAATCTCATCATCATCATGGCTTCGACCCTGACCCGCCGCAACGCGGAGGTCAGCTTCAAGGCGCTGTCGCTTGGTGCGTCAGACTATATTCCAAAGCCGGAAAGCACTCGGGAACCCGCCGCCGCCGAAATCTTTCGCCACGATCTCATTCAGAAAATTCGCCATCTCGGCGCCAAGGTCCGCCGCGCGGTCCCGGCCTCACCGTCTCCTTGCGCGGTACCCGCGCCGGGTCGGCCGCGTGAGCAGTCGCTCCGGCCGGCGCTGGTGCCGGCTCCCGTTGCATCGCCACCGATCATCCGCCGCGCGTTCAGCACGCAAGCGCCGCGCGCGCTTCTGATCGGTTCATCGACCGGAGGTCCGCAGGCGCTGATGACGCTGGTCACCGAACTCGGCGCCGTGATCGATCGTTTTCCGGTGCTCATCACCCAGCATATGCCGCCCACATTCACCACAATTCTTGCGGAGCACCTCGCGCGCTCAAGCCATCGGCTGGCGCGCGAAGCGGTCGACGGGGAAATCGTCAAGGCCGGCCAGATCTATCTTGCGCCGGGCGGCCGTCATATGCGCGTCGCGCGCAATGGCACGGATGTCGTGATCGCCCTCGACGATGGGCCGCCGGTCAATTTCTGCAAGCCCGCCGTCGACCCGTTGTTCACCTCCGCCATCAATGTCTGGCAGGGCGGCGTTCTGGCTGTGGTGCTGACCGGCATGGGCTCGGACGGGATGCGCGGCGGCAAGGAAATCGTCACGGCCGGCGGAAGCGTGATCGCCCAGGACGAAGCTTCGAGCGTGGTTTGGGGCATGCCGGGCGCGGCCGCGCATGCGGGTATTTGCGCGGCCATTCTGCCGCTCAATCAGATCGCACCGAAATTGGTCCGGGTGTTTTCGGGAGATCGTTCGTGACGCCGGTGGACTATGAGTTTTTGCGCAAGCTTCTGAA
>WNFO01006676.1_pt1 | contig 10197 bp, 7 predicted proteins | sample 5400251 | NCBI WGS metagenome assembly WNFO01 (sample SAMN13153354, study PRJNA577476) | soil metagenome | isolation source: 100 cm saprolite under Madrone tree | place: USA:California | collected 2016-06-14
CCGAAGGACGCGAATCGTCAACTATCGCCGGTCTGGTCAGTGAACTCGCGGGCCGTATCCCAAAAAGAGGCGAGGTCATCGAAGACGATGGCCTGAAGTTCGAGGTGCTCGACTCCACCGATCGCAAAGTAGAGCGCGTGCGGATTACGGTGGTCGAGCCGAAGCAGATGAAGTTGATTTGAGATCGTTAGCTAGGGAGACGCTATAGGCGATCTGCCCAGATATGAACAACTTAAATTCTTTACCACAACGGCATACCTTCGGCCGCCTTTCAATCGTGTCCGGAAATGCGATTCAGCTTGCCGGGATCACCGTCGCCTTCCTAGCCCTCGCCGCGGCGCGATCAGCGCCCTCGAAAGCCGCCGCCATCATCGCCATGATCACAGCCTGGCTCCTGCTCTACTTCTTCTGCCACGGCATCGCGCACTGGGCCGTCGGCCGGCTCCTCGGCATTCGCTTCGCTTTCTACACTATCGGCGGAACCGGCAATCCCGAAGGCTACCCTGCCGGTCTGCGATGGGTGTTCGAGCATCTCCCCTTCTTCGGCGTGCAGACTGACAAGCCCTCGATGCAGGCAGCCAGCCCGATGGCGAAAGCAATCATGTGGTCGGCGGGAGTGACCTCCTCCGCCCTGGTTCCGACCCTGGGCGTGATTTGCGCGTGGCGTTCAGGTGTCCCCGGCAGCAAACTGTTTCTGATCTTCGCCGTGATCTGGGCGATCGCAACCTTGGCCAGCAACTGGACGAGCCGCACCGGAGATTACTCCAAGGCGCGGCGTGCGCTCAGCACTTCCACGACGAATTCAAAAGTGTGAGATAAAGGTGACTGCGACAAGCTAGCAGCCAATAGCTAGTAGCTCGTTTCCTAATGTCCTTCCACTCCGGATTCGCCTGCATCCTCGGACGCCCCAACGCGGGCAAGAGCACGCTACTGAATGCGCTGGTCGGCGAAAAGATCGCCATCATTTCGCCAAAGCCGCAAACCACGCGCAACCGAATTCTCGGGATCATCAATGTCCCGGAGAAAAAGGGCCACGTTGCCGGACAGATCGTCCTGATTGATACTCCCGGCGTTCACCGTCCCGACTCGTCACTCGGTCGCAAGATGATGTCTGACGTTCACGAAGCTCTCCAGGGCTGCCAGCTCATCCTGCTCATCGTGGACGCCAAGCGCAAATGGAGCGCGGAAGACGCGTTCGTTCTCGACCTGATCAAACGATCCGGCACTCCAGTGTTTCTGATACTCAACAAGATCGATCTCCTGGCCGACAAGCGCGACTTGCTGCCGCTGATCGCCCAGTTCCAGCCCTTGCACGATTTCAAGGAGATCATTCCCATCTCCGCTCTGAAGAAGAAGGGCCTGGACGAATTGCTGCAATACATTCTCAAAGCTTTGCCGAAAGGCCCGCGTTACTTTCCCGAGGACCAGATCACGGATCAGCCGCTTCGATTCATGGTGGCTGAAACGATCCGTGAGCATGTTCTGTTCCAAGCGAGGGAAGAAGTGCCGCATGCAGTCTCGGTGATGGTCGATCAGTATGAGGAGGGGGAGAGGCTGACCCGTATCGCCGCTACTATCTATTGCGACCGTCCGAGCCAGAAAGCCATCCTGGTCGGCAAGGGCGGTCAGATGTTGAAAAAAATCGGGACCGCCGCGCGAATGGACATAGAAAAAATGGTAGGCACCCGGGTCTTTCTGGAGCTCTTTGTCAAAGTCCAGCCCGGCTGGCGAGAATCACGCCAGTTTGTAGAAGACCTCGACTGGCGGCGGCAACTGGAGCAGATTGCCGGTCCGTCGCGGCCGGAGAGCCAATCGCCCGCAATACCCGTTCCGTCAGGAACCAAAGCTAAAGGGTAGATACCAAAGCTAAAAACCGAAGACCGCGGAAAATTTGCATCCCGGCCCGGGAATGCCTAGAATCTCAGAGCGGCCTTGTGCATCTTAATTATCGGTAGCCGCAAAACGAGGCCCGAGAAGCGAAAGCCCAAGCCGCCTATGTCCGATTCTTCCTCACCTTCTGACTCACCGCAAAAGGCCTGTAACTTCGATTCCCAAAAGCTCATCCTGAAACTCAGTGTCACGCTTTGTGCCGACCGCAAGGCTGTCGACCCCGTCGTCCAGAGCGTGATGAACGTTGTCCGGGAAATGAAATGCGCCGAGGGAAGGGAAGATAACATCGAACTGGCACTCGCCGAAGCCCTGTCGAACGCCGTCGTGCACGGCGCGCACTCGGATCCCACCAAGATTATCGAATGCGATGTGGCCTGCGACGAAACCCACGGCGTGCTGATCGTGGTGCGCGATCCTGGCCCCGGTTTCGATGTCAGCAAGCTTCCCGATCCCTGCGCCGGCGAGAATATTTTCGCCAGTCATGGCCGCGGTATCTATCTGATCAATCAGTTAATGGATGAAGTCCGGTTCCACAAGAACGGGACTGAGATTCACATGATCAAAAGATAGGTGTCAGGTAGCAGGTCTCAGGTCTTAGGAAAATCAAAAACATTCGTTGACGTTGCTGCGGATGTATTTTGCACTTCCTGAGACCTGAGACCTGAGACCTGAGACCTGAAACCTGAAACATGAAACCTGCTACCTGCTCTACTCTTTCGCTGCAATCCCCAGACTCTTCATCTTCCTGTACAGATGGCTTCGTTCCAGCCCCAGCACTTCCGCCGTGCGGCTGACGTTGCCATGATTCTCGTCTAGCTTCTTCAAAATGTAGTCGCGTTCATAGGCCGCGCGGGCCTGGTGTAGTGTCGACCCCTCTGTGCCGGCCGCTCGACGACTTCCATCACGATACACGAGGGGAGGCAGATGCTTCCGTTCGAAGCGCGAGGTTGTAGGATTCATAATCACGATGCGTTCGATCACGTTGCGAAGCTCGCGCACGTTACCTGGCCAGGTGTAGCGCATAAGGACCGAGATCGAATCCTCGGTAATCTCTCGTGGGCGCCGTCCATAGGCCGACGCAAATTCCTTCAGAAAGTGGCGCGCTAGCAGCGGAATGTCTTCTTTTCGTTCGCGGAGCGGCGGCACCACAAACGGAATCACATTCAGCCGGTAGAAGAGGTCCTCGCGAAAATTTCCGCGCGAAATCTCCTCCTCCAGATCTTTGTTGGTTGAAGCGATCACGCGCGTATCGACGGTAATGGCGGCATCGCTCCCCACCGGTGCGAATCTCTGCTGCTCCAGGGTGCGCAATACCTTGGACTGCGTCTTCAGACTCATGTCGCCGACTTCGTCCAGAAACAACGTCCCGCGGTCCGCCTTTTGAAATTTGCCTTCCTTGTCGTCTGTCGCTCCGGGGAAGGAAAGCTTGCGATGTCCGAACAGTTCGCTCTCGATCAAATCTTCGGGAATCGCAGCGCAGTTGATCTCGACGAACATCTCGTCTTTGCGCAAGCTTTGCGTGTGGATGGCATGCGCCACCAATTCTTTCCCCGTGCCGGATTCGCCATAAATCAGAACGCGCCCGTTCGTGGGCGCCATCAGCCCGATCTGTTGGCGCAGAGCTTTCATCGGCACACTGTCACCCACGATCACGCTCTTCGCCTGTAGTTGCTTTCGAAGATCGCGATTCTCATGCCGCAGCCGCCGAGCCTCGATCGCGTTCTTTACCAGGATGAGCGTTTTTTCCAGCGAGAGCGGCTTCTCCGCGAAATCGTAGGCGCCCAGCTTGGTGGCACGCACCGCGGTCTCGATCGTGCCGTGGCCGGAGATCATGATTACCTCGGGCGGATCATTAAGCGCGCGGATCTTCTCCAGTGCCTCCAGACCGTCCATCCCCGGCAGCCACACATCCAGCAGGATCACGTCGAAGTTGGATTTGCGCAGAAGTTCGAGACAGTCCTCGCCGCTGGCGCAAGCGGCGGTCATGTAGCTTTCGTCCTCGAGAATTCCCGTGAGGGATTCGCGGATTCCGGTTTCGTCGTCAACGATGAGAATTTGCGCCATTAACTCGCCGCCGGAGTGCCAATGGCCTCGGCCGCCACAGGCAACTCCACCACGAAGCGGCTGCCCACGGGCTTGTTTTCTTCCACTCGGATCGATCCATGGTGGTCTTCCACGATCCGGCTCACAATCGCGAGACCCAGTCCGGTACCGCGCTGCTTGGTTGAGAAATACGGTAGGAAGAGCCGTTCCTTCATTTCCCGGGAAACGCCGTGCCCGGTGTCGGAAACCACCAGCTCGACGACGTCGCGGCTCGCCACCGCTGAGGTAGAGATCGTGATCTCACGTACGATCGCATCCTGCATCGCTTCCGCGGCATTGTCCACCAGGTTAGCGATCGCTCGCTTGATGGCCTCCGGATCAGCCATCACGCTGGGCAAGTCCGACGAAAGGTCGGTCTGCACGCGGATACCCTCCAATCGACCGTTAAACATTGTGAGCGCGCTCTCCACCAGGCTGTTTAAGCTGGCGGGCTGCGGGTGCGAAGCCGGAAAACGCGCCAGCACCGAGAATTCGTCCACTAGTGCGCGTACGGTCTCGACCGCGTTGCCGATGGTCTCGGCGCAAGCGCGAATCACGGACCGCGAAGCCTCGTCGGGTGCGACGCCCTTCGCAAGGTGACGTTGAATGCGCTCTGCGGAAAGCGCAATCGGCGTCAGCGGATTCTTGATTTCATGCGCCACCCGACGCGCGACCTCACGCCAGGCCGCCTGTTTCTGCGCCCGCAGCAGGTCCGACAAATCTTCAAACACCAGCACGTAGCCCACGCGCTCGGCGCCGTGCTCGAGCGCTGCGACGGTCACGGCCACGCTAAACTTGGCACGCGGCAGAGTTAGTTCCAGGTTGGCCGCCGTCATCCCCATTCGGTCGGCTCGGCGCAACAGAGGTTCCAGGTACACCAGCAAGTCACCGGGCAGAACCTCGCTCAGCGGAGCGTTGGTCAGCGCTCCCGGCTTCGCGTACTCGGGCCGATCGGGATGGAACATTCGCAAGAGCGCCGCATTAACGAGCGTTACCCGCCGCGTCGCGTCAATTGAAATCACGCCCGTGGGAATGCTCTCCAAAATCGTTTCGATATAGCGCCGTCGTCTCTCCAGAGCCTCATTGGCGGCTCCCAGTTCGCGACTGGAAGCATCAATCATTCCTCGGCTGGACTCCAACTGCTCGGCCATGCTGTTGAACGACTGCACCAGTTCCGCCAGTTCGTCCGTGGCGCGGATATCCACGCGGTAATCGAGTTGCCCTTTGGAAATCGCTTCGGTACCGGCCGCCAGCGCTGCCACCGGCCGGTTGACGAGTTTCGAGAGAAACAGCGCAAGCCAGGTCGAGGCGAACAGCACAAGCACCGTCAACAGTGACAGAAATCCGATGTAGGTCCGTCGCACCAGCTTGCGCTGCTTCGCCAGTTCGATATAACGCTGCTGGCTTTCCTGAATTTGCTTCTCGGTCTCGGCGAACTTCGCGGGCAGCGGCATAGCCACAATGATCGCGCCCTTTTCTACTGGAGCCGCTCCCACAATGTAGTCCGTCTGTTTCCACTGAAAGTGCGGATGTTCTCCTCGCAGCGCCTGTTGCAAGGGGAACCGATCTTTGATCTCGCTCCAAGGCGCCGGTATCGACTGGGTCACCTCGGCATTCCCATCTGCCAATGCCAACACAAATCCACCTTGCAGCGTGGTTTCGTGCTCGCGGAACTCCCCAATAGCAGATTCGAAACTCCGGTTCGCGAAGGCGTTTTTAACCCTTTCGGATTGTGCGATCGCTTGTGCCTCGGTCGTTACGTTCTGGCCGGCGTAGTCCGAAATCAGCGACGCCATCGCAGCGGTGTCCGCTCGCACTTCCTCGACGGGCTGGGAAAACCACTTGTCGATGGAGCGGTTCATCAATCCATAGGAGAACCAGAACAGCGCAATGACCGGCAGGAACGACAGCAACAGATGGACCACCACCAGACGGGTACGGAACTTCGAGCCGATAACACCCAGCCGCCGCTCCGCGAAGAGCTTCAGCAGATTGCGCCCCAGAACTACTGTGAGCGCGACGAAGAGCAGGAAGACTAGAGCTGACAGTCCTGCAAAGAACAGAAGTTGCTGATTACTGTCGGGATTGATGGATTTCAGATTGAACGATCCCTGCGAGATCAGAATAGCCAGCAGCAGAAACGCCGCGACCGCCAGCGTGATCACGGCCTTCCGGCGGCCGGAGGTCTTGCCTTCGGGACGAGTTGGAGTAGGTGCGTCCAAGGGGTGTGCGAAGTTCATTATAGAGCGGGTGTCGTTGGTCGTTAGTCACTAGTCGCTAGCGCCATTGTTTTTAGTGAAAGCGTCAAATCATATCCCCCGCGTCCGACGACTGGGGCCATAGGCCAACGACCATTGACCAACGACGAACGACCAACGACTAACGACGACTTGTCTGCTCTAGCACCTTCCGCAGCGTGTCGTACGCCGATTTGGGACGATACTCGCGATCGAAGAGCAACGCCGCCCCCTGCTTGTGTTTCGAATGCGACCCGATCCAGGAATACTTGTCCGTAAAACCCCAGGTCTGAATCGCCGTGCAGCCGACATGAGCCAGGCAGGCGGAAGCAATCCTGCGATAAACGTCGGCTTGCAGTTGAAGGCCTTCAGGCGTGGGGTTGCCGTCAGCGTCCAGCGGGAGCGCCACATCCATTTCGGTAATCTGCACCTGCACTCCCAAGGCGGTGAAGCGGCCGATGTTTGCAGAAATGGAATCGATATCCGGATGGAGGTTGCTGATGTGCATCTGGAAGCCCACGCCGTCGATGGGTACCCCGCGCTGCCGTAGATCTCGCACCATAGCGTAGATTTTGTCCGACTTTGGGTCTATCGCCTCGGCTCCGGCGTCGTTGTAGAAAAGAAGTGCGTCCGGATCGGCCGCATGCGCCCAGCGAAAGCAGTCCTCAATATAGGCGTAGCCTTTGTCTGCTCGGCCGATTCCGGGCTTGTCATACCAGACGGTGCTGCGTAGTCTTCCCGCGCCGTCCTCATCGAACGCCTCGTTGACTACATCCCATGCGAAGACCTTTCCCCGGTAATGACCGACTACGGTCTTGATGTGCTGTTCGAGAATCCGGGCCAGCTGATCCGGAGAGTGCCGTGCTTCCGTCAACCAGGGTGGATTCTGTTGATGCCAGACCAGCGTGTGGCCACGAACTTTCATGTGGTGTGAGATCGCGAATGCGACGATACGGTCGGCTTGCGAGAAATCAAGCGTCTCTGGAGCAGGGTGCAGCACTTCCCACTTCATCGCATCTTCTGGCTCAAGCATGCTGAATTCGCGCGCCAGCGTCGCCGCATACAACGTCTCTGAGAGTTGTTCCGGGCGCGCCGCCGCGCCCACCAGCATTCCGGAGCGATCCGCGGCCTGACGCAGAGTCTGTGAACAGACTGGTCCGACGACCAACGTTAACCAGGGGATCCACGCAAGACCACGAATCATCCGCCGCACAGTATGGCTAGGATTTATCAGGAAGGAATTTCTGTAAAGGACATTCCTCACAGCGCAGTTGTGACTTTAGGCAGTAGTTCTTGCCCACGCCGACGAGCAATCCGTGCATTTCGTTGAACACCTGCGCGAGCGGCGGGCGCGAAGCCTGGCTCATCCGGGAAGGCGAGTGGCTGGTGCCTGGCGGGCCCGCGGTGAGATGAGCAGGACCCAACTTCGCCTCGTACCCCGAGGCGTCAGCCCCGATGGGTGCAAGTGCCCGCTCGAACAGTTCGCGGATCTCGCCATAGGTCGCGCGCGAGCCGATCAGCGCGTGCCGCTCCAGAATGCGTCGGGTGTATGCGTCGACGACGAAAACCGGTTGATTGCCCGCATACAACAGAATCGAATCCGCGGTCTCGGGGCCAACCCCGTTGAGCGCCAGCAGTTCCTCCCGAAGTTTCATCACAGGCTGGGCGAACATCCGCGTCAACGATCCGTCGTAGCGTTCATCGAGAAAACGAACGAAGGTTTTCAGACGCTGTGCCTTCTGTCGAAAGTAGCCGGAGGATCGAATCAGATTCTCTAGCCTCCGCAGTGGTGTTCGCCGGATTCCGTGAACGCTGAGTAACCTAGCTCTACGCAGGCTCGCAAGCGCCTTTTCAACGTTAATCCAAGAAGTGTTCTGAGTAAGGTAGGCGCCGAGGATAACCTCGAAGCGCGAGTGCGCCGGCCACCAGTGCTGGCATCCCCACATTGAAAACAGGGTGTGGTAGTACGCGCGGATCTGATCGGTCTTTAGACGCGTCATGATGGCCGGCACTCAGCCGCCAGCTTTCGGGATGCGAGCTGCGAGCAACCACTGCTGAGGTCGCAGCTCGGAGCCGTGGCCCTGCACACCGAAGAACATGTACCGAGGCACGTCAATCTCTCCACAGATCGTCAATTTCTGGCCAGAAAACCCTTAACCAGCGGTGCCAGCCGTGTTCTGCCACTAAGTACAGGTACCTAAGTTACTTTTTCCGAATACCCATTACGTTGACAATTTGTGTCAGTGCGAAAAACCTTCCGCTGATCCCCCAGAAATTCAGCGGCTTCGCCTACCCCCAGAGTTCGCGGGAAACAGGAGAGATATGTCTCAACGGCTGGGCGACCTGCTTGTAAAAGAAAAGGTCATCACCCCAGAGCAGTTGGAACAGGCGACCAAGCTCCAGAAGGAGGCCCACCTCCGTCTCGCTTCCGCTCTGGTGAAGTTGGGATTCCTCTCGGATGAGGACGTCACTAATTTCCTGTCGCGCCAGTACGGTGTGCCCGCCATTAATCTTTCCTACTTCGAAATTGATCCCACAGTCGTCAAGCTGATCCCGTACGAAACCGCGAAGCGTTACCAGATTCTACCTCTCAGCCGGGTAGGCGCCTCGCTCACCATCGCCATGGTCGATCCCACGAACGTCTTCGCCATGGACGATATCAAGTTTATGACCGGCTTCAACATCGAGCCGGTGGTCGCTTCGGAGAGTTCCATCATCGAGGGCATCGACAAGGCGTACGGCACTTCGAAAGAAGAAGAGCTCGAGCAGGTCATGCAGTCGATGAACGACCTCGGCGAAGCCGCCGATGTCGAAGTGCAGGCCGAAGAACAGCAGATCGAGCTGGCCGAACTCGAACGAGCGGCCGACGAAGCTCCCATCGTCAAGCTCGTTAACCTCGTACTCACCGATGCCGTGAAGCGCGGCGCCAGCGACATCCACATGGAACCCTACGAGAAGGAGTTCCGCGTCCGTTTCCGTATTGACGGCGTGCTGCAATCCATCATGAATCCGCCGCTCAAGCTCAAGGACGCGATTACTTCGCGCCTCAAGATCATGGCGAAGCTCGACATCAGCGAAAAGCGCCTCCCGCAGGACGGCCGCATCATGCTGAAGATGCAGATCGGGGGCAAGAAAAAGCAGCTCGACTTCCGCGTCAGCACTCTGCCCACGCTCTGGGGCGAGAAGATCGTGCTCCGGCTGCTCGACAAAGAAAACCTCCGCCTCGATATGACCAAGCTTGGTTTCGAGCCGGAGTCGCTGGTCAAGTTCGAGAAAGCCATCCTGAAGCCTTACGGCATGGTACTGGTGACAGGGCCAACAGGGTCAGGCAAGACCAACACGCTCTACTCCTCGATCTCACGGCTGAACCAGCCCGACACCAACATCATGACCGCCGAAGACCCAGTCGAGTTCCAGTTGGGCGGTGTGAACCAGGTGCAGATGAAGGAGCAGATCGGTTTGAATTTTGCCGCTGCTCTGCGCGCCTTTCTGCGGCAGGACCCCAACATCATCCTGGTGGGCGAAATCCGCGATTTTGAAACCGCGGAGATCGCTATCAAGGCAGCCCTTACCGGCCACCTGGTCTTATCCACTCTGCACACCAACGGCGCACCTGAAACCATTACACGTTTGATGAACATGGGCATCGAGCCTTTCCTGGTCGCGACCTCCGTTCACCTCATCTGCGCTCAGCGACTGGTTCGGCGAATTTGCAAAGACTGTGCCGAGCCGGTCGAGGTACCGGTGCAGACTCTCATCGAGGAAGGCTACACGCCGGAAGAAGCGAAAACTGTCCAGATCATGAAGGGCAAGGGTTGCGGGACCTGTAACAAGACCGGCTACAAGGGTCGCGTTGGCTTATACGAAGTGATGGAAGTGGACGACGAGATCAGGGAACTGGTCCTGGTGGGCGCTTCGGCGCTCGAACTCAAGAAGAAGGCGATTGAACGCGGCATGATCACCCTGCGCCGCAGCGGGTTGATCAAGG
>WNFO01006677.1_pt1 | contig 10197 bp, 6 predicted proteins | sample 5400251 | NCBI WGS metagenome assembly WNFO01 (sample SAMN13153354, study PRJNA577476) | soil metagenome | isolation source: 100 cm saprolite under Madrone tree | place: USA:California | collected 2016-06-14
CTCGAACCAGGCGCAGCCGCGGGCGCGGACAGCCGCCCGGCAGCGCCCAATGCCGCGACCCTCCTGAGTCTGAAATTCTGCGGTCTGGATTTCGCCTCGCCGATCGTGCTGCTGTCGGGCTGCGTCGGCTTCGGGGAGGAGTACACCCGCATCGAGGGATTCTCCAACCGCGACGCCGGCGCCGTCGTACTCAAGGGCACGACCGCTCAGCCGCGCCTCGGCAATCCCCCGCATCGGGTGTACGAGACCCCGGCGGGCATGCTGAACGCGATCGGCCTGCAGAACCCGGGGGTCGAGCAGGTGGTGCGCGGCATCCTGCCGCAGCTGGATTTCAGCGAAACTCGCTTCATCGCCAACGTGTCGGGCTCGACGATAGAAGAGTACGTCGAGGTCACGCGCCGCTTCGATGAGTCCCCGATCGATGCCATCGAGATCAACATCTCCTGTCCGAACGTCAAGCAGGGTGGCGTCGCGTTCGGTAACTACCCCGAGATGTCCGCGCAGGTGGTGGCCGCCTGCCGCCGCGTGACGAAAAAACCCCTCATCACCAAGCTCTCGCCCAACCAGACCGACATCCGCGAGAACGCGCGCCGCTGCATCGAGGCAGGCTCCGACGCGCTGTCGGTGATCAACACCATCATGGGTATGGCCATCGACGTGCAGGCGCGCCGCCCGGTGATCGGTAACGTGCAGGGGGGCCTCTCGGGCCCTGCGATCAAGCCGATCGCACTGCTCAAGGTGCATCAGGTGTACGAGGTGGCGCGACCCCACGGTATCCCGATCATCGGGCAGGGCGGCATCACCACCGTCAACGATGCGCTGGAGTTCATCATCGCCGGCGCCTCCGCGGTCGGCATCGGCACGGCGCTGTTCTACGACCCCATGGTCTGCAGGACCCTCAACCAGGGAATCGCCGGGTACCTGCGCGCACAGGGCTTCGGCAACGTGACCGAGCTCGTCGGCACGCTGCGCACCGCCGCCGACACGCAGGACTGCGCGCTCTCGGGCTGAGCCTGTGCGGCTGCGGTGCGCCGAGGCCTTAGGCGCGTGCGCTACAGCAGCCGCTGCTGGCCGCCGGCGTCCTGCGCCGGGGACGGTGGGCTGTAGAGGCGCACGCCCGTCGGCACTGCCGCCGCGAAATTCACTTCCATGGCGCGGAAGCGCTCGAGGATGCGCAGATTGATGCGCTGCTGGGCGTCGGCGTAGAGGGCGAAGTCGGGGTTGGTGAGGACGTACACGATTTCGAACTGCAGCGCACGCTCGCCGCAGCTGAGCAGGTGACAGCGCTCGAAGCGCGTGTTGGGCGTCGCCTCGATGATCTCGCGCACCGCGTGCGGAACGGCCGCGAGAGCTGCCACCGGCGTGTCGTAATGCACCCCGAGCTGGAACACCGCGCGCCGCTCGCTCATGCGGCCGAAGTTCCGCACGCGCGTCTTGAGGATGTCGCCGTTCGAGATGATGATCTGCTCGCCCGACAGGCTGCGCAGGCGCGTGCTCTTTACGCCGATGTGCTCGACGGTGCCCTGCCAGGTGTCCACGGCCAGGAAGTCGCCGAGCCCGAAGGGCTTGTCGAGCGCGATGGAGAGCGAGGCGAGCAGATCCGCCAGCACGGTCTGCACGGCCAGCGCGAGTGCGATGCCGCCGATGCCGAGCCCGGCCAGCAGCGGCTCGATCTTCACGCCGAGATTGCCGAGCGCCAGCAGCGCCGAGACTCCCCAGATCACCAGCCCGGCCAGGAACAGAATGACTGCCATCGAGCTCTGCAGCAGCGTGTCCGGCCCGCTGGAGCGCTGGCGGCGCACGTCGATGCCGTAGCGCACGGCCGCCAGGGCCCACAGCGCCGCCTGCATCCAGAACAGCAGCACCAGCGCGATGGTCAGCCAGCGCTCGACGCGTGGCTCAAGGCTCAGGTAGCGGGAGCCGACCCACACGGCCACGGCCCACAGGAACACCGCTTTGGTGCGCTCGACCAGGAGCGCCGCGAGGTCGATGGCTAAGTGCACCCGCGGCGGCCCGGGGACGATGAGTCGCCGGCGGCGAACGCTGATGAAGCGCTTGGCCAGCGGCAGCACCGTGAAGATGACGAGGAGAGTGACGAAGGCGAGCGTCCAGGCGCCGAGCTCATTGCCCAGAAAATCGACGTGCCACAGCTCGCGCCAGCCCAACATCCGATTCCCTCCCCCTATGGTCCGCGGCTGGCCGCGAACCTTACCGGGTTCCGCTGCCTGCGACTATTCGTCGCCCCCGTCGGCGCCCGTCATGCCGAGGTCCCTGAGCTTGCGGGTGAGGGTGTTGCGCCCCCACCCCAGCAGCCGGGCAGCCTCCTGCCGATGCCCCTGCGTGCGCTTGAGGGCCGCCCGGATGAGCACGCGCTCGAACTGTGGCTGCGCGGTATCCAGCAGCGGCGGCTTACCGGTGAGCGCGTGCCGCTCAGCCCAGCGCCCGAGCGCCGTGGCCCAGTCCGCCTGCGCGGCGACTTCCGCAGGTCTGGCGGCCAGCTCCGGGGGCAGGTCGGCGAGGTGCACTTCGCTCCCCGGGGCCAGCACCGACAGCCGCCGGCACAGGTTCACGAGCTCGCGCACGTTGCCAGGCCAGTCGTAGGCGGCGAGCCGGGCGAGGGCCTCGGGGGCGAGGGACTTCGCGTCCACGCCCAGCTCCTGGGCGCTCACCACCAGGTAATAGCCCAGCAGGTCCGGGATGTCCTCGGCGCGGGCGCGCAGCGGCGGCAGCTCGATGCGAATGACGTTCAGGCGGTGATACAGGTCCTCGCGGAACAGGCCGACCGTCACCCGCTCCTGCAGGTTCTGGTGGCTCGCGGCGATGACGCGCACGTCGACGCGGATCGGGGTCTGGCCCCCGACCCGGTAGAACTCGCCCTCGGCGAGCACGCGCAGCAGGCGTGTCTGCAGCGGCAGCGACATGTCGCTGATCTCGTCCAGGAACAGGGTGCCGCCATCGGCCTGCTCGAAGCGCCCGCGGCGTTGCGCGTCCGCTCCGGTGAACGCGCCGCGCTCGTGCCCAAACAGCTCCGACTCGAGGAGGTCGGCCGGAATCGCCGCGGTGTTGAGCGCGATGAAGGGGCGGGTGGCGCGCGGGCTGTGCTCGTGCAGCGCGCGGGCGACGAGCTCCTTGCCGGTGCCGGATTCCCCGGTGATGAGCACGGTGACGCTCGAGCGCGCCAGGCGTCCGATGGCGCGAAACACCTGTTGCATGGCCGGCGCCCGTCCCAGCAGCTCCGGAATGCGCGGCGCACCGCCGAGGTCGCTGCCGGGCTGCTGGCGGGCGCTGGCGGCGCGGCGTACCAGGGCCACCGCCTGGTCGATGTCGAAGGGTTTGGGCAGGTATTCGAACGCGCCGCCCTCGTAGGCGGACACCGCGTTGCCCAGATCGGAGTGCGCCGTCATGACGATGACCGGCAGCGCCGGCCGCGCATCGCGGATGCGGCGCAGCAGCTCCAGCCCCGAGGCGCCCGGCATGCGGATGTCGGTGATCAGCACGTCCGGGGATTCGCGCCGCAGGGCGTCCAGCGCCGGTTCCGCCGCCTCGAACGCCCGCGGCGCCATGCCGTCGCTGCGCAGCGCGCGCTCGAGCACCCAACGAATGGACGCGTCGTCATCGACCAGCCAGACCCGCAATGCGCTGTCGTTCATGTGTCTTCTCCCAGGGGCAGCAACAGCGTGAACACCGTACGCCCCAGCTCGCTTTCGAATTCGATGATGCCGCCGTTGCGTGTCACCAGGTCCTGGGCGACCGCAAGCCCCAGGCCCGTGCCGTTGGCGCGCCCGCTCACCAGCGGGTAGAAAATGGAGGAGCGCAGGTGCGCGGGCACGCCGGGACCTGAGTCCTCGACCTGCACGCTCGCCACCAGGCGGTGCAGCGCCGAACCGATGCTGACGTTGGAGCGCGCGCGGGTGCGCAGCACGATGCGCCCCAGGTCGCCCTGCGACTGCAGGGCGTTGCGCGCGACGTTGAGCAGCGCCTGGATGAGCTGATGACGATCGAGCATCGCGTTCGGCAGGCTCGGGTCGTAGTCGCGCTCGATCACGATCCCGCCGGGCGCTTCGGCGCGCAGCAGGTGATAGACGTGCTCACAGATCTCGTGAACGTTGAGTTCGCTTTTGCTCGGCGCGCGGGTCGGTCCCGACATGGAGTCGACCAGCGCGGCGAGGCGGTCGGCTTCAGCGATGATGACCTGGGTGTATTCCTTGAGCGCCGCGCCCGGCAGTTCGCGCTCCAGCAGCTGCGCCGCGCCGCGCAGCCCGCCGAGCGGGTTTTTGATCTCGTGGGCCAGCTGCTGCACCATCAGGCGGCTGCCGTCGAGACGCGCCAGCAGGTCGTTCTCGCGCGTGATGCGTTGGCGCTGGGTGGTGTCGGCGAGCTCGAGCAGCAGATGAGTTCCGGTGAGGCCGGCGAGCGGCGTGATGGTGACATCGAGAGTGCGCACTTCGCGCGGCGCCCCCGCGGGCCGCACGGCGAGCTCACGGTCGGCGATGCCTTCGCCGGTTTGCAGCGCGCGCCGCAGGATGCGGCACAACCCTTCCGCGTCGTGAAGAAAATCGGCGAACGGGCGCCCGCGCGCCATGTTGAGGCTGAACGCGAGCAGGTCCTGGGCGGCGACGTTGGCGTACACCGGACACAGCTGCGCATCGAGCATGATGATGCCCGTGGACAGCGCATCGAGCAGATCCGCCGGATCGAAGTGCGAGAGCGCGGACGGGCTGGCACGCTCAACGGCCATGGCGCTCGCGTGCCGCGCTGCGCGCCGCGGTCACTGCGGGTGCGCGGTTCAGTGATGGAGGGGGTTGGCCGGGTTGAGCACCGAGGGCTGGTGCACGTGGTACGTCACGCCCGGGGTCTGGCACATGATCCCGCCCCCGCTGTCGCGTACCAGCGCCTGCAGGGTGTGCGTGCCGCGATCCACCGATGCGAGGGTGAACTGGCTCCCGGTCGCCGCGCCGCCATTGAGCGGCTGCCCGTAGCATGAGGAAGATCTGATCTCCGGGCCGCAGCGCCGGATCGGTCCGCACGATGACGGTGAGCGAGTCGACGTTGGTGAGCGTCTGGTCGTCCGCCGGGTGCGCGATCGCGCAGCCCTGGTACGGTGGTGGCCGCGCTGAGGCGGGCGGCGCGGGTGGTCCGCCGGGCGTCGCGGGCATATCGCCCGCCTTGTAGGTCTGCGCCGCCTGCACGTCCACTTTCTGCGCGTTCGGGTGCGGCTGGTCGCTGTAGTGAACCACGCCGTGTTCGTCGACCCACTTGTAGACCGTGGCCGCAACCGCCAGCGAGCACACGAGCGACATTAAGGTAAAGAGGCGTCTGCGCATGACGAGGCAGCATATCCCGCCGCGGCACCGGGGACAAAAGCGGGTAGCAGCGCCCAGTGAACGCCGCTACCCGCGCCCCTTTCCCCTTCGCACCGGCACGGCCGCCACAACCGGGGCCGGACGTGACGCTCGCGAGCGAGGGATTCTTTCGCCTCATCACGCCATCAGCAGCTGTAGTACAGCTCCAGCTCCACCGGGTGCGTCGACATGCGGAACTTGGTGACCTCCTGGAGCTTGAGACCCATGTACGCATCGATGACGTCGTTGGTGAACACACCGCCGCGGGTGAGGAACTCCCGATCCCCGTCCAGGTACTCGAGCGCCATGTCGAGCGAGTGGCATACGGTGGGAATGTGCTTCGCCTCCTCGGGTTCGAGATCGTAGAGATCCTTGTCGGCCGGGTCCCCGGGGTGGATCTTGTTCTGGATGCCGTCGAGCCCCGCCATCATCATGGCCGCAAAGGCGAAGTAGGGATTGGCGCTCGCGTCCGGGAAGCGCACTTCGATACGCCGCGCCTTGGGGTTGGACACCCACGGAATGCGGATCGAGGCGGAGCGGTTGCGCGCCGAGTAGGCCAGCAGGACCGGCGCTTCGAAGCCGGGCACCAGGCGCTTGTAGCTGTTGGTGCCGGCGTTGGTGAAGGCGTTCAGTGCCCGAGCGTGCTTGATGATGCCGCCGATGTAATAGAGCGCGACATCCGACAGTCCGCCGTACTTGTCGCCGGCGAACAGTGCCTTGCCCTCCTTCTGCAGCGACTGGTGCACGTGCATGCCGCTGCCGTTGTCGCCCACCAGGGGCTTCGGCATAAAGGTTACGGTCTTGCCGTAGCCGTGCGCCACGTTCTGTAAGGCATACTTGAGGATCTGCACCTGGTCGGCCTTCTGCACCAGGGTGCCGGCGCCGATGCCGATCTCGGCCTGGCCGGCGGTGGCGACTTCGTGGTGATGCACCTCGACCTTGAGGCCCATCTCCTCGCAGGCGAGACACATCGCCGAGCGGATGTCCTGGTAGGCATCCACGGGCGGCACCGGGAAGTAGCCGCCCTTGATGCCGGGGCGGTGACCCTTGTTGCCGTCCTGGTATTCAGTGGGCGAGTTCCAGGCACCCTCCACCGAGTCGATCGAATAGAAGCAGCCGCGCATCTCGTTGCCGAAGCGCACGCTGTCGAAAATGAAGAACTCGTTCTCCGGCCCGAAGAGCGCGTGGTCGGCGATGCCGGTCGACTTCAGATACGCCTCGGCGCGTTTGGCCAGTGAGCGCGGGTCGCGCTCGTAGCCCTGCATGGTCGTCGGTTCGATCACGTCGCAGCGCAGGTCGACCGTCGTCGCTTCGAAAAACGGATCGATGACTGCGGTGCTGGCGTCGGGCATCAGGATCATGTCCGACTCGTTGATGCCCTTCCATCCGGCGATGGAGGAGCCGTCGAACATCTTGCCGTCGCGGAAGAAGTCCTCGTCCACGAGCCGCGCCGGAATGGTCACGTGCTGCTCCTTGCCGCGCGTGTCTGTGAAGCGCAGGTCCGCGAACTTCGCTTGTTTTTCTTTTACGAGTTTCAGTACGTCACTGGGTGTCATATCGCCTCCGGGAAAGGGGTAGAGCTCGCCGCCGAGATCCAAAGGGGTTTATTGCGAGGCTGGCGAAGTGGTTTGACATTGCAGGGTCCGTGCCAGGCTGTAGACACGGCAAATCAAGCAGTTAGAGAGCAATTCAGGCACTCTTTGCACTATATTGGTGCGCGGGCTACGGATTATTGCACCCTTGGTGTGCGTCTGGCAGCGGCGTCCTGAATTCCGGACGACGGCAGACCTGGGCACGCGCGTTTTTGGTGCGGGCGCAAGGGCGGCGAGCCCAGCCGCAGCCCCGGGGCGGGCGGGCCGTTGCACGGTGTGCGCCGTATACTCGCGCGCTCTTTGGGGTCAGAAAGTCCCTCCATGAAAATCGGCCGCGCACCGCGCACGTTCCAGGAGCTGATCTTCACCCTGCAGCACTACTGGTCGGAGCAGGGGTGCATCATCCTGCAGCCTTACGACATGGAGGTCGGCGCCGGCACGTTTCACACCGCGACCTTCCTGCGCGCGGTGGGACCCGAGCCGTGGCGCGCCGCGTACGTGCAGCCCTCGCGCCGGCCGACCGACGGGCGCTACGGCGAGAATCCCTTCCGCCTGCAGCACTACTACCAGTACCAGGTGGTGATCAAACCCTCGCCACTGCCGATCCTGGATCTGTACCTGGGGAGCCTGGCCGCGCTCGGGTTAGACCCCCTGGTGCACGACGTGCGCTTCGTCGAGGACAACTGGGAGTCGCCCACGCTCGGGGCCTGGGGCCTGGGGTGGGAGGTGTGGCTGAACGGCATGGAAATCACGCAGTTCACCTACTTCCAACAGGTCGGCGGCCTCGACTGTCGCCCCGTGACCGGCGAGATCACCTACGGACTCGAGCGGCTCGCGATGTATCTGCAGGGTGTCGAGAGCATCTACGACATCCTGTGGAGTGAGGCACCTTCCGGACGCGTGACCTATGGCGACGTGTTCCATCAGAACGAGGTCGAGCAGTCCGCCTACAACTTCGAGCACGCCGACGTGCCTCGCTTGCTTGCGCACTTCGAAGATCACGAGCGTGCCTGCCAGGGGCTGCTCGCGTCAGGGCTCGCGCTGCCCGCGTACGAGCAGGTGCTCAAGGCCTCGCACACGTTCAACCTGCTGGATGCGCGGCGCGCGATTTCCGTGACCGAGCGCCAGCGCTACATCCTGCGCGTGCGCACGCTCGCGAGCGCGGTGGCGAGGGCGTATCTGGACAGCCGCGCGGCGCTGGGTTTCCCGTTGCTGCAGCCCGTGCCGCCGGCCGAGGCCGCCGCGGCCGGAGCCGTGGCATGAAGGCCGAGCGGCGCGATTTCCTCCTTGAAATCGGCACCGAGGAGCTGCCACCCAAGTCGCTCCCCGCCCTGCAGCAGGCCCTCGTCGCGGGCCTCGCCGCGGGCCTCGACAAGGCGGGCCTGGCGCACGGTGAGCTCGTTGGCTTTGCAACACCACGGCGGCTCGCCGTGTGGGTGAAGCGCCTCGCCGCCCAGCAGCCCGAGCAGCACCTCAAGCGCCGCGGACCGCCGGTGAACGCGGCGTTCGATGCCGCAGGCCTGCCGACGCGTGCGGCGCTCGCGTTCGCCGAGAGTTGCGGCACGCGCGTCGAGGCGCTGCCGCGCCTGGATGAAGGCAAGGGGACGTTCCTGTTCTTCCTGGGTACCCGGGCCGGTGAGCGCGCGGTGGCGTTGCTCCCGGGGCTGATCCAGGCCGCGCTGGATGCGCTGCCGATTCCACGCCGCATGCACTGGGGCGCGGGCAACGCCCTGTTCGTGCGCCCGGTGCACTGGGTGGTGATGTTGTACGGCCGGGAGGTGGTGGCCGGCACGCTCCTCGACACCCCCGCGGGCCATCTCACGCGTGGCCATCGTTTTCACGCCCCGCGGCCGATCCGCATCGCGAGCCCCGGATCCTATGAGCGCACGCTGCGCGAGCGCGGGCACGTGTTGGCCGACTTCGCGGCGCGGCGCGAGCACATCCGCACGCAGGTCGCGGCGGCGGCGGCCAACGTGCAGGGGCGTGCGTTGATCACGGAGGCGCTGCTGCAGGAAGTGACCGCGCTGGTGGAATGGCCGGTCGTACTCACCGGGCGCTTCGAGGAGCGCTTCCTGTCCCTGCCGCGCGAGGTGCTGACCTCCACTCTCGAGGACCACCAGCGCTACTTCCCGGTGGAGGATGCGCAAGGCCGGCTGTTGCCGGCCTTCATCGCCGTCAGCAACATCGAGAGCCGCGACCCTGCCACGGTGCGCGCGGGCAACGAGCGCGTGGTACGGGCGCGCCTCGCGGATGCCGCCTTTTTCTGGGAGCAGGACCGCAAGCAACCCCTCAGCGCGCGCCGTGCGGCGCTCGATGCAGTGACCTTCCAGGCGAAGCTCGGATCGCTCGGCGACAAGACGCGCCGCGTAAGTGCGCTCGCCGCTGAGATCGCCGTGGCGGTCGGTGGCTCGCGCGAGCACGCCCGGCGCGCCGCGGAACTGTGCAAGTGCGATCTGCTCACCGCCATGGTGGGCGAGTTCCCCGAGCTGCAGGGCATCATGGGTAGCTACTACGCGCAGGCGGATGGTGAGCCGCACGAGGTGGCCGCGGCGATTCGCGAGCACTACCTGCCGCGCGCGGCCGGCGATCAGCTGCCCGCCACGCGCGCGGGCGTCGCGGTCGCCATCGCCGACAAGCTCGACACCCTCGCCGGCATCTTCGCGATCGGCGAGAAGCCGACGGGAACCAAGGATCCGTTCGGGCTGCGGCGTGCGGCGCTGGGCGTGCAACGCATCCTGATCGAGAAGGCGCTCGAGCTGGATCTGAGGAAGTACATCGACCAGGCGCTCGCCGGCGTGCGGGCCGACATCGAGCGCCTCCGCGCCACGGCGGCAACGACCGCCGAGCCCCCCCAGGCCGCGCCCGGCCAGAGGCAGGCGGGCGCTGCGGCCGCGGCGGCGGACTCGACCGCGAGCGAGATCTACGACTTCCTCATGGAGCGGCTGCGCGCGTACTACCTGGATAGCGCGGGCGCGCCGCCCTTGCCCGGCCAGGCCGCCGTGACCACCGAGATGTTCGATGCGGTGCTGGCGGCGCGTCCCGGCTCGCCGCTGGACTTCGATGCGCGCCTGAAAGCGCTCAGCACCTTCCTCGAGCTGCCCGAGTCCGCCAGCCTCACCGCCGCCAACAAGCGCATCGCCAACATTCTACGCAAGGCCAACATGACTCCGCCGGCCGAGGTCGACGTGCTGCACCTGCGCGAGAGCGCGGAAGTGCGGCTGTTCGATTCCATGCGCGCGCTGCGTGATGCGGTCGCCACCGCC
>WNFO01031434.1_pt1 | contig 10197 bp, 10 predicted proteins | sample 5400251 | NCBI WGS metagenome assembly WNFO01 (sample SAMN13153354, study PRJNA577476) | soil metagenome | isolation source: 100 cm saprolite under Madrone tree | place: USA:California | collected 2016-06-14
GACTCGGGAAGACCGGAGGAAGGGACGGCGCGGTGGCTTCCTGTTCGAGCGCGGCGCGCACGGCTGCGCGCGCCTCCTCGGCCTGCGCGCTGCGGGCGGAGCTGGCCGCGACGAGCAGGACCGCGAGCGATTGCCAGGAGAGGAATGCCACGAGCCTTCGGCGCAGCAACATGTATGCCTGACCCATCTCCACGAGCGATTGGCCACCGCACCAGCGCGGCGCACCAGGAAGTACAGGTCCATGTACCATGCGGTACAGCCGCGACGCCCGTTCTCTGATCGTTCAGAGGGAGGACGTATGGCGGAGATCTTGCTGGAGGAGCGGGCCAACCTACCGCGGAGTCATCGTGCGCACATCGCTCGTCGTCCTCTTGTTCTCGGTCCTCGCCGTTTCTTGCGGCGGATCCGCCACGGGTGGCGGATCCGGCACGGATATGGGTATGGGTCAGTTGAAAGTCTCGCTGACCGATGCACCCAGCGACCTCACCAACGTCAGCCAGGTCAACGTGACGTTCGATGAGATCCGCGTGCACGACGACGCCTCGAATTCGTCTCCCGACGGCGGAGCGCCGGATGCCGGCGCAAGCGAGGACGGGAGCAACGGCAGCGGGTGGATCGTCCTGTGCACCGATACGCAGACCATCGACCTGCTCTCGCTGACCGGAGGCCGGTTCACACCCCTGTGCTCTCAGCCGGCGGCCGACGGCGGGATCGAGGAGGTGCCGGTGGTGGTGCCGGCCGGGAACATCTCGCAGGTCCGCTCGCAGGTCCGGTTACACTTGAAGACTGCTCAGCTCGTGTTCAATGACGGCACGCCCAGCACCGACTTGACCGTCCCGAGCGGCATGACCAGCGGTCTGAAGATCGACGTGAACCAGACGGTGCCGCAGAGCGGCGTGCTCGAGATCAAGTTGGACTTCGACGCCGCGCAGTCGATCCACAAGACTGGGAATGGGAAATACCTGATGCAGCCGGTGATCCGCGTCGTGCCCTGATCAGACCTTCATCTCTTTCTGCCCAGGACTAGCAGCACCGCACCGGCGCCGATGGCTGCCACTCCAGCCCAGGTGGGAACGTCGACGGTCTCTTTCTCCTTGATCGACAGCTTCACCGCTCCCAGGTCCGCATCGTGTGATTTCCGGGTGTAGCTGAACTGCCTGTAGACCAGACCGAGAACGCCGAGGACGATCAGCACGATCGCGAAGATCCTGAGCCCGCTCATGGCCTCCTCCTGATGAACGACCGAGGTCGACGCGGCGCGGAGAGCCGACGCGCGCGCGTCCCGGACGTTACGGAAGCGTCACGAATTCTCGCCCTTCTCGACTGCGCGAAGCCTTGCTCTTTCGAAGAGGGGCCGTCAAGCGCGTCAGTTGTTTCACGCGGCAGCCACGTAACTGCGCCGCAGGCCGAATTCCCAGTCGAGCTTTTCCGGCGCCGTGCCGGTGACGCGCATGCGGCCGCCGTGGATGCCGTACAGGTGGTGAGCGGCGCACAGGCTAATCAGGTTCGACGGATCGTCGCTTCCTCCTTGCGAGCGAGGCTTGATGTGGTGCGCGTGCACGGCCGCCCTGCTGCAGCCCGGGACCTGGCAGAAGTGCCTGTCCCGGGCGCGGATGCGCCGCTGCAGCGTGTTCGCCTGCTTGAGCTGCGCCCTCCAGGTCTCCACGAAGTGCTCCGCCAGCGTTACGAGGCATTCTCCCGCCGACAACCAGCGTTTCGCCGCCGCGCGGGCAGCCCGGAACGCCGCCTTGACGACCTCCGCAACGCTCACCGGCATCCAGACGCGGAAGGTTCCCCGCGCGCACATCTGCGCCTCGTCCTTGTCCTGCATCGCACGACGCAGCTCGACGCAGGTCATCGTCTCCGCCCTCTCGACCCAGTCCTGCACCTCCTCTCCTTCCGCATGCCGCGCGATGATGCGCGCCTTCTCGTAGCTGATCCGCTTCTCGCGCAGCGCCCGCCGCAGCAGCGGGATCCGATTCAGGTTGAGCTCGAGCGCGACGCGCTGCGCGACGGTGCGCTCGGCCATTCCCAGCCGCTCCTCGCAATAATGGCCGAAGCTGGCGAAACCGAGGGGCTCCCAGGCGCGGCTCCTCTTGAACAGCATCGCCACGTGCCCGAATACCTCGTCCCAGCGGTTGCGCCTCTGCACCAGCCGCTTCAGCTCCGCGTCGATGCGCCAGGGATCGATCTCGCCGCTGAACTCTGGCGCTTTGATCGGTTGGACCTCCGCCAGGCCCGCCCATTGGCGGTTTTCCTTCTCCAGCAATTCCTTGAGGGGTTCGAGACCGTCCTCGGGAGCGAATAGCACGTCATCTGCGTGCTCGTCGGCAGGCGCCGGATGCGTGCTCAGGTATTCCTGTCCCCACGTGTTCACCCGCTGCATCTTCGTCGCGGTGGCACCGATGACGACTCCGGACACCCTCAATCCTTCGTCGAGCACGGGCCACTTTTCCGGCGAGACCTCCGCGCGAAGGTTGACCCACTCCTCCTCGTCCGGCTCGGGCGGCGCCTTCACCGCCACCTTCAGCGATCGGACCGTCTCCGGCTTTGCCCTCAGGATCCACCGCACCTGGTCATCGCCCACCGCCACCGGCGCGATGATCTCCGCCTTGCGCGCGCTCACCTCACCCCGGCGCACGGCCTCTCTCAAGGCCGGCCGTTCCCGGAGCCTGCGCGCCAGCCGCGCCATCTTCACCGCCGTGCTCGCGTTGATGCCGAGCTCTTCCCGGGCGTAGTCGCCGATGTTGGAGTACTTCAAGTCCATCGCCCGGCGCCCGACGGTCAGCGCGTCCAGGCCCTCACCGAGGGCGACATCGAGCGCCCCGCAACCGCTGCTGAGGTTCCGCAGCAGCGTATCCATCCCGTGCGCCATCCCGAGAACGATGGCCGGGTCCCGCACCCGCGGGAGCCGCGAGCCGAGCAGAGCCGCGGCGTTCGCCAGGGCCTCCAGCCTCGCATCGATCTCGGTGCACGCCTCGCTCATGTGATGAGCGTAGCAGCCCCCTCTGACATTCCGGCCGAGTGCCTAGAAGGGATCCGGCACCACAAGAAACGCATCCGAGAACACCGCGGCATGAGTCCCCGGGGCGTTCTGGACGCCGGAGATTGCAACCTGAACGCCATCGCCGACCGTCACCGACATGGCCTCGTTTCCTCTGCCGGCGGGTCCCGCCGGAAGCACGATCCGCTTCTCGACGTTGCCGGATGAGTCGAGCACCAACGCCAGCGAGTCCCTCATATCGCTGACGCTCAGTCCACTCGGGTTCTGCGTGCAGTTGGTTGAGCCTACCTTCACGCGCCCGAGGAGAAGGACCGAATCGTCTGCAACCCGCATGTTCAGCAGGCGTTTGTTCCTCCCGGGGGTTCCCATCAATCTCGCAAAGCTCCGGGTGCCCTGTGCGGTGATTCTCGTCACGATGGCGGTCCCGAAGTCGAAGCTCGCCGGATCAGCCAGCGCCATGAGGTTTTCGCCGAAGAACGCGTCATGGTTGGCGAGCACGTCCTCCGTGCTGGCGACGGACGCATACAGGTTTCCCTGCGCATCGGCGTCGGCATGAACAAAGAAAACGTTGTTTCCCTGGTGAAAATTGTCGAAGCCGCCACCGATGATCCCGAGAAAAAAGAGGGGAGCCGCTGGCTCCACCCAGGTGGCCCAGCTCTGCTCCAGCCTCCGTCCGTCGAATGCGAGCCGGTAGGCCTGCACGGACGGCGAAGGTCACGGCCGGTCATCAACTACCCTTGTCTATCATTCGAAGAGCGCCGCAGCCGCTTGCGGCGAGCCGCCGGCGTCCTGCCCGCCGAAGACGAGCACCTTGCCGTTACTCAGCATCGTCACGGTGGCGGCGTAAAAGGATGGACCGAGCGCGGGGCCCGCGCGGTGGCGGCGTAAAAGGATGGACCGAGCGCGGGGCCCGCGCTCCAGCGTCCGGTCGCCGGATCGAAGATCTCCGTGGCAGAAACACCGACGCCCACTCTTCCCGCGAGCTCCGGCGGGACTTCGCCGCCGATCACCAGGATACGCCCGTCCGTCAACGTCACTGCCGAGTGCGAGTCGCGCGCTGCTTGCAGGTCGCCGGCGGAGCTGAATTGCCCGCTCGCGGGGTCGAAGATCTCCGTACCCAGAGGCGGCGCCGCCGGGTCGTTCCCATCTCCGCCGGAGATCAGGACGCGCCCGTCGGGCAACAGCGCGGCGGCGTGGTTTCCGCGCGCCGAGCTCATGGGACCGGCCGGGGTGAACGCGTCGGTGGCCGGATCGTAGATCTCAGCCGTGCTCGCATAGAACTCCGGCGAAGGATTCGGGACCTGACAACAAGACAGCCCTCCGGCAATGAGGACGCGTCCATCGCGGAGCAGCGTCGCCGTGTGCCCTGCCCGGACGTGGATCATCTGACCAACGGCATGCCATTTCTCGTCGACTGAGACGTACCGATCCGCGCTGCCGCTAACGGGGTTCGTCGCGCCGACAATCCCTCCGGTCAGCAGTGCGCCGCCGTCGGAGAGCGACGTCGCCGTCCGATTGGAGATGCCCCGGGTCGCCACGTCTCCAACCGGCGTGAGTCCCGGGGCGGCAGGATCGAACAGCTGCGTGAGCACGGAACGAAGCGCGCCCACCGGCGCGTTAGGGCCACTGCCCGCCAACAGGAAGCCGCCGCTCGCGAGCGGCACGACGGACGTGAACACCTGAGCCTGGGCAGAAAACATGAGATCTGGTCCGCGCGCGAGCTGCTCCGTCGCAGGATCGAAGATCTGCGTCAGCGTGCTGTCGGGCACCAAGGGCGACTCCGAGGTATTGCCTCCCATCACCATCGCGCGGCCGTCGGGCAGCGCGGCGGCAACGTGGTTGGTCTGCGCGACCGGAGCGCTGTCCAGCACGCGAATCCGATTGCGGTAGCTCACTTGCACCGTGGCCTGTGCCTCGACCTGCTCGTCGCCGCGATCCACCCGCAGCGTGAACGTGGTTGCGCGCGAAAGGGACGGCGTTTCCACGGCGACGCCGCTCAGGACCCGGCCGATCCCGTCGATGCTAGCGCGGTCGCCGTCGAAGACGGGGGTGAGCCGGGTGCGCTCGCCGACGAAGACCGCGGCGGCCGCCGGCGTGAGCGCAAGCCGAAGGCTGGAATCTCCCGGAGAACAAGCGCCGAGAGCCATGGCCGCGACGAGGCCGCAAGACACTGATCGCATCAGCATGGAGCAAGGATGAAACGAGCCGCTGGACTATTCCCGCTGGCTCCCGCCGGTAGCCGCAGCGCGCATTGACTTGCGGACGCGACAAGGAGCCATGTGCCGGCCCAACGAGGGGGGGAACATGCCCGCCCGTCCAGGTCGCGGGTTTCCCTGCCGGCGGCGTTCGCCTCCGGATCCAGCAGGCCACATCGCCCCGACCGGTACCAGAGATAGAGGGAGGATTACGTCATGGCGGCAATTGGCACAAAGAGACGCGTAGCTGCCGTCTTTGCGGCGGCGGGAGCGTTGCTCGTCGGCGGCACGGCGTCCGAGGCGCGAGTCACCCGGATCACGATCAGCAAGACGACGTCACCTCAGTTCAACGGTCAGACGTTCGGCAACGTAGGAACGTACGAGGAGCTCAGAGGCACCTTCTCCGGTGAGATCGATCCCAACGATCGCCGCAATGCCGTCATCACCGACATCAACCTGGCGCCGCGCAACATGCGAGGAAAGGTGGAGTACACGGCAACGTTCACGCTGCTCAAGCCGGTCGACATGGGCCTGGCCAGCGGCGTGCTGGTGTACGGCGTCAGCAACCGCGGAGGCCGCGCGCTGGGCACCGGTATGATCAACGTCACGGCGGACAAGCCTGCCGGCGACGGATTCCCCTACAACACGGGACACGTCTACGTCGCGAGCGGCTGGCAGGGCGATCTGGTCTTCGATCCGACCAGCGCCGCCGAGACGATCAGCGTCCCGGTGGCGAAGAACCCGGACGGCTCGTCCGTCACCTCGTCGACCTTCGCCCGCTTCGTCACGGTGGCCGGCAACGTCAATACGCAATCGCTGCCCGGCCGCGGGCGCACGCCGGCCTCGCTCGACACGACCAAGGCGACGCTGATCTCCATCGTGCGCGAGACCACCTTTGGCGTGCGCACGGGCGTCGTGAACATCGCGAGCAGCGACTGGGCGTTCGCCGATTGCCGCACCGTCGCCTTCCCCGGAACGGCGGACGCCACGCGCATCTGTCTCAGGAACGGCTTCAATCCGAACCTGATCTACGAGCTGGTCTACACGGCCAAGGATCCGCTCGTCCTGGGCATCGGCATGGCGGCAACGCGGGACATCTTCTCCTTTCTCCGTCACGCCACCCTCGACGATGCAGGCACGAAGAATCCGATCGCCGGCAAGATCCAGTGGGGGATCGGATACGGGATCTCCCAGTCCGGACGCTATCTGAAGACCTTCATCCTTGACGGCTTCAACGAGGACGAGGACGGCAGGATCGTGTTCGACGGCGCCCAGCCGATCATCGCCGGCTCCATGGGCCAGTTCAACGTCCGCTTCGCCCAGCCCGGCAACATCGCCAACATCTTCGAGGCCGGCGCCGAAGGGCCCATCTGGTGGGGCGACTACGACGACCGCGCGCGCGGGCGCGGCGTCACCGGGATTCTCCAACGCTGCCGGAAGACCGATACCTGCCCGAAGGTCGTCGACGAATTCGGCGGACCGGAAATCTGGTACACGCGCGGCAGCGTCGGCATCGCGGGGACCGCGGGGACTCGCGGGCACAAGGACATCAAGCTGCCCAAGAACGTCCGCCGGTACTACCACGCCGGTACGACGCACGGCGGCGGCGGTGGTGGCTTCGCCCGGGTGCAGCCCGCGGGCACGACGCTGATGCTGGCGAGCAACCCGAATCCGGAAACGGAGACGCGGCGCGCGTTGATCGTCGCGCGCGACGAGTGGGTGACGAAGGGCAGGAAGCCGCCGAAGAGCAGGTACCCGAGCCTGAACGACCGGACGCTCGTGGACGCGAACGCGGAGGCGATGAACTGGCCGGATATCCCAGGCGCTCCGACGCCCGACGACGTCATCAACGTCGTCCTGGACTACGACTGGGGTGCGCAGTTCAGGTACAACGACATGGCCGGTGTAGAGACCAACGTCGTTCCGCCCATCAAGCAAGTCATCCCGGCGCCGGCGGCGAAGCTCGATCACGATGGCAACGAGATCGGGGGCGTGAGATCCGTTCTCTTGCGGGCGCCGCTCGGTACGTACACTGCCTGGAACCCTGTCGCGAGCGGACCGCTGAAGGGGAACGAAGGCAGCCTGGCCGCCGGCTACATTGCGTTTGCCCAGACCAGGGCCGAGCGGTTGGCGGCTGGCGATCCGCGCCTGTCGGTCGAGGAGCGGTACGGGAGCCAGGAGGGATACAACTGCGTGGTGCGGAATGCGGCCGCGCGACTCGTCAAGGACCGGCTCCTGCTCGCGGAGGACGCAACGCGGCTGACTGCGCAGGCGGCGGCGAGCAATGTGCTGCCGAGCGATCCCAGCAATTCGGTCGCCAAACGCCTCTGCGCGGCGCGAAACGGGGATGACGACGACGACGATCGCGGTCGCGGCGACGACGACGACGACTGACGCAGAGCACTAGAGTGAAGGCCGCCGATCCGGAGGGACAGGATCGGCGGCCTTCAACGACTGGAATGCTGGAGCATTTCGACACGGCCGAGGTTCACACCGGAGAGACCAGCATCTTCGTGTGCCGGTCCGGATCCGGCCCGCCGGTCCTGCTGCTCCACGGCTTTCCAGAGACGCATCTGATGTGGCGGAGCGTGGCGCCCATCCTGGCGCGCCATTTCACCATCGTCTGCGCCGACCTCCGCGGCTACGGCTGGAGCGGCTGCCCCAGGTCGACCGCGGACCATGCGCCGTATTCCAAGCGAGCCATGTCGCGCGACATGGTGGCCGTCATGGAACGGCTCGGCTTTCCCCGCTTCTCCGTCGCCGGGCACGACCGTGGCGGTCGCGTGGCCTATCGCCTGGCTCTCGACCACCCGGAGCGCGTGCATCGGACCGCGGTGCTCGACGTCATTCCGACGGAAGAGGCATGGAAGCGGGCCGACGCAAGATTCGCTCTCGCCTTCTGGCCGTGGTCCTTGCTCGCCCAGCCCGAACCATTTCCCGAGCGCCTCCTGATAGCGGCCCCCGAGGCGATTGTCGACGACGCGCTCGGCGCATGGGGATCTTCACCCGCAGTCTTCAGCCCGGAAGTGCGGGCCGCGTACGTCGAGTCGTTGCGCGATCCTCCCCACGTGCATGCGATCTGCGAAGAGTACCGGGCGGCGGCGACTTGCGACCGCGAGCATGACCAGGCGGACCGCCGCGCTGGGCGGCGCATCGCCGGCCCTGTCCTGGCGCTGTGGAGCGACAACGGAGCACTGAATTCCTGGTACACAGAGCAAGGTGGACCGCTCGCGCTCTGGCGAGCCTGGGCCGATGACGTTCAGGGCCACTCCGTCCACGCCGGACACTTCTTCCCGGAGGAGCTTCCGGATGAAACGGCCGAGGCCCTGATCGCGTTCTTCGCAGCGCCAAAGTGACGTCGTTCAGCTTCCCGAGTCCATCGGCTGTCCCGCGCGGTACACGCGGACTGGCTTGAGCCCGGCGTACTGACCGCCGTCGATCGGCACCGTCGCGCCAGTGATGAACGAGGCCTGGTCCGAGCAGAGCCACAGGACCGTCGCGGCGACCTCGTCCGCCCGCCCGATGCGCCGCATCGGCGTGGCCTGCCCGGCCTGGCGTTGCGCCTCCTCCCCGGCGCGCTCCAGGTGGTGTGTCACACCCGGATTCCCTGGTCGGCGTAATCGAGCGCCGCGACCTTCGTCAGACCGATGATCCCCGCCTTGCCGGCGACATAGGCGGCGAGGCTGGCGACACCCTGCAGACCCGCCAACGACGCCATGTTGACGATCGCTCCGCCGCCGGACCGGAGCATCGCCGGAATCTCGTACTTCATGCCGAGAAACGTCCCGCGTACGTTCGTGCGGATGCCGCGATCGAAAGCCACGGGATCGATCTCGGCCAGCGGCGCCGGCGGGGGCCCGTCGGTCGCGTTGTTGAACGCTGCGTCGAGCCGGCCGAACGTGTCGAGTATCCGCCGCACGAGACTCTCGACCGAGGCGGCGTCACCGACGTCGGTCGGTACGGCAAGCGCCCGACCTCCGGCCGCTTTCACGCGTTCGGCGACCGCCTCGATGGCCATCGCGTCCCGGGCGGCGAGGACCACGGCGGCACCGGCATCCGCGAACGCGCGCGCCGTGACCGCGCCGATCCCGCGGCTCGCGCCGGCGATGAGCGCCACCTTCCCGGCGAATGGCTTCGGCTCGGGCGCGGTCACGGCGTCGCTCCCCGAGGCGCTCCGGCGCGCCGTCGCCGCAACTGGACGAGCCCGGCGATCAGCACGACTACGATCCCGGCGTGGAAGACGAGATCGGGCGCCGTTCGAGGCCCCACGCCGATCGCGATGGTGAAGAGCCCCACGAGCGTCCCGAGGAGCGCGAACGCTTGCGCCCACAATCCTACCGTCCGGCTGGCTCGCGGTGCGAGCAGGGTCGCGACGAGCGCGGCGGTCAGGACAGCGCCAATCACGCTCTCCGCCGTGGCGGCCTTCGAGTGCTCGTACCCGCCGAGCAGGACGCCGGAGTGGATCAGCGCGGCGGAGCAGAAGGCGGCCGCCTCCAGTAGAAGGAACCATCGAACGAGCCGTGTCATGCGAAGTCGCCTCCTGGGTTGCGGGTCTCGAGAACGGGATGGTAGACATATGGTTGAAGATGGTCAACCATCTAGATGTTTCAACATTGTGGCCCCTTGAAACACAGCCCGCACGCCCGTACGGTCAGGACATGGGCAATCCGGCCATGACCAGGCAGGCGCTCGCGGGGCGCGTCTGGCGCCTCATGTTCGCGCTGCTGATGCGATCGGCGCCGCAGCGCACCGAGGAGCTGGCACGGCGGGGACTGACTCCCAACGACTCCCGCGCGCTCTTCAGCCTCGATCCCGAGGAGGGCCGCACCATGCGATCCCTGGCCGAGGAGTGGACGTGCGACCCGTCGAACGCCACCTGGATCGTGGACCGTCTGGAGAAACTTGGGCTCGCGCAGCGGCGCAGCGTTTCGCACGACCGGCGCGTGAAACTCGTGGTCTTGACTGCAAAGGGGCAGCACGCGCGCGCCGAGCTGCTGC
>WNFO01011010.1_pt1 | contig 10196 bp, 10 predicted proteins | sample 5400251 | NCBI WGS metagenome assembly WNFO01 (sample SAMN13153354, study PRJNA577476) | soil metagenome | isolation source: 100 cm saprolite under Madrone tree | place: USA:California | collected 2016-06-14
CCTTGTATCAGTACGAACGTGTAGTTCGCGGTGCTAGCGCCGGGAGTTGAGCTGCTGCCTCCAGTTGAGGTGGTACTCCCACATGCGGCCAGTAGGCTACCTCCGGCGAGGACGGCAGCTGTTCCGGCGAGAAATTCACGACGACTCAGGGATTTTTCCCCAATTTCTGTGTCTTCCATCTCAAGTTTCTCCTTGAAATAAAATAGTGTATACAAACAACATTCTGACGAAAGGCCGCTACAAAAATACCAGTTAATGCCTCCTTTCCTCTCTGATGAAGTTTTCTCAAAGCCGTTTGCAAGGTGATTATTTGAGAACACCTCTATTCCCGTAGGGATGGCTGATTTACTATAATTACGCTTCAACCAGACTTATTATCACACTCTCTGCTCACATAAATAGGCGACGAGCTGGCAGATACGTTTGCTCATAGGTGGTATTGTACTTCTCAACTGCCTGTGCGTCAGGCTCATAGATCTGATCTGTGTGCAAGACCGAAGAGGCTGCTTCCTCGCCTGAGTGAAAGATATTCGCACCTATACCTGCGAGCAATGCTGCACCAGTTGCTGCTGCCTCAGTAATCTGAGGTACTTTGATCGGACAACCGGTAATGTCTGCCTTGATCTGTAACAATGGTGCTGCTTGAGTAGCGCCCCCAATCACCGCAATTTCTGGCTTAAGTGGTGCGATACCCAAGCTATAGAACAGAGCGATATTATCGCGCAGCCAGAAAGCCAGTCCTTCCATCAACGCACGCACTAGTTCTGGACGGCCGTGAGAAGGTGTCAGGCCAAGCATTGCTCCACGTACTGAGCTTTGTCCATAGGGCGTTCCCGAACCTAGAAAGGAGGGTATAGTGATAGCACCATGTGAGCCAGGCGGTACCTCTGCGGCTTCACGTAGTGCTTGGGCATAGATCTCTGGTGAGACAGTCCCCTGTTTTCCCTGACCATAGAGCAATGTAACAATCCATTCAAGTGCTCCTCCGGCGAAGTCCAGCGTACCCAGGGTTGCGTAGGTATGCTGTATAACATTTGCATAACTGGTATAGCCAGCTGCCAAGAGTTCCGGACTGGGACGGAATGCATTGCTCACTGCCAGGAGAACACTAGCTGTCCCCATCGATTCAAGTAGCTGACCCGGGTGGGTCACTCCTGCGGCCAAAGCACCACAGAGATGATCGTGTCCGCCTGTAGTCACCATTGCTTGCAGTGGTAAGCCGGTACGCTCAGCAACTTCTTTGCTCACGCTTCCAATGGCGGTTCCACTGGGAAAGGCAGGCGGGAACCACGCCACAGGCAGCTCTGCCTGCTCGAGGAGTGATTCTGACCAGGTGAGCGTGCGTTGGTCAAAGAGCATAGTGCGTGAGGCAATGCTATAATCAGTCGCGAAGCTTCCACTCAGTTTCCATAACACGAAATCCTCGATGCTTAACCAGCGATACATCCGTTCAAATACTTGTGGAAGGTGATTACGCAGCCAGAATAGCTTATTCACTCCATACGTTGGGCGTGGAATGTGTCCCGTAATGGTAAAGATGCGCTCTCGACCGGCGATGTTCTCCCACCATTGTGCCTCAGGGGCTGTACGCAGGTCATACCAGGCAATGGCAGCATGCAATACTTTTCCATCAGCATCCACGGGAAATGCTGACTCCCCCATGCTGGCAACAGAGATGGCACAAATGCGTTCAGGCCGATCACACTGCTGAACGGCAGCTTGAATGCTCTGAAGGACTGTTCCCCATACGTCTTCTGCGTCAAATTCACTCCATCCCGGCTCTGGATGGCGTGTTATGGTGCGGCTGTTGCCGACGGCACGGATATGCCCAGTGTCTACATCGAAAATGACGGTCTTCGTATTTGTTGTGCCAACATCGATGCCAACGAGGTACATACTAACACTCCCTTGTATATTCAGGCTCATCGGGTGAGGAGAGCGCCGTCTCTACCGAACTACTCTTATAGCTGTTTGCTGCTGACGTTACCTTACCTGCTCTCGTGCAAAATATGCAGTGCATCATCCACACTGGCATCATGGTGAACGAGAGCCACCAGGGCTTGTGTCATACCTGTGGGGGATGCGGCTTGCCAGACGTTCCGACCAATGACGACTCCAGCGGCACCCGCGTCCATAGCACCACGAATAGATTCAAGGAATTCCCGATCACCATGCGTTTTCGGACCACCTAATACCAGTACTGGCACATAGCACGAGCGAATGACCTTCCGAAAGCTTTCGTATTCACCGGTATAGAAGGTTTTTACAATATCGGCCCCGTTTTCGGCGGCCATGCGACATGTATCTGCCACTGGATCTACTGCACGAGCAGCAGGATGATCCTCGAAGCCATATGGCAGAGCCTCAGCCATGACGGGTATGTTCCAGCGATGAGCTTCTGTGGCCAGGCGAGGGAAATACATTGTCGAACCATGACCGTTTACAATACCCGGGATATACATAGCAGCAGCGGCATCGGCCCCTGTTGAGAGAAGGTCATCCACACCTATAACGAGTGCCCGTGGACGCTCCAAAAGAGGCGAAGTGGCACCATCACAGCGGATCATTAAGCCGGTATCTTTGAGCTGCTTGCTAAAATGCCGGGCAATACCAACGCTGGTGAGGATCGCGTCAGCGCCACCAGCTATCACCTGCTCCAGTACTTTCTCCGGGTTTTCAAACCCCGCGACGGCACCATCAGTAGTTCCGTGATCCATTGCGATGACCACGGATCGTCCATCTGCGCCAAAGAGTCGATGAAAGCGTCGACCTAAGAGTTCACTCATATACTATCCTTCTTTCTTCCTTTCTTTAAATGAACATGAGGAGTACTTAATAATTCCTGATACTCACCTGGTGGAAATACTGCCAAAGTATCTCACGAGATGGCAGGTTGTAGCTGAGATGCGCAATTGCCCCCATTGAGAAAGCAGTAGCTAACCGTCCGCAATCAGCCAGGCTCAATTCCTGTATTTGAGCTGTAACGAGACCAGCGACCATGGCATCCCCTGCCCCAAAGGTTTTCTTCACCGTCATAGTAGGGGGAGTCGCGATATGCGTTGTTGCTTGCTCAACCAGCATCGCGCCCTGCCTTCCCATTGAGACAACGACCAGCTTAATGTCTTCATTCAGAAGTTGATGCGCAGCTTGCTGAATTTCGGCTTCGCTCGTCAAGGAATGTCTGACGAGATACTGTAGCTCCTCAAAATTTGGCTTCACGATAGTTGGGCCTGCCTGTATCCCTTCACGGAGGGCTTCTCCACTTGTATCCAGGATGATGCGCTTTTTGTGCTGCTTGAGTTGGGTAATAAGCGCAGCATAGATCGTGGTAGGCACATGTAGCGGTAAAGAGCCAGATAAAACGAACCAATCACAAGAGTTCGACAGTTGCTCGATTGTTTGGAGGAGTGTATTCATCGCTTCCTGAGGAGGAGTTTGACCCGGCATGTTGATATCTGTTGTCTGTTGGTTCACCTCATCAACGACTTTTACATTGATGCGGGTGTTTCCAGGAATGCGGACGAAATAATCATCAATGCCTTTGGATGCAAAAAACTGCTCGAAGATATCGGCATTCTCCTGCCCAAGGTACCCTGTCACGGCGGTGTCGTGTCCGTAGTCGGCCAGGAATGCAGCAACGTTGACCCCTTTGCCACTCGCATCAAAGCTGATCGACTGGGCTCGATTGACGCTATTTGGCCGAAAGTTATCAACTCTCACTGTCTGGTCAATTGCCGCGTTAAGCGTCACTGTTGCTATCTTCATGAACTTTGCACCTCTATTGCCTTGCGTCACTGTTCAGATACCATCCATGCCTATTCTTGTTGCCATTGAGCCTTTACCAATTCCTAAAGCGCATCTAACCGTATCCATTATTACATGGACACATAGGCGAGACACAATGCCAGACAATGCGCCAGGTCTTCGTCAGTATTTACTACCAGCTTTGGCTCGCGAATTGGCTCAAAGCTGGCCTTCATTGTAAGATAGAGATGATAGTCCCGATTGCCAGCCAGATGCTTCGCTTCCATCGTTACCTTTTCCTCCAGACGTTTCTGTGCTGTTTCATCAGAGCACATGCATTCTATAATTCTCAGGGGCTCTTTAAGTTCCTCTGCCAATTGATCTAGAGCCTCGACCTGGTACTTGCGTGAAAAGGTTCGCCCATCCAGAATGATATACAGGGATGGGTCATTCTGAAGCATATAGGAAGCAACCTGAAACAGAATGGACATGCAAAAGTCATCTTGCCTGGTAGAATACTCAATTAGGGCAATGGGAAAGAGTGCAGCCCGAATAACATCTTTATTCAGCACTATACCGGAGCATGCATCAGCCAGGTTTTGGGCAAGAGTACTCTTTCCCGTTCCAGGCAGTCCCGCCATAGCAATCAACATACACCATTTCCCTCAACTATGGTTTGACTACTGCTTTCAGCAGTGTGGCGACCACTGATATGCCATCGCAGAATGGGCAGTGATATCCACAGTTTCACGCAATGTCCTGCGCTATTGATTATCCTGGCTGTTCTTAACCAAGATGAGTTGAAGCTACAACATCAAGGTTCTCTTTGCCGCCATACAAATTCCACCATGGTTGCGCCCCACTGCGTAGAACTGCGTTCAGCGCCTCAATATTCTGCCTTCCCTCGTGATCCAGCCAGGTACGCAGCGCCTGTGTCCCGCCTTGCATGTATACTGGAATGCCATCCTGCCAGGTAGCTCGGCCACAGAGTACTCCCGCATACGGAACTCCCGCTTCATTTGCCAGTGCGAGTGATGCGAGGAAAAGCGCGTTACTCACTCCTGCACTTAGATAGATAAAAGGAACTCGCGCTTCCGCAGCAACATCACGGAAGTATTGTTTGGCTTCTTCACGCGTGTAAGCAAAGGGTCCGCTCTGATCAGGTTCCAATGCCGCCACAAAACGCATGTTGACCGGAATTTCCAGCTTGAGTACATCAACACCATAACGTGCTCTGGAGAACTCTCGCGTCAATTGCCTGACCTTTTCAGGTTTCGCCTGAGCGAAAGCCAGGCTCTTCTCATCTCCGATGCTATCACTGTAGCTGACTACCTCCAGGAAGAAGGGAATATCATACGCGTAACACTCCGCGCCAATACGCTCTACAAAGGCGTGTTTCACGGTATTGATAGACTCTTCATCGTCGGGATCGTAGTAGAGCAGCACTTTGACTGCATCCGCTCCGGTCTCGATAATTCGGGCTACAGACCATTCTGAAGACAGTGAAGGCAGTCGTCCCTTGATTGTTGTGTCATAGCCCGTTTCTTCATAGGCGAGGAGCAAGCCAGTTCTGTCAGAGCGGTGTCTAGCTGCCTCCAATCCATACTCAGGATCGAGTAATATCGCGCTAGCATAAAGGGTAAGGACTTCAGCCACCAGCGTCTTGAATTCCATAATTTCGGGCGCAGTAATAGTTCGATTGGTGATGGTGGTCATAGCCTTCTTCAATGATCCGCGCTGGTCTATTGCCAGGGCTGCAATGACTCCATGCTCGTCAGATAAGGCCATTAGATGCCGGTATTTCCCGGATGTTATCTGTTTTGGGGTGCGCTGGTTGTCTTGAGTCACCTGTATTCTCCCTTTCTTTTCCTTAATGCCATCTCTTTATACAATTGAGTTAGAGAGATGCTTGAGCTTGATGCATGCATCCTCCACTCCCATCCTCCCTCGCACATGCATCGTGACCGCGAATTAGCTTTCCAGGCGACCCTGCAGGTAGAGCCAGCGGATAAACGCTTGTCGCTTGTGCTCAGGATTAGCCTCGTGATAAGCCCCGCGCTGATAGAGCGCTTTGACTCTGACGAGGCCAGCAATCTGCTCGTTCGAAAAACCCAGCTGCTCGAGCTGCCTATTACCTGCCTCCCAGGCAGGGTGGTCCGTCATGGCGGGGAACTGCTCTCGTAATTCCATGGTCAACCTCCTATGTCTCTGAGCTGCCTGGTGCGGCTGTACGACTGCCAGGGTCCGTATCAAGCTCAAGTATTTGTATCTCGCAACGCAGTCTTGACAGACTACTAACCTTTGCCGCATATGCTCTTCTTGATAAGAAGAGTTGTAGGGACGAATGGGTACTTCAGGCTATGTACATCTCATCCCAAGCGGGCTTACGCTGTATGTTTTGACTGATCAATCTCCTTCAGTCCTTTCGAAAACATGATTGAAATTGATTGAAATTGATTAATATTAATTATAATGATTTTTTCACGTTTGTCAAGGATGCGTATTGTATTTTTTCCTAAAAATTGTTATAATCAAGTATAATCAAAATAGATAATATATTGTCAGGTATCGGTCAGCTAGGCGTTTCTACATAGCTAGAGTGGAACTGAGAACTGTGTTTACGTTCTAGTGAGACATACCAGTCTCACTGGAGATCGGCAAAAAGAATTGTTGGATCAAGACCTTGATTGTTTGGTACAGGAGAACATATGACGAATGGTGCTTTAGATGATTTACCTGGAACTGGAAGCGTTCGCAGTATTGAGGTATCCGCCGATGATGGTCGCGCGTTTCTTTCGATAGAACGTCGCATGGAGATAGTTAAAACCATCAATATGCATAAATCGGCTACCGTTGCGGAAATCGTGGAGTGGATAGGAGCCTCACCTGCGACAGTACGGCGAGACCTTACCTGGCTTGACGAGCAGGGTTTGATTGTGCGTACGCGCGGAGGGGCTACCGCGATCGATTACCCTTCACAGGCATTATTGCGCAGTTCCGTACCAACCTACGAACAGCGACTGAATGAATACGTAGAAGAAAAGCAGTCCATTGGGCAGTGTGCTGCTGAACTTATTCATGATGGGGAAACGATCATACTTGACGCCAGCTCAACGAACCACTTTGTGCTTCCTTTCCTTGCGAAGAAACGAGACTTAACAGTCATCACCAACTCTCTTTATATAAGCAAAGAGCTGATGACAATTAGCGAGACAAACCCAAGCCTGACCGTTATTTGTTCGGGTGGGACATTATTTATGCGTTCCTATTCGTTTATTGGCCTGATCGCTGAGCAGGCACTGAGCCAATTCTATGTGGATAAGGCATTTATCGGTCTACGCGGGATTTCTTTGCACCATGGTCTCACCAGTCCTTTTCAGGAAGAGATTCCGGTCAAGCGTCAGATGATCAAGTGCGCGCGACAAGTCTTTATTTTGGCCGATCATACAAAATTTAATCTCACTTCTGCCAGTCTGATTGCGCCTCTCGACATCGTTCATACTCTGATCACCGATGCGCGTATCGCCCCCGAAGTTGCTCGACAAATGAGGAGTATTATTCCTCATGTGGTCATAGCGCCAGGTATAGAAGAGTCAGGATTTACAAGTTCCTTGTTGCCATCTACTGACATCGTGGAAGCTCCTTGATCAGACTTCGGCCTGCTGCGATGTCAGCAAGGCTCCAAGCTGGTGCAACAGGCGGCTGTGTTGCAAAAACTCGCGGAGGAACACGATGGGTGTGAAGCCTCACCTTCCTGTTCCGCTTAGGCCGCCACTCCGAACAGGTGGGCGATGAACATGACCTGTCCGTTGATGTCCCCTTTCTCCACACCGTCCACCTGCCCTTTCCTCAGCATGTTCATCACTTCATACCCTTGGAGCGTTCGCCAAGCCGTTTCAAGGGAAAAGAAGCCCAACCCGGGTTTGACGAGCCGTTTGATGAAGCGGTGATCTTGTTCGACGATGTTGTTGAGGTATTTCACCTGTCGGAGTGCACTGCTTTCTGGCAGTTCGCCTGTAGCTTTGAGCTCCCTCATCGCTCTGGGATAGGCCTGTGCTGGCTACTTGACACATCCGTTCCAAAAAAGAGCGTCATTGATGGCTCTACTTTATCATTATCTTCGCCATCTGTCTGATACAGAGATGGCGATAAGATTTCCTGTATGACTGTTTGCGTCCTTGTTTTGGACACGTAGCCAGTACAGCTTGCATCAATTATGCTGATCTCAGCCTGATGCCCCAGTAGGGACATCATTGACAAAGGCCCCATAAAATTACTCAATACAAATGAAGGTAATATGTATTCCCAACGCCTGAAAGGACAAGACTGTGAAACACCCGCGTGTCGGCCCACTTGTGCGAGCAGTCGGTCCTGAAAGCGCCGTCATCTGGACGGAGTGGGCGCATCACTGCGAGGCCACGCTGCATGCCAATGCTGGCGAACATTCCGGTGAGCATGAAGCTGGTGTTCGCACACTTGACTCGCCCGAAGCTGGCAGCGCCCTGCATCTCGCCTATGGGTCATGTCGCAAATCTTCCGCTATCGAGCCAGACGCCTTGAACGCCCTTGGTCCCTGGCTCATGGATCGCTTCGACGAGCGAGAGACCACGTGGCCACGCTTATTGCTGCTGATCGGAGATCAAATTTACGCCGATGACCGCATAGGAAGGCATAAGGGAAGATCATCGCTGGCACAAAATGCGCGACCGGAACCGTCTCAACGCACCGGTGCGCAAACGTTCGCCGAATTTGCATCGCTCTACGAGCAAGCCTGGGCAGGTCATGCTGACATTCGCCAGGTCTTAGCGGTGATTCCCACCTTTATGATCTTCGACGACCACGAGGTCACGAATGGCTGGAATACATCGCCGGACTGGCGGGCGAACGCGCTCAAGCATGGCCGTGAACAGATGCTCGTCGATGGCCTGGTGGCTTACTGGGTCTACCAGGGCTGGGGCAACCCCGGCGCACAGAGTGAGGCCAACAATGCATTAAAGGCGTTGATGCATGAGGCGGCGCAGCGCGGAGAGGACGCGCTTGAGGCATTGAGAACCTATATGCGCCAGGCGGTCTATGAAGAGATCGCTCCGCACTGGCACTATACCATACCAACCACGCCGCCCATCTTTGTGATGGATGTGCGCGCCGACCGACCCGCCATTCTGCGCGTCACAGATGAGAGCAGCGCGCCCGCACGCATTATGACCCGCCAGCAAATGAGCGAACTTCAGTCATGGCTCAAGAGTCATGATACATCGACAGCGCTGCTCGTTTCGTCGGTGCCAGTGCTCTTGCCACCATTGATCGGCTTCGCGGAATATATGATGGGCGTTCGCCCTCTTCACGGCACTCCTCTTCGGCGATTGGGACGCCTGTTTGCGCGCATACAGCAGAGCGTGACGCGGCGTATGAGCTTCGATCACTGGCCAGTTTTTTCGGCTACATGGCGTGAGTTGGTCAAGCTTCTATCCAATCGCACCCATGATATCGTTGTCCTATCCGGTGATGTTCACTTCTCGTATGCTGCGGAGGGGCATCACGGTATTTTCCACCCGAAGAAGCACGCGGTGTTACACCAACTGGTAGCCAGTCCATTCAGTAACGCACTGGATAACCGGGACGCTCGCCTGGTTCAGGCCCAGGCCCGCATAAAACGAGTCATCTATGGAGGATTACACATCCGCATGTGCCGCCTTTCGAGCGCAACGGCAACGGCGCGTGTCACCCATGACCTGCTGATACAAAACACGGTGGCGCTTGTGGCCTTCGAACCCCAAGCTTCTGACAACAATGTGGGGAGGTATTCCATACAACAGGTCTATCTCGGTGTGAGAGATGGGAAACTTGAAGAAGTAGCCCACCAACATATGTGAAGTGGCGACTCGCTTTCTGCGCTTAAATTGAACTTAATCTCATCTAATTGGGCGTGATAAAGGGTGCCCTCAGTATCCTTGTTACGGATTCACCAGCACCTTCACCATGACAGCACCATAATCAAATGCAGCACCACCTGCATGTAAGAGTTCCACAATCCCTTCCTGGGCGCCAGCACGGAAACTCGAGGTGTAAGAAAATGTGGCCGTGAAAGTGGTTGGAGGTGAACTGCCACTCGGTGCCATGGCAAAGGCCTGACCGATCTTGTTAGAGAGATGATCCAGGACCCACACGACGCCGATTTGCGCTTCAAACTGCGGTCCAAATCCTGTCACGGTCACCGGGCTGCTAATATGTGTGTTCAGGCCCTTCTGTGGCGACGAGATGTACATCCAATCAGCATCAACTGCTGTCACTTCCCAGATGCCGCTAGCATTCCCTTCGAGGCGGCTAAGCGTAACCTTTGTGATGCGAGCAGGACCTCCACCTCCGGGAGAGGGAAACGCCAGGTTGACCAGCGCATCGAGGTCATTACGACCACCTCCGCTCACCAGTGTTGCCGTGCCACCGGTCCGGAG
>WNFO01027343.1_pt1 | contig 10196 bp, 7 predicted proteins | sample 5400251 | NCBI WGS metagenome assembly WNFO01 (sample SAMN13153354, study PRJNA577476) | soil metagenome | isolation source: 100 cm saprolite under Madrone tree | place: USA:California | collected 2016-06-14
TATGTTCAGTTAGCACTTCTTGGCGCCAGTCTTTTGGTATACCCAAGAGGCTCACACAGCGCCTCGGTGGAGGCGAAACATCAGAGTCTACAAGACTCCTCCTCTCAACCAGTCAACCCAGTTCTGCAGTGGAATAGAAGACTTCTTGTGATCGTCCGGACGCCTGGAGCGCAGCCTGCCACGGTTCACCCGACCCGGAGCTTTGCGATCATGCACGCAGCGATCTACGACGCAGTGAATGCCATTGACAGAACGCATCGGCCATACCTGGTCCACCTTTCCGGCGTGCCACGCGATGCTTCCCAGGGAGCGGCAGCAGCCGCAGCGGCGCATGAAGTTCTGGTTGCCTTGTATCCGGCATTTAAGACCACACTCGATGCCGAACTACAGCAATCTTTGTCACAAATTCCGGACGGCAATGACAAGGTGGAAGGTATCCGCATAGGACAGACCGTTGCGGATCGCATCCTAGCAGTACGAAGCAACGACGGCTCAAGTGCACAGCCGATTCCCTATGTTTTCGGGACTGCCCCGGGAGACTACCAATCGACACCTCCGAATTTTCCGCCCCAGCCGCAATTCACGCATTGGTCTCGCGTGACCCCGTTCGCCCTGGAGCATGCGAATCAGTTTCGTCCCGGCCCGCCGCCGGCGCTGACCAGCGATACGTACAGCGATGCTTTTAACCAAATCAAGTCCCTTGGGATCACCAACAGCACGACGGCCACGGCCGATGAGGCATTGACCGGGCGGTTTTGGAATGGAGCTATTCAGAACTATTGGAACGAGATCGCGCAGACGGTCTCGGTGGCGCGCAGCTTGACGACGGCCCAGAATGCCCGGTTGTTCGCGCTGCTTAACCTGAGTTTTGCCGATGACGTGATCGCCTTTTACGACGCCAAATATACATACAATTTCTGGCGACCAGTGACCGCTATTCGCGCGGGTGATTCCGACAACAACCCCGAAACAGTGGCTGATCCAAATTGGCTCCCGGAAGTCGGCAAAACCGCCCCCGACCCATCTTATCCAGGAGCTCATGCGGTCATAAGTGCTGCCGGAGCAGAGGTGCTGATTTCCTATTTCGAGCGGGACCGTTTCGATCTCAACGTTACGTCTGAAGTTCTCCCCGGAGTAGAGCGTTCGTTCACGAGCTTCTCCGCTGCCGCCGAAGAAGCAACATTAAGTCGTATCTTCGGTGGACAACATTTCCGTTTTGACCTGACCACCGGTCAACGGCTTGGTCGGGATGTAGCAGACTTTGTTTTAGATAACTTTTTAACTCCTGTGCACCGGAAAGACGGCCCGGAGGATCAATGAAGAAGACTGCGAAGCGTTCACACTTGTCCATTCTCGCCGCGTCTTTGCTGACGCTAGCTATGTTTCTCTCTCTCTCATGGTTGGTTCGGGCGCAAAATCAAAATGCATTGGTCATCGAAATTACGGCAAAGAAGTACGAGTACTCGATCTCACCAGTTCATGTGAAGATCGGCACCAAAGTTCAACTCAAGGCCACAGCCACCGACCACGATCATGGTTTCAAAATTGCGGCTTTTCCCGATGGGGCTGTATCGAACGGCGCCGCTGGGCTAATTTTCACTTCGGCACAAGACTGTTGGCAGCTCAAGAAGGGTGAAACGACCACGATTGACTTCTTGGCCCAAACGGCAGGCACGTATACGTTTAAGTGCTGCCATACTTGCGGTCTTGGCCATAGAGGGATGAAAGGCCAGATTGTTGTGGATTAGTGGGCGCACGCGAGCTCACGAAAGAATACTTTACCCCTTTGGCGACGAAGCAATGCGTCATTAGCCTGCTCTTCCTCGTTCTCGTCATCAAATTCCCTGGTTCAACGCGGGAGGCCGATACGGCGCACAAGGTCTTGAAAGCGCGGATCTGAGCGGAGAGGATCGAAGCCCGGCCGCAGCAGGACGCCCGGGTTAAAGCGCTCTGCATAGCCTTTTTCGAGCCAATTCATGGCTTGATCAGTATCACCGAGAGCCGCGTAGATCACGGCAATCTCCGAACCATGCGAGTAAATAGAGTTTGATCGCTTCTTCAAATCGCTCAGTAGCTTTATCGCTTCGCTCCTCTTGCCGGATGCGGCGTAGGCGCGAGCAAGATTAGCCATGATCGTCGGGCCTCCCCCGGAAAGCTGCTCCGCTTTTTGCAGTTCTGCGACCGCTTCGTCGTTCATGTGTTTCTGGAGGTAGGCCTGCGCGAGTTGATTGTGTGCGAGAGCAAAATTAGGATCCATTTCGATCGTTTTGCGGCTCTGTCGTATCGATTCGTCATAAGAATGCGCAAGGACAAGAAGCTCCGCCAAATCGGCGTTAATGATGAGAGATAGCGGATCCAGGTTTTCCGCTTCTCTCATTTCCGCGATCGCTTCGTCATACCGGCCCAGCAGACTCAAATGCCAGGCATGCCAATGGTGAGCGGTTGCGTATCCTGGGTTCAGTTCAATGGCTCGCCGAAATTCTTTCCCGGCAGAGTCAAAATCCCAGTCGAAACCATCCAAACAGAATGCAAGCGAATTGTGGGCTTCCCCGAGCGTGCTGTCCAATTCCAGAGCTTTGATCGCCGCGGCCTTTGCTTTTGGGAGTGCTTCCTTGGGTGTCATCACCGCATATTGCCAGTCTCCCAACAAAGAATACGTGTCGGCTAAGCCAGAATAAGCTTGGGCGTATTTCGGGTCCTCGTCGATGGCCTGACTGAAATAAGCCAGAGCGACTTTCAAACCATCCGCCGTTCGTTTGTTCCAGAAGTAGCGCCCTTTGAGAAAGGACTCGTAAGCTTGCGGATTAACGACCTTGACGCTTTTCAGGGCGGCTTGTTCTTGTGGATTCACGTTGATTCGAATCTGATCTGCGATGGCCCTGGCGACCTGATTCTGGAGGGCCAAGGTATCCCGCAATTCACCCTGATAGCTCTGGGACCATAAGTGCTTGTCCGCAGAAGCTTCGATCAACTGCGCCGTGATACGGACCTGGTCTCCGGAACGGAGCACGGTGCCTTCCACCACGGCGTCCACGTTCAGCTCACGAGCGATCTGCGGTAGAGGCTTGCGCGTATGTTTATAAGCCATCACTGAGGTACGCGAGATCACACGCAGCGCGCTGATCTGCCCGAGATCCGCAATCAATTCGTCGGTCATTCCATCAGCGAAGTAATCCTGAGACGCGTCGTTCGAAAGACTTTCGAGGGGCAGGACGGCTAAGGAGCGAATGACAAGTGACGGGCGGTTCCAGGAATGAAGCTTCCAGGAGGAGAGAGAGGCCACAAGTAGAAGGAGCACGAAGGCTGATATCTTCCACGCAAGGGACGACAGAAGATATTTGGGCATTGCCGGTTCGCCGGCGAGCTCCGGGCGATCGCGAGCTTCTGCCAGCGGACGCAGCAGAGTGGCGAGCTCCGGGCTGCGAACAGGGGCCGCATCGGCAACTTTGACCTCTGCAAGGAAGCGGTAGCCGCGACGAGCAACGGTTTCCACAAAGCGGGGGCTCGCAGCGGAGTCGCTGAGGGCCTCGCGGATTTTGCTGATCGCTTTGTTGAGCCCGTGGTCGAAATCCACGAAAGTGTCTGCGGGCCAGAGTTTTTTCTGGAGCGTCTCTCGAGTTACGACCTCGCCGGGTTGCTCCAGCAGCGTCGCCAAGACTTGGAAGGGCTGTTCCTGAAGGCGAACTCGTAGGCCATCTTTGCGCAATTCGCCAGCATGAAGATCCAGCTCGAAAACCCCAAAACGGAGCCGCCCGCTAACCTGATCGTCCTCTCGCACAGTGAAGTGAACCTCAATCGAAAACGAGTGTACCACCCGCTAGTGTTTCCTGGAACTCAAGGCGGGGATAGTTTCCTGTAAGTCTTTTGTCGAGCGACAGTTACCGGGGGACCCCTATTCCAGCGCAAAAGAACTGCCTGTCCATTGCACCGATTTCAATACCAAAGCACAGTGAGGCCTCACGCGCGCGGATAGGACGCGGTGCCGCTCGCGGGGAGGCTTCAATGCCTGAGCACGATCATCTTCCGAGTTTTGAGCAGGAGGTCTTACCGCATCTTGACGCCGCCTACAACCTCGCGCGCTGGCTGACTCGCAATGAGCAGGACGCACAGGACGTTGTTCAGGAAGCATACTTACGCGCTTTCCGATTCTTTCCCGGTTTCCGCGGCGGCGACGCGCGCGCATGGCTCATGAAGATTGTCCGTAATGCTTGCTATACCTGGTTCGATGCAAACCGGCCACTGCAAGACGCCGCCGAATTTGACGAGAACCTTTTCCCGCCTGATTCTCGCGCTCCCAATCCAGAAGAACTTGTACTCCAAAACGACAGCGCCGCTCTGCTGCGTAAGGCCCTGGAGAAGCTCCCGCCGAATTTTCGTGAGGTCCTCATTCTGCGCGAACTCGAGGGAATGTCCTACAGAGAGATCGCAGATATCACCGGCACGCCTGTGGGCACCGTGATGTCGAGCCTATCGCGTGCGCGCGCCCGCCTTCGTCAAGTTCTGACGACTCTTATGAACGAAGACACGATGACAAGTTCAGGGCGAATCGTAGATGTAAGCGCATGAGTCCGCATGAGCAAGCGAAAGTTGCAGATATGCAGTCATTCTTGCGGTGGCGCGGCAAACCTCGAGCTTATTTGCTTTTCGGTCATGAATTGATGGAGCAAGAACGCTTGATGAGCGGCAAGGGCGGATAGAGACCTCTCCATCAGTTCGTTCCCCACGCCGCTACACTGAGAGAAACGGTCATAACTTGGTGACCGAAATACTCACAATTTTATTCCCTCCTCCTAAACAGCGCTGGATCGGGGAATTATCCAGGAGCATGCGTGGTCTTACACGCTGAAGACAATGAAATGTCTCGCAGTTCAAAACTGAATCGAACAAGGAGATTCGAACTGAAGACAATGAAATGTCTCGCAGTTCAAAACTGAATCGAACAAGGAGATTCGAAATGATCTGGGCTCGGCATTTGAAATTATTTACGAGGTTAGGCGTGGCTGTTCTTGCACTGGGCGCTTTGGCGACTAGCGGGAACGCGCAGACTGCATACCAAGGCAAGTTCACGCTGCCATTTGAGACTCACTGGGGAGGCGTCACACTACCAGCTGGCGATTACACTTTCGCTCTGCCATCCAGGACCTATCCATACATGCTTTACATCCAGGGACAGGGAGGCAACGCCATCATCATGGCCGCTGCAGCTGACCAAAAAGTTGTTTCAGGCCACGCGCAATTGAACCTGGTGGACGTCGCAGATGTGCAGAACGTCCAGACATTCGAGGCGCCGGAGCTAGGACTGACTTTTAGCTACTGGACGCCCAAACAAAACCACATGGGACGCAAGGAAGCCCGTCAAAAGATGGTGTCACATACCGCGCCTGCATCCCAGGCCAGTGAAAACAAAACCTCCATCGAAGTCCACACCGCGGGTCGATAAGCAAAGAAGTCATGCATGCCAGTGCAAACGCCAGGTGCAGAAAGATAGTGGTTGAATCCCTGGCAAGGCCCACTGTAGAGAAGCGGCGTAGCCTGAACTCGGATGCGCGTTCCAGCAAGGAATGCATCTCGAAGAAGGCTGCGCCCCAGTCTTTACCATCGCTAGCGATAAGGTAATCGAAGCGGAGGCCATCCAGCGAGCCCGCGACGGCGATCGGACGGTGTTCGAATACCTCTACCGGTCGCATAGCCGACGTGTCTATGCCATATGCCTGCGCATGGTAGGAAACACGACCGAAGCAGAAGATTTAACTCAAGAAACCTTTTTGCTTTTGCTCCGCAAAATTCATACTTTCCGCGGCGAATCGGCCTTCTCCACCTGGCTGCACAGGCTAGCGGTTAACCTCGTGCTGATGCGTCTCCGCAAGAAGTCTCCACCAATAGTCTCGATCGAAGCGACTCCCGACCCCGACGATGAAACCGCCTCAACAACCATGGATATTGGGTCGCCTGACTTGTCGCTGGATGGATCGCTTGACCGAATAAATCTCGAACGCCGCATCGAGCGGTTGCCCGTCGGTTACCGCACAATATTTGTCTTGCACGATATTCAGGGGTACGAACAGCGCCTGGCGGCAGCTAAAATGCGTTCGATCCAGCGAGGCTTCGCTCCTTTAGCGCCCAATCAGTCCGAAGGACGACAAGTATGCTCGATGTAAGCTTCCTTTCGGGGATCGACCTTTTCAAACATCTCCCCAATTCCTGCCTGGAGGCGCTTGAGAAAGACAGACATCGGCTTCAATTGCGTGTGCCTTCATTGAAAGGCTAGTTCACGGAGCTACGATGGACCTGCCGAGGCAGTCACAGGTGTGAGTAGCGCGTGTTCAATGCGAAGCCGGGCTAGTCATCTCCATGGCCCAAACGGCAGCTGGACGCATATACATGGAAGCTCGGAAATTTCCGGTGTCATCCCAGGCTTCCGGCGTCCGGAACCAGTAGCCTTTGCTCTCATAAACCACGTGATGAATGCCCCAAGCGGTATGGTAAGCTTCGTCCTTTAACCCTTCACTCAGGAGCAGTGCTGCCAATCCAAAGCTCGTGCCCACCCATACTTCTTGTGCCTGTTCGTTGCCTCGAATAACGCTGCCATCGGCGGACATTCCGTTCGCCGCGCCCATTTCACCTTTGCCGAATTTCATCACGTTGTTCGCGAAAATCTTTTTTAGTGCGGACACTTGCATCTCTCTCGGGACGAGATCCCCCAATCCCGTCATGTTCGCATACCATTGTCCAGCGAGCTGGTCCGCCTGGATGCTGTCCCGGTATTCGCTCTCCATGTCATATCGGAAGTATTCGCCATTCCAGAGTTTGTCGATGTAAGTCTTCTGCGCCTTCTGGAACAAATTGTGGTATTCGTCCGCTGCACGCGGTTCGTCAAGAGCCCGTCCTGTCTCTTCCGAAGCGCGCAACGCAGCAAGCCACAGGCCGCCGCAGTAAGCGCTTACGCCGCGTACGACCCACGAATCATACGTTTGGTCGGGGTAACCACTGTTTTCTGGTATCCCGCCGCCGTGGTCGAATTGCCTCAGGTAGGTCATCGCCGCCTGCATCGATGGCCACATCTCGTGCAGAAAGGCATTATCTTTTTTCCCAGTCAACACATAGTCGCGGTAGATCATGAGAACGAATTTTGAGTTCAGGTCCTTCCAATCGTTGGTGTCCTGCCAGCCGGGTTCGTTAACCGAAACGAATGGGTCTCCTTCAGGAACTCCTAAATCATGGGGGACCGCTCCAATTTTCTTGCGCTTGTGCAGCACTGGAGATTCTGTCTGCTGCGTTTTCCAGACCCAGAGCCCCAGTTCCGGGTATTCACGGAGAACGGTCTGCGCAAATTCGCGCAACACTTGCTTGTCGATGGAGGGCCAAAATTTCAAAAGTGGCATAGAGGCGTAGAATCGCACATCCAGCGTTCCGTAGTAGGCGTAGTCAAAGCATTCGAGGAGAGCAAACGTCGCAGGTGCAGCCTGGTCAGAATTCACCGGGCGTCCCCAAAACGTGCCACCGTCCGTTAGCACGTACAGTTCATTGAAGAGCATGCCGCGGTACCAAGCTGGCTTGCTTTCGTCATCGATATAAGGCTTTTGCCAGGCATCAACGGCGGCGCTCCATTCGGCTGCATGTAGCAAGCCGTCGCGAGCGATAGCCCAAGAGTTGCTGCCGTTAGTGCCGTAAAAGTCCGTGTAACGCCGATTCCATTTACGACCCTGGCCAAACTCGACCACAGGAAAATCCCACGCGATCACCATGGGGACGATTTTTTCCTCTCCAGGCTGGAGGGTGAACCTGACTGCAATCGCGCCCCCCAGCTTCTCGCTGGCACTCACCCACGAGGTAGTGCTGTCCGCCAGCTTGCCGTCCTTTGAGAAAGGAGCCCAAACGGCTTTGCCATCGCCGTCGGCTAGAAATTCCGCCTGATAGGTAACTTCCACGCCGGGTGACTCCAGGGCAGCGATGGAGAACTCACCATCCCATTCGTTTCCCACGCCCTCGGCTCGATTGCGTTCAAATACAATGCCCTTCATGGTCTCGGTGGGTGCTACAGATTCCGTACGGAAGCGGTTTCTATTCCCCTGGTTGAGAGCACCCTGAAGATCGCGTAGGTAGTTCCGAAACCAACCGCCCATGTTGGTCCAGGAAAGTAGAACAGAAACGGTGACTACTTTATTTGTGGGATTTGCCGCGTGCCACCTGTAGACCGCCGTTGGATAGCTCGACTCCTTGTAATTGTCAGGGAGAACGGGGGAGAACTGTTCGAGCACAAGGTGTGCGGGAAATTTGTCCCACTTGTAGTCAAACCAGGACTTGGGAAACAGTGCTGCATATTCGCCGGCGCCGACGGGATAGTCCCACCGCCAGCTGGAGAGTTCGCCGTTCTTGGGGTGATCGGTCATGAGCACTTGCGCGGTTCCCGCGGGCTCGCCTGCCACCTGCTGGAACATGGCAAACTGGTTCGCATAGACCGGAGCGTATTTGTGCACACCGCTCTTGATGTGCCACCGAGCGAAGTCGCCCCGGTATGTCCGCGAAAACGTTCCTGCGCCGAATCCACCGACGGGAGCGCCCTGCCAGTAGCCGTCGTCGATGTCTGTTTTGTTTTTCCGAACGCCCGGATTCGGCAGGGGTTGTCCAAGAGGCCTTCGCCACGCTGTTTTCGGAATTTCGTCTGCCGCGCAAGGAGTGGGCGTCCGTGCAGAGAAAAAAGAAATCACGGCGAGCAGTAATGGCAAATATCTCTTCATCGGGCCTCCGAAGGCGCGATCAAATGGTGATGGAAGTCCCGGGCGTAAACCCTTGGGCTTCCCATTTCCTGCGGATTCCTGAGCTGCGGGGGGCAGGCTTTGTTTCTCGAAGAGAGGAAGTTGTGGTTTGCGAGGTTTGCGCACAATCTTATCGGCCGGCACTCTTTGCCGGCTCCTTCTGGCCGGAACCAGCCTGCCAGTATTCATTGAAGCCGATGTAATCCGAGGGGAGGTTGGCCAGAATTGTCCGCCGCAATTCAAGGATATCCACGCTGCCCAAATTTTTGTAGAGAACTCTACCGTCGACATCGAGCAAAACGGTGTAAGGAACCGCCGATTCCCATGTCGGATCAAACGCCGCCTGTAGTGCTGCCGTGTCGTCTGAAGCAAACAGCAGGTTGCGGCTGGTGGCATGTTTTTTCTCGAGCATCCTTAGCACGCTGGCCTTTTCGTCCGGCATATTGGCGGACACCGTGACCAATTCCAGATCGCGGTCCTTGTACATCTGATAGGTAGCTTCGAAATCGGAGAACTCATCGATGCAGGAACCGCACCAAGTTGCCCAAAAACTGATGAGTGCCATGTGCTTCGCGGGATTTTCACGAAGTCGCTTGAGGTCGGCCGCCGTTGCCATTTCCAGGTTTACAGGCTGCTCTTCGATCTTCCGGAGCGCTTGCGTACGGGACGCGGCTTTCTCCTGCCACTTTGTCGAGCAGCCGAAAACACCCGTGTGTTTCACGGGCACTTCTCGGTTCGCCAGCAAAGCGTCGACCGCATTCCGGGCGTCCGGCGTGTTCACCAGTTCCTTGCGATAGCTGTTATCCATGCGGCCTTCGTAGCGTAACTTGCGATCCTTATCGAAGATGAAGACGTGAGGAGTGGCCTGCGGACCGTAGGCGCGCGTGACCGATTGCGTTTCGCCGTCGTAAAGGTATGCATAGCGGAGATGTTTGTACTCAACGCGAATTTTCATTTCGTCGAGGCTATCGCTGATGTCGGAAGAGTCCAATTCATCGATTCGAATGGCCTTCGGATCGTTGGGCTGAATTGCGACAATCGCCACTCCGCGAGGGCGATAGTCCGCCTCCAATTGCTGGATGCGTTGCTCATACATTTGCGCGATCGGGCAGTGATTGCAGGTGAATACTACGACCAGTACAGGACTGGCCGCGTAATCGGCGAGACGATGGATCTTTCCATCTACGCCGGGCAAGGAGAAATCAGGCGCAGGTGAACCTACAGCCAAAATCGGGTGCGTCGTTTGCCCCCAAGCCGCGAAAGCCAGCAGCGACGAAAAAATCAATCGCCACATCTGTATTGAACCTCCATCCCCGTGTTCGCGAAAGAGCAGCCTCTATGTTGACGCCGTGACGAACCTACTCATGCCACTCCTGGCGCCGCCGATGCCGTGCCATCACTTATTCCGTCTTAGTGCGTGTTGCCGGATTGGTCTGTAAC
>WNFO01008758.1_pt1 | contig 10195 bp, 10 predicted proteins | sample 5400251 | NCBI WGS metagenome assembly WNFO01 (sample SAMN13153354, study PRJNA577476) | soil metagenome | isolation source: 100 cm saprolite under Madrone tree | place: USA:California | collected 2016-06-14
GCCGCGTGCCCGCTTGCGAAGTCATGATCAGCACCGCTTACATCCGCGATTGCATCATCAATCCGGATAAGACGCGCCTCATTCACGACGCCATCGCCGCCGGCACCAGCCAGTACGGCATGCAGACCTTCGATCAGTCGCTCTTCGATCTCTACAGCAAGCAGCTCATCACTCTCGACGAAGCTTTGGCGCGCTCCTCCAACCCCGACGAATTCAAGCTGCGCATCCAGGGTGTCCGCTCCGCCTCCGACTCCGCTCGCGAAGAGATGGAGCGCCAAATGGCCGACTTCGAGCGCTTCGCCCGCAAGTAATCAATCACCGTGCGAACTCTGGCCTACTCCGTTACTGCAGGCGTGCTTCTAACGGCTGTTTTTGCGGGATGGTTGCTCTTTGTGCCGGCGGGATCGAAGGTTCTCTATATTCTATTGCTTCCAGGTATGGCAGTGACAGCCGCTGTGCTGGCACCAGTAATGCCGATCTCCACTAGCGGGGCTACGAACTTCATCATATTGATTTTCACTGGTTCGATTCTGAACGCCTGCTTGTACGCCACGCTCGTCTTTGCATGTATCAGGCTATGGTCCGTCGCCCGAAGGCGAAATAGCACCGCTTAGGACAGACTGCGATTGATGGGCCCTCTCTCTGAACCCCTGGCGTCCTTCGCGCCTCGGTGTTTGCTTTTTTGGTCTAGGAACCCTCCGTAATCTGTGCCTCTTCCCTCTGTGCCCTCGGTGCTCCGACCTCAGTGCCCTCTGTGTTAAATCTCTTTCTTCAACTCTTTGACTCTTGCACTCCTCCCCTCTTAGACTTGCCTCCATGTTCCGCCCCCGCACCATCGACTCCGAACCTGCCCTCTACGACGCTGCCGTCAAAATCCTCATGCGCCGCGCTCATTCCGTCTCCGATATGAAAAAAGCCCTCATCCGCCGCTCCGCCGACGAAGACCTCATCAAAAAAGTCCTCGCCCGCCTCAAACAAAACGGCTTGATCGACGACGCCCGCTACGCCAAACAGTTCGCCCGCCAGCGCACCGAAATCCGCCACCAAGGCAAATATCGCGTCGCCCGCGAACTCCGCGCCCGCGGCGTTCCCGACCAACACATCGAAACCGCCGTCGAAGAAGCCGCCGCCAACTCCGACGAAGCCGCCATGGTCCGCCAGCGCATCGACCGCAAACTGCGCCTCTTCCGCGGCGAAATCGACGACCGTAAAATCGCCTCCCTCTACCGCACCCTCCTCCGCGCCGGCTTCTCCTCCGACACCATCCGCCGCGAGCTAAAGCGCGCCACCACCGAAGATTTGCCGGAAATTGAGTCGCCCGACGAAACAAGTGGCGGCCTTTAACGCGTCCGCCTCCGACGAGCCCCGAACAAGTTTTATTGCGCTGGACCGCCCCCCTCCCCCGGGTTTCCCGGATCTGTTCATTACAAAGGGGTTGGCCGAGAGAGCCCTGGATCTGTTCATTTCAAAAGGGTTGCCGGCTGAAACGGTGAAGTGAGAATTGCAGGCGAAGCAAAACTGTTTAGATGTGGCTTTGAATGGAGAAAAGCGTAGCACAGGAGGGTATTCTTGTCAAGTAGTTAATAAATCCAGTTAATTCAGCGGGATAGCGACAGCAAACGCTTCTTTGCCTCGCTCCGCCCTTTCTGTTATCGTCCACACCTGTAAGGGGGATTTTATGTCCGTTAACAAAGTCATTCTCGTCGGCCGTCTTGGCCGCGATCCCGAAACCCGCTATACCGGCGGCGGCCAGGCTGTCGGCAATTTCTCCGTCGCCACCGACGAAACCTACAAAGACCGTAACGGCGAGCGGCAAAAGCGCACCGAGTGGCACCGCATTACCGTTTGGGGTAAGCAAGCCGAAATCGCTCAACAGTATTTAAAGAAAGGCTCGCTGGTTTTCATCGAGGGGCGCATTCAATCCCGCGAGTGGCAAGACAAGGAAGGCCAGAAGCGCACCAGCTACGACATCGTGGCCAGTAATTTCCGTATGCTCGGGGGACGCGCCGACGGCGCCGCAGCCGGCGCCAGCGCAGGAGCCATGGGAGGAAGCACATCGCGCGGCGCCGACGACTTCGACGCAGGAGCAGGAGGCGCCCACGACGAACCCGCCGCCCCCGGTGCCGGCCCCGAAATCTCCGACGAGGACATCCCGTTTTAGCAATTCCTAGGTGGCACAGCCAATCATGGCTGCGCATACGCGAAACGCGAAGCTAACGTGGCCGAGACAAATCGACAATTAAGGCTGCAATCGCGTCCCAAAGGCTTGCTGGCGCCCGGCGACCTCCGACTCGCGGAAGCTCCGCTTCCCTCACTCACAGACGGCCAGGCCCTTGCGCGCGTCAAATATCTGTCCATCGATCCCACCATGCGTGTCTGGATGGCTATAGACACTTACCTGCCCGCTGTCGCTATCGGCGAAGTGATGCGCGCGGCCGGATTCGCCGAAGTGGTGGAATCGCGGCACAAAGAATTCAAGAAGGGCGACAAAGTTGTGGGTCTCACCGGTCTCCAGGATTATTGCGTTATCGATGCCGCCGACAAGCGCGGAAGCTTCCAGAAAGTTCCGCCGATTCCCTTCCTTTCCGACACCGCATTCCTGGGTGTGCTGGGCTTCAACGGGATCACCGCTTATTTCGGCATGACGGAGATCGCCAAGCCTCAAAAAGGAGAAACGCTCGTAGTTTCCGCGGCGGCCGGTGCCACCGGCAGCATCGCCGGGCAAATCGGCAAAATTCACGGATGTCGCGTGGTCGGCATCGCCGGCGGCGCCGAGAAATGCAAATGGCTCACCGAAGGTCTGGGCTTCGATGCCGCGGTCGACTACAAACAACCGGACTGGAAGGAAAAATTGGCCGCGGCCACGCCCAAAGGCATCGACATCGATTACGAAAACGTCGGCGGCGAAATCATGCACGCCGCCATCGACCGCATGAATCTCCACGGCCGCATCGTTCTTTGCGGCCTGATTTCCGGTTACACCAAGGGCGACCCCGCCCTCGAAAGCTTCGCCATGGTTTTGGTCAAGCGCCTGCGCGTGGAAGGGTTCATCATCATCGATTACATGAACCGCTACATGGAAGCGGCCACGCAGCTAGGCAAATGGAAAATGTTCGGCAAGCTCAAAGATCGCGAAACCATCGTGGAGGGTTTGGAGAAAGCACCCGACGCCATCAACATGCTTTTCACTGGCGGCAACATCGGCAAACTGATTGTCAAGGTGTGACGCGCCGATAGCGGAAGGAAGAATTAACGAAGCGGAGGCGGCCCGTTGCGCTTGCGTTCTTCATCCATACGCTTCAGGAATTCCTCGAATTTGGGCACCTGGTCCACCGTAAGAACGGCGCGCATCTGCGCCCGCCCCTTCTGCCGCACGGCGTCAAGCTGCGCGTCGGCCTGCTCGTGAATGGCTTTAGTTTCGGCATGGCGCTGGAGCAGAATGGCATCGACTTGCTGCGCCTGCTGCGGCGTGAGCGACAGATCCTTGGTGAGCTGTTGGACTCGCTGGGCGCGCCGCTCAGGTTCGCTGAGCGGAGAATTAGCAGCGCTCACCGGACGATGCGCAAGCAGGTAGCCCAGCACTCCCCCCAGCGCCGCGCCGAGGAGAAACACCACGCCCACCCACAGGACCGCCTTGCGGGTCGCGGCCGTTTCGCTCATCGCGCATTCTCCAGCGGCAACACAACGTCATCCTGGGGCGCAGAAGATTGCGGGGAGTCAAACAGCGACTCCACGGTGTTCTCGTTGCCGGATATCGGCGCGGGTTTCGGCACCTCATACAGCCACGTGCTGGCGAGCAGCAGGGCCAGCGCGGAAATCCAGGTCAGGCGCGCGGCCAGCCGGGGCACGGCGGCCCAAGCCTCCAGGGACTCCCTCAACTCGGATTCTCGTGCGGCGATAGCAGCCATCACGCGTGGCGCAAACCATGGCCCGGGCGACGCCGCGCGCAGAGGCGCATCGCGGAGGACACTACGGGTCATCGAAATATCGGCGGAGGCCGCCTGGCATTCCCGGCACGCAGCCAAGTGTTGTTGCTGCGCCGACGAGAGCGCCGCCGCATCCTGGACGCTTTCGAGCGCATCGCGCAGGCGGCTACACTCACCCTGATTCTTTCTCATTCGTAGCAGGTTCCACATACCCGCCTCCTTACAGTCTTAGCAAATAATCGACGCACAGCCGATCTCGAGTGTTCCACTTTGGAACACTCGTGAAACTATCCGCTTCCGTCCCTGCGCCTGCGCACTTGATTCACGATGCGGCGGCGGGCGCGGAACAGGCGGACTTTTACGGTGTTCGCGTTCAGGTCCAGAATCTCAGCAATCTCTTCGATGCCAAATCCTTCTACCTCTTTCAAAATCAGCATCATGCGATCGCGCTCATCCAAGCCTTGCAGCAGATTCTCCACTTGCTGCTGGGCCTCCAGTTTGTCCGAGACGTCCTGGGCGCCGCTATCAAGCCTTTCGCTGGCGCTGAACAGCCGGGCCTGCTCTTCGCTGAGGTCCGACTCATACAGGAGCGGCCTAACCTTTTTCTTTCTCAGCAGATCCCAGCACTCGTTGACCGTAATTTTGTAGAGCCAGGTGCTGAAGGCAGCTCGCTGGTCAAAGCGTTTCAGCGAGAAATAAGCCTTGACGAAGACTTGCTGCGCAATGTCCTCCACATCCTCGCGGCGACGCAGGATGCCGCCCGCCACCGCAAAAACGCGATGCTGATGGCGGCGCACCAATTCCTCGAACGCCTCCTTGTCCCCGGCTTGACCGCGCCGCACCAGTTCCCGGTCATCCGGTGCGCCCGGCGCCTTCGCGGCCGCAGGTTTCAAAGCTGCCGCGGTGGCGGTGGCCGTGGGCTCTACTTTTGGGACGCGCGGCATGGCTTCCAGGTTACGCCTTTCTGACCCTGGGGTTCGGCGCCCGCACCATCTGTTTCATTTCCACAGGCAGCAACTTTGTACTTGCAGACCCCTTAACTACATGCAATAATACCTGCATGATTATTGGTGATCGCCTCCGCGCACTGCGTGAGGAAAAGAAACTCTCCCAGGGCGATATCGAAAAGCGTACGGGTCTCCTCCGTTGTTACATTTCCAGGGTCGAGAATGGCCATACAGTACCGGCCATCGAAACACTGGAAAAGATGGCCCGCGCTCTAGAATGCCCACTCTATCAACTGTTCTACGACGGCGAAGAGCCGCCCGTACTGCCGAACTTGCCCAAGCGAAAGTCTTCGGATGACATCGCGTGGGGCACGAGCGGCAAAGAGGCGCGCTTCCTCAACAAGCTTCGCAGGTTGTTGGGCAAAGCCGACGAAGAAGACCGCAAACTCATTCTATACATGGCGCAGAAAATGGCCAACCGCTAGTTCCGGGAAACCTTCACTTCCTGGAGTTGACGGTTAGAATGACAAATCTCAAGAGAAGGGCCGCGCGAACCCCGCGAAGCGCGGCCTGATTCTGAGAGCAAGTATAGGTATATCCAGATCACGCCTCCCGCGCATCCTCCCCTGCTAATTCCCTGCTAGGCCGGACTCCTCACTCCCATTCGATGGTGCCTGGCGGTTTTGAACTAATGTCATAGACAACGCGCGTTACGCCAGGAACCTCGTTGACGATGCGGGTGGAGATTCGTTCCAGGACATCACCGGGCAGGCGTACCCAGTCGGCGGTCATGGCGTCTTCCGATTCGACCACACGCACCGCGATGGTTAGACCGTAGGTGCGGTAATCGCCCATTACGCCGACGCTGCGCACTGGGAGCAGGACCGCGAAAGCTTGCCAGACTTTTTCGTAGAGGCCAGCGCGGCGGATTTCATCAACCACGATAGCGTCCGCCTCGCGAAGAGTTACCAGATTCTCAGCTCTTACCTCGCCAAGTACCCGCACGGCTAAACCTGGGCCGGGAAACGGGTGTTTCACCAAGAGCTCGTTTGGCAGACCCAGATCTTTGCCGATGCGGCGTACTTCATCTTTGAAGAGATCGCGCAGCGGTTCAATGAGCGCGAAGGGCATTTTCTCCGGCAGCCCACCCACATTGTGATGGGTCTTGATAGTCGCAGAGGGGCCTTTCACGGAAACCGATTCGATGACGTCTGGGTACAGCGTTCCCTGCACCAAGTAGGCAATTTGCCCGTGCGCTTCGTTTTTTTGCAACTCCATCGCTTTATCCGCGAAGACGGAAATGAATTCCGCGCCGATAATTCTGCGCTTGCGCTCTGGATCCGCGACGCCCTTGAGCTGCGCCAGGAAACGATCGGAAGCGTCCACACCGATGACGCGCAGGCCGAGACGGTCGCGCAGCATTTCGAGCGTGTGTTCGAACTCATTTTTGCGCAGCAGACCAGTGTTGACGAAGATGTTGGTGAGGCGGTCGCCGATGGCGCGGTGCACCAGCACGGCGGCGACGGTGGAATCGACGCCGCCGCTTAGGGCGCAGATCACGCGGCTGTTCCCTACCTTCGTGCGAACGGCTTCGGTGGTTTCTTCGATGAAAGCGGCGCCACTCCACTTCTTCTCTGCTTTACAGACGCGGAAAAGAAAATTACGGAGAATTTCCGTGCCGCGATCCGTGTGGCGCACCTCGGGATGAAACTCGACGGCGTAGATTTTGCGATGTGGATCTTCGACGGCGGCGACGGCGTTTTGCGTGCGGCCCACAGTTCGAAAGCCCGGAGGCAGCCCCACGACGTGGTCGCCGTGGCTGTTCCAGATGCGCAGTGAGTTGGGAAACTCGGCGAAGAGTTCGGATTTGTGAGCGGCACTATCGATATTCAAAACCGCGCTGCCGTATTCACGGCGCGCCGCCGGCTCAACTTTGCCGCCCAGATGATGGGTGAGCCATTGCATGCCGTAGCAGATTCCCAGCACCGGGATGCCGAGAGAAAGAACGGCGGGGTCACATTTGGGGGCTTGCGGGTCGTAGACGGAGCTGGGCCCGCCGGAAAGAACGATGCCCGTGGGTTCGAGCTTGCGAATTTCGTCGAGCGTGGCAGTGCACGGCAGAACGGAGGAGAAAACCAGCTGTTCACGGATGCGGCGGGCGATGAGTTGCGTGTATTGGCCACCGAAATCGAGAACGACTACGCCGCCGCGTTCGGAGTTGGGGCGTTCGTGATGTTGTTGCATTTGGACTCCGCTGAACATTGTCCCCCCGTGGCTACAGTCTAGCCCATGTGTCGTGCGCGAAAGCGGCGGCAAGACCGCCGCACTCCAAAAAAATCTCGCTATAGATCGGCGACGTCGCGAAGCTGGGGCGCAGCAATGCTGCGCCCCACACTAAGAACCATTACGCGACCACCAAATTCACGAGCTTGTCGGGCACGACAATTTGCTTCACTACGCGCTTGCCGTTTATGTGTTGGGCTACGGCGGGCTCAGCCAGCGCTCTCGGAATGAGCTCGGCCTCGCCGAGGCCGGCGGCCACTTTTAGCCTGGCGCGCACACGACCATTGACTTGCACGACGATTTCGACCTCTTCCACTCGTGCGAGAGCCTTTTGCGCTTCGGCCAAGATTGGCCAGCTTGCCTTCCACAAACCGTCGGCGTGTCCCAACATTTCCCATAGTTCCTCGGCGAGATGCGGCGTCATGGGCGCGAGCATCAGCGTTAACATCTCCAGGATTTCCTTGCGGATCTCCGGGCGAACCCCTTCTTCCAGTGGTTCCTGAGCATGGATCGCATTGGTCAGTTCCATGATCAGCGCGATGGCGGAATTGAAGTGCCAGCGCGACTCAAAGTCCTGCGTCACGCGTCGCAGGGTCTCATAGGTTACGCGAACAAGCTCTCTTTCCTTCTCGGATAGGCCCTGCGGGCTAAAGTCCCAGCTTCCGGCATCGCGCAATGTGTCGGCGTGGCGGTCGATCAAGCGAAAGACGCGGTTGATAAAACGCCAAGCACCCTCGATGCTTTCTTCGCTCCACTCCAAGTCTTTTTCCGGGGGCGCGGCAAATAGCGTGTAGAGGCGCCCGGTATCTGCGCCGTATTTGTCGGCCATTTCCATGGCGCCGACGACGTTGCCCCTGGACTTGGACATGGCCACGCCGCCCTTTTGCACCATGCCTTGGGTGAAAAGCCGAGCGATCGGTTCGTCGTGCTTTACAAGGCCAATATCCCGCATGACCTTGCACCAGAAGCGCGAATAGAGGAGGTGCAGGATGGCGTGGGTGATGCCGCCGATGTATTGGTCGATCGGAAACCAGTAGCGGACTTTCGCGGGATCGAACGGCGCCTTATCGTTGTGGGGATCGCAGTAGCGATAGAAATACCAGGAGGAGTCGACAAAGGTGTCCATGGTGTCGGTTTCGCGGCGCGCGGGACCGCCACACTTCGGGCACGTGGTATTCACAAATTCCGGAGTGGCCGCGAGAGGCGATCCGCCCTCCCCGGTGAGATTGACCACTTCCGGCAGCACCACGGGAAGCTGGTCGTCCGGCACCGGCACAACCCCATCCTTCGCACAGTAGACCACCGGGATCGGGGTGCCCCAGTAGCGTTGGCGCGAGATGCCCCAGTCTCGCAGACGAAATACCGTTTCGCGCCGGCCAAAGCCTTTAGCTTGGGCGTGCGCGGACATCGCAAGGATAGCTTCGTCTGATGGAAGGTCGGAGTAGGGGCCAGAATTCACGAGCTTCCCGTATTCAGTGAAGGGTTGCGGGATTTGATCGCCTGAAGACCCACCCTCAAAAACCGACGGTGGGGCACCCTCCGCCCCAAACACATTATCTGGGATCTTCTCGAGTTGCTGTTTAGTTTCGGAGCTCAGCAGTTTGGGACCGATGACGACAACAGGTTTGGGCAGACCGTATTTTGTCGCGAACTCGAAGTCGCGTTCGTCATGAGCGGGCACGGCCATAATCGCGCCCGTGCCGTATTCCATCAGGACGAAATTTGCTACCCAAATCGGCAGCTTTTCCGAATTGAAGGGATTCACGGCATAGCGACCGGTAAAGAAGCCAATCTTATCCGCGGTGGCGAGATCCTCGGCTTTCACGGAGGTTTGGCGCATCTGTGCAAGCTGCGCTTCGGCGTCTTCTCGCTGCGGCGAGCCGGCGAGAAGTCTTTGGACCAGGGGGTCACGGCAAATTTCACGCGCGCGCCGACGGATTTGCCGATCCAGTTGCGCTGCATGGTGATGACGCGCACGGGCCAGCCGCCTTCGAGTTCTTTCAGGTCATCTAAGAGTTGTTCGGCATATTGCGTGGTCTTGAGGAACCACTGCTCGATTTCGCGCGACTCGACCAATGTGTCTTCGTGGCGCCAGCAATAGCCGCCCGGGAGGACTTGCTCGTTGGCCAGCACGGTGCAGCATTTGGGGCACCACGATGTTGTTGTTGGTCCACACACGCGGGTGCGTGTTGTTCTTGATGGCGGCATTTTCAGCTGGCAGACCGAAGGCGTCCCAGCCCATGGGATGGAGCACGTTGAAGCCGCGCATGCGCTTAACGCGGGCTACGACGACGCCGATCGTGTAATTGCGCATGTGACCCATGTGCATGGTGCCGGAGGGATAGGGGAGCATCTCTAGGACGTAGTATTTGGGCTTGGCGGGATCTACTTCGGTGTCGAAGACTCGCGCTTCGGCCCAGCGCTTTTGCCATTTGGCTTCGATCTGTTGTGGGTTGTATTCAGCCACGCCGAGCTATCCCCCTCTGCGTCCGCGTTTGGTCGATTTCGGTAATTTTTTTTCGCGTTTGGCCGGTGTTGAAAGGCGCCCGCCACGGTCGGCGGCCGCTACACGAGCACGTATTTTTCGGCTTGCCGCTTGGCCCGCACTCTTCTGCGATTTTACCTGTTGCGCTACTTTCTTTTTTGCGGCAGCGGTCAGCATGGAGAATCCTTTCTCCGGTTTAGGCGCCTGCTCCTTCAGGCCGGCGAATTCCCAGAGAACGGCGACGTTGCGGCGATCATCGCCCGGGTCGTCGATCGGCGTTTCGGCGAGAAATGCGCGGCCGGGTAGGCCTTCGGGCGTGGAGGCGCTGAGACGCGGATGGGTGAGTAAACGGCGAAACGCTTCGGCGCCGATTTTGCCTTTGCCGATATGCTCGTGCCGATCCACGTGGCCACCGAGCGGAATCTTGGAGTCATTAACGTGGAAGACCGGGACGCGCTCGAGACCGATGGCGCGGTCGATAAGTTCCAGCGTGGAGGCAAGGCCGGTTTCGCTCTTGATGTCATAGCCCGCAGCGAACAGGTGCGCGGAGTCGA
>WNFO01011190.1_pt1 | contig 10195 bp, 6 predicted proteins | sample 5400251 | NCBI WGS metagenome assembly WNFO01 (sample SAMN13153354, study PRJNA577476) | soil metagenome | isolation source: 100 cm saprolite under Madrone tree | place: USA:California | collected 2016-06-14
CGGATTTAGTCCGAAACAATCGGAGAAGAGTGCGTTGGCGACAGCGGATTCCGACCATGGCAGGGGGATTCTGCTCATGCGAGCATACATGGACACCGTGCGTTACTCACGCGCTCGGTCGGAAGTGTATCTGCGCAAGTCTGCACGAGAACAGCCAGCTGGTAGTGTTACACCAAGACTGAGGCCGATCGCGAACTCGCGCTTGGAATGAAGGCCTTGAAGCGAATCGGAAGGCTACGCGAGCCTCCGTTTTTGCCCCCATCGCCGCTTCTACCCAGCTGTCCAATTTGGATGTTGCGCCGGCCGCCCTCCTCCAAAACAATGGGTGGTCCGGTCGTGCATGCAGGAGAACACTATGGCCACTGCAACAACTCCACTCCATACCGATTACCGCCAGGAATGGTTCGAAATCGAAGACGCCACCTACCTTAATTTGGCGGCGCAAAGCCCAATGCCCAAGGTGGCGCACCGCGCCGTTCAGGCCGCTATTGAATGGAAGAAAAATCCGCATCACATCCCGGACTCCGCCTATTTCGAAGTGCCCAACCGCATTCGCGCCTCCGTCGCACGGCTCATCGGCGGCAAGCCTGAGGAAATTGCGTTGACCACCGGCGCCAGCACCGGAATGTCCGCCGTTGCCTACGGCCTCACTTGGAAGCCTGGCGACGAAGTCCTCACCGCCAAGGGCGAATTCCCGCTGCAATACGCCACCTGGAAACCTATGGAAGCGCGGGAAGGCATCGTGCTGAAAATTGTCGCGCCGCGCGAACGCTTCCTCACCGCCGATGATTTTCTCGCCGCCATGACTCCACGCACGCGCATGGTTTCCGTCAGCCTCGTGCGTTTCGATAACGCCGTGATGCTCGACGCCGCGCGCATCGCCGCCGCCTGCCATGCACAAGGCGCGCTGCTCCTCCTCGACGTTAGCCAGGCCTGCGGCGCGGTGCCCATGAGTGTCGACGCGCTCGGCGCCGATTTCCTGGTCTGCGCCGGATACAAATGGCTGCTCAGCCCCTATGGCACCGGATTCTTCTGGGCCAAAAACGAGCACGCCGAAAAAATGCGCCCCGGCCCGTTTTACTGGGCTGCCGCGGAAGGCGCGGAAAATTTCCATTCGCTCTCATTCGAAAATCCCAAACCCGCACCCGGCGCGCGACGCTGGGACATAGCCGAAACCTCCAACTATTTCAATTTCGCGGCCATGGATGCCTCCCTGCAATTCGTTTTGCAGTTGGGACCCGAATCGGTCCAGGCGCATAATCGCAAACTAATCGATTTCCTTTTCGAGCGTTTGCCGAAAGACCGCTGCGTTCCCACAAGCCCGCTCGATTCCGCGCAGCGTGGACCCTACGGTTGTTTTGCCGCGCGCTCGCCGGAAAAAACCGCGGAGCTCTACCACAAACTTGTGAAGGAAAAAGTCATCACCAGCCTGCGCGAAGGCAATATTCGCGTGTCCCCGCATGTTTATAATACCGAGCGCGACATCGATCGCCTGATCTCCGCAATCACGCTATGATCGCCGCTATCACGGTATGACCTCATCAGAAAATTGGCCGCGCATCGCGGTGGTGGGCGCCGGCGCTGTCGGCGGTTACTTCGGAGGCCTGCTGGCGCGCGCCGGAGCGCCGGTGGTGATGATTGGCCGTCCGGCGTTTGTAGAAGCCGTTCGAAAGAACGGATTGTTGCTGGACACGCTGCAATTCAAGGAAACCGTTCGCGTGGAAGCTTCCACCGAACTCGAAGCCGTGCGCGGCGCCGAGATAGTTCTTTTCTGTGTGAAAACTACCGACACCGCTGCCACGGCGCAAGCGCTCGCGCCGCTGCTTTCTTCTTCCGCGACGCTCGTGAGTTTGCAGAACGGTGTGGACAACGCCGAAAAAATTCGCGCCGCCGGCATCGACGCGCTCAGCTCTGTCGTGTACGTCGCCGCCTCAGTTCCCGAGCCTGCGCGCGTCAAGCACGTGGGCCGCGGCGATCTGGTGGTCGGGCCGCGCAATGCGCGTGCGGAAAAATTCACAGCGTTATTCGAGCGCGCTGGAGTCGCCTGCCGCATCTCCGACAATATCGACGGCGAACTGTGGACGAAATTAATTTGGAATTGCGCGCTGAATGCCATCTCCGCGCTGGGCCGCGCCAAGTACGGACAGATCGCCTCGAGCGAAGACGCGCGCAAAGTCGTCGAAAACGTGGTGAACGAAGTTCTCGCCGTGGCCGCCGCGGCGCGCATTCAACTTCCCGGCGTGGAAACGCCGCAAGCCGGGTTGGCCGGCGCCCTCAAAATCGCCACGCAAATCTCCCGTCAATCACGCGCTCTACGCGCTGGTGAAGCTAGCGGAAGAAAGCAACGAAATAGCGGGGCAAAAATCAGGCGCTGCCTCGATCAAGTATTAAGCTCTCTGGCCTAACCTATTTCTCGATTCATCGCGTTCCGCATCTGTGTGTCGCTGCTTCACGGATTTTCCGGCAGGCGGAAGGGAATGTGCACGATCGCTTCCAGCTCCACCGGGCTTCCCTGCTTTGCGCCGGGACGGAATTTCCACTGGCTCAGCGCATTCATAGCGTTGGCGTCGAGCTGCTGGTCGATTCCGCGCACGAGCTGAATGCTGTCGACAGAGCCGTCGCGGCGGATCACCGCATACAGAATCACTTCGCCGGCCACGCGCTCGCTGACCAGCGTCGGCGGATATTTGGGATCCACTTTTTTCAGCGGCACCGGTCCGGACAAATCCGGCGCGGCCGAACCGTAGTGCGGCCGATCCGTTTCTTTGCGCAGCTCCGAAAAATTCAGAATCCAGCTTCCGGTGGCGCTGTTCAAATTCGGCATATTCACATTCAGCGTGTAAACCTTTTTCGAGACAAAAATCGCTTCGGGCTTTGCTCCCGGGGGCAGCGCCGCAAAATCCGGCGGGCCGGTGCGCTCGGCGACTTCTTCGCTTTCGGTCTTCGGTTCCGGCCGCGTGATTAATTTACGTGAAGGAGCGCTCATTTTTGCGCCCGCGCCGGAGTTCGCCGGCGGGTTGCCGCCGCTGATGCTGATGCCAATCGCATTCTTCCCTGCGACAGTACCGGAATTAGCCCCTGCGCCGCGCGGGTCCGCTCCCGGTTTTCCCTCCGGCGAAACGGCAATGCGCGCGGCGAGGTTTCCCTGCGGCGGCTGCACCGGAGCCGGAGGAGCGGGCGTAGCAGACAGCGCGATCAAAGCATTGGGGCCACCGTTGGCCGCGGTCAGTTGCGTCGCGCCGACTTCGGGCGCGGGTCCGGCATCGCCGGACTGCGTGCGCTGCTCTACGCGCGGGGCGGCACCGGCATTGATTTCCAGCTTGGGCCGCGCGGGTCCGCTCTGCGCCGCGGGAAGATTCATGTCCGCAACGTGCTGCTCCATGTTGGGGATGTCGACGGGCGGGGCCGCAGTGGCAGTTGCCGCTGCGCGCTTTTCTTTGGGGCGCAGCTTCTTCAGCATCTCTTCGTGGATTTGCAGGCGCGGCTTGGCGGGCCCGGCTAATTGGAACTGCACGATGTTGGGCAAGTTGGGAAGCAGCTTGGGCAGCTCGAATGGCGCTTTGGGATTGATGAGCGTTTGCCGCGGATGCGTGGGCCGCACGGGATCGGTGAAGATGCGCTGCCGCGGGTGAAATGCTTCGACGAGGGCGGGTGACGCGGGTTGTTCCGGCTTGGGCTTGGCAACGGCCTTGGGTTTCTGGCGCGCGATTTCCAGCAGCGGCAAATCCTCTATCGGACCTTGCCAGGTCAAGTCGACATTTTGAAACGCCGGATTCCTGTGGGGCATGCCGGTTAGCAGCGAGAACGGAAGAGCCAGAAAGGCCGCGTGCCAGAGCGCCGCGGCAATCACGGCGCGCTTCGGCACCCTGCCTTCGACCCAACTGTCGCGAAAGGCGCTGGCATCCAGCAAACCCTTGGCGCCCGAGGGTCCGAACAGCGCTGCTACGCTGCTCCAAAATCCCTGATGGAAGCCGCCCCAGGCAATTTCCAGTCTGGGCTCCAGCGGTAGAGCTTGGCGGTCGGGCGAAGGAACCTCGCGGGGAGGCGGGGGAGGGGGTGCCTGTCCCAAGAGATCAATGGCGTTCTGGATCCGCTGAAATTCCATGTAGGTACTGATTATATCGTGGTGGGTAAGGAGTGGAAGCGCGGAGTATCGCGAAGTCGTGACGCGCGGTCTGTAGCTGTGGTGTGAAAAAAAGAATTTGCTTAAGGGCAAAAGAGTGCGCAAACCGCTGACAACGTTGGGGTTAGATCGGCGCGTGGGGAACCCAAATTCGTATCAGGATTTGTCGTCCGGGCGATCCGTTCCCAGGTCGCTTTCGATTCAGTTCTTGAAGGGCTTTGATGTGGTTGCCCCTGATTCGGCTTCGACGGTGACTTCCACGTGGGCACCTTTTTTCAGCCGCACTTCATCTCCGTTTTCGTTCGTCAAGGTGTTTTCGATGCGTATCTCTTAGTACAGTTCGTCTGCCCCTTGGACAGAGATCTCCGCTTTTTCCGGCATGTTCGGGTGCGGAGATTTAATAATCTGTTCGACGGTTCCCGGTAGCGTGACACTTGGTTTTTCCGTAGCGGCTTCGTCCGTCAGTTTTAAGAAACTGGCGATAGCGGATGCTTCCGTATCGAACACTTGGAATACCGTCACCAGCTTGGTGAGTTGCAGGACTTCCTGGAATTTTCTGCCCAGGTTGCTGAGCTTGAGCAATGCGCCTGGGTTTTCGCGCTCACATGCGCGGCGACCAGGATGCCTAGCCCCGCGCTATCGATATATGTGATGTTGTCCACATTCAGGATGATTTGCTTCTTTCCTGCGGCGATCAGGCCCTTCAATTTCTGACGCAGAGCATTGCTCTCCTCGCCGAGCACGATGCGACCGTCAAGAGAGAGAAGCAAAGTCAAAAACCCACACGCAAAGCCCGCGTATGGGGGCACCCAAATTCCTATCAGAATTTGTCGTCCGGGCCACCCGGCCCCGGCGGCTACATGCGAGGCCACTACAGCTTCAGCTACTTCCCTTTGCTCTTGGGCGACTTCACCCGCTTTGCGTGTGCATTGATTCGCCGGCGTGCGGACCTGCCTCGTTTCTTATAGGCAACACCTGACGTTGCCGATTGCACCATATACGCCGAGCGGGTCATGCCCGCTCGCCCAGCTAGACGGTCGATCAGCACTATCTGATTCTCGCGCGCAGTAATATTGACGCGAACGGTTTTCGCTTTGTTGAAGTCTGCGGTGACTAGAAACGCTACCGCATTTTGTCTATCGGGGTCTCTAAGCAAATCATCCATCTTTGACGGCTTCGGAATCTTTTCTCCGTCTTCCAGCATACCTGCTATATGAAAGGCCAAGGCTTCTGGAGCCTTACGGCTAGCCTCGTCGAGTGACTTTCCTGCTGTTACGCAGCCGGGAAAATCAGGGAAGCTGACGCCAAAATCAGATTTACCGTCTTTATGTAAATATGAGATGTAGTCCATTTTTACCTGAGCCTGATATTTGTCTGTTTCTCAATGCTTCTAAGCGTGCCGATGGGGATGTCCCGGACCGGATGCGGCACGGTAACTCTTCCCTTTTTCATACCGTGCTTAAACTGCTTGTGACTCCCCTCGTGCGCAACTTCATACGAGCCGTCTTCCCGCAGACGCTGGATGACCTCCCGACTGCTCGTGGGTAATAATACACACTTTTAACACACTGGGCAAATCCATCGGTTGTTCCATCGCGATGGGCAAGGAAAGGCCTCAGGCCCACACATCGGGCCCTTCGAGGCTCAGGGTAAACCAGAGCTACAGGTGCGGGAAGATGGGACGCGCTAAAGCGACGCCCCTACAACGTATGTGGTGAAGTTAGGTGGCGCGGAGGCGGGCAGCTAGGCGGGATTCGAGGGCGGAGACTATGCGGGCGGAGAAGTCGGTTAGCTGCGATTCGGTCAGGGTGGATTCGCGGCTTTGCAAGGTTACGCGGACGAGGAGGGAGTATTGGCCGGCGGGGACGTTTTTCCCGCGGAAGAGATCGATGGCTTCGATGCTGGCGATTTCGCGGATGTTGAGGGAATGGATGGCGGCGACTACGTCGGAGAAATGCGTGCCGTCGGGGAGCAGCAGGGAGAAATCGCGCTCGACGGCGGGGAAGCGCGGGATGGGTTGGTACTTGCGCGATTCTTTTGCGGCGCGGATGGCGGCGTAGACCGGATCGAGCTGCAGCTCGGCAAGGAAGATGGGCTGGCGGAGTTTTAGTTGGTCGGCGATGCGGCGGACGAGTTCGCCGGCTTGGCCGAGGGCTTTGGAGCCGGCTGACGCCGGCAGCCCCGGCGCCGCTGCAGAAAGCAGATCCCTTCCGACAGGGTCGGAATCTTCGATCCCTTCAGTCGGGATGACAGGGAGAGAGAGATTTGCGCGGCGGGCGGGATGGAGCCAGGCTGGGGCGCCCTCGGGCCAGTCGCTGGACCAGTCGAGACCGTTGGCTAGGGCGCCTAGGGAATCGAGATCGCCTCTCAAATCGGCGAAGGAAAAGTCGCGGGCTTCGTCGTAGAGGCCTTTTTCGCGGGCTTGGCCTGTGGCGCCGAGGGTGAGGATGGGAGTCTCGACGGATTCGGCGCCGTGGAGGCGATAGTGGCGGCCGATTTCGAAGAGTCTGAGGTTGCGCTGTCCGCGATTGAGGTTCCATTCGAGGGCGGCGGCCATGGTGACGATGCCGGTGGATTTGAGGACGTTAGCTTCTTCGGAGAGCGGATTGACGAGGCGCGCGGGGTGCGTGTCTGGGGGACGGAAGAGCGCGTCGCGATCTTCGGCGACGTGCGGAATGGTGAGAATTTCGCGGTAGCCGAGGCCGATGAGGCGTTCGCGGAGGCGCGCTTCGGCTTCGTAATGGGGAAGACGCGCGGCGCCTTGGCGGGCGACGGGCAGGCGCGCGGGAAAATTGCCGAGGCCGTAGATGCGCGCGACTTCCTCGATGAGATCGATTTCGCGCTCGACTTCGGCGCGCCAGGAAGGCTGGGCGCATTCCCAGGCGGCGAGGAGCGAGCCTTCGGCGCCGCGATTTTGGTCGACACGCACGGGAGCGAAGCCCAGCGCGCTGAGGCTGGATTCGATTTGCTTGTCGGGGACGTCGGCGCCCATGACGCGAAGCAGCTCGGCGCGGGTGAGAATAATTTTTTTGGGTGCGCGCTTGCCGGGATAGACGTCGACTACGCCGGAGAGAAGTTCGCCTCCGGCGAGTTGCAGGATTAGCTCGGCGCAGCGGCGCGAAGCGAGCGCGGCCATTTCGGGGTCGGCGCCGCGGCCGAAGCGCGTGGAGGCTTCGGTGTGAAGCTTGAGGGAGCGCGTGGCGCGGCGAATGGCGATGGGATCGAACCAGGCGCACTCGATCAGGATATTTTTGGTGGAGAAGGAGATTTCGGTTTCGGCGCCGCCCATGATGCCGCCGATGCCTACGGCGCGGGAGCCGTCACCATCGCAAATCATGCAGATGCCGGGGTCGAGGGTGCGCTCGATGCCGTCGAGGGTTCTTAGTTTTTCTGTGGGCTTGGCGCGACGGACGACGATGCGGTGATCGCGGACTTTGTCGTAGTCGAAGGCGTGCAGGGCATGGCCGAGCTCGAGCATGACGTAGTTGGAAACGTCGACGACATTGCTGATGGTGGCGACGCCGGAGGCTTCGAGGCGGTCCTTGAGCCATTGCGGGGAAGGCTGAATTTTTGCGCCGCGAATCACTCGGGCGGTGAAGCGGCCACAGAGCTCGGGAGATTGGATTTCGACACGGACGGCGTCGCTGGCTTTTGCGGCGGCGCTCTCTTGCGGCTTGGGGGAAACGGGCTTCAGCGGGACCTTGTAGACGGCGCTGACTTCGCGGGCGATGCCGTAGTGGCCGAGGCAGTCGGGGCGGTTGGAGGAAACTTCTGCGTCGATGATTGCGCCGTGCTTGCCGTGCTCGATGCCGCCGATGTTGGTGCCGGAGAGGGCGAGGCGGGAGGCGAGGTCGTCGGGGGCGGCGGTGACGTCGACGAAGTCTTTGAGCCAGTTGCAGACGATTTTCATCGGGGAAGTCCGGAAACCGACAGTTGACAGTTGGCAGTCGACAGCAGTCGGAGGAGACCCGGGGCACTTTGACGAAGTTGGGTGCATGAAGTTGGCATCGAGGTGCTTCGCCTATGCTCGTCGCATAGGCTCAGGATGACACGTTCGCTCGATACCGCGAGTGCGAGGGACTTCATGTCAGGTGCCCGTAGTAGACGCGGGTGAAGTAGTCCATGCGGACTTGGGCGTCTTGTTGGTGGGCGTCGAAGAGTTTGCGAAGCTGTTCCATCATGGGCGCGTAATTCGCGTGGCCTTCGGTGGGAGAGAAAGAACTGCTGCGGAGGCGGCCGCGCAGCGAGTCCCAGTCTAGAATCTGGTGATTGGGCAAATCGCGCTGCGAAAAAGTGCTGAAGAAATCGCGGATGCGGTCGGCTTCGGGGTAGGAGTCTTTCACTTTTTTGTAATCGATGCCAAAGCGCTCGAGAATATTTTCGTAGGCGCGGGTGAAGGGCGCTTCCTCCATGCGGCGATCGTTCCAGGCGATCACCATCCAGCCGGCGGGCTTGAGGATGCGGGCGAACTCGCGGCGGGCAGAGTCGGGCTCGAACCAGTGGAAGGATTGTCCGGCGGTGACAAAGTCGACGCTGGCGTCATCGAGGGTGGAGGCTTCGGCAGAGCCTTCGATGCTGGAGAAGCCGTCGTAGGAGGCGAGATATTCTTCGCCGGCTTGGCGCATGTCTTTGTTGGGTTCGACGCCGTAGACGCGATTGCCATTTTTCAGGAAGAGCTCGCTGAGAAAGCCGGTGCCGGAACCGATGTCGGCAATCACGTGACCGGGGCGAAGTGCGCATTCGGCGCGCAGGAGATCGAGCAGAGCGGAGGGATAGCTGGGGCGGTAGCGGACGTAGTCGGCTACGCGAGCGGAGAAGCGCTGTTTGGCGTCGGTGAATTGAGTCATCGCATCCGAATCAGAGTTTTAAGTCTCCGGCGAAGTGTATCCGCCAAATGACGGGCATGCTTACGTCTTTTGCCTGCGCCTTGCTTTCCGTGCCGATACGGGTTGTAGGCAAAAGATAGTGGCAAATAAGGGTTTCCTGTTGCCTTCATCATGCAATTTCCAACGAACTCTGCGTTAGACCGCTTGGTGTCGCCCTTTTTGTAGTACCGCGAAAAAGCTTGAATCAAGATAAACCCGTCGCTGAAATTGTCCTTTTCGGTCCACCGCCACACTTTCACGACGTTCGTGAGCGGCGCATCCTTCCTCAGTTCGACCTCTATCAGAATCAGCCTTGAGCCCCTAGTCTTTCTCTTTGGCCGTCCCACGATGTCAACACTCTCGTGGCCCCTGCCGAGAGGCTTTTCACCGGCGCGCCAGTCATAGCCAGTGGAGCGAACTTCATTCATCCTTCGGCAGAAATCGTTTGCGAATGCGTCAGTGCGATTCATTAGTTGCTCCTTTCCTTCGCCTCATGGGAATTGGCGCAGGAAGCGCACGTCGTTCTGGAAGAAGACCTGGATATCGTCGATGCCGTATTTGAGCATGGCGAGGCGGTCGATGCCCATGCCGAAGGCGAAGCCGCTGACTTTTTTCGGGTCGTATTTCACAAAGCCGTAGACGGCGGGATCGACCATGCCTGCGCCGAAAAGTTCAATCCAGCCGGAGCCCTTGCATTTCGAGCAGGTGCCGCCGCCGGCCGCGGAGCCGCTGCCTCCGCAGAAAATGCAGGAGACATCGAATTCGACGCTCGGCTCGGTGAACGGGAAATAGCTGGGACGGAAACGCGTTTTCACGCCGGGGCCGAAAAATTGTTTGACGAAATATTCGATGGTCCCGGTGAAATCGCAGAAGGTAATGTCGTGATCGACGGCGAGACCTTCGACCTGATGGAAGATGAAGGAGTGCGTGGCGTCGGGATTGTCTCGGCGATAGACCTTGCCGGGAACGATGACGCGTACGGGGGGCTGGCGCTTTTCCATGGTGCGAATCTGCATGGGGGAGGTGTGGGTGCGGAGAAGCAGAGGCTGCGTGGCATTTTTCGGGAGATCGAGGTAGAAAGTGTCCATGTCGTCGCGGACAGGATGGAATTCGGGAATGTTGAGGGCTTCGAAATTGTAGTAAGGCGTTTCGATTTCAGGGCCTTCTACGACGGAAAAGCCGATGGAGAAGAAGATGTCTTCGATTT
>WNFO01006682.1_pt1 | contig 10193 bp, 8 predicted proteins | sample 5400251 | NCBI WGS metagenome assembly WNFO01 (sample SAMN13153354, study PRJNA577476) | soil metagenome | isolation source: 100 cm saprolite under Madrone tree | place: USA:California | collected 2016-06-14
CGCTGAGATCGGACGCAGAGGGCGGAGAGAGATTTTGGTGCTACGAGGAACTGCGTGGAGGTGAATTGGTTGCCACGGTCCCTCCACTGCGCGGCCCGACGCGCCAAAATGCGGCGCGGAGGAAAAAATCGGGCCGCTCCGGTCGGGATGACAGAGAAGGGAGAAGAGAACACAGGCTGAAGCCTGTGCTACTAGAAGTCGGACCAGGGTTGGAGAAGGTAGTCGGCACCGGTCGGGGTGAAGCGTAGGGAGGTGGCGGCGTAGCGTTTGGAGAACCAGGATTGGAAGTCGGAGCGGATTTTGGATTGGAAAGTGGAGATTGAGGATTCGGTGGATTCGAGTTTGGGGATGTGGATTGTGGCGGGGGCTTCGGTGGGGTCGGGGGTGAGGTTGTTGATGGCGGCGATGGTGCGCTTGGAGTCGAGATGCCATTCGGCCAGGAGGCGGTCGGTGGGGAGGTTGCGGTGGAGGGGGCTGGAGGTGATGCCGTAGAAGTTGGGGATGTAGGTGCGGACGATGGCGCCGAGGCGATTGAGATTGAAATGGGCGTTGCGGGTTTCGAGCGGGTCGAAGGTCCACTCGATGAGGCGGATGTCGCGGCTGAGGGCTTCTTCGCGTTGGAAGAGTTTGAGGGCGCGGCCGATTTTGCGGTCGCGGTATTCGGGGAGGACACCGGTCATGTGGGAGTGGAGGTACGGAGATTTGTCGCGGACGCCGACTAGGGCCATGGTGAAGCCGACCATGGTGGGGCCGTCGAAGGCGCCGAGGACCTGGCCGCCGGTCTGGTTGGCAACGACGAAGGTGGTGTAGGGTTCGGTTTCGAGGTCGGACTCGTTCCAGACGGATTTTTGGATTTCGACGCAGCGGTGGAAGTCGGGAAGGGTGGTGCATTTGCGGATTTGGATTTGGGATGTCATGAGGAAGCCGACAGTCGGCAGCCGACAGCTAACAGCTTCGGAGAAGAGAAAACGTAACGCAGAGGCGCAGAGGGCGCAGAGAAGAGTAACCCAAGAGCACAGCCAGGAATGGCTGTGCCACGGGAGGTGGCGGCAGTGTTTGCGGCCGGCATTATTTTGAGGTGGCCTTGGAGAGTTCGTTTCGTTTGGATTGATCCCAGAGAGATTCTAGGTGGGGGCGGGGGATTTCGGCGAGAGTGGTTCCCTGCTCGCGGGCGATTTTTTCCATTTCGCGGAAGCGGCGTGTGAATTTGGCGCTGGCTTTGTGGAGGGCGATTTCGGGATCTACGTTGAGGAAGCGGGAGAGATTTACGGCGACGAAGAGGATATCGCCTAGTTCGGATTCGATGCGGTCGGGGGAATCTTTTTTGTGGAGGACTTCACGGAGTTCGGTGGATTCTTCGAGGAGTTTTTCGAAGATGCCTTCGACGTTGGGCCAGTCGAAGCCGATGCGGGCGGCTTTGCGGGTGAGTTGGAAGGCTTCGAGGAGGGCGGGGATGGTGTGGGGGACGCCGTCGAGGAGGGAGCCGGAATTGGGGGCCGAATTGGAGGTTGAGGAAGTTAAGGACGAAGAGTTCGGAGCGGGCCGGGCGAGCCCGGCCCCTACAACGGAGTTCGGATCTTTGGATTGGCGCTCTTGCTTCTTCAGGAGTTCCCAGTTGCGGAGGACTTCGGCGGAGGTTTTGGCGTTTGTGGTGCCGAAGACGTGGGGGTGGCGGCGGATCATTTTGTCGTGGATTTCGCGGATGACGTCGTTGATGGAGAAGCGGCGCTGTTCGGCGGCGATTTGGGCGTGGAAGAGGACCTGGAGGAGGAGGTCGCCGAGTTCTTCGGCGAATTTGGAGTCGTCGCGGGAGTCGAGGGCGTCGAGGACTTCGTAGGCTTCTTCGATCAGGTAGGTGCGGAGGGTGGAGTGGGTTTGTTCGCGGTCCCAGGGGCAGCCGCCGGGGGCGCGGAGGCGGGCCATGACGGCGGCAAGTTTGGCGAAAGCGGGGCCGGGGTCTTGTGGGCGCGGGGATTTTTTCGGGCGGCGTGGTTTGGGTTTTGACTTTTTGCGGGGGCGAGAGCGTTTTTTCGGAGGCATGCGCGCGTTTTTTCCTGAAGGACTAACTTTAAGACGGGTAAACGGGTTTCGCAAGCGGGGTTAAGAGGAAAGCGAAAGGAGAGACTTAACGCAGAGTTCGCAGAGAAGAGGGAGAAGAGAAAAAGAGAGGCCCGCGCTTGGTGATGAATTGTGAAGCGCGGGCCGCGTGGCCGCAGCTAGAGAGAGTTTAAGAAGGCGATTAGGTCGGCCTTCTCTTCGTCGGTAAGGTTCATCTGGAAACGCTGGTTGTAGAAGTTGAGGAGCTGGTCGAGATTTTGCGCGGCGCCGTTGTGGAAATAGGGAGCGCGCGCGGCGAGGCCTCGCAGGATGGGGCCTTTGATGCGATTGACATCGCTGCAGAAACCGGTGAGCAGAGCCTTGCCGGGGTCGGTAGTGTAGATGGTGTAGGGCTCGGTGGAAGGCGACGTAGCGAATGGATTGGGGCAGCCGTTGATCTGGTAGACGGGCAGGTCGGGAAAATCGAGCTGGGAAACGCCGGCGGCGATCAGTGGATCGGATTCGTAGGCGGGATTGTGGCCGGTGCCGATGTCGAGCGGAAGTGGAAACGAGTGATTGCCGACGTTGGGGGTGTCGTGGCAGGTGGTGCAGTTGCCGGTGAACGGCGCGATAGGAGTGGCACCGAGAGCGGAATTATCGTTCAAGCCACGGACGCTGGAGATGGTGAGTGGGCGAGTGTTGAAGAGGACTTGGCCGGCGGCGATGCGTTTGCGCATATTGTCATCGGAATTGCGGAATGCCGGAAAAGTTGGGCGCAAGTTGGCCCAGGAGTCGAAGAGCGTGAAGGTGGCAGCGGGATTGAAGGGCTGCCCGTTGGGATCCTTACCGAGAGAATCGTTGGTGCCGGGATGGTATGCCTGCTCGGAAAGGTAGTAAGCGCCGCCGCGAGCACCGTAGTTGGAGAGCGGGCCGGCGGTGTTGTCGTAGAACTGGGCGGAGTTGAGGCCGAGTTCGAAATTGACGATGGCGGTCTGCTGATCGAGGGTGGGCGTGGCGCCCTGGGCATGGATGAGCGTGGCGCTGACGGATTGGTGCATGAGGTCGGCGATCAGGTTGGAGCGGAAGGTTTGGGGGTTGTTCAGAGGCTGGATGGTTTCCCGGCCGTCGAACATGATGGTGCTCAAGAAACCCAGATTGGTCGTTGGTAGCGGACGGCGGTAAACGGAAACGGTTGGCAAGCCGGAAACGGGATCAGGGACGATGGCGCAGCCGTAGGGGTCGTGGACGGCGCTGATGGTGAACTGCGTAGTAGCGGGGAGAGTGATGCCGATGCGTATCAGGCCGCTCTTCAACAAGAGGCTGTGGTCAGCAGGTTTTCCGGGAGGGGTGGCGTTGGGGCAATTGGCGCCGTCGACGGAAGCGAAGAGGGGATCCTGGCCGCCGGATTTTTGGAAGATGGCGTTGATGCTGGAGACGCCGAGGCCAAAAGCGTCGCTGGCGAGGTGGCAGGAGGCGCAACTGCGGCCGTTAGTGCCGAGGCTTTGGAAGAAGGGGTTCTTTTCGTTGATGGGGCCTGCTGCGTTGTACGTGGAAACCAAGCCTGTGGGGTCGCGGAACGGAAACAGGCTGGGGATGACGACGGCCGCGGCGACCGAGGCCAATGCAAACCAGGCGAGGAGCAGGACGAGGCGATGGCGGCGGGGCATGGCTGCAGGACTGGGGCTGGGATTGATGGGCATTTAGGTTCCTCCGGAGATTTCGGCCACCAGCGGAGATAAGGGGGATGGCCAAGAGCTTGTGGTGTAAATCGCAGAATTAGTGGTAATGGTCAATGTTGGAGGGGTGGAAAAGAGGTGAGATTGAGGTGAAGGTGCAAGCGGCTGATAACAGAAAAATTAGGTTGCATTGGACGAAGGGTGGGGGGAGAATCCAGCACGCTAGAAAGGCTGGACTATGGCGGCCCCGGGCCCTAGATACCGATTCGGTCCATTTGAGCTGTTTCCCCGCACGAACGAACTCTTCAAACAGGGTAGCCGGCTAAAGGTGAGGCCGCAGCCGCTTCAGGTGCTGGTGGTGTTGCTGGAGCATGAAGGAGACGTGGTAACGCGGGAGGAGCTGCGGGAGCGGGTGTGGCAGGCGGATACGTTTGTGGATTTTGAGCACGGGCTGAACACGGCAATCAAGGAACTGCGGGCAGTGCTGAGCGACTCCGCGACAGAGCCGAGGTATATCGAAACGGTTCCGAAAGTGGGCTACCGGATGATTGTGCCCGTCGAGACCCCGGAAGCGGAAAGTGCCGCGAAGACGGTGATCGCGATGGGGGGCACGGCACCACCCACCAGGGATTTTGTGTCGAGCGCGGAGAGCGGGTGGGAAGGGATTGGACAGAAGCAAACGGAGGACAAGCCGCGGGGGAGTCGGACGGCATGGATTGCCAGCGTCATGCTCGGGTTAGTAGTGATCGCGGTGATTGGGATTGGACTTAAGGGGGTGCGGACGCGTGAAGCGGGCGCGAAGCGAGAGGCGGGGGAAAAGGTTGCCGCAAGCAATCGAAGGGTGATGCTGGCGGTGCTTCCCTTTCAGAATTTGACGGGAGACGCGGGACAGGAATATTTCAGCGACGGGTTGACAGAAGAGATGATCGCGCAGCTTGGATTGATGGACCCGGAACATTTTGGAGTGATCGCGCGGACCTCGGTGATGCACTACAAGAGCACGCAGGAGAACGCAGAACAGATCGGGCGGGAATTGGGAGTGCAGTACGTGCTGGAGGGGAGCGTGAGGCGAGACGCGGAACGGGTGCGGATCACGGCGCAGCTGATCCGGGCGGGAGACCAGACACGGCTGTGGACAAAGGAGTTCGATCGCGAATTGCGGAGCTTGCTGGCGGTGCAGAGTGAGATTGCACTGGAGACAGCGGAGGGGATCCAGCAGACGTTGGGGACGAAGAAGCCCGGCGCGGCGGCGATCGCGGCGGAGATGACGCGCGAAGATTACGATGCGTACGACAAATATTTGAAGGGATTGTATTTCCTGAATAAGAGGACGCTGGCGGGTTTTGGCCAGGCAGTTGAGTGCTTTCAAGAGGCGATCAAGAAGAATCCAAGGTATGCCCGCGCATACGCGGGGCTGGCGAATACGTACACGCTGATGAGCGGCTACAGCTTGTCACCCGCTTCGAAGTATATGCCGCTAGCGCGGGCGGCGGCACTGCGGGCGCTGGAGCTGAATGACAGATTGCCGGAGGCGCACACCTCACTGGCGCTGGTGGTGCAGAATTATGACCTGGACTGGCAGACGGCGGAGAAGGAGTTCAAACGGGCGATCGAGTTGAACCCGAATTATTCGACGGCACATCACTGGTATGCCGAACACCTGGGATATCGGGGACGGTTTGACGAGGCGTTCAGGGAGAGCGATGAGGCCAAGAGGCTGGACCCACTGTCGTTGATTATCGCGACAGATCGGGGGATGCTGCTTTATTATGCGCGGAACTATGACCGGGCGATCGAGCAGTTTCGGGCGGTACTGGAAATGGATCCGGGTTTTCCGCGAGGCCACATGATTCAATTGGTTTATGCGGAGAAGAGGATGTACCCGGAAGCGCTGGCGGATATTGAAATCAGCAAGCGAGTTTCGGGGGAAGGAGCGTGGTACTGGTCGGCAAAGGCGCGCGTATTTGGCCAATCGGGAAACGAGGGTGAGGCGCGGCGAGCGCTCGAAGAGTTGGAGAAGATGAATAAGCAGCACCCCGTTGATCCCGGAGCACTCGCGTGGGCGCACCTGGGCATGGGCCATCAGGAAGAAGGGCTACGATGGCTGGAAAAGGCTCACGAACAACACTCAAATGCGATGACAACCTTGAAAGTTGACCCTGTTTACGACGCGGTGCGGAATGATGCGAGGTTTCAGGAATTGGTGCGGCGCGTGGGACTGGGGGAGTAGAGAAGGAAGAAGCGCGGAGAGCTAGGCCTTGCCTGCGGCTCGGTTGTCATGGGGAGTTCCCTTCCCGTGATAAACTTGGAGGGATTTTCTTACAAGGGAAGACTAGGAAGAGGAAGACTACCGTGTCTGAACACAAGCAGGATGAGGGATTCAAGGTGATCGACCGGCGGCCGTTTACCGCCGAGGGCGAGATGCGCAAGGAAGTGGTGGAAGAGCAGGAGCGCGAGGCGCAGCGAGAAGAAGTGAAGGAAAAAGCGGTGGCGCAAGCGGCGGCGGATGCAAAGACGGCTGCGGCGCCTCCGGCGGAGACGCCGAAGAAGGTGCAGGCGTTTGAGAATCTGGTGCGGATGATCGGAAGCAATGCGGCGATGGTGTTGGGTGCATATGCAGACCCGCGGACTGGCGAACCGATGCTCGATCCGGAGGCGGCGCGGGAATTCATTGACATGTTGGATGCGCTGCAGGTGAAGACGAAGGGAAACCTGGCGCCGGAAGAGGATTCGATGCTGCTGGATTTGCTGGGAAAGTTGAAGATGACGTATCTGGAGATCAGCAAGGCGATGGCGGCGCAGATGGCGCAGGTGCAGGGGGCGATGAAGGGAGAGAGGAAGAAGTAGTTAGAAAATAGAAATTGGAAAATGGAAATTGGGAAGAGATCCCAGGTGCTGCTTGGAGGCGCTTGGGATTTTTTGTTTTTGGGGAGAAGAAGAAAGGAGCTCACCACAGAGGACATGGAGAGCACGGAGAAGAGAAGGACTCGGATAGGGAGAGGACATTTGGAGACGTTGGATCGTAAGAGCCCATCCTTTGCAAAATTCGCAAAGGGTGGGGCACCCTCAAGTTCAATTGTGATTTGATGTTGGATCGAGAACCCAAGAGGGCGGAGCAAGCTCCGCCCCTACAATGGACGGTGGGGGTGTGGGACAATTGCGCAGTGGTGATACCGAAAATGAGTAGCGAGCGGATGCGGGTGACGGTGTTGGGGTCGGGGACGTCGATGGGCGTGCCTACTTTGGGGTGTCATTGCGCGGTGTGCGAGTCCGCGGATCCGCATGATAAGAGGTTGCGGCCTTCCCTGCTGCTTTCGCGCGGCGGGCACAATGTGGTGATTGATACGACGCCGGATTTCCGGACGCAGGCTTTGCGGGCCGGGATCGATAGGTTGGATGCGGTTTTGCTGACGCACGGGCATTCGGATCATATTTTGGGATTTGACGATTTGCGGCCGTACAACTTCAAGCAACGGGCGGCGATGCCGGTGTATGGAAGTGAAGAGACGTTTCGGATTGTGCGGCGGGCGTTTGCGTATGTGTTTGACGACAAGCCTACGTTGAGCAGCATTCCTAGCGTTCATTTGCATGTGGTGAAGGGGCCGTTTGAGGTGATAGGCGTCCAGTTCGTTCCCGTGCCGCTGGTGCATGGAGAGATGGAAGTGCTGGGATACCGGTTTGGGCGGGCGGCGTATTTGACGGATTTCAGCCGGCTGCCGGAAGAGAGCGCGGCGCTGCTGGAGGGATTGGATGATTTGATTCTGGATGCGCTGCGGGATGTGCCGCATCCGATGCATATGACGGTGGAGCAGTCGCTGGCGCTAATTGATAAGTTGAGGCCGAAGCGGGCTTGGTTTACGCATATTGCGCATGATTTGCCGCATGCGGCTACGAATGAGCGGTTGCGGAAGTTGGGATATTCGAATGTGAAGTTGGCTTATGACGGGTTGACGTTTGAAGCGGAGACGGAGGGGCCGGGGGTGGAGGAGCGGTCGGCGGGCGGGCTGCGAGTGTTTACTTCGGGGGAGGAGTGGGCGGCGGTGTTTGGGGGAAGAAGACAAGAAAAAACAAGAGGGGACTTAACGCAGAGTTCGCAGAGGAAGCGCGCCCTTCGGCCAGGCTCAGGGCAGGCAGAGGACGCTGAGAAGAGTACCCCAAGAGCACAGCCAGGAATGGCTGTGCCACAAGAGGCAGGGCTGGGACGCGGGAGTGTGATTGCGATTGGGAATTTTGACGGGATACATTTGGGGCACCAGAGGCTGCTGGAATATTGCATTGCGCTGGCAAAGGAGAGCGGGGCGGTGGCTACGGCGCTGACGTTTGAGCCGCCGCCGCTGAAGGTGTTGCGGCCGGAGTCGGCGCCGCCGCGGATTTCTACGAACGAGCAGAGGCTGGAGTGGTTTGGGGCGCTGGGAGTGGGAGCGGCGGTGGTGCTGCCGTTCACGAGGGAGTTGTCGCAATTGTCGCCGGAAGATTTTGTGGACGAAATTTTAGTGCGGCAGTTGCAGGTGTGCGCGGTGGTTGTGGGAGATAATTTTAGATTTGGGCACAAGCAGGCGGGAAACGTGAAGCTGTTGCGGGAATTGGGAATGCGGGATGGATTTGATGTGATTGTACACGAGCCGGTGGTGGTGGATGGAGAGATTGTTTCGAGCACGGTGATCCGGAAATTGATTGCGGAGGGCGAGGTGACACGGGCGGCGCGGATGCTGGGGCGGGCGTTTGCGTTGACGGGGCAAGTGGTGGCGGGAACGGGGACGGGGCGGAAGTTTACGTTTCCGACTTTGAATCTGCGGCCGGAGCAGGAGTTGCTGCCGGCGAAAGGCGTGTACATCACGCGGACGGTGCTGGAGGGGGAGCCGAGCAGTCACCGGAGCGTGACGAATGTGGGGATGCGGCCGACGTTCAATGGAACGGGATTAACGGTGGAGACGCACCTGCTGGATTATTCGGGGAATTTTGCGCCGAAGCGGATTGAGGTACGGTTCTGGAAGAAATTGCGGGAGGAGAAGAAGTTTGGGGGGCCGGAGGAGTTGAAGGCGCAGATTGCGAAGGACATTGCGCGCGCGAATGAGTTTTTTGCGAGATTGCGGAAGGTGAGGGCGAAGAGGTTGGCGGGGATGAGGGAGTGAAAGAGCGAAAGAGGAAGATTTCACCACGGAGTTAGTAGCGAGACCACAGAGATCACCGAGAAGAATCGGAGGGCCGGGCCCTTCGGCATGCTCAGGGTAAATGAGCCTGACGCCTATATAGGAACACAGAAACATTACATGGAGCGGAGATCCCAGGTAGAGGAGTTGGCGTCTGGGGCGGGTTGGGTGGTGGTGTGCGTGGAGTGGAGATCGGACATCGAGCGATCAACCAGGTGGAGGACGAGCGGAGAAAGGGCCACGCCAATCAAGAGACAGGCGAGGAAGAGATTGCGAGAGTGTTGGTGGTCTTGTTCGAGTAGGAGTTGCATGTAGAGATAGACACCGTGGGGTGGGAGGAAGTGCCTGAATAGTGTGGGGGGAGTTTAGTGCGAAGGTTGGGTGGTCAAAAGCGGTGGCAGAGCCACCGCACCCCATAGCACAGGTCAGAGTTTGAAGAGTTCGCGGAGGCGTTTGGTTTGTTGGCGGGAGACGGGGATTTCGGAGGATTTTTTGTCGTTCATTTTTAGCATGAAGCTGGATTTGAACCAGGGGACGACTTCGCGGATGTGGTGGATGTTGACGAGATAAGAGCGGTGGGGTCGCCAGAAGGAGTCGGAGTCGAGCGTGGCGTGGAGTTCTTCGAGGGTGCGGTAGTTGGAGGAGCCTTCGAGGTCTTTGGCGGTGACGGAGATGAGGCCGCCTTCGATGGAGGCGAAGATCAGGTCTTCGGCGTCAACGAGGAGCATGCGCTGCTGGGAGCGGATCAGGATTTTGGAGGGTTGGGTGGAGTTGGATTTGGGAGCGGAGAGTTGAGAGACGAGCTGCTCGAGGCGCTCGGTAGTGCTGGTGTGGGCTTCGATTTCCTTTTTGGCTTTCTGGATGGCTTTGGAGAGGCGGGCCTTGTCGAAAGGCTTTAATACATAGTCAACGGCATTCACATCGAAGGCTTGGACGGCGTAGTGATCGAAGGCGGTGGCGAAGACTACGTGGGGAACTTTGAGTTTGCGTTCGACGAGTTTTTTGAGGACGCCAAAGCCGTCGAGGCCGGGCATCTGGACGTCGAGGAAGACGAGGTCGGGATTGTGTTCTTTGATGAGGTTGACGGCTTCGAGGCCGTTTTTGCCCTGGCCGATGAGGGAGATTTCGGGGAAGGCTTTGAGGAGGAACGCGAGTTCTTCGCGCGCGGGCTTTTCGTCGTCGACGATGATGGTGTTGATGGGCATGGTGGTGAAAGGAAAGTATAGCGCGGAGACGGGGAGATTGGATAACAGCGATCAGATAGCAGCAATCAGGAAGCGGTTGGTGGCCGTATTTTGATTGAAATGGATCGTGATTGAATATCTGCCGC